>Ga0208849_1001933_pt1 | contig 12494 bp, 12 predicted proteins | sample NGESurdeep072012_10_FD_184470 | JGI IMG/M metagenome (GOLD analysis project Ga0208849, IMG submission 184470) | Arctic peat soil microbial communities from Barrow, Alaska - NGEE Surface sample 53-3 deep-072012 (SPAdes) | ecosystem: Environmental > Terrestrial > Soil > Wetlands > Peat ...
CCGCGCTACAAGTTCGGAGGCACGGGAACTCCGTACGACGCGCTCACATGCGGCAGTGCGAACGTCACCTCTACAAATCCGAGCCGGATCCCCGTTCCCGACCCCTACACCGGAAACTTCGACAACCTCGGCGCCTTCAGAGCGCCGAACCAACTGCTGATGCACATGCAGATCTCGTACGACGTCAGTCCGCGGGTTGCGCTCACGCTCAACTTGGCGAACCTCGTCAACGCGTGCTCCGGCGGAACGTCAATGCCATGGACACGCTACGCGAACAACAAGGTCTGCGGCTACACGTTGCCCGGTTACGCCGCGCCGCTCAACTACGGCAGCGTCGGACCAAACACGGCGGGTGGCTTCTTCAATCCGGGTGCGACCTTCCAGCCGATGCTCGCGTACCCGTACCAGGAGAACCCGACGATCCAACCGTTCAACGCGTTCTTAGGCTTGAAGATCAAACTCTGATCGCTTAGGATCTCGAAGAACGTCAACGTGCGGACTCCGGCATTTTTGCCGGGGTCCGTTTTCACTGATACGGGCTCGCACCTTGCGGAAGCAGAGGGCCGAAATCGGCCGGAACCACGACTTCAGGCTCTGCATTTGGCACGAGTTCGCGGCCCGCTTTTTCGTAGGCCGTTGCGACGAACTCGCCGCACGTGAACCGGTCCTTGTGCGCGAGATAGATGTTCAGATGTGCGAAGATGCGGTCGCATGCGATCGCGATCAAGTCTGCCGGGTCATAGCCGTCGCCTATCTTTGACTCTGCCCACCTTATTGCGGTCTGTGCAGCCTCCTTCGAAGGCGGCGGAATCAAATAGAAATGTTCCCGGCGCTTTTGGGCGAGCGCCGTTCGGACGACGCCGCTTGGAAGCGCCTCTATCAGCTCATTCTCGTTCAATGTGATCGCGACGTGATAGAACGGCGATTTGGTGAACAGCGAGATAAGCCATGCGGTGCCGTGCGGCCGAAAGAACAGAGCGATGCTGCCCGGCGCGATGTCGACCGCGCTACTCAAACGGGCTGCTGAACCTTTGATCCCGCGCTCGTCACCGCCGTCAGCGACGCTTGTATTTTTGCACCGTTGGGTGAGCCGAGGCCGGTGCACGCATCCCAACCCGCCTTGGCGCTAAAACCAGCGACGCTGTTCGCGCCGTTGTCGCCGACCGTGATGTCGTTGCAGGCTGTCGTGGCATACAGCATCGGCGTGAAAAATCCAACTTTGCTTTTGAGCCGCTGGTTGAGCAGTGCGGTCAGCGCTGCCCAAAGCGGCGCCACGGCGCTGGTCCCGCCGCTCACGAGGTCCTGGCCGTGAACGCGAACGGCGATGCCGGAGTTTGGATCCGCATCGCCCGCGATATCCGGAACGCCGCGCATCGTGAGCGCCGTTTTGGATTCAGCGATCAATCCGGCTTGCCAAGTGGGTACGGGGAATTGAACGCTGACGCCGCCTCCAGTGGCCCAACCGTCTTGATTGTTCCAGACGGTCTCGCCCGTGATGGTCCCCGAACTGCCCTGAAGGTTCGTACCACCGCACGACGTGATGTGAGGCGCAGTTCCCGGAAAATCCGCGTGCCGCTGACCGTCGAAATCGCTGTCCGATGTTTGCTGATCTGAACTGCCGTGGTCTCCTGCCGCAGCGAAGACGCTCACGCTCAGCAAGGCGGCGCTTTGGGCAAGCGTTTCCCAGGCGGTCATCGTTTGAGCGGTCCAATCGCTTTCCTTGGATCCCCAGCTTATCGACACTGCCGATGTGTTCGGATCGTGGACGGCCTGCGAGACCGCCTGATAGAAACCCTGATCGGTGTTTTCGGCGAAGTAGACGACGATGTTCGCGCCGGGTGCGATGCCGCCGATCATCTCGATGTCCAGCATGACTTCGTCGTCGTCGGCTGAGCCGTACGCGACCGGTAAGCCCGGCGAGACGCTGACCGTGGACACTTTCGGCGCGGGAGTGCCCGGCGCAAGGGCAGCGGCGAAATAGGTTTTCAGGTCGGTGGCATCGTACGCGCCGCCAAGCTCGATGATGGCAACGGCCTCGCCCGCTCCATCCCCAGTCGGAAATTGATACAGGCTTGCGATCTCCCTCGGATAGTATGATTTCTGCGCTACCCGCGGATGAATGACGCGCGGCGAGGCGGCAGGGCGATTGTCCAGACCGAGCACTGCTTCGACGAGGGGTGCGATTCCGGCGGGCAGCGTGACCGGACCTTGTCTCCCACGGAAGGTGAGCGAGCCGCGCGTGAAGTCTTGCAATTCGGTGCCAAACGCTCGTTCAGCGTTTGCGACCGAGCCGCTGAGCTCGACGACTCGACGCCCTGCGTCGACGTTTTTCACGGAAAGGCCGCACGCCGCGGCATAGTCCTTGACCGCGTTGATGGCCGCGTCGTCGGCGCCATATTGCTGGACGAATGCCGCGCGGTCCGGCATGATCCGGTTTTCCACCGGCGTGGCTACGTGGTCGCTTAGCGCCGGCCCGTCGATAGCGCTTTTCGGCTTTAGAATCACCGTGACGTCGATGTTGGTGGACGGATCGGTCTTTCCGACCAGCGTGGCATTCGAGGCGGCTTCTTTTGTGCTGCCCGCTAGGACTACCCGCGATTCATTCATGGCCGGTTCCTCATTTTTACGACAGAGTTGACGTCAGGCCACAATCCTACGTCTCCAACGCAGGCGTGTCAAGAGTTCCTGCGGCGCGGATGAATTCGCGAAACCGACGTGGAACCTCGAGAATAACGTTCGCGAAAGGATGATTTGCAAATGGCGCTTTTGATTTACATCATCGCTCTGGTCATCACCGTGCTGCTCATGAAGGTGGCGGATCTCGTCCACCCCACATCCGGTGACATCCGCGTGGCGGTTTTCCTGGCGATATTGTTCGTCGTCAACTATATCTTAGGTCTTGTGCCGTCGGCGCGAAGCCGGCGCGCGCCGTAGCGAAACGATCATCAAAGATGAGCCCGAGTTTCCAAGGTGCTACGTCAAAGATCCGTATGGATTGATGCACAATCTGTCGACGTGACATCGTACTAGGGTGAGCAACGCTCACCCAATTTTTGGGCAAGCGATGCTTGCCCTAGTACAGTTGCCCTCCTACAGTTTCGGCAAGACGTCGGCTGCCCACTCGCTTTTCTTCCATTCAGGAACGGGTGTCGCAAGGCCGGATTTCGGCACGAATCGCGAGCGTTCGACGAGGGCGTAGCGATGGATGTAGCGCGGGCAATTCGGAAACACTTCACGCACGTGAACCCGAACGACGAACTGCGCTTCGGGATAGCCGGCGATTAGACGATCTTCGAAATCTATCGACGCATCCCCGTGAATGCGCAACCGTTTCGGGTTTTCAAAATCGATGAACAGCATGCCGACTTTATGCTGCGCGGCGGCGTTGCCGATGGAAAGGTACATGCCATTGCCGTCGTAATTCGGGAATGCGATCGTACGATCGTCGAGGATGCGGACGAATCCGGGATCGCCGCCTTTGTACGAACACGTCGGATAGCCCCTATGATCCACGGTCGAGAGAAAGAACATGTCGCGGCTCTCGATGAACTCCCGGTCTTCTTCATCGATTCGATCGGCGACCAATCGCGATTCGATGCGATCTGCTAGCCGCCGCGTGTCGAACCGGTCCTGAAAAGCCCGACTGCCTTCGTGATAGATCTGAGCCGTCATTGGTCGCCTCCCGATGGCGCTGTCAATCGATCACGATTTTTCGGCGTCGTCTGAATCGGGGCCTCGGTCACACGGCTTCGGATTCCTCGCGGACCACCTCGACCGGCGCAGACGAATGGGATGAAACGTCGAGGACGATGACGCCGGATGGCCTTTGCCGCAGAGCGAACGCGAGCGGGATCGCGCACGCGAGCATGATCGCGCTGATGACGAACGCGTCTTGGTACGAGAGAACGGTGGCCGCCGCCGTGAGCCGGGCCTGCAGCATCGCCATTGCGGCGTTCGGCGCGAGACCGTGCATGGCCGCCCAGCGCGACGTCTGCGCAAGATACTGCTGCACGGCGGGCTGGAACGCTGTGACATGTGATGAGAGATCGGTGAATCGTTCTTTGAGGCGGATTGTGGTATATGCCGTCGACGCAGCGATGCCGATGCTCCCACCCACTTGCCACACGGTGTTGATGATACCCGAGGCACGCCCTCCGAGGTTGCGAGGGACGTTCCACAACGCTGCGCTCGTAAGCGGAGTGAAGAGCAGGCCAAGCCCGAGAGAGCGCCAGAGCATCACGGTCGCCAGAAGCGAGAAGCTCCAATCGGTGCTGAGATCGCGGAAAGCGAACGAGGCGATGGTCGCGATGACAAGGCCGACGACGACGAACGAACGCGCGCCCAGCCGATCCGAAAGCGTTCCCGCTATGGGCATGGCAAGGGCCATCGCAAGGCCGGCCGGCACCAGCACGGCGCCCGATTGAAGCGGCGTGTAACCGAGCTGATCCTGAACGAAAACCGGGATGAGCACGATCCCCATGTAGTAGCCGGCGCCCAGCAGGGCGCGCAACGCGACCGCGATCGAGAAATTCCACGTCTCGAAGAGGTGCAGCTCCATCAACGGATCGGCGGTGTGCATCTCCCACGGGATGAAGATCGCGAAGAACAGCGCGGCGCCGAAAAAGCAGCCGACGATGACCGGCGAGTCCCAACCCTCGGTGTTGCCCTGGCTCAACGCGTACAAGAACATCAAGAGTGAAGCAGTGAGACTGACGAACCCAACAACGTCGAATCGGCGATGGATGCGCTCCGTGTCGTCGGGCAGCAAGAAATAGCTCAAGATCAGTCCGGCGATGCCGAACGGCATGCCGATCAAGAAGATAAACCGCCAGTCGACGAGATCGATGAGATAGCCGCCGACATATGGCCCGAGAGCCGGCGCAAGCACCATCCCCAGGCCCCACACACCCAGCGCGCGCCCGAGCTGGTTGACGGGAAAGAATTGCACGATGACTGCCATGGAGGTCGCGGAGAGAAAGCCGCCGCCGACGGCCTGGAGAATCCGAAAGCCGATCAGCGAGATGGGATTCCACGCAAGCGAAGCGAGGATCGACGCAACTGTGAAGATCACGAGCCCAGTCATGTACATGCGTTTGCGGCCAAACGTATCCGCTAACCAGCCGGCAGTGGGCATCGAGACCGCGTAGCCCAGCATATAACCCGTGATCACCCAACTGATGGTCCCCAAGTCCGCGCCGAACGACGACATGAGATTCGGCAGCGCGACCGTTGCTATGCTCGAATTGAGAGGGCCGAGGAAGTTGCCCACCATCACGACGCCGAGAAGGAGCCAAGGATTAGGTTTTGCCATCGGCCTCGCGCTCTCGCAGGCGTCCTTCGATGAAGCGACAGTCTCGCTCCAACTGCGCCGCGCTCCGCCTGGCGTCGGCGAGCTCGCGCGCGATCATCTTGATGCGCTTGTGTACGCTCTCGAGGTCGTCGCGGGCCTCGCGCGCGAGATTGCGTAGATCGGCAAGCTTGAGGTGGCGCTCGCCGCGGTCATCGACATACGTGCGGTAGCGCAGGACTTTGGCGATGGTCTCAAGAGAGAAGCCCAGCGATTGCATGTTCTTGATGCGCGCGAGCACGCCGATCGCACTTGGCTCGTACAGCCGATGCCCGCCAGGGGATCTCGCAGATTGCAATAGCCCAAGCTCTTCGTAGTAACGCAGCGTGCGCCCGGTGACGCCGGCTTGCCGGGCGGCGTCAGCGACCGTGAAAAGCCTTGGATTTGCGATAGCCATACTAGGAAGTTAACGTGAACGTCAATATTTCCTCCTATCCGATCCGCCGTTTATCGTGAAACTTAAACGCTCCTCCGGCGATAACCAATGTTACCGTCGTAGCGATAGGGGAGTTCTGGCTATGTCGTTCAAGTTCGTTTTGCGTTCGCTCGCGTTCTGCGTTGCTCTGGCTTGGGTTTGCGCCGTGAGCGCTTTGGCCGCGCCCGCCAGCCTGAATCCCGCGCGATGGACGCGATTCTCGCATACGGCGCGACGGCTGACGCGAAATAGCGCGATGATCTAGCATTCACGGGGTCCTGGACGGCAGTGCCGCGTCACACCGGTGGCAGTCCAACGACGGGAGCCCAGGCGCGCGCGGACTAAGAGCTAGCGGGGTCCTTTTGTGCCGCGCTCGTGGAGGCATTCATGCTACTTCCCGTTTTGACAATCGTAGGCATCATCACCGTGGCGTTCGCCACGCCTGCGCCGCAGGCATCCGCGCAGCCGTGCACGGCGTCGCAGAACCGGCAATTCGATTTTTGGCTCGGCGACTGGCGGGTCGTCGATCCTCAGGGCAAGCGTGCAGGGACAAATCTTGTCACCGCCGTGTACGGCGGCTGCGCACTGCAGGAGCATTGGAAAGGCGTGGACGGCGACCAAGGTTCGAGTTTTAACATCTTCAACAGCCCTACCGGCAAGTGGCATCAGACGTGGGTGGACAATTCCGGAACTTTGCTTCTGCTCGACGGGGGATCGCCGAGTCCGGGGGTGATGGTGTTGACCGGCACGCGCCGTACGAAGAAGGGCAGGATGGTCGAAGACCGGATAACGTGGACGAAGATCGACGAAAACCGCGTGCGCCAACTTTGGGATTTCACCGCGGACGGCGGCAAGAAATGGGCGGTGGTCTTCGACGGCACCTATATCAGGCAACCCGCCTCGTCCAGATGACCCGCTGCTACACGCATTTCAAGACGCACACATCGAGCAACGGTCTGCGCGCCGCTGCACGACCGTTCGGCAGCTTCAACGGCGTGGCGCCCGGATGCAAGCTTTGCGGCGTGTGGACTTCACGCCGCAGCACGGTGAGGCGTGACGTGTCCGAAATCGCCTTGGCCAACGCAGGCCAGCTATGCTTATAGGTTTCGATCGCGATGTCGCCATGCGGCGTGGGCATGTGCGTGTACTCATATGCGTGCGACGGATCGATGTCGCTCAGAAAGCACTCGCCGCCCGGTATTAGGAGGCGGCAGATTTCGGCAAAAAGGTCGCGTGGCTCCGCTATATGCGAGAGCACGCGTGTGCAGACGATCGAGTGGGCGGCGCCGCTGGCGAGCGTGGTATGCCGGACGTCCGCGGCGACGAGAACGGCCGTCCGCGTGGCGATCACATCGCGGTGCTTGGCCCGATTCTCCGCAAGCATTTTTTTGGAGATGTCGACGCCGGTATACGAATTTCCCAGATCTTGAATCAGCCGGCGGTATCGCCCGGATCCACACCCCAGATCCACGACCTCGCCGCGCGGCTGCGCGACGAGCCACTCTCTTACAAGCGGCGTCTCGACGCGATCCCAAAAACGGCTCCACGGCCACTCGTCGTACGACGACGCCGCCAAGTCATACCCTTCGGCCGCGCTCATCACCCGAGCGGCGACCGGATCGCGCGCTACAACCGCCGCCCGTCTCATCACTTCCGGCCGTTCGCCTTCAGCTGGCTTATTTCTTGCGCCAGATGCGCGATCTGCCGCTTGACGTCCGCCACGTCGCTTCCGCTTTTCAACGTCACATCGGCCGCGTTCAATCGGGTGGTCACGTCATCCATTTCCGACTTGAGCTCCGCGACTTCGCTGGTGCTGATCGGGTACCGATTGAAGATCATGCTGCTGATCCACGGTTGGAGAGTGGAGAGCACGAGCAAGAACACGAGCACGACGCCGCCGAATGTTATGCTCTTCTTCACGTCGGCGTTCACTTTGTCGGAGACCTCTTGGCTCACTTGTTCGATGCCCATGAACGACTTCGGAAGCATGGCCGCCGCCGAAGCGAGTTCCGAAACGTAACGGTCATCGTCGAGCACTAAGGGATGCATCGTTCCCGGAGCTCCTGAGAGTTCGTGAAAAGTAAGCTTTGCGATCTCGGAGTCGGGTTCGATGGTGATATCCTTTTTTGACAGGTTGACGACCACACAGCTGAGCGGTCCATCGTAGCCTGGTTCGACGATGCTCGTGTTGAGCAGCAACAAGCCTTTTTGTGCGAGCCGGAAGAGCTGCCCATATTGACCCACGATAGTCGCTGGAATCCGCACTCGTTCGCGCGTCATGATGATGACGGTCTCCGTCGGACTGATAGACCATATGCGTCGCGTCGATCCGTCGGGAAGCCGGTCGCCGATCACCTGCTCGTTGCCGGTCTCGGGCGAAAATACGCGGGCGGCTCTAAGATTGTAACGGCAGTGCTGCAATCCTTGCACCATAAACGGCGCGATCATCTGATCCGCCTGTACGCGCTGGCTGATTTCGACATCCGTGAACATAGCAATCTCCCCTTATTCAAACGGCAGGCCGGAATATTTGACGCCGCCGGCGCACAATCTCTTTGATGCGGAGGGTGCCGGATGTTCGAACCGGCCGTTCCGCACGATCCAATTCGGTTTGGTGATCATCTCCCTTTTCTGTTTCGCCTTCGCATTTTATCTGCATTTCAGCGTGCCCACAACCGATGGCGTGGCCGGCCGCCACGTTTGACTTCTCGGTCAAACCAGCGGACATCAGCATCAGCCGGGTGGCGGAAGCGGTTCTCAAGATCACGATAACAACGATGCACGGCGCTGCTTGTGTCGGCGAACCGGTGGTCCAGCTCCATGCGCTTGGGTTCGACCATGATAGCGCTCAGCCGGTTTCGCTTAATCCGAACATCCCCGCCGTTTGGAAGTGGCAGCTTCAGCCAACGGCCGCCGGCGACCGGTTGGTCGCAGCAAATCTGCTGCAAACCGTCATGAACGGCAAGGGCAAGAATTGGAGCATCGCCGTCGGAATTCTCGCAGCGTTGGGCAACTTCACGGGCCCGATCTTTCAGGGACTTTCCCGACGGCGCGCGCGCGGCCAACAATCGCGCCGGCCGGCAACCGCGCGCAAGCGGTCATCGCCTTCGCAGCCTCCGCCCGGCTAGCACCGCATCTGAAAGCGTCACGATCGGACATATTCGAGCGTGCCCGCCCAAAAAGGGCAGCGGGGACTCGTGCAGAAAGCGCGTGACCATTAACTAGTTGACGTTGCTCGAATCGCAGGAGGCCGCGATGTTTCTTCATGCCGCACGTATTTCCGTGCTCGCACTCGCTATGCTGACGACGACCGGTGCAGGACGCGCGCTCGCAGCTGCTCCGCCGGCCCCGGATGCGTCGGCGTCCGCTGCTGCAAACAGCAGTGGACCGCAGACGTACGATCAATTCGTCAAGGATGCGCAGGTGCAAAGCGGCCTGTTTCCGATCATCACGAAGTCGGACAAGATCTATATCGCGATCGGCGCAAATCAACTCGACCATCAATTCATCGAGACCTCCGTTCCGTCGACGGGACTCGGCGGTTTCGGCCCTGCGCCGGGCGAGCCGTACGTCGCACCCGCGCGGATGATCGAATTTTCAAAGATCAGCGGCAAGATCGTCATGTTCTGGCCGAACACCAATTTTTTGGCGCCCGCGGGTTCGCCGCAAGCGGACTCTATCGCCGCATCCTTTCCTAGTTCCGTCATCGCTACCGAGCCGATCGTGGCCTCGGATCCCTCGGGCGGCGTCGTGATCTCTGCCGGCGCGTTTCTCGGCGACGTAGCCGACCTCGATGCCAGTTTCAAACAGGTGATCGAGAATCCGGGGCACGGCTACCGGCTGGACCCCTCCCGTTCGTTTTTCACGAAAGCCGTCGCGTTCCCGGGGAACGATTTGCTGGAAGTCAACCAGACGTGGGCGACCGAGGACCCGGACACCATCGATAACGTGCCGGATGCGCGCAGCATCTCCGTGCGGATGGAATACAACCTCATCCAACCGCCGAGCGACAGCTACATGCCGCGCATCGCCGACGACCGCGTCGGCTATTTCGAAGTGCCGTATTTGGATTTTGGATCGGACCAGACGTACGCGCGCCAGACTTATTATATCTCGAGATGGAACTTCGCGCCCGCGACGCCGGGCCGCCCCTCGGCGGCCACGCATCCGCTCATGTTCACCATAAGCAAGGATGTTCCGGTTGAATACCGGCAAACGGTCAAGGACTCGCTTTTGATGTGGAACGCCGCATTCAAACGCGTGGGAATCCTCAATGCCGTCAGCGTGCAGGACCAGCCCGACGATCCGTCTTGGGATCCCGAAGACATGCAGCACAACATGGTTCGTTGGATCGATACGTCCTCGCCGCAATATGGCGCGGAGGCGCTCATCGTCAACGATCCGCGCACGGGTGAAGAGATCAATGTCGGCATCAATGTCGACGCGGTCGAAGGCACGGGCGACAATTCGGCATACACCTATTTCGTCGCACCGATGCGCGGATTGCCCGACGACCCGGCCGCACGCCGCGAATTCGTGAGACAAAACATGGTCGCGACCGTGCTGCACGAGTCCGGCCACGATATGGGATTTCAGCACAACTTCTTGGGGTCGCTTGCCTACACCGATTCGCAGCTGCAGAGCAAAGCCTTCACCGACGCGAACGGCATCGCGACGTCGGTCATGGAATACGCGCCGTTAAATCTGTGGCCCAAAGGAACGCCCCAAGGCGACTACGCCCAGGTCGTGCTCGGACCGTACGACTATCACACGATCCAGTACGGATATGGATATATCCCGAATGCGCGCACCCCACGCGACGAACTTCCAACCCTCCGTCGCATCGCGTCGGCTTGGAACGACCCGAGATTCCGCTTCGCCTCCGACGAAGACGTGAGCTTCGGCAACGGCCACGCGATCGACCCTCGCAATCAGCAGTTCGACCTCTCGAACGATCCGCTGCACTGGTGCCAGGTGGAGATGACCGGCGAGCACGCGCTCATGAACTCCGTGAACCAACGATTCCCGGCTTTAGAGCGGCCAAACGACGATGCGCGCGAGGCGTTTGGCGTGCCGCTGCGGCAATACGGCCGCTGTGCGAGCATGCCTTCCAGATATATCGGCGGCGAATACCTATCGCGCAGCCGGGCCGGCGATCCCGGAGGCGCCGCGCCGCTCGCCTTCGTGCCGCGATCGCAAGAGGTGCGCGCATGGCAGCAGATGGACCACTATCTCTTCTCGGATTCAGCCTGGCAGTTCAATCCGTCGGTATTGACCCACCTCACGTACAGCGAACAGAGCGTTCTGAGTTCGGGAGGTGCTTGGGCCTACAACCCGTCCGACCGCCACGATGTGGCGATCGTGGAGTTCGCCGGCTTGGCGCAGGACACCGCGTTCAACGAGATGTTCGCGCCGCTCACACTGCAGCGCATCGACGACCTGTCGGTCAAATACGGACAGGGCCGGACCATGAACCTCGCCGATCTCTTCGACTGGGCGCAAGCGTCGGTCTTCGGCGATATAAGCCGGGGACGTTCCGCTTCCGACGGCGTGGTGCTTCGGAACCTGCAGTCGCGCTATGCGCGGCGGCTTGCGACGCTCTGGGTGAAGCCTAGGGCCGGCACGCCGGACGATGCGAGATCGCTGGCGCATTCGAAGCTCGTGATGCTGCAGCACGATGCGAGAGTCGCGGCAGGCAGGGGCGGATTGGACGAGATGACGGTCGCGCATCTCGAAGCGCTGGAGTCGATCGCGGGTGAGGCACTGTCGGCGCAAGCGACGACCACGCCGTGAGATCCGTGCGGGTCTAGGCGTAAACGCCGAATACCCGCAAGAACTCTTGCGTGAGTGCCCACGATTGCACTGCCGCGCCCGGCTCGTAGCTTGAACGGCGATCGCAGAAAAAACCATGATCGGCTTGTGAGAACACGACCTGTTCGTGGAGCTTTCCGTGCTGTGACAGCGCGTCGGCCACAGCCCGATAATGGTCCGGCGTAATGTGCTTGTCTTTGCCGCCCCAATACATGAGGAGCGGGCCGTGCTGCCGCTGTGCGAGGTCCAGCAAGTCAGGCGGAACGCTTCCGTAGTATGAGACCGCCGCCCGCAGCCGCACGGTCGCATTGGCGATGTACGAGACGCGGCCGCCCATGCAGAATCCGATCGCAGCCACGCGATCCGGATCGACGCCGTCGATCGATGAGAGACGGTCGAATGCGGCGCGCACATCGGCCTCTAGGTCGGGAGTTTTCAGGGCAGAAACGTGTGGCCGGACCGCTTCAAAATCGTCATATGAGCCTTCGAAGCCCGGCCCAGTCCGGTGAAATAACTCCGGAGCCAGTGCCGTAAAGCCGAGGGCGGCGAAGCGATCCGCGATGTCGCGGATATAGGCGTTCACCCCGAACGCTTCTTGAAATACCAGCATACCCGCGCCGTTCGGCTTTCCCCGCGGAGGCGAAACGTAGGCGCTCATGATCGTGCCGTCAGAAATGGCGAGCTGTTCCATGGCCCGTACGTGTGCGGAAGGCCGTTCCGAATCCTCCGAAAGCGAGGTCCCGGAAGGAAGCAGTAACCGGGCTTCGACTAGCTAAATCTTTCGTCAGATTCTTCCATCAGTTCTGACTAAGGAATGCACTAATGTATATCGTAGCGCTTGCGGCCATGCTGGCCGCCGGTTTTGCGTCTGTCTTCGCCGACCCCGCTGCCAGCCCGGCGCCGGCCGGCGGGGCGCCTCAA
>Ga0208849_1001934_pt1 | contig 12492 bp, 7 predicted proteins | sample NGESurdeep072012_10_FD_184470 | JGI IMG/M metagenome (GOLD analysis project Ga0208849, IMG submission 184470) | Arctic peat soil microbial communities from Barrow, Alaska - NGEE Surface sample 53-3 deep-072012 (SPAdes) | ecosystem: Environmental > Terrestrial > Soil > Wetlands > Peat ...
CGATCGACTTGCTGCCCGGGTACAGGCCTACACGGACGTCCTCGCCGCTGTCCCGCAGGTTGAGCGCGTGTGCGCGGCCCTGGCTGCCGTAGCCGATCACCGCCACCGGCTCTCCCAGCGAGGGCGGGCAATCGCGGTCGTAATGGATCTTCATGCGGTTCTCCTCATGACTACGGGTCCCGAGCGCGCCACGTCGAGAACACCATGCCGAATCAGCTCGTCGATGAAGTCGCAAACGTCCTTGCCTTCGCCCGCGAACTCAACCGTGGTTCCGTCAGGACCGGTGTCGAGCACCTTCGCGCCGCGTTCGACCAGGCCCTTGACCTCGGAGGCGGAGACCTTGGCCACGACCAGCTCGCGGCTGTGCACGTCTTCGCCGGTCACGTCCTCGATCTGGATCACCTCGACCAGCCGCTCGAGCTGCTTGCGGACCTGGTCTGCCTCGGCGTGGCCGTGGTCGATCTGCAGCGTGATCCTGGAGCGACCGGGCTGGTGGCTGGGCCCGACCGAGATGGATAGGACGTGGAAACCGCGGCGGCGGATGAGCCCCGACACCTTGCTGAGCGTGTTGGATCCGTCTTCGACGAGGACGGACAGCACCCGGACGCGCTCCTGCGGCGGGTTCACCTCCCCACCTTGTGGGGAGGTCGGCTCCGGTCGCGCAGCGACCGCAGGCGGGTGGGGCGGTTCGTTATGCAATAAGGTCACTTGTCCGGCGCCTCCCAAAAATCATTCAGGCCTTTGCCCAGGGGGACGATCGGATAGACGTTCGCCTCCGGGTCGATCCGGAAGTCGATCAGGAATGGGCCCTTCGTGCGTTCCGCGGCGTCCAACGCGGGGCCGATCTCCTCGAAGGTGTCGACACGGACGGCCGGCATCCCGTACGCGTCCGCGAGCTTGACGAAGTCAGGCATGTGGGTCAGCTCCGAGTGCGACCGCACGCCGCCATAGAAGTCGTCCTGGAACTGGCGGACCATGCCGAGGGAGAAGTTGTTGAGGAGGACGATCTTGATGTCGAGCTGGTGCTCGACCGCGACCGACAGCTCCTGCGCAGTCATGACAAAGCCGCCCTCGCCCGCGACGCACCAGACATCTGCGTCCGGGCGGCCGATCTTGGCGCCGATCGCGGCCGGGAGCGCGAAGCCCATGGTTCCGGAGCCGCCGGAGTTGAGGAACAGACCGGGCCGGTCGTAGTTCCACCACAGGGCAGCCCAGATCTGGTTCTGGCCGACGTCGGCGACCACGATCGCCTCGCTGCGGCATCGCCTGTACATGTCGATCAGCACGTCCTGCGGCTGCAGGTGGCCGTTCGAGTGCGTGTACTTGAGGGGATGCTCCTCGCGCCAGGCATCGATCTGGGAGAACCACTGGCCGCGGCCTTCGTGCAGCTCCCCGATGTGTGGGGTCATCGCTTCGAGGGCGTTTTTCGCGTCGGCGACAAGCTCGATATGCGGCCGCACGTTCTTGCCCATCTCCGAGCCGTCGATGTCGATGTGGATGAAGGTCTTGACCTTCGGGGCGAAGTCGGCGAGGCGGGCGGTGACGCGGTCGTCGACCCGCATGCCGACCATCATCAGCACGTCGGCGTTCTGGACCGCTTTGAGGTTCCAGCCGGTGCCCATGAAGCCGGTCATGTGCAGCGAGAGCGGGTGGTTCACGGGGAATGCTCCGATGCCGAGCAGCGTCGTGCCGACCGGCGCACCTGCCTTCTCGGCGAACTCGCGCAGCTCGGCCTCGGCATGGCTGAGGATCACGCCGTGGCCGGCGAGAATGACGGGTCGCTCGGCGTTGGCCACGGCACGCGCGGCCTCACGAGCACGGTCGAGGTTGACATGGCCGTTGAGCTGGTAGCCCGGGATGTCGAGCCGTTCGGTGTTGATGCGCTCGGCGCTGGCCTGCTGCACGTCCTTGCAGATGTCGATCAGCACCGGCCCGGGCCGGCCGGTGGTGGCGATGTGAAAGGCCTCGTGGATCACGCGCGGAAGCTGGGCGATGTTGGTGACGAGGTAGCTGTGTTTGGTGACCGAGCTCGTGGCGCCGATGACGTCGGTTTCCTGGAACGCGTCCCGGCCGACCTGCGTGCTGGCGACCTGTCCGGTGATGGCGATCATCGGCACCGAGTCCATGTACGCGGTGGCCAGCCCGGTGACCAGGTTCAGAGCGCCCGGACCGGAGGTGGCGAACACCACGCCCGGCTTGCCGCACGCCCGGGCGTAGCCGTCGGCCATGTGAGCGGCCCCCTGCTCGTGGCGGACCAGGATGTGTTTGAGCTTGGAATGCTCGGGCAGGTGCTGGTAGATCGGCAGGTTGGCGCCGCCGGGGTAGCCGAAGATGAATTCGACTCCCTCGCGCTCCAGCGCCTCCAGGATCATGTCCGCTCCGGTCAACTTGGTTCCGTCACTCCTTTAAAAATGAAGAAGCCCCCACCTCTCGGTCGGGGGCTTTTGCGATCTGTCTGTGGTCTGGTTAGTTCGCGCGCGCCCCCGTTCGTCCGAAGCCAATAAGGCCCAGGAGTCCAAGGAGGAGTACGAGGGTTCGGGGCGAGCTGACCATGTGGACTTTGCATATTAACGAGCCGGGAGGCCATTTGGTTGTGTCCGGGTCACAAATTGCGGCCCCGGGCTTTGCGTAGAGTTGTCGTCCCGATGCAAAGGACGCTTGCCCAGAAGCTGTGGGACGCTCACGTGGTGCGCACCGCGCCCGGCGAACCCGACCTGCTCTACGTGGACCTCCACCTGGTCCACGAGGTCACCTCGCCACAGGCTTTCGAGGGGCTGCGCCTCTCCGGCCGGCGGGTCAGGAGGCCCGACCTGACCCTGGCGACCATGGACCACAACGTCCCCACCAAAGGCGGCATGAGGGCGGCGGACGAGCTCTCCCGGCGCCAGATGGAGCTGCTGGCGGAGAACTGCCGGCGGGAGGACATCCCCCTGTATCAGATCGGCAGCCGCCACCAGGGCATCGTCCACGTGATCGGCCCGGAGCTCGGGCTCACCCAGCCGGGCATGGTGATCGTGTGCGGCGATTCGCACACGTCGACCCACGGAGCGTTTGGAGCGCTGGCCTTCGGGATCGGGACCTCTGAGGTGGAGCTCGTGCTCGCGACGCAGTGCCTGCCCCAGAAGCGGCTGGGCGACCTCGCGGTGACCGTGTCCGGCGAGCTTCCGCTGGGCGTGACGGCGAAGGACATCGTGCTGGGCGTGATCGGCCGGACTGGGATCTCCCAGGGCCAGGGCCACCTGGTCGAGTACCGCGGCTCGGCGATCCGCGCCCTTTCCATGGAAGGCCGGATGACTGTTTGCAACATGTCGATCGAGTGGGGCGCCAAGGCGGGGATGGTGGCCCCGGACGACACCACCTTCGCCTACCTGTACGGCCGCCCGCACGCGCCCAAGGGAGCCGCCTGGGAGGCCGCGCTGGACCACTGGCGGTCGCTTGCCTCCGACGACGGCGCGGCGTTCGACGGCGAGATCTCGATCGACGCCTCGCAGCTGGAGCCGCACGTCACCTGGGGCACCAACCCGGGTCAGGTGGCGCCGGTGACGGGGCGGGTGCCGCAGCCTCGGTCCGACACCGACGAGCGCGCCCTGAAGTACATGGACCTGGTGCCGGGCACGGCCCTGGCGGACATCGCGGTCGATCGGGTGTTCATCGGCTCGTGCACCAACGCGCGGATCGAGGACTTGCGCGCTGCCGCGAGCGTGATCAAGGGCAAGCACGTCCACCCCAAGGTGCGCGCGATGGTGGTGCCGGGATCCATGAGCGTCAAGCGGGCGGCCGAGGACGAGGGGCTGGACCTGGTCTTCAAGGCGGCCGGGTTCGAGTGGCGCAACGCCGGGTGCTCGATGTGCCTGGGCATGAACACGGACATCCTGGCGCCGGGCGAGCGGTGCGCCTCGACGTCCAACCGGAACTTCGAAGGGCGGCAGGGCTCGGGCGGCCGGACCCATTTGATGAGCCCCCCGATGGCCGCCGCGGCTGCGCTGACGGGCCACGTCGTCGACGTACGGGAGTTGTTGTAGATGGAGCCCGTCTCGAAGGTCTCCGGGCGGATGGCGCCGCTCGACCGCGCGGATGTCGACACCGACCAGATCATCCCGAAGCAGTTCTTGAAGCGAATCGAGCGGACGGGCTACGGCCCGTTCCTGTTCTTCGACTGGCGGGCGGGCGGGGATTTCGTGTTGGACAAGCCGGAGCACGCGGGCGCTTCGGTGCTGGTCACCGGAGCGAACTTCGGGTGCGGCTCCTCGCGCGAGCATGCTCCGTGGGCCCTGCGCGATTTCGGGTTCAAGGCGATCATCGCGCCGAGCTTCGCGGACATCTTCCTGGGCAACTGCTTCAAGACCGGGCTGCTCGCCGTCACGCTGCCGGAGCGCCAGGTGCGGCACCTGATCGACCTGGCGGCGGAAGACCCGGCGGCGCAGGTCACCGTCGACCTCGAGAAGCAGGAGGTGCGAGGCGAGGGCTTCGCCTACAAGTTCGCCGTCGACCCGTTTGCACGCGAATGCCTCCTCGGGGGCCTCGACGAGATCGGCCTGGTCGAGCAGCATGCCTCCGACATCGGCGCGTTCGAATCCCATCGCGCGGAGTGGCTGCCGGCAGTCAAGTAACTGTCTGTGATTGGGCCATTAGGGCGCGAATGGTCGTACCGGCGCCCCTCGAGGCCGCCATTCGGGCACAGTTGGCCCTCGGTGCTCTAGCCCAGAAAGCGCCAGGCGCCGTACAGCGCTGCGCTCACGACCATCGACGTCGCCGAGATCAGCAACCAGGTGATCTGAAGATTCCGCCTCCGAGCGAGCAGCGTCGCGAAGGCAAAGTAGCACGGAAAGATCACCGCGACGTATCGCGGCACCGAGATGAAGAAGTGCAGGTAGAGCCCCTGTCTCCCCGCCAGCAGCACCTGCGTGACTGCGAAGGCACCGTACGCGACGGGCAAGCGTAAAGCCACCCAGACCGCACCGATCGCAAAGATGAGAAAGACCGGCACGCCGATGGCTTCGGGGTTGAACGCGTCGCCTTCGATGACGGCCTTTGGAAATGAACCCACGAGGTAGAGCGGGTTGCGGTTCGGTCCCACCCAGTACGCGTGCGCGTGGACGAATCCAAGCGGATCGCCCATCTGGATCCAATCGGTGAGGCTGATGGCCGCCAGGCCTAAGACCGGCAGCACCATCGCCGCGAGAACCACACGGCGCCGATTTCCGAGCGCGAACTCCGACCCCAGCGCGGCGGCGATCAACACGCCCGGGACCCTGGTGATCGCGGCGCCCATTCCAACCAGGCCGGCCAGCAGCCAGTGCCCGGACTCCATGAGCACGAAGGCGCCCACACACAGCAGGAGGAAGAGCGATTCGGGATAGGGGTAGCTGTAGAACATCGCGGCGGGGCCGAGCGCGAGCAGCCAGAGGGTGAGCCTCGCTCGATCGGAGTCCATCCGCACGAACGCGACCACGTACAGGAGCGTCAACGCGGCGAAAAAAGAAATGTTGGGGATGAGAAACATCGCCCAGTCGCTGCCACCCAACAGGTGGATGAGCAACGGATAGCCGGGCAACCAGGCGACCCGCAGCTGCATTGCGGTAACTCCGCCTGCGCCGAGGAAGTACCCGTGCTGAGCGATGTATCCATAGGCGTCCGCGTCCCAGTGAAAGAACGGCGAGAGGACGGGCGGCGCGCCGAGGTTCGAGTACATGCCAGGCGTCGCCGGGATGTTCCGCGCGCCGAACCACGTGGCCGCCCACACAAGGACCCGGCTCACCAGGAAAGGAGCGATCGCCGCCTTCAGCCCGTCGACCAGGAGCGCCCGTGGGATCGGCGCCGGATGAATGATCCAGTCGCCGGTCCGGTGGCGCAGAGTCTCGATAAGGACTATGGCGCGTCGATATTAATTCAAAGGTGCGCGGCTTTAGGTCAGCGTGTAAGCGGTCCCCGGCAAGTACGAGTCGTAGACGGCGCCGCTGCTGGCGTCGCGGACCCAGACCGAGTAGTGGTAGATCCCGCCCGGCAAGCCTGTGGTGGTCCAGCTGAACGTGGCCGCACCTGAGTACGCCTGAGCGAGCTGCCAGGTGTTCGAGCCGGGAGCCAGGATCCAGAACTCGTAGCGCGGGTTGGTGCAGCCCGAAGCGCTGCCGGTGAAGGTGACCGCCGTGCCCGCCGCCTGCGGCGAGGCCGGCGCCGCGGAGGCGGTCACCGACGTGCAGGGCGTGGTCGTCAGCGTGTACGCCGTGCCGGGCGCGAAAGCGTCGTAGGCGGCTGTGCTGCTGGCGTCGCGCACCCAGACCGAGTACTGATAGCTGCCGGCGGGCGGCGCCGTGATCCAGTTGAACGACGCGCCGGCCGAGTACGCCTGCGCGATGTGCCAGCTGCCCCCGGGGGCGAGGACCCAGAACTCATAGCGCGGGTTGGGGCAGCCCGCGGCGCTGCCGGTGACGGTGATTACCGTGCCCGCCGCCTGTGGGGAGCTCGGCGCCGCGGTGGCCGTCACCGACGTGCATGCCGCGCTCGTCAGCGCGTAGGCGGCGCCGGGGGCGTAGGCGTCATAGCTGCTGGTGCTGCTGGCGTCGCGCACCCACAACGAGTAGAAGTAGTTGCCTGCGGGCGGGACGGTGTTCCAGGTGAACGTCGCGCTGGGCGAGTAGGCCTGCACGACATGCCAGCTCCCTCCGGGGGCCAAGAGCCAGAACTCGTAGCGCGGGTTGGGGCAGCCCGACGCAGTGCCGGTGATGGTGACCGCCGTCCCCGCCACCTGCGGTGAGGCCGGCGCGGCGGAGAAGGTCACCGACGTGCAGGGCTGACTCGTCAACGTATATGTCGCGCCAGGAGCGTAAGCGTCATAGCTGGTTGTGCTGTTGGCGTCGCGGACCCAGACCGAGTGGAGGTAGCTGCCGGCGGGCAACCCGGCGGTGCTCCAGTTGAACGTCGCGGTGGTCGAGTAGGGCTGCGCGATCTGCCAGGTGCTCGAGCCCGGCGCCAGGGTCCAGAACTCGTAGAGCGGGCGGGCACAGCCCGAGGCGCTGGCGGTGAACGTAACCGCCGTGCCGGATAGCTGGGGCGAGGCCGGCGCCGCGGGGTCGGTCACCGAGGTGCAGCGCTGGAAGTGACCCGCCAGCGCGGCCCACAGTTCGGCGGCGCCGCCTCCGTAGTTGAGGTTCCAGATCCCCACGCCGCGCAGCGCGTCATTGTTCACAAGGTCGTACTTCAAGCCGAGCGACACCGTGTCGTCCCAGTAAAGCTCGCGGGTGCAGCCCAGCGTCGTGTTGTACCAGGTGTCCCACCGCTCCTGGCCGCTGGGGTCGTTCGCGTCGCGGTGAGTCGCGTAGCTTCCGGGCTGGACCTCGGACGAGCTCGCTTCCGTAGATGCGTTCAAGTAAGTGTCGGCGGTGACCGTCCCGGTCGGAGTCGCGTTCGGAGTCACCGCAGACACGCACGACTTGCGGCCGTAATAAGGCACGCCGAGGATCACCTTCGAGGCGGGGACGGCGGCGGTGTACTGGCCGGCGGTCGTCGTGTCGTTGTAGTAGTAGGCGGAGAGCGGCCCCGTCGGCCCCAGGCAGAAGCTCGCGCAGTTGAGTGGTGGGCGGTTGTAGTTCGAGTACTCGAGGTCGTAAGCCATGACGAAGAACGAGTCCACGTATGCGTTCAGGCCGCTGATGTCGAAGAAACCGAGTGGATCGGAGGCGGCGCTGGCATAGGTGTCCACCGAAAGGTAGGAGCCGGCCGGGAGCGCGGTCCTCAGCTGATTCGCAAGGTCGGTCATCATCGACCGCGCGGACTGGCCGTTGGGGCATGTTCCGTTCAGCCCTTCGAAGTCGATGTTCACGCCGTCGACCCCTTTGGCGGAAACCTGCGCAGCGGTCTGACTCACCACGGTGGCGCGATTGGCAAGGGCTGCACACATGTGAGGGGTTCCGGCGGCGAAGTCCTGCTCGATGATCGTCAGCACGACCTTGGTTCCGTGCGCGCGCGCGGCGCTGAGCAGATTCGTCAAATCGCTGGAGTTCCAAACGGTCAACCCGGAGTCCGAGGCGATCGTGCCGTCGTCGTTGATGTGCAGGCCGAAGAAGGCGACGGTGCTGAGCAGTGAAAAGTCCCAGCTCGGATAACCGACAGTCGGATCGCTCAGGCTGCTGGCAAGCGCGAAGCCGAAGACCTCGCGCTGCAGAGTGCTGGTGGCCTGGGTCTGCGCGGCGCCGGCAGGAGCGAGCTTGGCCTGCGTCCCTTGCACCGGCGCATGGGCAACGTCATTGCCGGACTGCTGCATCACGGCGGGACGAGCTGCGTCGGGGCTCGGCGCGGGCGGGCTCGATGAGGCATCCGCCGCCTGCACGCCGCCAAGGAGAGCGAGGCTGGCGAACAGCGCCACGATGGGCTGCCTGATGGTGGCTCGCTTCATCAAGTCAGCGTGTACGCGGTAGCGGGCAAGTACGAGTCATAGGCGGCGCCGTTGCTGGCGTCGTGGACCCAGACCGAGTACTGGTAGATCCCGGCCGGCAGGCCGGTGGTGTTCCAGCTGAACGTGGCCGCACCTGAGTACGCCTGAGCGAGCTGCCAGGTGCTCCAGCCGGGAGCCAGGATCCAGAACTCGTAGCGAGGGTTGGTGCAGCCCGAGGCGCTGCCGGTGATGGTGACCGCCGTGCCCGCCACCTGCGGCGATGCCGGCCCCGCGGAGGCCGTGACCGATGTGCAGAGCGTGGTCGTCAGGGTGTACGCCGTGCCGGGGGCGAAAGCGTCGTAGCCGGCGCCGCTGCTGGCGTCGCGCACCCAGACCGAGTACTGATAGCTGCCGGCGGGCGGGGCCGTGCTCCAGCTGAACGTCGCTCTGGCGGAGTACGCCTGCGCGACATGCCAGGTACTCCCAGGGGCCAGGATCCAGAACTCATAGCGCGGGTTGGTGCACCCCGACGCGCTCCCGGTGATGGTGACGGCGGTGCCCGCCGCCTGCGGTGAGGCCGGCGCCGCGGATGCCGTCACCGTCGTGCATTGCGTGGCCGTCAGCGTGTACGCCGTGCCGGGGGCGAAAGCGTCGTAGCCGGCGGTGCTGCCGGCATCCCGCACCCACACCGAGTAGACGTAGCTGCCGGCCGGCAGGCCGCCGGTGTTCCAGTTGAAGGTAGCGCTGCTCGAGTAGGGCTGCACGACGTGCCAGCTCCCCCCGGGAGCCAGCATCCAGAACTCGTAGCGTGGGTTGGGGCAGCCCGACGCGGTACCCGTGACGGTGACCGCTGTGCCCACCGCTTGCGGGGAAGCCGGCGCCGCAGAGGCCGCCACCGACGTGCACGTAGGCGCGACCGTCAGCGTGTAGGCAGTGCCGGTGGCGAAAGCGTCATAGCTGCTGGTGCTGCCGGCGTCGCGGGCCCAGACCGAGTACTCGTAGACGCCGGCGGGCAGGGTCGTGTTCCAGCTGAAAGTGGCGCTGGCGGAGTACGCCTGCGCGACCTGCCAGGCGCTCGAGCCAGGCGCCTGGATCCAGAACTCGTAGCGCGGGTTGAGGCAGCCCGAGGCGCTGCCGGTGATGGTGACCGCCGTGCCCGCCGGCTGCGGGGAGGCCGGCGCCGCCGCAGCGGTCACCGACGTGCAGGGTGGCGCCACAGTCAGGGTGTAACCCATTCCGGGCGCGAAAGCGTCGTAGCCGTCGGTGTTGGTGCTCGTGGCGTCGCGCGCCCAGACCGAGTAGGTGTAGGTGCCGGCGGGCAGCCCAGCGGTGTTCCAGTTGAAGGTGGCGGCGCTCGAGTAGGCCTGCGCGATCTGCCAGGTGCTCGACGAGCCCGGGGCGAGGGTCCAGAACTGGTAGAGCGGGTGGGGGCAGCCCCCGGACGTGGCGGAGACCTGCGCCGTCGTGCCCGACGGTCGAGGAGACCCGGGCGCGACGCTCATGCCGGCGACGTTGCAGCGCCATTCAGCGGTCAGGGTGTCCCGCCCATACGGGTTGGTCGCGGTCACGGTGAATGTGTAGCTCACACCCGCCTGCATGCCGGTGAAGAAGGCTGACGTTGCGGTCGCGGGCAGGCTCATGGCGACGCCGTCCGGCTGGCGCGTCACCGTGTAGCCCGTGATCGGGGAGTGGCAGGTCTGCGCTGGCAGCCAGGTGACGGTCGCGCTCGTCCCGCCGCTGACCGCCACGGGGTCGGGCATCATGTGCGGCGGGCTCGGCAGCGCGTTGGCGTACGTCTGGGCCAGGCCCATGTAGTAGGTCCAGTCCCAGTTCGGTCCCGGGTCCGTGTGATGCTCGCTGCCGCCATACAGGCCTGGGTTGTTCGGGTCGGGGACTTCGCTGTGGCCGATGACGTGGTTGCGGTCCATCGGCACGCCCCAGCGCGAGCAGATCGACGCGGCCAGGCGCGCGCTGGCCTGGTACATCGCAGGCGTGTACCAGCCGGTCTGGTACGCGTACCCCTCGTGCTCGATACCGATCGCCCGCGTGTTGTAGTCCCAGTTGCCCGCGTGCCACGCGATGTCCTTCTCGGCCACCATCTGCGTGATCTGGCCGGCATCGGAGACGACGTAGTTCGCGGAGGCCTGGGTCGCAGGATCCTGGAACAGCTGGATCGCCGTGTTGTACGTGCCCTCGGTGTCGTGGATGATGATCATCTGCACGGGGTAGTCGTGCGGCCGGTTGGCGTATGAGAAGTTCGCAAGATTGGCCGGGACCCACGTCGCGAGGCTGTAGTCGGTGGTCCCGACTGCCACAGCAGCCCCTCCCGCCGGGGCATTCAGAGCAGAGCTCGGGCTCGCCAGCGCGTCGATCAGCGGCGGCGGCACTGCGCGAGCTTGCGACGCAGCCTGCATCGCCGCGCTGAGGGACGCGCCGAAGGCATCAGCGGGAGTTGGTGTGAGGGAGGCAAGCGCGGGCAAAATGCACAGCCACCCAAGCTGCCTGCGCATCAGGTCACCCTACCAAAGGGAGCTTGTGAAGTGTCAAGTTGAAGCTAAACGTCAGCTCAGCGTGTACGTCAGATTCCCGTACGCGTCATACCTGCCCAAACCCGAGCCGGTCGCGCCTGGGCTGTTGGCGTCGCGGACCCAGATCGAGAACACCGCGCTGCCGGCAAGCGCGCCGGTAGTGTTCCAGGTGTACGTGGCCAGGGTGGAGTAGCCCTGCACCAGCTGCCAGGTGCTCGACCCCTGGCCCAGCATCCAGAATTCGTAGAGGGGGTTGGGATTGGCGCAGCCCGCCGCGGCTCCGCTGATGGTGATGTGGACTCCGGTGCCGTGGACGGAGGGAGAAAGCGGCGACGCCGCGGCCGTCACCGACGCGCATGGTGCGGTCGTTACCGCGTAAGGGAGGCTGGCGTAAGCGTCGTAGCTGCTGCCCATGCTGGGCGTGCCCGGGCTGCCGGCGTCGCGGACCCAGACCGAGAAATGCGTGGTGCCTGGCAGCGCGCCGGTGCTATTCCAGCGGTAGACGGCGCTGGTCGAATAGCCCTGCACCAGCTGCCATGTGCTCGACCCCTGCCCGAGCATCCAGAACTCGTAGAGCGGGTTGGGGTTGGGGCAGCCCACCGCGACGCCGGTGATGGTGACCTGGGTGCCCGCCGCGGCCGGCGAGGCCGGCGCCGCGGTGGCCGTTGCCGACGCGCAGGGACCCAGAGTCGTGATCGCATAGGGGATGCTGACGAAGGAGTCGTAGGTGCTACCCATAGCGCTGTTGAGACCCTGGCTCGCGGCGTCGCGGACCCAGACCGAGAAGTGGGCCGTGCCTGCGAGCGCGCCGGTGGAGTTCCAATGGTAGGCGGTGCCGGTGGAGTAGCCCTGGACCAGCTGCCACGTGCTCGACCCTTGGCCCAGCATCCAGAACTCGTAGAGGGGGTTGGGGCAGCCCGACGCGACACCGGTGATCGTGACCTGCGTGCCCGCCAGCGACGGGGCGACCGGCGCCGCGGTGGCCGTCACCGACGGGCAGGTCGGAGGGGGCGGCGCGTAGGAAATCGGGGCGAAAGCGTCATACCTGCCCAGGTTGGTTGAGTTGATGCCCGGGCTCGCCGCGTCGCGGACCCACACCGAGAAGTTGGCGGTCGTTCCGGTGCTGATCCAGTTAAAGGTTGCGCTGGTGGAGTAGGGCCGCACAAGCTGCCAGGTGCTCGACCCTGCAGGCAGCATCCAGAACTCGTACATCGGGTTGGCGCAGCCCGAGGCGGCCCCGGTGAGCGTGACCGCGGTGCCCGCGGTCACCGGAAACGGGGGCGCCGCTGTGGCTGTGACAGACGTGCACGACACAAAGGGCCCCACGGTGAAAGACCACGTGTACGGCACGCTGTTCACGTTCAAGGCCACCACGTATTTGACCCCGGTCTGAAGTGGCTGCCTGGGGACGATGATCACCCCGCCCCGGCCGGTGAGGTTGCTGCCGACGGAAGGGACCGTCGAGTCGATGATGCAGTGCGCGAGAGGGACGCCGTTGCCCGTGAAGGAGTGAGTGGGACTGGCCGTGGTGGCTACGTTGCCTCCGACCTCGATGAAGACCGGCAACCCGGTCGGCGCTGTGTACCCCGCACA
>Ga0208849_1001936_pt1 | contig 12478 bp, 9 predicted proteins | sample NGESurdeep072012_10_FD_184470 | JGI IMG/M metagenome (GOLD analysis project Ga0208849, IMG submission 184470) | Arctic peat soil microbial communities from Barrow, Alaska - NGEE Surface sample 53-3 deep-072012 (SPAdes) | ecosystem: Environmental > Terrestrial > Soil > Wetlands > Peat ...
CCAGCTCGGTGTAGAGCCCGCGCCCGACAACGTCCTCGGTCTCCGCCTCGTCCTGCCCCAGGACGAACATGTCGGCCGTAAGGACCATGCCGTCTTGTAGCAGTCCGGCTTCACGGAGCGAGCGCACTGTCCCACGTTCGCCCGGTGCATGATTGGTGAAGACCGCGACATGGCCCTGGTGAGCGCCGAAGAGATTGAGAAAGCTCCCGACCTTGCGAATCTCTCCGCATGGTGTGATCGTCCAACGAGAGTCGAGCGTCGTCCGGCCCCGGGCGCAGAGCTCTGCAGATGCCCAGCTCAGATACAGGAGGTCCGAGGGCGCCTCCACCAAGAGACAGTGGTCACCCACGAACATTCCCTGTGTCATGTCATAGCCGAGGGCGGCGCGAAGCGGGAACAGCGTCTCGGGGTCGGTGCTGAGCACATCGTCTCCGACCACCGTGCCCAGGATCTCACCGGTGCTCGTCGTGGTGTCCTCGACGGTACGGACCGAGCGCAGGTGGCTGGTCCCAACCATGAAGGGCGAGTGGGTGGAGTAGACGACCTGACACTTCGGGACCAGCTTCTCCCTGATGTACCTCAGGAGGTCGGCTTGCGCTGTGCCGTGCAGACTCAACCCCGGCTCGTCGAGGAGGAGGATCAGATCCTCGCCGTGTTCCGACTGCATCTGTGAGAACCAGATGAGGAACGAGAAGAACCAGACGAATCCCGTGCTGCGCTCGTCGAAGCTGACACTGACACCGTGTCGGCGGTTGCGGATCCTCGTTCGGAACACGTAGCCGCGGTCGTACGGGGGCGGGTCACCCGCTCGAGCCTGATCGAAGGCGAACTCGACGTCGAGATCACGGTTCTGGCTCCAGTACTCGAAGATCTCACGCGACAGTCGCAGACCCACGGCCTCGAGGTCGGCCTTCATGGCCTCGTAGGTCTCCGTTTGGCTGATGTCCTGGGCCGATGAGCCGGCCAGGGAAAGCAGGGCTTTGAAGATCTTCTCGGGCCACGCCATGTGGTGCTGGGCTTCGAGCTCGATGAAGTGGTCCAGTGACATCTGCCCGGGAAGGGTGTGGTAGTTCGAGTAGTAGACGAAGGTCGGCATTCTGAGATCAAGGTGCCTGATCACGGCTTGGGTCGCCGAGCCATCGCCAACGAGGTCTCGGAGTCGCTGCACGAAGGCGTCGCGAGCGCTCGATGGGTCAAGGGTCTTGACGCTCGCGATGAGTGCCTGGACGGAACGGGCTGAGGTCAGGTGTCTCAGGTCGGCACCGTCAACACCAGACCGATCGATCAGGTGTCGAGTTGCCGCCGCCTCGTCGATGGTCAGGGTCCATTCGTTGGTGTTGCGATAGCCCCGCTTGACGAGAACTTCGTCTGCCGCGAGGCAGTCATGCCCGAATCGATCGGTGATCCATCGCTTCTCGGTGTCGTCGAGGCGCCACCAACTGGTCACGACATTGTCGGGGTGTGTGGCGTGTCTCTGCTTGTAGTCGAAGAGCCGGTGCCGGGGGTACTCGGTTTCGATCTCGAAGTCTCTCCCGTCGGGATCGTCGGGATTCAGTCGGTGCAGCGCCCTGAGAACCGCCGTCTTCCCTGACTCGTTCTTGCCGACGAGACAGGTGAGGTCATCAATGCGGAAGCGCCCCGTATTGCTTGCGAGTTTGAAGTTCTCTACCTGAGCCGCCTGGAGACGCACCGCTACACCTCACCTTGAAGAGAGACATCTGCCGACCACGTGCGCACGGGCTGCGACGAGCGGAGTTGGCGAGAGGTGCCACGATGTGCAGCATCCAGTGGCTCGTGAACCGACCGACGCGGTGGCGCGCTTCCAAGCCTGAAACCCGTCATTGACCTCCTCCCGTGGTGCCCAATGACAGTGGCAACACACAATCGGCACAAAGGCGCTGAAACTTTAGGACAACAAGTCCTTGCTCCATCCGGGCTCGGTGTCGTCCCGAAAGCACACGACGCGACGCGGATTGGCGTCACATCGCGGAGTCAGAGAGCGCCGTTTCGGCTCACTGTTCGGCCAGGATGGCGGCGACCTCCATGACGGGGTCCCGGACCACGGGGCCGGTGGTGGTCACCTCGGCCCTCACGATGGTCCCGTTGAACGGGAACGGGGCCGTGTAGCCCTCCCCCACCGACGGGCCCCATTCGTATCCGCACGTGACACCGACGCCGACGCCGTTGAAGCCGGCCGGGGTGAAGCGGTCGATGACACCTTCGGCCACGACTGCTCCGTCGTAGAGGAGCTTGGCCGGCCCGCCGAGACCCTCGTCCTTCTCGAACGTGAATCCCACGGTGTGGCGGCCTGACCCCAGCGCCTCGTCGGCATGCACGACGTGGCGGGTCTTGCCGTACAGGTTGTGGACATAGCGCAGGTGCCCGTTCAAGAGATGGAGGGACCATCCCCCTAGGGCCGAGCCCAGGGCCAGCAGGACCCCATTCGGCACCGTGCCATCGGCAACGTCGATGGTCACGGTGATGGCGTGGGACCGGTTGCGGACGTTCACCGCCACCGGCTCGGGCACCTGGGAGCCGCCGGGAAAGTACCGGAAGGTGTCCCGAGGACGTCGGTGGTCCGGTTTGGGGTGGGCGATGGCCTCGAGGACGCGATTGTCGAGAGGCAGCACGTCGTTGCGACGCGCCTCGTCCCACCACCGTTCGACCAGTTCCGCCACTTTGTCCGGGTACTCCGTGGCCAGGTCGTGCACCTCCGAGTGATCCTCGGCCACGTGATAGAGCTCCCACACGTCGTCATTGAAGGGAGCGTTCACTTTGAGCCCGTCGTCATAGAGCGGTCCGACAGGGTGGAAAGCCACCGCCTTCCACCCGTCGTGGTAGATGGCCCGCGATCCCAGCATTTCGAAGTGTTGGGTGATGTGCCGGCCGGGCACGTCCGCTCCTCCGTCGTCGAGCAGATAGGCGAAGCTGGTGCCGTCTAGATGTGACTGAGCGACGTTGTCGATCTCCCCGGGTGCGGTCACACCCACCAGTTCCAGCACGGTGGGCAGGATGTCGACGGCGTGGGCGTACTGGTACCGGATCCCTCCGGTCGCGACGCGGCCGCCCGAGGAGAGCGACACGATGCACGGGTCGGCCACGCCGCCTTCGTGGACCTCGCGCTTCCAGCGCTTGAAGGGGGTATTGCCCGCCATGGTCCAGCCCCACGGATAGTTGTTGTGGCTGAGAGGCCCACCGATCTCGTCGATGCGCCGGTACATCTCCGAGACTCCGGCGGGGTCGAAGTTGGAGAGGCGAATGTCGTTGATCGACCCCTCCTTGCCACCCTCGGAGCTGGCCCCGTTATCGGACACAACCATGACGACGGTGTTCCCCGAGTCGCCCATGTCGTCGATGAAGGCCAGTAGCCGGCCGATCTGCGCATCGGTGTACGACAGGTAGCCGGCGAAGCACTCCATGAACCGCTCGGCCAGCTTCCGTTCTCGGTCACCCAGGGTGTCCCACGCCGGGACCCACGGGGGCCGCGGTGACAGCTCGGTGCCCGCCGGGATGATCCCCGTGTCCAGCTGTCGGGCGTAGATCTGCTCCCGCCACTGGTCCCATCCCCCGGCGAAGTGACCCCGGTAGCGCTCGATCCACTCGGCGGGCGCATGGTGCGGGGAGTGACAGGCCCCGGTGCAGAAATACAGGAAGAAGGGCTGGTCGGCGTCAACGGCACGAAGGTCGCCCAGAAACTCGATGGCATGGTCGGCGAGATCCGCGCTGAGGTGATAGCCCTCCTCGTACGAGCGGGGGGGCCGGATGGCGTGGTTGTCGTGGTACAGCGCCGGCATGAACTGGTGCGTCTCACCGCCGTGGAAGCCGTACCACCGATCGAAACCCCTACCCAGGGGCCACGTGGCGCGCGAGGCGGCCATGTTGGTCTCGTCCTCGGGGGTGAGATGCCACTTTCCGATGGCGTAGGTGGCGTACCCGTGGGCTCGCAGGATCTCCGACAGGTAGCCGTTCTCACGAGGCGGCTTGCCCCAGTACCCCGGGAAGCCGATGGCCAGGTCCGCCACCCGTCCCATGGCACTGCGGTGGTGGTTCCGTCCCGTGAGCAGACAGGCCCGGGTGGGTGAGCACAGGGCCGTGGTGTGGAAGTTCGCCAGTCGTACTCCCTGGTCGGCCAGCCCGTCGAGGACGGGGGTGTCCATGTCGGACCCGTAGCAGCCCAGCTGGGCGAAGCCGACGTCGTCGAGCACGATGAGGACGACGTTGGGGGCCCCCTCGGGCGGTGTGGGCACCGGTGGCCACCACGGCTCGGACTCCCGCCAATCCCGCCCGATCCGGCCGCCGAACTCGATCCTCGCCATCTCGATCCCTCCCCGGATGCCTTAAACGGCGCCAGCATGCCAGCCGGGGACGAGCATCGGCCGACGGCGGGCTCCCCTAATGTCGCGACGTGACCGAACCCTCCAATGAGCCGTCCGTCGAGCCGAGCGAAGCCCGCCTGGAGCGGCTCCTTCCGATGCTGGTGTGGGTCGGGGATCATGAGGTGGTCCAGACGCTGCGGGGCCTCTCCGAGGAGGAGCTCAAACAGCAATCGGTGGCGGTCCGAACAGCCATCCACGCTTTGCGGCGCAAGCGGGACCCGACGGCGTTCCTCACCCAGCCCCAATACCGGTCCACCGTCCCGCTGATCGCCGATGCCGTGTCCGTGGCCTGTCAGGATGCGATCGTCGCCGCCCTCGGCGATTCGGCCGATGAGCCCGACCGCCCGCAGCTGCTGGCGGCTCTCGAGGAGGTCGGTGACAAATTCCCGGTGAGCACCGTGGCGCTCACGCTCGCCTACGTGTCGGTGACCACCATGCCCGCCGCCGACCTCTGCGACGAGCTCCTGGGGTCCGACGAGCGGTTCACACCACCGGGCTCGGCTCCGGTCCCCGACTGAGGCGCCCTCCCTCGGCGCTCATAGCCCGGCGACGAGCTCGTGCATGGCCTCGAGCTGCTCGATGTAGTGCGACCGCGAGTGGTGGCGGAAGCGCAGACTCAGACCGGTGGCGCCCAACTCGGCAAACCCCCGCACCACGTCGGCGGCGTTCTCGGGAGCCCCGGCGGGATCGATGGGTGGGTCGGGCGCGAAGATCAGACTGAAGGGCCGATCCCGGGCCGCGATGGCGTCGGTGACCTCGGGGTCATCGAGCATCGGCTTCAGGTCGTCCATGTTCAATCGGAACGGGATCCAGCCGTCTCCCAACTCGATAGCCCGCCGCAGTGAACGCCGGGTCCGGCCTCCCACCCAGATGTCCAGTGGTCGAGGCAACCCCGATGGATCCACCACGAAACCCGAGTACGCGAAATGGGTGCCGCTGTAGACGGGCTGGCGCACGCCCCAACTGACACGGATGGCTCGCAGCGCATCATCGGACCGTTCACCCCGCCCGTCGAACTGGTGGCCGAGGAGCTCGAACTCCGGCTCGAGCGAGCCCACACCGACCCCGAGGATCACCCGGCCGTGGCTGGCAACGTCGAGCGTGCCCCAGCGCTTGATGAGCTCTAGCGGGTGGTGGTAGCCGAGCACGACGACGTGGCTCAGCAACGAGATCCGCTCGGTGTTGGCCGCCACGAAGGCGAGGGTGGTGGTGGGGTCCCAGTAGCGCGGCCCGCGCACGTTGGTGGCAGCCTGCGGAATGGCGATGTGCTCCGAGCACGCCACCCAGTCGAACCCGAATCGCTCGGCGGCTTTCGCCACGGCGATGACGTCCTCGATCGTTCCCGTCGACTCCCAGCTGGGAGGGTCGAAGCGCGGGTTGATGTGGACGACGGGTGTCACGATTCCCAGCCGGAGTTTCACGCTTGTCCCTTCAGGGCTCGATCGGGGTACCACCCACCGAGCGGCGCATGGCAGCGTGGAGCCGGTTGGGGGTAAGCACCCCGAGATACCGCCCGTCATCGTCGACGACGGGGATCCAGCGCACGTCGTGCTGGAGCATCTCACCCAGAGCGGCGCGCAACGTCGTCCCCAGCGGCACCTGGGTGGCGAACTTCTCGGTGTGGGTGCCGACGGTCCCGTCGATCCCCGGCTCCAGTGCCACCCAACCCAGCAACTGCCCGTTGTCGTCGAGCACGACCGCCGTTTTGACCTCGAGGTCGGCGGCGAGGCGCCGGGCCTCGTCCATGGTGGCGGTGGGAAAGATCACCGGCGGCTCGGCCAGGTCATCCACCTCGATCCGGACGACGGCCAGACGGCGCACGCCGCGGTCCGCACCCACGAAGTCCGCCACGAACGGGGTGGCGGGCCGGCCCAAGATCTCCGCCGGCGTGTCGTACTGCTCGAGGAGGCCCCCCTTGGACAACACGGCGATGCGATCCCCGAGCTTGGCCGCCTCCTCGATGTCGTGGGTGACGAAAACGATCGACTTCTTGAGCGCCTTCTGCAGATCGAGGAACAGGTTCTGGAGGCGTTGGCGGGTGACGGGGTCCACAGCGCCGAAAGGCTCGTCCATGAGCAGCACGGGGGGATCAGCGCCCAGCGCCCGGGCCACCCCCACCCGTTGGCGCTCGCCCCCGGAGAGCTCGTGGGGGAACCGTCGGGCGTAGTTCTGAGGCTCGAGGCCAACGAGCTCGAGGAGCTCGTTGACGCGCCGGTCGACCCGGGCACTGTCCCACCCCAGCAGGCGAGGAACCACGGCCACGTTGTCGAAGACGCGCCGGTGCGGGAAGAGCCCGCCCTGTTGGATCACGTAGCCGATGCTCCGGCGCATCACCACCGGGTCCTTGGTGAGCACGTTCTCCCCGGCGATGAGAATGCTTCCCGAGGTGGGCTCGATGAGCCGGTTGATCATGCGCAAGGTGGTCGTCTTGCCGCACCCCGACGGGCCCACCAGCACGGCGAGCTCCCCGTCGTCGACCTCGAGGCTTAGGTCTGTCACCGCCACATTGTCGGCGCCATAGCTCTTGGAGACCCGCTCCAGCGTGATCATGGCTTTCCACGTTACGCCCACGGTTACAGTCGGGGCCGATGGGGACCGCCCAGCCCTTCTTCCAGTGGAGCTATGTCACCGGCCAGTGGAGCCAGATCAGCTCCGACCTGTTGCAGCACATCTCCCTCAGCCTGCTCGCCGTCGGCATGGGGCTGTGCCTGTCGATACCTCTTGCCCTTCTAGCCTGGCGCTACCGGGTGCTGCGGCCCCCGGTGTTCGGGATCGCCAGCACGTTGTACATCATCCCGTCGCTGGCGCTCTTCGCCATCCTCGGGCCCATCACCGGCTACGTGGCGTCGTATCCCACGGCGGAGGTCGCGCTGGTGGGCTACACGTTGCTAATCCTGATCTGGAACACCGTGGCAGGGCTCGACGCCGTACCCGCCGACGCCCGTGAGGCGGCCACGGCCATGGGCTACTCGCGCCGGGCCGCGCTGGTCCGCGTCGAGCTGCCTCTGGCGCTGCCCTATGTGTTCGCGGGGCTGCGCGTGGCCACCGCCACGGTCATCGGCCTCGTCACCGTCACCGCTCTGATCGGGCTGGGTGGACTGGGTCAGCAGATCACCTACGGGTTCAACATCGGCTACTACACGCCCATCATCGTGGGCCTGGTGCTGTCGGTGGTCCTGGCCGCCGTGCTCGACCTGCTGTTGGTTGGCCTGCAACGACTGGTCGTCCCCTGGTCGCGCTCGGCCCGCCGGGCCCGGGCGGTGTGACGTGGCGGTCTGGGACCACTTCCGGCATTTCGTGGCCAGCGTGGCGTCCTGGCTCACCACCGCAGCGAACTGGAAGGGCTCGAGCGGCATCCCCGAGCTCCTGTGGCGCCAGACCGAGCTCTCGTTGGCGGTGGTGATCGGGGCGCTCGTCATCGGCGGGGGCATCGGCCTCGTCCTGGGCCACACCGGGCGCGGCGGTCTGGTGGCCGTCAACGCCGCCAACGCGGCGCGCGCCGTGCCGAGCCTGGCGCTACTGACCCTGTTCGCCATCGTGCCGTGGATCTCGCTGCGGTGGGGTGGCTTCCTGGCCGCCTTCCTGGCCCTCGTGGTGCTCGCCATCCCGCCCATCCTCACCAACACTTACGTGGGGATGCGCGAGGTGGACGCCGAGGTGCGCGACGCGGCCAAGGCCATGGGCCTCACCGGGGGCCAGGTCCTACGCACGGTGGAGCTGCCCCTGGCCACGCCATTTCTCATGGCCGGGGTCCGCACCGCATCGATCGAGGTGGTGGCCACTTCCACGCTGGCCGCGTACGTGAGCTACTCCGATCTCGGCACCCCGGTCATCTCCGGGCTCAACACCAACAACACCGTGGAGGCCTTCGCCGGGGCACTCCTGGTGGCGCTGCTGGCTGCCGTGGTGGCGCTGGGCCTGGGCGCGCTGCAGCGGGTCCTCACCCCGCTCCCGCTGCGCCGCCACATGCCGCGGGGGCTCGGGGCCTCGACGCGTGCCCGGACACCGGCCCTGGCCGCAGCCGTCGAAACTTGACTAGGTTCGCGCCACCACCTGCGAAGGAAGGCCCCCCCGATGCTCCTCCGACGTTCCCTCATGACTGTTGCCGCCCTGGGTACGACCGCCATTGTGTTGGCGAGTTGCAGTAGTACCCCGTCCGCATCTTCGAAGCCCACCATCAAGATCGGGGCCACCAACTTCGAAGAGCAGGAGATCGTCGCCAACCTCTACGGCGATGTCCTGAGCAACGCCGGCTACAAGGTGAAGGTGGAGTCCGCCCTCGGGACCCGGGCCGTGGTGGTGCCCGCCATCCAGCACGGCCAGATCGACCTCGAGCCCGACTACGCGGCGTCGCTGCTGGGATATCTCCACGGCGGAAAGCCCCAGGCCGCGGGCACCCAGATCAACACGGCCATCGCCGCGGACAAGGCGGCCCTATCCTCATCGGGGGTCACCGTTCTGTCCGCCTCGAGTGCGCTGGACACCAATGTGTTCGCCGTGACCAGGGCCACCGCGGCCAAGGACCACCTCACCACTCTCTCGAGCCTGGCTCCCTACGCCTCGAAGTTGATCCTGGGCGGACCGCCCGAGTGCCCGACGTTCGCCGGGTGTGAGCCCGGCCTGACCTCGGTCTACGGGCTGCACTTCGCCAGTTTCAAGTCCCTCGACGAGGCGGGTCCGCTCAGTGTCGCTGCGCTCAAGAACGGCGAGGTGCAGGTGGTCGAGCTCTTCTCGAGCGACGGCAACGTGGTGAGCAACAACTTCGTGGCCCTCACCGACGACAAGCACCTCGAGGGTGCGGACTACATCGTCCCTGTCATCCGGAAGTCGGTCGACACCGCGGCGGTGACCGCCGCGCTCGACTCGCTCAACAGCAAGCTGACGACCGACGCCATCTCTCAGCTCAACCTCGACGTCACCGCCAACAAGGAGCAGCCCGCCGCGGTGGCGAAGACGTGGCTGGCGTCGGTGGGCCTCAAGTAGGTAGGCCTCAAGGAACAGCCGGGGCACATCGGGCCGCCCGGGAAGGCGGCGGGACGGGTCCCCCCAGGAACCGCTCAGTACCGAGACGGCCCCGTCCCGCACATCCCCCAATATCGCCTACGGTGGACAAGCCGCCGACGACGGTAGAACGATACGCCTGACCACTCGTCGTGTCTAGGGGTCACGAGGCGTGGCGAAGATCCAGGGGAGGCACGTTCCGATGGCAGAGCCCGGAGCCCCGCACATCGACCTGATGGACGGCGAGTTCTACGCCGGGAACCCGTTCCCGGCCTTCGCCTGGATGCGCCGCAACGCCCCTGCCTACTACGACGAGCCCAACGACATCTGGGGGGTAACCCGGTACGCCGATGTGCGGGCCATCGGCCAGGACCCCCAGACCTTCTCGAGCACGGGCGGGTCGCGTCCCAACATCCCCCTCCCCTACATGATCGATATGGACGCCCCCGAGCACCGGCGGCGGCGGCGGTTGGTGAGCGCGGGGTTCACCCCCCAGGCCGTGCGCGAGCGCGAGCCCCGCATCCACCAGGTGTGCGACGAGATCCTCGACCGGGTGTGCGAGAAGGGCAGCTGCGACCTCGTGGCCGACATCGCCGCCCCGCTCCCCCTAGTGCTCATCGCCGACATGCTGGGCTTCGACCCCAAGGACTGGGAGCAGCTCCTGGAATGGTCCGACACCTTGCTCATGTCCCAGGGATCCAAGGACCCCGACGGCATGGCCAAGGCGGGCGCCGCCTTCCTCGAATGGGACGCCTTCATCCGCGACCACATCGACCAACGGCGCCGGAGCATGTCCGCCGATGACCTCTTAGGCGTACTGGTCCTGGGAGAAGTGGAAGGGGAGCGCATCGACGACGATTCTCTGGTCTACGAGTCACTCCTGCTGCTGATCGGAGGCGACGAGACCAGCCGTCACGTCATCAGCGGCGGCATGGAGGCGCTGCTGCGCGACCCCGCCCAGTTCGAGGACCTGCGCGGTGATCGGGAATTACTCCCGAGCACCGTCGAGGAGATGCTGCGCTGGGTGACGCCCATCAAGAACTTCAACCGCAAGGCCGTTCGTGACACCGAGCTCCACGGCCGGACCATCAAGGCGGGACAGAACGTGTTGCTGCTCTACCCGTCGGCCAATCGGGACGAGACGGTGTTCGACGACCCCGAGACCTTCGACATCCGGCGCCAGCCCAACGATCATGTCGCCTTCGGGTTCGGGGCGCACCTGTGTCTCGGGCACCGCCTGGCACGCGCCGAGATATCCGGCATGGTGGACCGGATCCTGGAGCGCCTGCCCGACATCCACCGGGCCGACGGGGCCCCACAGCCCCTGCGGGTGTCGAACTTCATCGTGGGCTTCGAGTCGCTCCCGGTGGAGTTCACCCCCACCGCCCGCGTCGGCGGCTAGGCGGCTGGTCCTCTACGGGGCGGACTCCTCGGCCACCTGGTCGGCGAAGCGCTGGGCCACCTCGGCGTACTCCGTCATCATCTCCAGCACCACCTGGCGGGCGGGGCGGATGGCGTTCATCTGCCCCACCACCTGGCCCACGAAGTAGTTGGCCAGCTTGTTCGCCCCTGATCCTTCGGTCGCCGCGGCGCGGCTGATGCGGTGCTGGGCCTCGGCCACGAGCGCGCTCTGCAGGGGCATGGGCAGCGCACCAGGGGAGTCGGCCCCCTCCCACTCGTCGGTCCAGGCACTACGCAACATGCGGGCCGGCTTGCCCGTCAACGAGCGCGAACGGATGGTGTCGCGCGAGGCGGCGGCCAGGAACTTCTGCTTCACCGCCGGATGGGTCTCGGCCTCCTGGGTGGTGAGCCACACCGACCCGCACCACACCCCTTGGGCCCCGAGCGCCAGGGCCGCGGCGATCTGCCGTCCGTTGCCGATGCCACCCGCCGCCAGCACCGGGGTGGGGGCCACGGCGTCGACGACCTCGGGCACGAGCACCATGGTGGAGATCTCGCCGGTGTGGCCTCCCGCCTCGGTCCCCTGCGCCACGATGACGTCGACCCCGGCCGCATTGTGGCGCTCCGCATGGGTCAGGTTGCCGGCCAGTGCGGCCACGACCACCCCGGCGCCACGGGCCCGCGTGAGCAGCGACGGCGGGGGCGCCCCCAGGGCGCTGGCGATGAGCGTGATGTCATGGGCGAAGGCCACGTCCAGGAGCGGCTCGTAGCCTTTCGACGCCACGTTGGCGAGCACGTTGCGCTCCGACCCCGTGCGCAGGTCCTCGGGGAGCTCGGGCACGCCGTAGCGGCGCAGGATTTCGTCCACGAACTCCTGTTGGGCGGCGGGAAGCAATTGCCGCACGGCGTCGGCGTCGATCCCCCCCTCGTCGGCACCGGCGTACTTGGCGGGGAGGAGGAGGTCCACCCCGTAGCGGCCGCCCCGAGTCTGCTCCTCGATCCATCCCAGGTCGACATCGAGCTGCTCAGGGGTATGCGCCACGGCCCCGAGGACCCCGAACCCACCGGCCCTGGTGACCGCGGCCACCACGTCGCGGCAGTGGCTGAAGGCCAGGATGGGGAACTCCACCCCGAGCATGTCGGTGACCTTGGTCTTCACGGATCCTCCTCGTCGAGCGCCTTGCGAGCGTAGGGTCCACGTTTCCTCGTAGCCAGGGGAGCCCGTGACGTGCACCGGGTCCAGGCGAGCGCCGCGGCACTCGACGCGCTCCGACCAGGAGGGCTCGTGGTGCTCAGCGCTACGAACGGTCCTCGTCGTTGCCGTGTGCGGTGCCGACACCTTCGGAACGCTGCGCCTCCACTGCCTGCCAGAGCGCCATCTTCAAGATGTCGGCAGTCAGCGCCCCGATCTGCTCGGGTGTCTGGTCGAAATCGACCATGAGCGCCTGGGTGGTGAACACCGAGAGATTGAGGGCGAAGGCCAACCTCAGGTCTTGCGGAGGCTCGCCCGAGCCACCGGCGACTTGCCAGACCAGATTCACGAGGTAGCTGATCCCTCGGAGCCGGTAGTGACGTCGGACCGAGTCAACTTCCGAAAGGACCTCAGATGCGTCGTGATGGGGAGCAGAGATGTCCCAGAAGGCTGCTCCGAAGATCGAGGCGCTTCTGGAATGAAACGTCGACGCCAGGCCGTCTATCCA
>Ga0208849_1001938_pt1 | contig 12471 bp, 8 predicted proteins | sample NGESurdeep072012_10_FD_184470 | JGI IMG/M metagenome (GOLD analysis project Ga0208849, IMG submission 184470) | Arctic peat soil microbial communities from Barrow, Alaska - NGEE Surface sample 53-3 deep-072012 (SPAdes) | ecosystem: Environmental > Terrestrial > Soil > Wetlands > Peat ...
CATTCGGACCTTGAGGCGTCGGAACGCAAAGAAACACAAATTCCGCGTCCTTTACGCTCCGTGCGTTATCTGTTGAGAAGACGAGCGCTCCAGAACTCAGGCCGTGCTTGATAAGTTCCTCAAGACCGTCCTCGACGAACGGCGCGGCGCCCCCGGCGAGAACTTGTATCCGTGCATAGTTCACGTCACTGCAATGCACATCATTGCCTATGTGAGCAAGACAAGCCGCAGTTGTCAAGCCGACGTAACCTGCACCAATCACACAAATGCGGCTCATTCGGTCATGTTAGCGAACCTTCCGCACGCGGTGAACCTCGGCGTTGATGAGGTGGAGTCGGATATTACCTCTGAAGAGTTTGAGGACGCGTGGCACTGGGCGCAAAGGACTGGCGGTCTTCTGGGTAAATCTTAATGTTGACTAGACCATCTATGGTCACGCACCTGCGATCTAGAAACTCGGAGAGTGCTTGAACGAACAGCGCAGTGTACTGACACGTCATCAGACCTTCGATGCGAGCTAGGTCGTGCCAAAACATAGAAGCAACGAGCGGATCACCCTTCCATTGGAGATGTCGACGCTCCAAGTTCGATTGGCGCTTGCGGACAACGAGTACTTCAGATTCGCTCATATTGTTGTCGCTGGTCACGATGGGCCAGCAACCGTCGCTCATGGCGTCGGCCGTTCCGATGTCTTCGTGAACGAAGGAGCGTAGGTAGGTGCGGGCGAGCGAGATGCGACGATAGCGGGTATCGGCGCCGGATTAGGCCCGTAACTCTGGGCGCATTGGAACGTCCTTGCACATCTGTAACTCAAAACCCATCTAGCTCATGGAGGAAGTGAGCTCAAGGGCGACTCGAGCAACGGTCTCTATCGTTACGACGTCCTTAAACCGGGACTTTCGCGACAATAGACGCTGGTTGAGTTCATCCTTGAAAGTAGCCTTCTGACGACATCATTGCCAAGGCCAAATGGGGGCGACGCGCTCAGGCCGATTCAAACTCAATCATTATCGAAACCGCCCTTCTCGTTGTGCTCACCCTTGGAACGAAATAGCATCCGGGTGTTCTCTTCGACAGCCTGGTTGTATGCCTCGCACCAGCGTCGAGCAACCACCGGCGCCGTGACAGTGGAATTGACCCAGTCAATTCCAGCCGCGCCGGCATTCCTAATCAGCGCTGGTGTCTGGCCACACCAATCACGTAAAATCACGTCGAGCTCTCCCGTGGCGCCTATACCGACAAGACGGACCGGGGCGCCTAACGCGATCAGGCTGCGGGCCCCATCATTGGCGGCCGACACCACCACTAAACCTTGAGCCATTGCCTCGACCACGGCCTGGCCCCAACTCTCGGCCCGTGACATCGTTGCGTAAACATGCGCCGACGAAAGGACTTGTTGAAGGGCATCGCGTTCCAGCCAGCCCTGAAAGTGCACTGACTCACCCCCAGGGAGTTGTCCAACCAATCGTCGAAGTGTTGGCAACTCTGGCCCGTCACCGACCACGTCGAGCGCGACCGAAAACCCACTCGCTGCGAGGCGTGCGACAGAAGAAATTACTTGATCGACCGCTTTTCGCTCAATGAGGTAGCCGACAGTTACCACACGCACGGTTTCGCCATCCGAACGACTAAACGGCCGCATATTCCCACTCACTCGCAGTGGAGCAGGAATGACGAGAATTCGTTCTGGAACAACCCCTCGGGCAATGAGCGACTCCCTTGTACGCTCATCGATGGCCACCACTCGTTGGGCGGAATGCAGCGTAGCGCTTGACAGACGACTGAACAGCCTTGAAGCTACCGGCAAAGCAACGCGGGCGATGGACCTTGAGCTAACTTGTGCCAGCGTTCGTCGTGGCAACATGATTTGACCCTCCTTCTCGTCGGAACCCATAAACGTCAGTGGTGTTTGGATAGGGCCAACAACGAACGGCAATCGGCGGCGCGCGGCTTGACGAGCAATCACACTGTAAGTTCGGTCAAGTGCAAAAGGGAGTCCATGATGGACGAGGTCCACACGATCAAGGATCTTCATTCGCCGAGTGGTAGCCGCGACCCTAAGCGGAAGCAACGCTCCACCAACTTCTACCGTACGACGCGCCCCGACCGCATGCTGCTCCATTCGATCAACGACCAAAGAATCAACGGACTCGGCTATACAAGTGAAATGTAACTCCGGATCATTCTCGAGCATTCCAGTCACAATGTCGTAGACCCAGCCACTCTCGGATCCCGCAATCGAGGTGAACTGCCACGCCGCAGGCGCAAGCAACACTCGAGTCATCCAACCTCAATCCTTGACGTCCGTCTCTCGCCCGCCGAGCATAGCAATCACTGTCCGGCTTCCCCCGAGAGTCCACCTTGAGCAGTTTCCCCACTGAGCGGAACGTAGCAAGAAGTTTGAATCGTGACGGGCAATCGCTGACTCAACTTCGTAAAGTTTCGTTCCCAACTGCCCAATTCTCATTCGATCTGGCGAAAGAGTTCCTAAGGCTTAAGACCAATTACGGGTTACGCAGATAACTGAATCGCTACACATTACGATGCGGTCAGGTAGTCGATGGATTGGTCGCGTTCTTAACATTTCAAATTCCGGTCATTCCATTTGATCTACAAGATCTAGAAGTTGTTGAGTGGTGGTGTCAAAGTTGAATCGTGAAGTGAGCTCTCCAATATTGTCAGAGACTTCATTTGAGTTGCCCTTTAGTGTTTTGATAATTCCATTTGCAATACTCTTCGTGTTTAAGGGGTTCACAAATGTCACGAATCCATCAAACAACTCTTTGAATATCTCAATATCTGATGCAACTACAGGTGTTCCGGACACGAGCGCTTCGAGTATAGGTAGGCCAAATCCCTCGTACAACGATGGGTATGCCAAGAGTGATGCTTCTCGAACGAGGGTTGGTAACTCCGTATCCGGAACGTAGCCTAAGTGTTCGACACCAAGCGATTGCATACGGGCGGTGTTAGATCCCGATCGGGCTGGCCCAAAAACTTTCAACGTGTAGTCAGGCATTTCGCGTCTGACCTCGGACCAAGCTTGCAATAATCGACCAAAGTTCTTCCGAGGGTTCGTAAAGTCATACGCCAAAATGTATGGTTTTTTTTCTGGGTTCACCCCCATATTGAGAAAGCTTGAGCTGCAGCCTGGGTAGATGCATTTAACGGCATTCGCATCAAGCCGTAAACGCTCAACGATTCGTTTTTTCGAGAATTCCGAGTCTGTAACACAGACCGCTACTCGCTTTGAAAGCAACGGCAGCAACACTTGGAAGGTCTTCGCGAAACTCCTGGAAGTCCACTCTGGATGATCCAGCGGAGATACATCGTGAATGACTAAAATTTGACGCCTAACGGATACGGGGCCAAGATTCGTAAGGCTTAAGAGTGTTTCTCCTCTTTGCATCTTTAATGGAAGCACGGACTGCTCCCAAAGGAAGGCCTTCCAACCAGAAAGTGGCGCACCTGGCTCTATTGCTCTGGCTCGCTCACTCGGCAGTCGAGCCCAGACCTCCTGCGCATAACGATTGACACCGGTTAACGGAAGGCCGAGGAATCTCCCGTTCAATACGATTTCGCTCACAATTTACGCCTCGGTTTCGCCATAATTCCAATAGCAAAATCTACGACTTTTTCGTGGATCCAATGGGCCGAATAAACATTCACTGAAAACATGTACGTGGCAAGAGAAAGTATTCGCGGGGCCGGGAAAAGTCCCAGCGCTTCACGTGTTGATTACTTCCTTTTGACGAGAACTGACATCCTCTCGCTCGGACCTCTTTCATCTGAATCGCTTCTCATCGCTCCGGCGTTAGTGTCGGTACCGTTGGCTGGCGTAGAGACACTTACGGGCTGGATTGAACCGTTACCGACAGAAGTCAGAGTCCTACTTACCGCATCGTCCCATTGCGACCGATTACGTTCGGGAGCAGAGACAGAAACCACGACCCCATCATCACCATTTCAAATCGAGTGGGGCCCCAGCCAGGAAACATTCGGGCTTACCTGCTCGTGTAATTTGATAACAACATTCCCACCAGGAACCACCATCTCGTTTCCGACGAGCCCGCTCGCATCAGAAATGGATGCCCTTTTCCGATGGCTAATCACGTGGCGGCAGGGAGCGGACGTAAAATGCAAATTCAACACCGTTGACGATAGATTGTCAACAACTGATTTCGCCGTCGCGGCAGCAGAACGTATAAAAATGGAGATTCGATGGGATGGGTAACGATCCGTAAAAACCTGCAACTATCCACAGCAGGGCGAGTCGAGTTCGCGTCGTGCCACGTTCTTCATGTTCGTCTTAAATAACCTGCTCAAAGTGAAGAAGGACTTAGATACAAGGCTACCCTTCGAGATCATTTCTCTTAGCTGTGGCGAGGACCCTGTGATACTGCGATCGCACCACAACGCAGAGGTGATGGTTGCCGCAGCATCTACCGCGCTCGCCATCTCGCCAGCAAGCAACCTCCGTCAGCAAGCACTTCGCGGGAATGCCGAACGGCCGCTACTCGAGCTTGCTGCTCGACTCAAAGGGAATGTGCGATGAGCGTCAACGACGCGGGCACTTCGGCTACAACTTTGAAACGATCCCTTCGGGGCACATCATCACTAGTGGCGTTACGAATGGTGAAAGGTGGCAGTGCCGCGGCCATAGCTTTGGCCGTCGGAATGGGCATCTGGGATCTCGTCGGCCTTGTCGACGGCACAAGTCACGTGGTCGGTGTCGCGACGGCCACAACTGATGGAGGCACGGTCGGAACAGGCTTGGCCAGCGCGCTTTGGTTGGCGCTGGCGCTGGCGCTCATCGGAGGGATCATGCTCCGCCGGCGTTCTGACTCTGAAGCAATGTTAAAACTGCAGGCGCCCATAGAACCAGTCGTCATTTGGTCGCGGAAACGAGTGTTGGCGACGGTTGCGCTGGGTGGTGCCCTTGTAATAGCTGTGTACCACGGACTGTTGTTTCCCGGCGCAATTACGTGGGGTGACTGGGGCTATTACGCCAATGCAAGCGCAGTCCGTGCATTCTTCCCCGTCCCGCCACTGTGGGCGTTCGCCAACCTTGGAAGTAACAACGTCCTCGGCGCTCCGTTGTTTCCAATCTATTCGGCGATGGGCTTATTGGCACACCTCCACGTCTCTTGGGACGTACTTGAGCGCATGTGGTTCTACTACCCAGCTGTGGCATTATCGTTCGCTGGACCGCTTGTGCTCCTTCGTCGGTTGCGAGTTGGATGGGGTTTCGCCACGGCAGGGGGCGTCTTCTATTGCGTTAACCCCTATTCACTAATCCTGATCTCGGGAGGGCAGTTGACCGTCGGCGTAGGCTACGCCCTCTGCCCATGGGTCGCGTTGGCAGCGATTGGACTGTGGTCGCACCGCACATTTACTCGAGCCGCGCTACTTGGAACCGCGATTGGCGTACAGGCATGGTACGACCCGCGTACTGCTGGTCTGTCCGTCGCCGCGGGAGTCATAGTAGTAATAGCCGCCGTCCTTGCCATCGGTCTTCGACGTACTGCCCGACAAATCCCTTGGAAAGCCTTGACCCTCAGTGGTCTGATATTTGTGCTTCTACAGGGAGCGTGGGTTTTACCCGCCGTGTTCAAGGGTCACGCGTACCTCCCGAGTGGATATACCACGCCCGCATCTCTCAACGGGTTGAGTTTAATGAGCCTTGCGGACGGGCTCGCCGTGTTCCATCCGTTCTGGCCCAGCATGGTATTCATCGAGTTGCATAGCGTGCCGCCGTTGTGGTTCGTCGTACCTGCCGCCGTTGCCGTCGCGCTGCGGCGAGCACCGCTCAGTATGCCCGTTATTTTCGGTACGGCGTCCTACCTATCATTCAGCGCATTGGTCTCCGGAGCAAACATGCCCTTCGGACTGGTAAACACCTGGTTGTTCACTCACGTACCAGGTATGGATCTTTTCCGCGACCCCTCCCCATATTTTGGGCCCGCCGCGCTAGCGGCAGTTGTGGTCGCATGCGTCGGTCTGCGCGGAGCGCGTCTGCCAATATTGAACCGAGTTGATCTACCATCGGATGAGGACGGTAATTCATCGCCGGCGTCGAGTTTGCGACTAACGACGCCTGCACCCCGGTCATTGATGTTGCCGCTCGTCTGCAGCCTCGCACTGGTTCTATTGATTTATATGGGTTGGCCCGCGATATCTGGCGAACTTCGTGACAATCTTTCTCCCCGCTCGGTGCCCTCCAGCATTGAGCGACTCAATCATGACATTTCGACTAGTAGTCCTGGCGCGGTATTGTGGATCCCCGAAGTGTCTCGATTCGCCTTGAATTCGCCCCTTCACCCAAATATCTCTGCGAACATCTTGCAATCGACACTTGACATTGGCTTCCCGGCGACGTCCCAGCCCCTTGCCTGGCTGACTAATCCCCGGTTAACTGCGGAAATCATGTCCAAATACAACATCGCCGAGGTGGTCGTGAGTCAAGCGGCGTCGCAATACGTCAACTATTCGCTACCGTCTAAGGCAGCATTGAGCGCCGCGCGATCCGCCTTTGCTTCTGACCCGTTGAAGCGGGTGGGTGGGTTTACGCTTTATCACTTGGCTGACGCCCTGCCTGCTCCTGTCGTCGCGGTACCCGCGAAGAACGTGACAGTGACCGATGTGTCGGCTCAAACTGAATCGATAGATACGAGTGCCGCTACCGCAACGAGGCAACCCGGACAGCCGCCGAGTGTTTTCGTCGGCTTTCCCAGGATTTCACGAAGCAAGGGAATCCTTGCAGGTAGACGCGAACTAGCCCTCACCAATTTCTCTAAAGGATTGTATGGATGGCAAGTGGGTAACGGGAACAACTACCTCCAACAGACGCTCCGACAGGCCGGCATCGGCGCCGATATTTACCATCATGGCAACGACTCGTGGCTCCATTTGAAGGTTTCCTACGGCGCTGCCCAGATAAGCCAACCACTCGTCTCGTGCCCAAGCAATGCCAAGTTAGAGTTTAAGGTCAGTTATCGAACCCAATCGATTGTCGCGCCTCAGGTGCTTATCTTCGGTAATGCCCAGGCGCCGGCATTAGCTGACGCGCAACTGCCTACTACAAATGGGCGGTGGAAAAGCGTAACAGTGCCCATATACCCTGATGTTTCTTTGGGTAGCGCGAAGCCGAGCAGTTGCGAGTTAATCCTTGCGCTTTCTCCGGTCCAAGCTGGTCAGTCCAACGCAGTAGAGGTCCGCCAACTATCGCTCACGTCGGTGCCAATCTCGGGCATGTTGGCATCCGAGCATAATCTTGCGACCAAGTTGTCAGCGAACCAATCCGATCTCAACATAGACGCCACGGGCACAACTATGCAGTTAAGGTTCCGATCTTCGTCCACTCCCCAACTCGTAATTTTGTGGCAAAAATTTGATCCTGGATGGGTTGCTGCAACTGGGTCGGGTGACAGTCTCGCTCATGTGATGGTAAATGACTGGGCAAATGGCTTCGTATTGCCAGCGCAATCAAAGCCTGGTTTTTATATAGTTCGCTACGTTCCGCAGGCCACGCTCCTTGACGGATTCGTATTCGTCCTCGCCGGAATAACCATCGTCATGTTATTGGTAGGCGTTGCAATCTGGCGCCGGCGCGCTCGACTGTTTGGCAAGTCGGGTGTCGGGGAGTCCATCGGAGTTGAATCGTGACAGGTTTCTTGAAGGGCGATTTCAAGTGGCGAGCGCAACAATCCTGTCTACCTCCTATAAGTGAAGCGGACCCCAACCCTTGGACTGACGGCCTTTTTAAGAGGTGAGCAAGTGATTGATAGCGAGTTGAGGCGCCCCGCTCGACAGGAGTCCCCAGCGCCCGACGCGTCGAGCGCTACGACGACGCCATCGACGAGTGGGTCGCTACCCGCTCGCCTCAGGTAAAAAACAACACTCCGCCCTTCCCTTGTGAGGAGACCGTCACTGTATTATGCGAGTCTCATTCAGATCTCTGCATGTCATTAATAGCGGTTCGGTCAACTAAGAGCGCGCACTTCAATTGCCAACTGAAAGGCGGTGGTGCCAATGCAGTCAAAGTTTCCCGCTGGGACGATTGACTCGACGAGTAGGCGGCGCTCGTCAGCATCGAATGCTTCGTCGAAGTACATGATGTCGCCAGGTCGTAAGTGAGGTTGCAACCAGTCCCAAGCAACTTTTGATGGCTCATAGATGTCGCAATCGAAATAGACGAGCCGCCGTCCTGAGGCGATGCGACCCAAGTCAATCGTTTCAATAGTGTTTTCGATGTCGCCAATGTGCCAAGCAATCCGCTCGTCGTCGATCGCTGGCGCCTGACCACCTGCATCGCATGTCCCGGCAGGAAAACCGCGCCAATTTCTGGGTAGACCTGTGAATCGGTCGAACCCGTCCCAAGTGGCGATGACCGTTCGATCGTGGTGCGAAAGCCACCACCGCGTTGCATCACCGTACGCGACACCTAACTCGATTACGTGCCAAGGCTCGCCGCTTGCCTGCATCCGTTCAGACATCCGCTTCCATAGGTGCAATTTTGATCGTACTGTTTTCAGCGACCCAAACGACGCTAGTTGCCAATCAAAATAAGTTGAGATCTCGCTGCCCATCTCAATTTTGCGGCGCAGTGTCGCAGAGCGGCTGAGCACATCTATTGCCAGCCAATCTTCGAATTTGCGAACTAAGTCCAATTTGAATTTTGGCATGGAGTTACTCTACCCGAGCACGTGAAGATTGCTGTTAAATTCAGAATCATTGGCGGGGTGGTTTGAGGGTTGGCGTCTTCAATTGAGAGCGTTCATGTCGCGAAAACGTAAGTTGATAATCCGACCATTCCTAGAATGCCCGACGTTCGCGATTTTAGAACGAGACGTCTTCTCTCATAAAGACGAAATTTGAATAATGGAAGATATTAGGTTCAGGTCTCCGTGCGTCTCGTTTAAGAAGACACTTACCATACGGGAGAATTTGAAAAAGGACGTATCCGGGTAACAGTGATCCGATGGTAAACAACGTATGACCTTGAAACAGTTGGTGCCAGTTGTATTCAATCTGGATAAATTTCGGGCGAAATTCTTTAATGGTTTTTTGAGCCCCGAGTAATACCTCATACTCATAACCTTCGGTATCAATCTTTATAAGATCAATCTCATTGAAGTTGTGAATTCCAGTCTCGAAATAGTTATCGAGGGTATTCACACGTATTTTTAAGATTTCCTTGTTTACTGCGCCCACATAGTCAATTTCATTAACACTTTTGCTCAGTGACGCAAACTCTGTGTTGCTAGAACCGAAATACAAATCAAATTCGCCTGATTCCTTACCAAGAGCTTCATTAACTATTGTTAACCTTCCTGGAAAGAGATCTTTTAATTTCTTGAGTTCATCGAAAACGGTTGGCAACGGCTCAAACGCAATCACATCAGTATTTGAATGACTTAGTAATGTTCTTGAATAACCACCGGTATTGGCTCCTACGTCAATGCAAACTTGAAGATTCTGCTTGGAAATTCTCTTTATGAACTTTTGCTCCCCGTTACGGGCCATGTTTGGGTTGTTGTACCCGCCCCCCCGGAGGACGAAATGAAGCAGTGCATTATTCAATTTCGCAGCAGAAGGCCGACCCAGAAAAAACACCAGCGGACCAGCAATTAAAGACTCCACTTTCTCTTGAAATCTACTCATCTGAGAACCTCGCCACATTTAGATGATGCAACGAACAGAATAGTTTAAGAAAGTCTGAATCGCTCCGAGTTTTGTCAACGCGCATCGAATATAGCAACACCTGCGCATCCAAAACGGCAACATGCGTTCATTGGTTTCAGTCTGCCTCCGGAACGTGGCTGAGGCCACTTTCTCTCCGTAGATTGGACAACTTCTTAAGATGAGCACTGACGAATTCTGGAGGTGCACGCGCAATGCAGACGAAACAAGTTCAATCCCGACTGCAAGGCGAAGATCGTTCTCGATGCGTTGAAGGGTGACAAGTCCGTGGCGCTCAGTGTCCCAGTCCCAAGTCTTCCGTTAAGGATCCGGGGCCGGTGGCTTGTGGGTGCGAAGACTACTTCTTTCCAACTTCATTCCAAGTCGCCTTGCTAGGCGGCACTTTCTGAGTTGCCGAATCTCGTACGTACTCAAGACTGGTATTGCCGTCTGTCGCAACGGCAAGAATCCTTTCGGCAACTTCGCTCCGCGCGATAAATCGGGTTGCCACAGTACCCGCTTCGGCGACGCGAGACCCGCCCTTAGCCCGATTGCGCAGAATGATGACCGCACGGCACAACAGAGTTACCCAAGTATTGCGGTTGTTGTTGGTCAACAAGCGGACTCGGTGATTACTTCGTCTCCCCGACCGCTCTCCGGCGCCAACCGCTTTCTCGGTGCCGGCATATTTCTCAAGCCGAGGTCGTGGGCGTGCCAGTATTGGTGTCCAATGAGGGGGTCGAAACTGAAGGGCGAACTGAGAAGTCTAGATTTTGATGCTTCTGGAAACCCCAAATCCCAGTCAGTGACCAAGCAACGCCTCCTACGCTCCGTTCGTCACCCTGATGCGGCAACGTTGGCACTCGGGATTGTCATCGGTCTCGGAGTGTGCGCCCCGCTGCTCGGGGGGCACCGAGTGTTCCTCCTTGACTGGTCCATAGGACCCCATGCCGCCGTCGCCACTCCAGTCGTTTTGGGTCTCAATGGCGGCCTTACTTCTGGCGTCGTCCCATCCGTGGTCATGACACTGTTGAATCATCTGCTGGGTGGTGTCGCGACGTGGCTTCCTATCATGCTGTTTTTCCCGATTGCTACGGTCGGAGCAGGACGGCTCGCCGGTCGGTCGCGCTGGTCACGCCTGGCAGCGGGAACGCTGTACGCGGTGAACCCATTTGTATTCAATCGTGTTTTCGTTGGTCACCTCACGCTTCTCATGGGATATGCCCTCTTACCCTTCGCCGTCAAGGCCGCCACGCGCTCACTTTCCTCGCCAGTCCTGCGATGGTGCGTGCCGGCACTGTGGTGGGCAGGGCTGACGTCGCTGAGTCCTCACTTCGCTTGGATCTACGGTCTCGTCGTCCTCGGCGTCGCGGTGGTAGCCCTATCGACCACGCAACATCCACTACGTCGCGTGGCCGGATGGTTCGCTATCTGCGTAGGGGCGTTCACGCTCATGAGCACTTACATCATTTTGCCCAACGGTTCGACCAATTTGCCTACGCAAGTCGGTTCAGTCAGTCTCAATCTTTATAGGACCAACGGCGATCCACATTTGGGGCTCTTTGCAAATGTGCTGGCCCTTTACGGTTTCTGGCGAACAGGCCCCGGTCCTGAACTCCCCAAAGACGTCATCATCGGATGGCCGTTCATTATGTTCGCGATTCTCGTGATCGTTGGTGTCGGGGCCTGGCACGCTTTGCGACGGAGTCCGATGAAGGACGAAGTGACGGATTCCTCGAGCGTTCCCGAAGGGGAGCGTCGTACGACGGGTCGATCGTTGGGCTCAATGACGACCTCGGTCGCCGATGACGTGACGGTCAATCAGTCCATGGCAGTCGATCAAAAGAGGTTGGCGATTCTGCTCGTGTTCATTGGCGTGGCGGGATACTTCTTGGCGCTGGGTAATCAAGGACCGACTGGCGGATTGTTCTTGTGGGCCTATGACCACGTGCCCTTCTTTTCGATCATGCGAGAACCTCAGAAGTTCCTCATGCTGCTCGCTCTGGCGTACGCCGTGCTTTTCGGTTGGGGCGTCGAACGTTTGTCGCAAAGTGACATATCTCCATCGCGAATCGGCGTCGTAGCCACGGCGGTCGTACTGGGTGTGGCACTTCCCCTGGGTTACAGCGCCACAATTTTCGACGGACTGGCTGGACAGATCACGTCGAGTGACTTGCCAACGGCGTATCAGCAAGCCGATGACGTAATGGGCACCGGTGCGGGCAACGTCCTCGTCTTGCCGTGGCACATTTACATGGAGTATCCCTTTACCGATGGCCGCGTAATCGCCAACGTGGGACCAACCACCTTTCGGCGCAACGTGATCTCGGGCGACAATGTCCAAGCCAACGACGTCCAAACGCAGTCAACGTCGCCTCGCTCGGCGTACCTGGAACAACTCTTCAACGATGGCACGAATATCAAAGAGTTCGGAGAATTGGTACGACCGCTGGGAGTGCAATACGTAGTGCTCTCTAAGACTGTCGACTGGCCGTCGTACAGCTTTCTGAATCATCAGAAGGATCTCAAACTCATCCTCGACAATCAATCACTCGAGGTGTGGCGAAACCTTGCGTATGAGGGCGTCGGTCAACGAGTGGCGAAGTTGACGACCGTCTCAGGTATCTCCGGGTTACTCACGTTGGCTAAGTTCAACGAACTCGGAGCAGGAGCCGTGATCACAAGTCGGTCCACGAAATCCTCTGGATCTTTCGCGAAGAACCCGACCCACGTCAGTTCCTCAACGAAGCCCTCGGTCCACCAGTTGTCGCCGGTGGCGTATCGGATCTC
>Ga0208849_1001939_pt1 | contig 12466 bp, 16 predicted proteins | sample NGESurdeep072012_10_FD_184470 | JGI IMG/M metagenome (GOLD analysis project Ga0208849, IMG submission 184470) | Arctic peat soil microbial communities from Barrow, Alaska - NGEE Surface sample 53-3 deep-072012 (SPAdes) | ecosystem: Environmental > Terrestrial > Soil > Wetlands > Peat ...
GCTGCGCTTGGCTCGCGCTCGTATCCGGGCGGCGGACGCTGACATGGACGCGATTTCGCTTCTCTGGCTGAGCTTCCTCGTTTTGGTTTTTGGTCTTTTCGTTCTCGCGCGGAGCGACCAGTCGTGAGCAAGGCCGGGACCATCGCGGTCGCTCTGCTGGTTGCCCTGGTAATGGCGCTTCGGTGGTAGCCATGCAGATAATCACGCGCGCCGATGCAAAGGCCGCCGGCCTCAAGCGGTATTTTACGGGAAAGCCATGCAAGCGCGGGCATATTGCGGAACGGTATGTTTCAGGTGGGTGTGCGTTGAATGCATGCGCACCTACATGGCATCGCCAAAGGTGAGGGCCACCCAGCGAGCCTATCGTGCAACGCCAAGGATGAAAGCCTTGGCCCAGCTTTCCTACAGGAATTCGCCAAGGATGAAAGCCTCCCAGCTTTCCTACAGGGCTTCGCAAAAAGGGAAGGCCATCCGAAACGCACGCGAGGCCAAGCGGCGAGCGAGCGACACAAACTATCGGCTTGCTGAAAATCTTCGCCTACGCTTTCGTGACGCCCTTCGAGGAAATTTTAAAGCCGGCTCCGCCGTCCGTGACCTGGGCTGCACCATCGAATATTTTAAAGCCTACATTGCGAAGAAATTCGTGCCCGGTATGTCTTGGGAAAATTGGGCCTCCAATACTTGGCACCTCGACCATATCCGGCCGCTGGCGTCTTTCGACTTATCCAACCGCGAAGAGTTTTTGAAGGCGTGTCATTTTTCAAATTATCAGCCACTTTGGGGCGCTGAAAATTGCTCGAAGGGATCGCTTTACAATGGCGTGCGCCATCGCCGGCCGGCCAGGATCGAAGCCAACGGCGGCCCCAAGGATCGCGAAGAGGTAACCCATTCTGCCTAGGGGTTTGTAGGTGTCCCCTAGGACGCGCAGCCGGCGGTCGTGGTAATAACACCGGCACCCCCGACATGGCCTATCTCAAGCCAGGGTCGGGGGATTTTCCACGGGTGACCGGCACCACGTGGTGCCGCTTTTTGCCTAACCCGTTGCATTGATTGGCGATTTCGCTGCGAATGGTTCGCAGCCGGTTTGTAGTTTCATTTGTAACAGTTTTGACGGTGCGGGTATGCAAGGTCGATTTTTGCCTAAATTGGATTGGATATCGTAAGCATGCTTATAGTACCATAATGGGACTATAATATGAGAAATATGAGAAAATCAAAAAATATGAGAAAAAGGTCTCCGTGGGTGGTCTCCGTGGACCCAGGGAGACCCTCAGGGAGACCTCTCAGGGAGACCTCTCAGGGAGACCCACGGAGACCTCAGGGAGACCCTTTTTGTCTAAGCAATATCAGTGACATAGCGGCCAGGGAGAACCACGGAGACCTCAGGGAGACCTCTTCAAGCCTAGGGTGGTCTCCGTGATTTATAACCCGAGGTACGAGGGTTATAAATTGCGGAGCCAAGGGAGCTTAAAATTAGAGTGGCTTGGCTCTTAGATAGTTGGACGTAAGGGGTGGCTCGCTCAGCCGGGCGATCCCGATTTTGATAATCTCTATTAGCACGCCCCGGACCCCGCCGCGCCGCCATAGCGGCCGTGCCAGACCCAGGACATAATTCCTGGACTTATCCTCAAAATTGGAGTTTAATCGCTCTTTCGACTGCAGAGGCCCTATGAGCGATAAAGCCCACGACGATCCACCGCTATGGCGGTCGCCTCGGGCTATGCCCGATCCACCGCTGGCGAACCAGGAAAGCCGTGTGCGGTCTGTTTGCCGGTCTAGGGGCTTGCTCCTCGTAAAGCGTCAAGCTCAAGGCCAGCCGGCCGCCTACCGCGTGCTGGCGGGGCCTGATAAGCCACCGGCGACGACGGTCGAAGGCGAATGGGGCTCGCTCGACGAAATCAGGGCGGAACTAAAGATTTCGGTTGTCGGCGTTCGCGGTCGGCCGAGGCTCTAAAAAGTCTCTACCCGGCCAGAAGGCCGGCATAGGGCTAGAAAGGCCCCTTTCTTTCACAAGGGGACGCGGCCTAATGACTGAGCCTAAGCCGCCAGATATCACCGGCGTCGTGTATCAAACACTGTACCCGATAGTCCAGGCCATCGAAGCGGGATGGTTTCGGAAAATCTTACGCGCGGCTGCCCGCCTCGTTTCGGACTTCGCTGCCCTGCTGCGGCGCCAGGATAAGCTCGAAGCCGATGGCAGGGCGGACGCAATAGATCGAGCCGAAGCCGCCACAAGAAAGGACCGGCTTCAATCCCGCGACGACAAGAGAATGGCGCTAGACTTTATTGACCGGCTCGGCGATCCGGCATCCGCGCCAACCATTGCGGCGCTGGGCTTCATTCAAACCGCCTACGACGACCCGCTATCGCTAACTGGCGACCCGAAGGCCAGTGGGTCTTATGGCGCCTTGCCAATAGTGTCGCAACGGATGATGCGCGAGCCGGCGACTTCGGATAACCAAAGCGCCGGATTGACGGGAACGACCGACCTGGAAAATATCCACCAAGCAACACAGCGCGAGAATGTGAAGCGCGAGGCAGAAGAGCATCCGCCCGGCGAGGTGCAATACATCGTTTCGAGGGGTATCCGTCGCCGAAAACCCCGCCGCTAGAATTCCTTAAGTCCACAAGCCATTGATATCATTCAACTCAGGTATGACCCCCAGTATGTAGGAACCACTGGAAAGGCCGAGCCATGTCACTTGTCAGGAAACCATCGCCGCCAACTACCGCCGAAACTCTGGCCCGGCTACAAGCCGACTTAAGTGCGGCTCAAGCCGCCGAGGCCGCGATCCCCTTGGGCCCGGTCGAGCAGGCGGCCCAGGATATTCAAGACTTCAAACAGTCCGTCGCCGATAAGCTCAACGCCGGGAATTTGGCCGCTGGCGAAAAGATGGTGGCGAAGCTGCGGGCCAAGATTGGAGAAAAGAACGCGGAAGCTGCGATTGTTGTCGAGCATGTTGCAAAGGCCCTCGCCGCTTGGCGCCGGCTCGGCGAACACAACTGGGCCGCTTACGACCTCTACATAGCAGGCGGCGGTACAAATCCGGGCGGAAAATTATTCGACGCTGACGAATTGCGGGCGCTGCTTGGCGCCGAGTTCTACCGAAACGACGAGGGCAAAATCTCGTTTCCTGGTGCGGCTCGAACGCATACCGAGAACACGAGCGACAGAAAAGCCCAGCCGCCGATGCTCGAAACACTTGAGAAAACTGGCGAATGGACGATCCGCCAATTCGAGGCAGTTCAACGGGCGCGACCCTTAGTGACCGTCGAAGAGCTATTCCCTGAGGATGGCCCAACACCGGTCGAAGAAATCGGCGATACCGAGCCGAAGAGTGCCAACGAAATCCAAGCGCAAATTAACGCAGCGCGGCCAGCGCCGGTGCTGATCGACAACCGAAAGGCCGGCAAAAATGGCGAGTAGATCAAACGCCAAACGGGTCTATGTAAAAAACGGCGAGCTTGCGTTTGCCTCTGAATACCTCTCAGCGCCACAATCCGCTGTCTCTCAATTCTTATCGGACGGCAGATTGCAAGTTGCGAGCAACGGAACGATCACGCCAGCATCGCTTGAATTGCTGAAAGCCAAACGTAACAAAGGACGGGGCCCCACCTACGAGCATGAAAGCCCTCCCAAATGGACGCCGAACAGACAACTGCAATCCTAAAAGAATTGCAGAAGTTAAACGCTACCCTCGCCGAAATCGCGACTGAGCTATTTGCGATTACGGAAACCCTAAAGGAACTAAGAACTTGAATGCGCTTCAAAACATGGATGGCCGGCGCGGCGGGTTTAGCTCCTTTCCTCGTTGCGACGCTATCCGTGGCCCGCAACGCCTTCCTGTCCCAAGCCGGGTGGCGTTGCGGGCACCTTTATTCGCACCGTGTGGCGCTATGTGGCCGGCTTATCCTCCCGGCCGCGTGGATGGACGCCTCACGACCGGCCGGGCGCCGGTGCCCTCAGCCATGGGGCCAACGCCGGCGACCCGGCCACCTTTCAACCCCTGTAGGAATGTAACATCATGTCAGTAATGGCAAACCAAAGTCAGCTAGGCAGCGAACAAGCGGCCCGCTCAAATTTCGACACGCCAGCCGCCCCGAGCGCTGCAACCGTCGAGGCGTTTAAGGCGGTCATGGCCAAGGTCGGCGTATCGCCGGACGCTACGCTCGTCGCCCACAAGCTCGCGCCCGAGCCCATTGTCGAAGCCGCTACGCCAACGGTTGAACCGGCAAAGGTATTGAGTAACCCATCTGCCGGCTTGACCAATGCGGAGGTTGCCAGCGCACGCGTTCAATGGCTGGCTGCGGGGCTCGATCCTGCCGCATTTGACACGGCAAGCGGAGCCCCGGCACCTGTTGCGGACGAAAGGACAATCGAGGAACGCACCTTCGACGCCAGCCCGCTTCGTCCTGCAACCCCTGCCGAATACCACATCGACCTTCGAAATCGCGGCCCGCAAATTCCGGTGCATCCGGCGCTTGCTAAAACGAAGGGCGAGACGCGCGAGGCTACAATTCCCGAATTGGCGAGGTTCAACGCGGACATTCGCGGTTGCATGGCGTCCATGTCTATGCCGGCCGGCGTCGGGGCCGGGTTAGCAGAATGGGCAAGCGACGATGCAAAAATCTATAGCGGCCTCGATGACGTATCGAAGCAACTCTACAATCGCCAGCAGGCGCACGACCTCGGGAAAATGATCGGCGAGGATAAGGTTGCGAGCGCAATTAGTGACGCTAAGGCGTTGCTTTCCATTTTCAAAGACACAAATCCAAAACTGGCAAAACAATTCTCCGAGGCCGGTTACTGGAATTCCGCCCGAGTGATCGCGACGCTGCACCGGCAGGCCGAACGCATGTATCTGCGGCTTGAAATGTCAACTAAACGTGGAGGTACAAAATGACTTCACCATTCCAAGAGCGCGGCGAAACTGCACCGGCTGACCCGCCAGAACCGGACCGTGAAATTCTCGATACAGAATTGGAAAAGCTGTACTGGGCGGTACTGGAAAAATACGGCGAGGCCGATGGCAAGATAATCCTGCGGGCTGCGACGGACACTGTGGCCGGCCAATTCTGCTTTGCCCTGTCCAGGATCCCAAGCATTTACCGCGCGGACTTCTTGGTCGAGCTAGAAAAAGCTAAATTCGATGCCGCCGCGAAGGAGAAACCTAATGGTGAATAAATTGAGCGACGCCGATAGCCATACCAGGTCAGTAGGAACACCGGCTGCGAACCATTCGCAACGAAATCGCCAATCAATGCAACGGGTTAGGCAAAAAGCGGCACCACGTGGTGCCGGTCAAGAAACGGAGGAAGACCCAACGGCAGAAGAGCGCGCCATCGAAGCTACTGTTGAGGTGTTGGCCCCCGGACAGCGTATCGGGCACGCGGCCTTGACTGAAAAGGTGAGACTTGCGCGGAAGGCGGCCCGCCATGAGTAGGGCGCAATTCAACCGGAAGTCGCCGCCCGTTCTTGCGACTGTGAAGGCGCTTCCGCGTGAGAGGATCGGCCGCTACAGGCCGGTGGCTGGACCCAAAGTGGCTTCGCCGGCTGCAGCGGCTCCGCGTCTTACCCCGGACGAAACCGCTTTCAATCTGGCCGCGTCTGTCACTTCGGAAATTCGCCAGCTTGGCTTTGATATGAAAGCCCAGCAGTTGGTCGGGCGCAAGGTGTCGGGAAGGCTGGCGGCGCTCTATGGGTAACGCAGTCGCCAAGGTAGAGAAACCGAGTTATGGGCCAGCCATGACGGCGCTCAATCCGCGTCAGCGTATCTTCGTCGATTTGAAGATGCGGGGCGAACCGGGTCCGCACAATACCAGCGCGGCTGTACTCGGCGCCGGCTATCTGACACCGGACGCCGACCCGAAGCTCGTCGCCGCCTCTGCGCACAAGCTTCTTTCTAATCCGAAAGTTGTTGACGCTCTGATTGAGGTGTCGCGGCAGATGATACGCACCGATGGCCCCGAGGCCGTGGCGACCGTGAGGGAAATCCTGCGCGATAAAAGCGCCAAGGGTTCCGACCGGCTGAAAGCGGCGAGCATGGTTCTTGATCGGACCGACCCGACCGAACAAAAAATCGCCGTCACTCACGAACAAATCGACCACGAAAAAGACTTGCTGGCTTATCTCCGCCATCGAATGTCACAAGGCGACACTCCCGAACAATTGGAGCGGGAGTTTGGTTACAGCGACCTTCCGCGCCTTCAAGCGTTGCTCGCCGATAAGGCGAAGCCCGCGCAAGTGATCGAAGCCGAATTTAAAGAAGTAGAAGACGAGGAAGAAGTTGAATGGACCGCGCTATGACCGACGAATTTCTTGAAGGCCCCGACCCGAATGAGGTCCGCAAACAGGCGAAGCGCATGTGTACGGCCGCCGAGTATCAGCGCCGCTATAACCGGAGCGCGTTCTACAGGCCGAACAAAAAGCAATTGATCTTCCACAATTCCCCTCACAAAGAGCGGATGCTTCTTGGCGCCAACCAATCGGGCAAGACACATGCCGGCGCCGCCGAAATGAGCTTTCACGCCACGGGACGATATCCGCAATGGTACAAAGGGCTAGTCTTCGTCCCCAATACCCGCACGGAACGGACGCATGAATTTATCGGCTGGGCCGCTTGCACGTCGAGCCTCGCAGTCCGCGATGGTTTGCAGATAAAACTCTTCGGCGACGTGACGCAAACTGACGGTTTAGGGACGGGTTTGATCCCGCTCGATTTCATTGTCGGCCGCCCGACGATGGCTCGCGGTATCTCGGGCTGGGTCGATACGGTCAATCTTCGGCGCGAGACAGGCGGCAATGCAATCATCCGCTTAAAGTCCTACGAGCAAGGTCGCACGGCCTTCCAGGGCGAAAGCGTTGACATAATTTGGCTTGACGAAGACCCAGGCTATCCGCCCGGCGACGAGATTTACGGCGAGGCATTGGCGCGCGGCGTCACAACGGACGGCCGCATTTACTGCACGATGACGCCAATCTTGGGAAAAACTCCGGTTCGCAAGCGGTATCTCGAAGCGTCGCCGGATCGCGTCACCATTAAAATGACGCTCGACGACGTGGATCATATCGACACGGCTACGATTGCCGCGAAGATTGCAGCTTACAAGCCGAGCGAGCGGGCGACCCGCGCCTATGGCGAGGATATGGCCGGCGAAGGTGCTGTCTTCGAAATACCCGAAGAAAATATAAAGCACCGTCTTGACGCTGCGACCATCCCGGATCACTGGCGCTGGCTTGCGGCCATCGACTTTTCCCATGCCGGATTAAGTTCAACGGCGCATCCGTTCGCCTGGGTTGTCGGCGTTCTCGATCCCGATGCGGACATCATCTACATCATGCACGCGCTGTTGCTGCGGCAGATGCTTCCGGCGAACCACGTTGCAGCCATTAAGTCCTATCCGGCCTGGGACGCCAGAACGACCTGGGGCCACGACGGTAACGCCCACGACCTATCGACGGGAATGACCTTCGCCGACATATACAAGAAGCTCGGGCTAAACATGACGGGCAGCCATGCGACGTTCCCAGATGGCGGCTATTCATTCGAAGCCGGTATCGCGGCCATGGAGCGACGCTTCGCCGAAGGAAAGCTAAAGATCGCCGCGCATCTTGGCGAGTGGTTCGAAGAGTATCGCAGCTACCACCGCGAGAACGGCAAGGTAAACAAGATCGACGACGATTTACTTTCGGCGACGCGGCAACTTGTCATGGGCTTGCGCGAAGCTCGACCCTTGACACAGCTAGCCTCTGACGGCGGCCCGAGCATGTTTCAGCGCAAACGCGGCGGGAACTACGCATACAAAGGATCGACGCTAGGCGACACCGGAGATTTGCCATGGGGAGCATGATGACAAGCAACTCAAAACTCGAAATCGCGTTGGCTTTGGCTGACGCCGGTTGCGCTGTATTTCCCCTAAAGGAAAACGGCAAGGCGCCGGCTTGTGAGCATGGGTTTCTCGACGCCACCCGCGACGCGGCGCAGATCAACGCATGGTGGACCGAGACACCGGAAGCGAATATCGGGCTATCGACTGGCCCTTCTAACTATACCGTCGTCGATATCGATCCAGGCGGCGAAGAAGCCTGGGCCGCGCTTCGTGCCAAGCACGGCATTCCCGAAACGTGCGTTGTGAAAACACCTCGCGGCCACCATCATTATTTCGTAGGCGCAACGCCTAAGTCTACCGCCGGCAAGCTGGCTGAACACATTGATACGCGCTCGGAAAAGGGCTATGTGGTAGCTGCAGGCTCGACAATCGACGGCGTGGATTATATTTACGCGAACGACGCCGACCCGGTGCCATTGCCGGACGCAATACGCGAGCTACTGCAGCGGAACGAAGCCGAACCGATTGCCGTCGCGCCGGCTGGCGTCGTGATCGATAGCCCTGCGAATATCTCGCGCGCTACTGCCATGCTTCGCGTCGAGAATGTCTCGGTAGAGGGTAGTGGCGGAAACGATCTTGCTTATCGGATAATTGCCCAGGTGAAAGACGAAGGGCTGTCTCAGGCCGAAGCTCTAGACGTCATTAGCAGCGAATGGAACCAGCGGTGTCAGCCCCCTTGGTCCCCGGACGAATTAGATGCGCTCGTCGCTCACGTTTACGAGTTCGGCCAGAATGAGATTGGCGCCAGGGCCAATCCGCCGGGCGCGGTTGCCTTCGAACACGTTGTTGCCAAGGATGCCGCCTTAGACGCCGATAAGCCCTTCCTCTATATCCGTGGCCCGGAAGATTGGAAGGCGTCGCCCGTCGCTGAAATGCAAGTCGAGACAATCTTGGCGGCCCGTTCAGTCCTTATGCCTTGGGGCGACTTCGATGCGGGCAAGACCTACTTTATGGTGGAGCTAGTTACTGCGGTCGGAATGGGCCGGCCCGCCTTTGGTCGCTTCAAGACGCTACTGCCCGGCACCGGGTTGATCTTCGCCGGTGAAGACCCCGAGCGGTTGGAGCAATCGCGCCTTGTCGCAGTCGCTCAAAAATACTGCGATGGCGACCTTGCAAGGCTCAATACCTTCACCGTGCAAACCGCCATTCCACTCGACGACCCAAATCTTTGGGAAAAATATTATGACGAAGTAAAACGCTTCGTGAAAAAACGTGGCCCACTAGGTTGCATCGGCAATGACACGCTAAAACGGTCGATTGGTTCTCTCAAGCAAAGCGAGAATGAAACCGCCGACCGCTTCACAAAGGTCATGGAAGGTCTAGCAAAAGAATTTAGCTGTTCGGTTATTTGCAACGCCCACGAGCCAAAGGCCGGCGCTTCGGGATACATCGCAGGCAGCAAGGACTTCACAAACGCGGCGAGCGTGACGCCGCACCTTATCCGCACCTCGGAAAAGCCGTTTAATGTAAAGATCGAATTCGAGCCGAAATACCGAATTGGAGCGCGGCCGTCTCCGATCCTTATCCATGGACATGCGCAGCAGCTTCCGGCGCCGGTTAGCGGCCAAACGTCCGACTTGTGTTTCACAGCCGTTAGCGACGCAGAGGCCCAGCGCCTATCGGTAGAGACTGGCCCGGTGGCAGAATTGCGAGGCGACCGGGAGACGGTTGCGGCGGCGCTTGTGCGGCTAAAATGGCATGAGTTCATCGGCGGCGGGATCACACCTACGTTCGCCGCGTACCTTGCGGGCGATGCTGCAAACTACAAGAACCGGGCCGAGTACGATAACGCCGTGACAACTTGGGGAAAGAAGCTGTTAAACGGAACACGCTCGCGCACCACGAAAAAAGGGAAAAAGATGCGGACGCGTTATGACGGCTATTTTGAAATCGACAATCGCTCTTCGCCAGCCTGCGTCCGGTGGTTTATTCCGGAAGGGGCCGGCGGCGATCCAGAACCGGAAATTATAGGCCCCGAGCTTGGCCCCGATACCTTCCCGGCCACAGAAGGGAGCGCCTAGATGCAAAAGCGAAATTTACACCGGCTTCAAGTGGGAATGAAAGTAACTTGCGCCCGCTACATGGTCGGCCAGGGGTCGCGTGGAAGCCGGAGTAGCTTGCCTTATGGGGGCTACGAGTGCGGGATCGTCGTCCACGTCACGGAAAAAGGCGGTGTAAAGGTGCGACCAATCTTGCGAGATACGCCCGACCGAGTAGCAGACAGTTTTGAATGGTGGCCTTACCACGCCGTACGCGTCACCGATACCGACGACGGGGAGCCGCGCCCCCTGCCGCGCGTCAAGCGCCGGGCTCGGCAGGATGCGGGCTCGTACGAGCTTGGCCCCGATCCCTTCCCTACGTCTCATTAACCCAAGGAGGAAACAGTGTATCAAACGAATATGAAGTTCAAGCCAACTCCGCCGCTTTATGATCTTGACCATTGGATGATCGGGTGGAACGACCCGGATGCAACGTCACCCTGCGTACGCGTTGGCCCGTGGCCGGACTTAGAGGGATGGTCGAAAGAGTATGACAGCACAAGCGGCTGTTGCTTCGTCGAGTATTGGCCCAAGCTGACACGGCAGCAAAAGCTGCAAGAAATCGTAAACGGGTTTTTCTATCTCGTTCTAGGCGAAGGCTTAGACCCTCAAGCCGTACACGCGGAATTTTGGAAGATCGCGGAATATCGAGAGCTTGAATTGCCCTTCCTCGGCCATGGTCCCTACATCATGTTTCAAGGCGAAGGCCGCTGCGACCCTTACAACCCATAAGCTCGTTCCCTCTAACTAAGGAGCCGGACGATGACCGAGCGATTGCTTACAAGCTGCTTCTACGATGGCTTCCCGAACGAATTTCGCTTCTACGTCAAGGACGCCGAACCGGCGGGGTTGCGACACCTTGTTTCCCGGAGCGAAGGACGCGATGATTTTGCGGCTGGAATACCCGCAGGCTGGACAGACTCGCATTTAATGGCGCTCATCGCTAAGAGCCCATTCGCCATACCCGGCGGCAGGGATGCAACAACGTATCCGCCAGTTGAATTTTCCGCCCGTGTAATGGGCCTCCCTCGTCTTGTGTCGGCGTCCGAAGTTGAAGAAGCCTTCAACAAAAAGAAACCGCCGGCTATTCAATCGCCATAGTCGAGCTTTTCAATCGCCGCCGACTTCCGCGCAAGGGACGTGCCACCGCTGTACAGTCCATAGGTTAGACTAGCCTTTTCATGCCCGAGGATATCTGCAGCAACGCCTTCCGGGACTTCAGCATTTTCCAGCAATGTTGAAACAGTCTTTCGAAGGCTGTGAAATACCCACCGGCCATCGTAGCCGAGCGCGGTCTTCATTTTCGAAAAACGCTTGCCGATGGCGCCGCTTCGAGCGCCGTATTTATTCGCCGGCAACCTGTCCAGTACATAGCCGGCGCGATTGTCTATGAGGGCAGCGAGGATCGGCTTCAACTTCGAATGAAGGGGTATCTGGCGACGGCCTGCAGCGGTCTTGGCATCGACAATTTCGATATACCCCGCCGCCGAATTAACCCGCTCGATCTTCAAGGAACATAATTCTTCTATCCGGCAACCTGTCCAGCGGGCCAACTCTATGAGGGCGACAAGTGGCATATCGACGCGCCGCCGAGCTTCCCCTAGGAGATTAAGAACGTCAGGCGCCGAGAACGGCCTTCTTAGCCCGTCAACCGATTTCTTACTGTGGCTAGGCAGCGAAGGCTTATCGAAGGGGTTGGCTTCCGGGGCGGCATCAAGCGAGACAAGAAATATCCAATAGTCTTTTAACTCCGCTAAGAGGCGCCGAACATTGGCCGGCGTCGTAAGTTGCCGCCCGATCCACAACCGAACCGTCTTCCTAGTCACGTCCCCGACCGTGGCAAATTCGAGGGCAAATTTCGTGATCGTGGCGCGCTTCGTGTTGGCGACTTTCGGCGTATTCGTTTTTTCAATCGCGGCGAGATAGGCGTCGAGGTGGGCGGCGAAGGCCACAATTTGCCCCGTCGCTTTATTGTACCACTCACCCGCCTTCAAGGCGGCCGGATCGTTCTCGCGGTCGCCGCCTTCGCCCCTTGCACTCGGGTCGCCGCCAAGAGCTTCTTCAAGCTGCTCGGCGCTAACCCAAATCTGCTCTAAAATGCGGTCGCGTTCCTGGGGGGTCTTCGCGGCTCTTAGGGTGGCGGCATAGAATAGAGCATCGTTTTCGAGGCCATCCCCCCGCAACGCTCTTTGAATTTGCATCCGCCAAGATGCTTCGAGGATGGCGGCGCGTTGCTTCGCCGTTTCCTTATCCGGGGTCTTGAGCGAGGCCGTAAACCGCTTGCGGCCTAGGGCGGCCTGCGCAGCCCTCGGAACGTCATGGACGGCAATCCAGGCCCTATACTGGCGCTTGAGGTACAGGTGTCAGCCCCATAGACGGTCGCTGAGTGGCCTTCATCGTCTTTTAACCCCCCTGGGTACACCCTAGCAGCGGGCGGCCCCAGATAACGGTTCCCCATAACGGTCTACCCCAGGCGGCAGGCCAAAGCTAGGCTTTCTTTACCATGTTAGCCGCCCGGTCCGGGAATGCCATGGACG
>Ga0208849_1001940_pt1 | contig 12464 bp, 11 predicted proteins | sample NGESurdeep072012_10_FD_184470 | JGI IMG/M metagenome (GOLD analysis project Ga0208849, IMG submission 184470) | Arctic peat soil microbial communities from Barrow, Alaska - NGEE Surface sample 53-3 deep-072012 (SPAdes) | ecosystem: Environmental > Terrestrial > Soil > Wetlands > Peat ...
CGAATTGTCGCTCGGTCGCGTGGATCTGCCATCCTTTCCCGATGCTGCGGCCCGCGTTCAGACCGCGCTGTCCGATGAGTCCGTGAGCGCGGAGCGCATTGCGCGCGTGATTACCTCCGATGCCGGGCTTACGGCACGCGTCCTGACCATGGCGAATTCCACCCTGTTGCACCGCGGAGATACGCGCGTTGCCGACCTGAAAGTCGCGATCACCCGGATCGGTCATGAAAACATTCGCACCGCGGCGCTGGCCTATGCCACCACGCAGCTGCGCCGGGCGCCGGAATTGCTGCACGTTCGTTCGCGCCTGGATAAATGCTGGCAGGAAGGCGTGCGCGTGGCCGCATTGGCGCACGCCATGGCCAAGGAATCGCGTCAGGTACGCAGCGACGAAGCCATGCTCGCCGGCCTGCTGCACAATATCGGTAAGATCTACATACTTGCCCACACGCCCAAGGAGGGCAGTGATTCATTCGAATACGAGGATGAAGCGCTGAACAGCTGGCATCCCAGCATCGGCCAGGCGCTGATCGAGAACTGGAAGCTGGGTGATGAGCTGGCGGCGGCGGTTGGAGGCCAGTTTGAGCTGGATCGCGACCACGAAGGGCCGCCGGACCTGCAGGATCTGCTGATCGTTGCGGTCTACGTCGCCACGCAGATGGCCAACAGCAGTGCCGACGATTCGGCCCTGGCGCAGATTCCCGCCGCCAAGGCCCTTGGCCTGACCGACTCCGCGTTCGTGCGCATCATGCTCGAATCGCAAACCGACGTTGAGATGTTGCAGGCCGCCCTGGGCTAGCTCAGCTCGCCGGAGTGGTGTTCGTGAAGTACGTCACCACATAGGCCTTCAATGTGCCGTCGCTCTGCGCGATGCCTGAGATCTTCACCTTGGTCCCCACCGCCAGGCCGTCGGTGACCGTCGTCAGGCCGGCCGCCGTGGTGATATCGACCGGGCTGATGGTCGCGACGCCATTGCTGTAGTCGACCTGGTAGACCAGCGTCGCCTGGCCGCTGGTGTCGCTAAGCTGCACGGTGACCGGCACAGTGCCATTGGCCGCAGTCGCCGTGAAGCTCAGGCCGCTGCCGGCAGCGGCGAGCGCCGTGGCCACCGACACCACCGGAACCGGCACCGGCGCCAGTACGGTTGCGGCCGCACTCCAGCCCGTGGGGTTGGCCGGGTCATCCCACCTGGCGTAGCTCACGCCCCAGGCAAAGATCTCCGGTGCTGAACCACCGAACGACACGGTGCCGTTGGTCGCCGCGACGAAGTCCACAATGGCGGTGCTGCCGGAATCCACCACCGTCGGCAAGGCAAAGTTCCACCACTTATATCCTGTGATGGCGGTACCGCTGGCATCGTTGCCATTGGCGCTGGCTGCGGCGATGTAATCCAGCGTCACGGCGTAGTCATCGCTCGCGTGCGGGAAATTACGCGTGTACATGAAGCTGGTGCCATTGGCCTGCGAGATCGTGCCGGAATAGGCGGCGGTCTCGATGTCGATGCTCTGTGCCACCAACGGCGTGGCCAACGGGTCGACCACGCTGGCATGCACCTTGAATCCGCGCACCAGCTCGTCACTGGTCAGAAACGACGGGCCGGTACCGATCGCAGTGGCGTCGGCCACTGCGTTGGCAGGCTGGCGGAAAAAGAACTGCGTGTTGGCATCCACCAGCATGGGTACGCCAATGCCCGAATCATTCTCGATCGTGACCACGCTGGTGTTGGCGTTGGCGTGCAGCACGTGTCCTTCGGGGCTGAGCCAGACGGTGTTGAAAGTGCTGCTCTGCCAGATGCGGGTCGCCACCAGCGTGCCATTCTCCTGGTAGCGCGCCGCGATGCGCACGAATTTGCCCATCAGGGCCGCTTCGGTGGAGAAGTTGAAGATGGTGCTGTTGGTCTTGCCATCCACGTCGTACAGCAGCGTGCCGTTGGTGGCATCAGCCAGTATGGTCAAAGATTGTGAACCAGCGACCGCAACCTCCGGGGTCTGCACCGGCAATGCCGGGAAGTCCTTGGTAATGGTGATCGATGTGTTGTCGCTGGCTATGGTGTTGACCGTGCCGTAGGTATGGCGCAGCACCAGTCGCGTGATATCGGCGATCGGGCAGCGGCGCACCGGGCCGGTGAAGTTAACGCCCCACTGGGTACTGCTCGCTCCCGGCGGCATGTGGTCGACGATGAAGGCCGGATGCGCCAGGTCGAACTCCAGGTCAAGCGCATTGTTCTGGCTGGTGGTGACCACCAGAGGTGCGGCGAAACTCACCGCTACCGGTACCTCGAGATTCGGCGCGCTGCCCTGCGTGTGCTGTATCTCGATATCCGAAGACGACACTACCGTAGCTGGTGCGAGGCTGAAGCCGGCTTCGGGATCCGCGGCCACCGTCAGCATGACGTCGCCCGGGTTGCCACCTACGGTGACGATGGCGCCGGTGTAGCTGCCCACCGGCACCGAGATATTTCCCAGGATCTCGCCCAGCTGGTCGAGCTGCTCGAGATTGACATAAGGCGCAGTGGAGGGCGCGGTGTACACGCTGACGTTGGCGCCGCTCTGCGGCACCAGCGCGATACTCAGAACCTTGACGCCGATCATCGCCCAATCATCCGATGAGGCATCGCTGAGGATCAGTGGCATCGTGCCGGATTGCATCTCCGGGGCTAATTGCGCCATGCCCGAACCGCCGCCGCCGCAGGCTGCGAGACCGGCGATCAGAACGCCGCAGGCGGCGTGACGCACGATATTGCTTGGCATGACATCCCCAATTCGGTTGCTAGACGTTGTCGCAGTAAGCGGCTGAAGCACGGATCGGTTGACGTCACGGACGTCGGCGCCAAACGACAGGCCACTTGCCGCCAAATATCCGTCGCTGTGAAGCGCATCACACGGCCTCATTGGCTGCAAATCAAACCAGCAGAATGACTTAGCCGCGCAGCAGCGTTCATGGCATGGGCGTTGCTCCATTGGCTCGCCGTGAACCGTCCTGTAACCAAAACTTACGCAAGCCGACTGCGGCGACCGTGGCTTGCGCCGGCGTTGCTGTTGGGCGCCAGTCATCTGGTGTGCGCTGCCGCTGCCACGCCATTCGCGGCGCCGGCCCTGCAAAGCATACCGGGACCGGCAGGCGGCACGCTCCGGGTCACCGTGGCCATGGTGCTGGTGCTCGCCGCCCTGATGGCGGCCGCGTGGATGGCGCGCCGCTTTCGCGGCCTCGGCGGCACGTCCACCAGCTCTCTTGAAGTGCTGGCCCAGGTATCGCTCGGCGCACGCGAACGCGCGGTGCTGCTGCGCGTCGGTGACCGCCAGCTGTTGATCGGCGTTGCCCCCGGCAACGTCCGCACCCTGCACATCGTGGACAGCACGGCCACGGCCGCGCTCAGCGCAGCAGTGAACACGCCGGATGGTGCCGCACGACCCACATTCAGATCATTACTGCTCAAGAGCCTGGGCAAATGAAAGCGACTCACCGGCGTGCTCTGATGTTCGCAGCGCTGTTGCTGGCGCTGCCGTGGGCGGCCAGCGCGACCGCGCCCGGTATCCCCGCGGTTGCCGTGCAGAGCAGTGGCGGCGGACAAACCTACACGCTGACGATCGAACTGCTGGCGCTCATGACCGCGGTGACGCTGCTGCCGGCGGCGCTGCTCATGATGACTGCGTTCACGCGCATCGTGATCGTGCTGTCGATCCTGCGCCAGGCCATCGGCGCCGGGCAGACCCCGCCGAATCAGGTGCTGGTGGGACTGGCCCTGTTCCTGACGTTGTTCGTGATGTCGCCGGTGATCGACAAGATCCGCGTCGATGCGGTCGTGCCCTACATGGCCGGCAGCATGAATACCACGAGCGCACTCGAGCACGGCGTCGCGCCATTGAAGACCTTCATGCTCGAGCAGACACGCGAAAGCGACATCGCCGCGTTCGTTCGCATTTCGGGAGGCAAGGGATTTGCCGGCCCGCAGGATGTGCCGCTGACATTGCTGGTACCGGCGTTCGTGACCAGTGAACTCAAGACCGCATTTCAGATCGGCTTCCTGCTGTTCATCCCGTTCGTGATCATCGATCTGGTGGTCGCGAGCGTGCTGATGTCGATGGGCATGATGATGCTGTCCCCGGTGCTGATCTCTTTGCCCTTCAAGATCATGTTGTTCGTGCTGGTGGACGGCTGGACGCTGGTCATGGGATCGCTCGCATCGAGTTTTTATCGCTAGAGGCAGACATGACTCCTGAAACCGTGATGACGATCGGCCAGCGGGCGCTGGAGATGACCCTGATGCTGGCCGCACCCATGCTGCTGGTGGGTCTGCTGATCGGCATTCTGGTCGGTATCTTTCAGGCGGCGACGCAGATCAACGAGATGACGCTGTCGTTCATCCCCAAGCTGCTCGGCATCGCCGCCACCCTGGTGCTGGCCGGCCCCTGGATGCTCAAGCAGCTGGTGGGATACACGCACATGCTGATCGAAAGCATTCCCTCGCTGATCGGCTGATCCGTGGTGGTGCCGGTACTGACCTACCCGCAGATCGAGAGCTGGATCGGCAGCGCGTTCTGGCCATTCCTGCGCATCGGCGCCTGCCTGATGGTGGCGCCCATGTTCGGCGCCAGCTACGTGCCGCCGCGCATCCGCATCGTGCTGGCCGGCGCCATGACCTTGGTGGCGCTGCCGATGATTCCGCGAGCCGATGGCATGAGCGTGCTGTCCGCCGACGGTGTCATTACCACGGTGGAGCAGATCGTGATCGGCGTGGCGCTCGGATTCGCACTGCAACTGATGTTCGACGCCCTGACGCTGGGCGGCCAGATTCTCGCCAACGGCATGGGACTGGGCTTTGCATTCAACATCGATCCGCTGCGCGGAGTGACCACGCCGGCGCTGGGACAGTTCTATACCCTGCTGGGAATCCTGGTGTTTCTGGCACTCGATGGTCATATCGCGCTGATCCAGACGCTGATCATGAGTTTTCACGGCCTGCCGGTGGGGCCGGCCGGCCTCAGTCCCGGGGCCCTGCACTCGCTCGCCGACTGGGGCGATGAATTATTTCTCGGTGCGTTGCGCGTGGCGCTGCCGGGAATGACGGCATTGCTGGTGGTCAATCTCGCCTTCGGGGTCACCAGCCGCGCAGCTCCGGCATTGAATCTGTTTGCGGTCGGATTTCCGGTGACATTGATCTTCGGCTTCGTGATCGTGCTGCTGGGATTGCCGGGCCTGCAGACCGTTCTGACCGACCTGCTGAGCGCGGCGTTCCAGTTCATGAACATGCTGGTCGGCGGACGCTAGTCCATGGCCGATAGCGATGATCGCGAGCGCACCGAGAGTCCGACACAGAAGCGGCTCGACGATGCGCGCGCCAAGGGCCAGGTACCGCGCTCGCGCGATCTGAATGCGGCGGCGGTGGTGTTGACCGGCGGACTGGGCCTGTTCTCGCTGGGGTCAGCGATGAGCGGCCGCCTGATGTCGGTGATGCGCGCCGGCTTGTCGTTCCGCGGTGCCGAGGCGTTCGACGGCGGGCAGATGCTGCTGCGCCTGGAGCACGCGGCCCTACAGGGCGGGCTGGCCGCCGCGCCGTTGCTGGGACTATTGCTCGCGGCGGCGATCCTGGCGCCATTGGCCATCGGCGGCTGGACCTTCAGCTCCCAAGCCCTGGTACCTGATTTCACGCGCCTGAATCCGATCGCCGGCCTCAGACGCGTATTTTCAGTGCGCGGATTGATCGAGCTCGGCAAGGCCCTGGCACGCGTGATCCTGGTGGCGCTGGCGGCGGTGATCGTGCTGCGCCGGCAGTTTCACAGCTATTCCCAGCTGGATACCGAGTCCACGCCGGTGGCGATCAGCCACGCGCTGACGCTGTGCGGCGCGGCACTGATTGCGCTGGCTGCGGCGCTGGCGGTGATCGCGCTGATCGATGTGCCGCTGGCGCTGTGGCAGTTCAACCAATCCATGCGCATGAGCCGCCAGGAAATCCGCGAGGAGAACAAGGAAAGCGACGGCAACCCGGAGATCAAGTCGCGCGTCAAGCGCGTGCAGCAGGCCATGGCACGCAAGCGAATGATGCAGGAAGTGCCCAAGGCAGACGTGGTGATCACCAACCCGACGCACTATGCGGTCGCCTTGCGCTACGACGATGTCCGCATGCGCGCTCCGGTCGTGGTCGCCAAGGGCCAGGACCTGATCGCCGCCCGCATCCGTGAACTGGCGCTCGAACACAAGGTCGCGATCGTCGAGGCGCCGCCGCTGGCGCGGGCGCTGCATGCGCATTGCGAGCTCGGCGACCCTATTCCGGCGCGGCTCTACGCCGCAGTCGCCAAGGTCCTGACGTATGTCTATCAGCTGCGCACCGTGCGCCGTCACGGCGGCGCCGCGCCGCCGCCGCCCACGGTCGAGCTGCCCGAGGAATGAGCCCGCGCGCGCTGGATTGTGTGACGTGCGTCGCGCGCCGGGGCGCCGGTAATTTGTCGCCGGGCGGCGGCACAAGAATTGCTCCGCAAGAACCACATGGCTGAACTTACGATCAATCAAGGCGCCGCTGGTTTGGGTGCTGCCTCGGGCAGTCCTGGCGCCGTGCTGCGTCTGCTGCTGCGCAAGGGCGTTGGCGCGCCATTGCTGCTGCTGGCGGTGCTGGCCATGGTGATCCTGCCATTGCCGCCACTGGCGCTCGACGTGCTGTTCACCTTCAACATCGCCCTCTCGGTGCTGGTGGTCATGGCCGTGGTGAATGTCTCGCGGCCACTGGATTTCGGCATCTTTCCGACGGTGCTGCTGCTGGCCACCCTGTTGCGGCTGGCGCTCAACGTCGCCTCCACGCGCGTGGTGCTGCTGCACGGACACGAGGGCACCTCCGCGGCCGGGCACGTCATCGAGGCTTTCGGCCAGTTCGTGGTCGGCGGCAACTACGCCGTCGGCATCGTGGTGTTCGCGATCCTGACCATCATCAACTTCGTGGTCGTGACCAAGGGCGCGGGCCGCATTTCCGAAGTCAGCGCGCGCTTTACATTGGATGCCATGCCCGGCAAGCAGATGGCGATCGACGCCGATCTGAACGCCGGCCTGATCAATCAGGACGAGGCGCGGCTGCGCCGCTCGGAAGTGCGTGCCGAGGCTGACTTCTACGGCTCCATGGATGGCGCCAGCAAATTCGTGCGCGGCGACGCCACCGCCGGCATTCTGATCCTGATCATCAACATCGCCGGCGGCCTGGCCATCGGTACGCTCAGCCACGGCATGGGTTTCGGCGACGCGGCGCGCGTCTATACCTTGCTGACCATCGGCGATGGCCTGGTGGCGCAGATACCGGCACTGCTGCTGTCCACGGGTGTCGCCATCATCGTCACGCGCATGTCCAAGGCGCAGGACATGGGCAAGGAACTGTCCAGGCAATTGCTGGGTCAGCCGCGCAGCCTGGCGGTCGCCGGCAGCGTGCTCGGTGTCATGGGTTTGATTCCCGGCATGCCCAATGCCGCGTTCCTGTTGTTTGCTGCCGCTTGCGGCGCCGGTGCGTGGCTATTGCGGCGGCGTGCCAGACGGATTGCAGCCGCGGCGGTGCCGGCCGCCGGTGCCAGCGCCATGCCCGTGGCGCCGGAACAGCGTGAATTGTCATGGGACGATGTGCAGCCGGTGGATCTGATTGGCATTGAGGTCGGCTTCCGTCTGGTGCCGCTGGTCGACAAGGGGCAGGGCGGGGAACTGCTGGCGCGTATCCGCGGCGTGCGCCGCAAACTCTCGCAGGAACTGGGTTTCCTGGTGCAGTCGGTGCACATCCGCGACAACCTCGAACTCTCGCCCAATGCCTATCGCATCAGCCTTGCCGGCGTGGTGCTGGCCGATGGCGTGGTGTATCCGGATCGCGAGCTGGCGATCAATCCGGGCCGCGTATTCGGCAAGCCGCCGGGCATCGAGACCCGCGATCCGGCTTTCGGCATGGAGGCCGTGTGGATCGAGCCCGGCAAGCGCGAGCACGCTCAGACGCTGGGCTACACCGTGGTCGACGCCAGCACCGTGATCGCCACCCATCTGAGCAGCGTCATCCAGACGCACGCCCACGAGTTGCTCGGCCACGAGGAAGTACAGCAATTGCTCAATGGCCTGGCCAAGACCGCGCCGCGGCTGGTCGAGGACCTGGTGCCCAAGGCGCTGCCGCTGGGCGTGGTCGTGCGTGTATTGCAGGGCTTGCTGGCCGAACGCGTGCCGATCCGCAACCTGCGCGCCATCGTCGAGTCCCTGGCCGAGCACGCTTCGCGCACGCAGGACCCAGCCGTTTTGCAGTCGCAGGTGCGCATCGCGCTCGGCCGCCAGATCGTGCAGGACATCGTCGGCAGCGGCGGCGAACTGCCGGTCATTACTCTGGAGCCCGATCTCGAACAGCTGCTGCAGACGACGCTGCAGGGGCAGGCCGCCGGCAACGCGGCGCTGGAGCCGGGACTGGCCGAACGCCTGCAGTCCAAGCTTTCCGAGTCGGCGCAACGGCAGGAATCCTCGAATGAGGCCGCCGTGCTGATGGTGGCGCCGCAGTTGCGTACCACGCTGGCGCGCTTTACCCGCGCCACCGTGCCCAACCTGCACGTGCTGGCCTGGAACGAAATTCCCGATAACCGCCGCGTACGCCTGGTGGCGGCGGTTGGTCGCTAAGTTGACCATGGAGATGCAACGCCCATGAAGATGAAGCGCTACCTCGCGGCCGATATGCGCACGGCGCTGCGGCAGGTCCGCGAAGAGCAGGGCTCGGACGCTGTGATCCTGAGCACACGCAAGACCGCCGAAGGGGTGGAAGTGTGCGCGGCAATCGATGTCGAACTGGCCGCCGGCCAGGGCACGCTGGCCGAGACCGCGGCGCTCAAGCAGCTCGAGCGCGCGGCATTGCAGGAACTGGAGCGCGGCGCGGTGGATGCCGCGGCGCAGGCCTTGAAACCTCACCGGGGCAGCCTCGAGCTCCGCGCCGATCCTTCGGTAGGCGAGGAACTGCGCAGCCTGCGCAACCTGCTCGAACAGCAACTGGCCGCATTGGCCTGGAATGACTTCACGCGCCGCGAGCCGCTCAAGGCGCGCGCGCTGGCGGATCTGGCGACGCTCGGATTGGAGCGGGGACTGGCCCTGCAGATCGTGGGCGAGCTGCCGGCGGGACTGGACGGCGAACAGGTACAGCGCACGCCCTACGCCATGCTGGCGCGGCGCATACAGGTGTGTGCCGCGCCCATGCAGCGCACCGGCGCGTTGGCGCTGATCGGTCCGCCCGGTTCGGGCAAGAGCACGACGCTGGCCAAGCTCGCGGCACGCTACGTGCTCGAGCAGGAAGCGGCCAACCTGGTGCTGATTTCCGCCGATGATGAGCGTCTGGGTTCGCACGAACAGCTGCGCAGCCTCGGCCGCGTGCTCGGCGCGCGAGTCGAAACCGTGACATCCGTGGACGAACTCGCCGCGCGCATCGATGCGTTGTCGGGGCGATTCATATTGATCGATACGCCGGGAGTCTCGGGGCGCGACAGCGAGGCTGCCGCCCGCTACGCGGCGCTGCGCGCGCGCTGCCCGGCGCTGCAACTCATGCTGGTGCTGCCATCGAGCGCGCAAAGCGGCGTGGTCGATGAAGCGGTAGTCAATTTTGCGCAGCCCGTGGCGCACTGCTGCGCGCTGACACGACTGGATGAGGCGGTGAGTCTGGGCGGCGTGCTGTCGGCGCTTGCCCGCACCCAGCTGCCGGTGGCGTACGTGTGCGACGGCCCGGCCATTCCCGATGATCTGCGGCCAGCGCGTGCGCATCAGCTGGTGGCACGCGCCATCGAGCTCTCGCGCCAGGCGCAGAACTGCGCCGATGATGAACTGCTCGCACGGCGTTATGGAGCGAATGTCAATGCCGCAGGCTGAACTGAACGCGATCGAGCGGGCCGCACCGGTGCAGGTCATCGCCGTGACCGGCGGCAAGGGCGGCACCGGCAAGACTTCGGTGGCGGTGAATCTCGCCACCGCGCTGGCGCAGATGGGCCGCAATACCATGTTGCTGGACGGCGATCTCGGGCTGGCGAATGTCGATGTGCTGCTGGGACTGACTCCGCGCTATACGCTCGAGCACGTGCTCAAGGGTGAACGCACGCTGGAGGAAGTAATTCTTCAAACCCGCTCGGGAGTGCGCGTGGTGCCGGCCTCCTCGGGCGTGGCGCGCATGGCCAGCCTGAGCGCGAGCGAGCAGAGCGGCATCGTGCAGGCGTTCAGCGCTCTGCCCGGAAGCCTGCAGGTGCTCATCATCGATACCGCCGCCGGCATCGGCGAGCCGGTACTGCAATTCTGCCAGTCGGCGCAGCAGGTGCTGGTGGTGCTGCGCGATGAACCGACCTCGCTGACCGATACCTACGCACTGATCAAGCTATTGAGCCGCGATCGCGGCGTGCGTCAATTCCGCGTCGTGACCAATCTCACGCGCCACCCCGATCAGGGACAGCTGGCGTTTCGGCGCCTGCAGCGGGTCACCGATCGCTACCTGGAAGTGCTGCTCGATCACGTGGCCGACATCCCGGAGGATTTCTCGCTGCAGAAATCCGTGCAGGCGCAGCGGCCGGTGCTGGAAGTATTCCCCGGCTGTCCGGCGTCCAGGGCATTCAAGGGCCTGGCGCGCGTGGCCAATCAGTGGCCCATGCCCGCAGGTCCCAGCGGCCGCATCGAATTCTTCATGGAGCGCCTGCTCACACGACCGGCGCCGCATCTTCAGGTGCTCAAATGAACGGCGGCGTGCGCGCCTATGCCAACACCCAGCCCGGGCCCGACATGGACGCGCTGGTGCGCAAGCACGCCGATCTGGTGAAACGCATTGCCTACCACCTGGCCGGGCGATTGCCGCCGCAGGTGGAGGTCGAGGATCTCATGCAGGCGGGCATGATGGGCCTGCTGGAAGCGGCGCAGAACTATGCCACCGGCCGCGGCGCCAGTTTCGAGACCTATGCCGGCATCCGTATCCGCGGCGCCATGCTCGATGCGCTGCGCAAGCTCGACTGGGCACCGCGTTCGGTACATCGCAAGGCGCGGGCCGCGGCCGTGGCGCTGCGCGAGGTCGAGGGCCGCCGCGGCGGCGAGGCCACCGAGGCCGACGTGGCCGCGCAGATGGGCGTGAGCCTCAATGAATACCAGCACATCGTCCAGGACGCACTGGGCTGCCAGCTGTTGCGCCTCAACGATGGCGAGGACGGCGAAGACTCGGCTCTGGATCGCCTGCCCGACAACGCACTGGATCCGCAGGGCATGGCACTGGTGGATTCGCTGCGGCAGGCGATCATCGATGCGGTACAGGAATTGCCTGAGCGCGAGCGCCTGGTGCTGTCTTTGTACTACGAGCGGGAACTCAATCTCAAGGAAATCGGCGCGGTGCTCAAGGTGACGGAATCGCGCGTGTGCCAGTTGCATGGCCAGGCGTTGCTGCGACTGAAGTCGCTGCTCGGCGAGTGGCAGAACTAGGACCGCCGGCATGGACGTACTGAGCATACTGGGCGTGGCGCTGGCCTCCATCGCGATCATCCTCGGCGCCATACTCAAGGGCGCCGGTGTGCACGCGCTGGTATCGGCAGCGGCCTTCATGATCGTGGTCGTGGGCACCGTGGCCGCGATCTGCATCCAGACGCCGATGGTGGTCATGAAGCGCGCCCTGAACCTGCTGCCGTGGGTGTTCCGGCCGCCGGCAAACGAGCCGGGGGTGATCGCCCGCAAGATGGTGGACTGGAGCAACATCTCGCGCCGCCAGGGTCTGCTGGGACTGGAACATCTGATCGAGGGAGAACCCGATGCCTTTCTACGCAAGGGCCTGCAGCTGGTGGTCGACGGCAGTGAGCCCGACACGATTCGCAGCACGCTTGAAGTCGACATGTATGGCCGCGAAGCCGCGGACACGCGCGCCGCGAAGGTATTCGAGGGCATGGGCGTCTACTCCCCGACCCTCGGCATCATCGGCGCAGTCCTCGGACTGATGGCGGTGATGCAGAATCTCAACGATCCGTCCAAGCTCGGGCACGGCATTGCCGCGGCCTTCACCGCCACCGTCTACGGCATCGGCCTCGCCAATCTGTTTTTTCTGCCGGTGGCCAACAAGCTCAAGGTTGCGGTGCAGGCGCGCGCGCATCTCAACGAGATGCAGATCGAGGGCCTGATCGCCATCGCCGAAGGCGAGAATCCACGCATCATCGAGGGGCGGCTGCACGGCTTCCTGCACTGATGGCCCGACGCAAACGCCACGAAGAACACGACAACCACGAGGCCTGGGCCATCCCCTATGGCGACCTGGTAACGTTGCTGCTGGCCTTCTTCGTCGTCATGTATGCCATGTCCTCGGTCAACGAGGGCAAGTACCGGGTGCTGTCCGATTCACTGAGCGAGGCCTTCAGCGGCAAGCCGCGAACGCAGAAAACCCCTTCGGTGGGTGAGGACCCGCCGCGCACGCTCGAGCTGCCGCGCAACCAGGTGAGCCGCCTGATCGCCACCGGCTTGCCGGAAGACGCGGCCGGGCA
>Ga0208849_1001941_pt1 | contig 12454 bp, 10 predicted proteins | sample NGESurdeep072012_10_FD_184470 | JGI IMG/M metagenome (GOLD analysis project Ga0208849, IMG submission 184470) | Arctic peat soil microbial communities from Barrow, Alaska - NGEE Surface sample 53-3 deep-072012 (SPAdes) | ecosystem: Environmental > Terrestrial > Soil > Wetlands > Peat ...
GTCGATGACGACTCCGGCAGCCACACCATGGCCGGCACCATTTCCGGGGCGGGCTCCTTTGTGCAAGTCGGAACCGGCACGACGGTTTTCGACGCCGCTGAAGCCTACATCGGAGGCACGACCGTCGATGCGGGGACATTACAGCTCGCCAATGGCGGCGGCCTCGCGAGTGGCGGCAATCTGACAGTCAACGGCGGCACCTTCGATCTCAACGGCCATAATCAGACGATCGGCGACCTCGCCGGAACAGGCGGCCTCATCCTGCTGGGCGGCGGCGCGCTGATCGCGGGCGCGGCAAATTCCACGACTTTCGCCTCCGGTATTTACGGATCTGGCGCGTTCACCAAAGCCGGTACCGGCGTGCTCACGCTGACGGGGCTGGATGACATCGGTGGCGGCACCACGATCAGCGCGGGCACACTCGTGCTCGGCAATGGCGGTTCGCTCGGGGGCGGCGTCACCTTCGCCGGCACGGCAACCTTGCAGTTCAATAGCGGCACAAACCAGCTCGCGGGCAATATCGCGGGGGGCGCGGCCGGCGACGCAATCGATCTGCGCTTCCAGTCGTTTGCCGCGGGCGACAAGGTGGTGTGGCAGCAGAACGGCATGAGCGGCGTCCTGACGCTGGAGACGGCCGGCGGTACGGCGCTCGCGACACTGGCGCTCACCGGACAATACGCGTCAGCCAATTTCTCGCTTGCGACCGACGGCCATGGCGGCACGACGATCAGCTTGCCAAACCCGCCACCGCCATCCGGCACTTCTGCCGACATGATCATGAGCCAAACCGGGACCGGCCATTACGAGATCTATGATATCGGGCGGAATGCCATCTTGGCAGCGTATCAGCTGACCATCATTGCAGTGCCCTGGCAGGTCGCGGGTCTTGGCAATCTCAGCGGCGCCGACACCAGCGATATGCTGTTGCGTAACGGCAATACTGGCGCGTTCGAGATCTACGACGTCAGCAACAATAATGTCACCAATACCGTCGCCATGGGACAGGTCGGGCTCGAATGGACAGTCTCGGGCTTTGGCGAATTCTCCGGCAACGCCGGTGAGACCGACATGCTGATGCGCAACTCAAATACCGGACAATTCGAGGTCTTCGACATCGCCAACAACGCCATCACGTTTGCGGGGCCGATGGGCCAGGTCGGCCTGGAATGGTCGATTGCGGGCTTCGGCGATTTCTCGACCCGCGCCAACGAGACCGACATGCTGATGCGCAACAGCAATACCGGACAATTCGAGGTCTTCGACATCGTCAACAACACGATCACGTCGTCCGCCTCCATGGGCCAGGTCGGGCTGGAATGGACGATCGCGGGCTTTGGCGATTTCTCGACCCGCGCCAACGAGACCGACATGCTGATGCGCAATTCGAACACCGGCGCATTCGAGGTCTACGACATCAGCAACAACGCCATCACATCGTTCGCCCCCATGGGCCAGGTTGGCCTGGAATGGACGATTGCTGGCTTTGGCGATTTCTCCGGCAACGCCAACGAAACCGACATGCTGATGCGCAATTCGAATACCGGCGCATTTGAACTCTTCGACATCAGCAAAAACACCATCACATCGGCGGAGCCGATGGGGCAGGTCGGTCTGGAATGGTCGGTCGCGGGCATCGCCGCCTATACTTCAGCTGGATCGTCCCCGGCGAACGCCCAGCTCGCACAGGCGATGGCGTCTTTTGCGCCGAGCGCCGCGCCGCCGGCTGCAAATGGCCCGATCGCTGCCGCCACTCAAGTCAGCCCGGCGAGTCCGCTCATCGCCGCGCCGCATCCGTCTTAACAAATTTCAGCGCGGGACTCTTCGCGCCACCTCACGGACGCGCCGATGCCGGCCCGAAGGCGACTTTAAGTATTGCAATGATCCTCAGTCATTTATCGCCGTGACTTTCCCACGAGGCGGTGAGATGGATAGACGCCCACGCTTGGCGGCGCCGCCGGGGAAACACCGCGGCGGGCGGCTTCGGCTTTTAGGAGCGCGATAAACGCCTGTAGCGGTCCGCTCATCTGTCGATGGCTTGAATAGTACAGGAAAAAGCCGGATAGCCGCGGCGACCAGTCTTCGAGCACCGGAACAAGCTTGCCCGCCTTAAGATCAGCCGCAACGTAGTCGTACAACAGGTATGCCAATCCCAGACCGTCCCGTACCGCGCGGATGGAAAGCTCTATGTCGTTAACAATCAAACGTCCCCCGACTGCGACGTGCTGAGCTCTGCCATTCCTTTCAAAGTCCCATCCAAAGATTGCCCCGTTCGGCAGACGGTTGCGAATACAGTCATGATGACGCAAATCGCCAGGAGTTTTGGGCCGAGGATGACGCGCCAGGTAATCGGGCGAGGCCACAACCAAAAACCGCAACTCGCCTATGACCCGCATTGCGATCATGTCCCGTTCAATCTGCTCACCAATGCGAATAGCGGCATCGAATCCTTCGGCAACAATGTCTGCCGGCATCTTGACGACAGCAACGTCCAATTGGATGCTTGGATATTCACGCAAGAAGCGCGCGAGAATGGGCTCCATCAGCAGGGTTGCGACCGGCGGCTGCACGGCAATCCGCAACAATCCCGTCGGGTCTTGCCGATGATTCGCAATCTCGGAGACCGCGGCGTTCAATTCAAAAAGTGACGGGCGAATGCGCGCCAGGAGACGTGCGCCCGCGTCGGTGACGGATACGCTGCGCGTCGTGCGATTGAGCAGGCGTACGCTCAGCCGCTCTTCGAGCGTGCGAAGAGTTTGGCTCAACATGGAGCGAGATACGCCGATATGCATCGCCGCTTTGGCGAAGCTCCGATGCTCGGCAATGGCGGCAAAAGCGGCCAATTCAGCAAACTGCGCTCCGCGCATTATATTGTCCTGCTAAACAGGCCGTCCTGATAAGAGCGTATTATCGTACAGACAAAGTTGCCTTATGCAAGCCGCAGCGAACGCTTAGGCACGAAAAGGAAGCGGCAATGGTGGCGGATAAGCTTATATGTCGCGTGCTCTTCGCCGGCCTTGTACTTGTCGTACCAATCGCCGCACACGCGCAGGCGCAATTTCCGGATCGCGCGGTGAAGATCATCGTGCCGGCGCCGCCAGGCCCGGTCATCGACGCGCTGCCACGAATTCTTGCCGCCAAACTCGCGGCCGCGTGGTCACAGCCAGTGATCGTGGAGAATAGGCCGGGCGCCGCCAACCTCGTCGGCACCGAAGCCGTACTGAAGGCCGCTCCTGATGGCTATACGTTGCTGGTTTCACCGCCCGGACAGCTCGTCATCAGTCCGCATTTTTTGCCCAAACCCTCTGTTGACGCGACGGGCCTGGTACCAGTGACAATATTGGCGGAATTACCTCCCGTCCTCGTGGTCAATTCCAGACTTCCTGTACACAGCGTCAAGGAGCTGGTTGCGTTTATTAAACAAAATCCGGGCAAAATTAGTTACGGGTCGCCTGGTATCGGCACCGGGCTTCACCTCGCGATGGAAGAATTGCGGCGGCAGGCCGGACTCGATCTGCTTCACGTTCCGTACCAAGGCCTCGGTCCGGAAATGCAAGACCTGTTGGCAGGCCGCATCGACATGATGGTCGATGTCCTGGGCGATGCATGGCCGCATATCAACAGCGGCGCGCTCCGGCTGCTCGCTGTGACAGCGGAACAGCGGGTCCCGGCGCTGCCGGATATACCAACGATATCGGAGACGATTCCTGGCTATGTCGACAACGAATGGTTTGCCATTCTCGCGCCTCCGACGACGCCTGCAAATATCGTCGCCAAATTGCAGCAAGCCATCGCCCAAGCGTTAAAACAACCTGACGTCGCCCAACGTTTTGCCGACTTTCACGTGATCGCTGGAGGCGAGCCACCCGGGGAAACCGCGTCCTTCATCCGGAAAGAGGATGAACGCTGGATTCGCCTGAGTGAGTCGATGGGTCACAAACTCGACTGACCAATCCAGCAGAGTTTTGAAAGGACGCACGATGAGCAACGCTACGACATTACGAGCAACGCAACAAATTGTAGGGACTTGGACGCTCACCTCGATACGCTATCGGCGCCTTGATGGCTTCATGGTTGAGCCCTTTGGTCCGAACGCCAAAGGCATGCTGGTGTTCGATGGCACGCACTTTGCCACGCAGGTTATGGCCGCCAATCTGCCAAAATTTGCCTCCGACAATCGGATGGTGGGCACTCAGCAAGAATATGAGGCCATATCGCACGGCGTCGTCGCGTATTTCGGCACCTACACTGTGAATGAGGCCAATCGTATAGTGACGCTTCATATTCAGCGTAGCTCGTTCCCCAATTGGGAAGGAACTGACCAACAAAGGAAGTTCGAGTTCGAGGGCGACCAACTGCAATACGGGGCAGCGAGTACAACAGCCAACCCTGCTGAGGCCGCGCAACTTGTTTGGAAAAGAATCCACTAAGGTCAGTAGCCACCATGCGAGGAACGCTCCCGCAGATTCATTTCGCTGTCTCCAAAATGAGCCCGGGGAGACGGCAGCGTTGGGGCATTATCGCCGTTTGAGCGATCACCGCGGTGCATCGACACCTTGAGGAGTTGGAAAATCGGCTCGGCCGACAATTGGCTACCGCGCATCAGCGCGAGCGGCCGCAGGCGTGACGAAACGCCGATCGGTCTGAAAGACGATCGACAAGGCTCGCGCAAACCGAACAAAAGCCAGTCCCTGCGGCGTGATCCGGAAGCCGTTTCGCGTTTGCGCGACGTTGCGCGAGACTTTCTGCTCCTCGAGCCGCCGCTCGATCTGTCCGTAACGCTCCACGTAAACGTCGACGAACAGGCTCCGCAACTCGGACGGCGTAAAGGCGTGGTCCGGCTGCGCCGCCATCTGGGTCAGCATGAACACGGAGATGGAACGGTCGATCGTGACCGGCAGCACGATCAGCAGGCAGACGGCGATGCCGCCCGCGAAAGCGCACGCCGAGACGGCGTCACGCACGTGCCAGATCGGCCATATCCGGCGCGCAAGCAGAAGAACCGCGAAGCAGACGACTTCGCCGACCACTATGAGCACCAGCCCGCGGTAGAACAGGATCGATATCCGATCGAGAAAGCCAATCCAGGACAAAGCCACGACCGAGCCGGCCACGAGCACGACCGCGGCGGTGAACCAGGCGCCTGCTGCAAGGAATGCCTTCATGGGTCAACGCTCCGGACCGAGATCACGGGTTGCGATCAGCCGCACATGCGGCGAAGCGAAAAGAACCGGCGCCGACCAGACCCAGCCATGGACATCGGACCAGATCGGATCGGCCGACGATACGACGAGAACGTCGATGCCCTCGGCCGCGGCGCGGGCGCGCACTTGCGCCGCCGCAGACGGCGCCGTGAATATCGGTGCGATGGCGGCGAGCCGGGCGTCCACTTCCGATTTCGACGCACCATAGAGTGCCGCTTCGCTGTCAGCGACCGCTACGCGATTTCGCCCGTACAATCCGAAGTCGAGCACGCGCGGAGCGGCGACCGGATTGTGCTGCAGGATTGCGCTTCGCGGTACGTGGCTGTTGGCCCACCCATAGGCGGACGTCAATTCTGCGTCGAGTTCGGGATGCAGAACAGTTTCAGGAACCAGAGTGACATTCGGCGCCAGGAACGGATAGGCCCGCATGCTGGCTAATTCGTAGGCGTTGCCGGCATATCCAATCAGGAGCAGCGCGCCCATGGCGCTCGGCCAGCGCCGGAAGTCGGCCAGGCTGAACTGGCCGTCGCGGCCGTGGGACCGGATCACGGCGGCAGTCCAGATGAGGAATGCAAGCTGCGGCAGCAGCATGACGCGCCAGCCGAGGTCGTTGTTAATCAGCGTCGAGCGCGCGAACGTCCCGAGCAACAGACCCGCGGCGGCGGCAAAAACAAGAATCCGCGCGGCCTCCGTTGTCGCCGGCGCTCGCCGCTCGCGCCAATAGACAACCGCGCCGACGGCGAATATGCCGAACTCAAAGAAATAGTTCACCGGCAAGAGCAGGAAGCTTAGAACTCCGCGCACGAAGCCCGGCGACATGATGGCCTTCAGCGGGCCAAAGGAGCGGACCGTGAGGGCGATCGGACTGACCTGATCCGCCCTGCCGTGCAGAATGTCGAGCGTCTCGGGAACGAGGAGGACAGCCGCGAGGCACCCGGCGGCGACAAGGGTCAGCGCCAGCCGATAGCGCTTTCGGCAGATCAGCGACACCAGCCAGAACGCAGCAGCCAGCGCCGTGCCAAGGCCAATCCATACGGAGACGCCCGCGCAGGAGGCAAACGCCAAGCCGCCGGCGGTTACAGAAGGTATCCCCGGCCGTTCGGCAATCAGAATGAGTCCAAATACGCCGGCGACGAGCGCAAGGATATGATGCGGCACCCAGATCAGGGAAAGTGTCCAGGGCGCGATCTGTTCATTCCACCACTCGATCTCGATCGGCCAAACGTGTCTGGCAATGCCCGCCGCAAAGCCAGGAACGATATCGAGATTGCCGCAGAGCAGCAGCGCGACAAGGGCCAGAATGACGTTTCTGGACAAAGGCGATTCCGGCTCGGCCTTTCGCCAGAGCAGCGCGGCGAGCGCCAGCGCCGCGGCGCCGTCCAGAACAGCAAGCGCGCCAACGGCGGCGCGTGCATCGATAACGCCCATCGTCAGCCTGACCGGGACAGCGGCGACCGTGTAGAAGAAATAATAGTAACCGGCCGGCTGAACGCGGCTCACGAACGGATCGGTGAGGGGCAGCCCCCACGATACCATCGAATTCACGGTCGCAACGTGTTTGACCATGTCGACAGCGACGGTGGGCTGGTAGAGATTTCCGCCGAAGCGGAAGTCGATGGTCGCCCAACCGACGACGAGCGAACAGGCGAGCAATCCCAAAACCGACCACAGTGGTGGCCATCCCATCTTTCTGGTCGCAGGAATGCCGGCGGCTGCAAGGACGAGTTGGACGGCCACGGCTGCGTCGAGACCCGCGAAGCGGGCAACGAGACTGAGTGAGACGGGCAAAACCGCGAAAGAGAATAGGAGTGCGATGCCCCAGCCGCGAGGCGGCATGACGTCCTTGGCGCCGAGCCAACCGGTCCAATTGGCGAAGGCTGCTCCCGGTAAAGTCAGAAGGACGGCGAGCAGCGCCGTCGCGGCCAGCAAGTCGGCGAAGTCGACGAAAGTCTGCACCACCGGCGGTCCCGCTCAGCCGTTAACATCGGCGCCGCCAGCGATTCCCCTAAGTGCCAAAGAGAATCACTGCCGGCCAGCGGTGAAAGATAGCCCGGAGCTGTAAATTACCTCAGCGTCATTCCGAAAACCGGGCTGACGCAAAATACACATGACATACTCTCCTTTATACACGGGCCTGCGAGGCCCATTCACATCAATGCAATGCTGCGCCTATAGCACACGCACCCAGTGAGAACACTCAGTGAGACACCGGCGAGGAACTCCGTGGTTTCTTGCGCGTTAGTACGCACTGACGTTAACGGCCACCCTCGGCACTGGAGCTCATCATGAACGCCCGACGCGTCATGCGCGTGCAACCCCCCTCCCCGCTCGGCGACGTGACTGTGGCCCCTGCCGCCCTGACGGGACGCGCCGAGGCCGATATGGCGCAGGCCATGGCGGCTGCGCTTGCCGAATACGACGTGCCGAGCGCGGCCGAAGTGTTGGGCCGCCTGCGCCGCGCCTTTCCGTTGGCGCCGCTCGGCGCGCGCCTGACGGCGCTCGGCCTGATGATGGAGCGCAGTCTGCGCGCTAGCTGATATTCAGCGCGTATTGCGATCGGCCCCGCAGGGGCGACGAAGCAATCCAGGGTCGGTGGCTCCGCCCCTGGATTGCTTCGCTTCGCTCGCAATGACAGATTTAAATCCCCAGATACGCGCTGCGCACGCGATCGTCGGCGAGCAATTCGCTGCCGCTGCCGGTCAATGTGATGCGGCCGTTTTCCAGCACATAGGCGCGGCTGGCGAGTTTCAGCGATTGCGCGACGTTCTGCTCGACCAACAGGCATGTGAGCCCATCGCGATTGAGATCGCGAACGGTGCCGAGCACCGCGTGAACCACGGCCGGTGCCAGCCCGAGCGACGGCTCGTCGAACATGATCAGCTCCGGCGCCCCCATCAGGCAGCGCCCGATCGCCAGCATCTGCTGCTCGCCGCCGGACAGCGTTCCGGCCGCCTGCTTCTCGCGTTCGGCCAATACCGGAAACATCGCCAGCACGCGCCTGCGATTGTCGTCGCGTCGTGTGCGCGCGCGCGGCAATAGCGCCCCCATGTCGAGATTTTCGGCCACGGTCAGCGTTGGAAAAATCTGCCGGCCCTCCGCCACCTGCCCGATGCCGAGATTGCAAACCCGATGGGTCGGCCAGCCGGTAATGTTGGTCTCCCCGAACATGATGCGGCCGCGCGCCGGCCGCAGCATGCCGGCGATGGCGCGAATGAGGGAGGTCTTGCCGGCGCCGTTGGCGCCAACAATGGCGACGATTGCGCCCTGCTCGATGTCGAGCGATACGCCATCCAGCGCCTGCGCATCGCCGTAGAATACGTCGAGATCTTCCACGCGCAGCATCACACGACCCGAATGTCGACTTCAGATTGGCCCAGATAGGACTGCACCACCGCCGGATCGCGCACCACCTCGTGCGGCTCGCCCTCGGCGATGGCAGTGCCGTGATCGAGCACCACCACGCGCGAGGCGAGCGCCATCACGGCGCGCATCACATGCTCGATGAGCAGGATCGTCAGCCCGATGTCGCGATTGAGTTCGCGCAGCACGGTGACCAGCCGGTCGACTTCGGTCGGCCGCAAGCCGGCAACCACTTCGTCGAGCAGCAAAAGCTTCGGCTCCGTGGCAAGCGCGCGCATGACTTCGAGGCGCTTGCGATCCGGCAGCGTCAAAGATGACGCCGGCTGATGGCGGCGGTCGAACAGATCGAAGCGGCGCAGCAGCTCCCGCGCCTTAACCCGCGCCGCATCGACATCGGTGCGGCGCAGCAACGCGCCGACAATGACGTTGTCCTCGAGGCTCAGCGCCGGGAACGGGCGCACGAGCTGGAACGTGCGGGCAATGCCGCGGCGGCACACCGCGTCCGGCGCGAGTCCGGTGATATCCTCGCCCGCAAAGCTGACCGTGCCGGAGTCAGGCGCTATCGCACCCGCGATCATATTGAACAGCGTCGTCTTACCGGCGCCGTTCGGACCAATCACCGCAAAGATCGCGCCCTCGGGCACCGCGAAGCTTACGCCATCGACGGCGACCAGACCGCGGAAGCGTTTGCTGAGGCGATCGAGCGAAAGCAGCGCCGTCATCGCCGGTCCTTATCGATGCCAGCCTTATTAATGCCAAGCCTATCGATACCAAGCCGCCGCGCCAGCGGCGGCCAGATGCCCTCCGGCAGCGCCACCACGACCAGCAGCAGACAAATGCCGTAGAACACCTGCTTGGCGCCGGGCAGATCGAAACCGAGCGCAGCCATGATCGATGTCACGGACTCCGCCATTCCGGTCAGCACAAACGCGCCCAGCACCGGCCCGAACAGCGTGCCGACGCCGCCGATGATCGGACCGAGAATCATCTCGATCGACTGCGTGATGTTGAAGACCTGTTCGGGGAACAGGTTGTTGTAGAAGAAGGCGTAGAACACGCCGGCAAACGACGTCACCGCGGCCGAGATCATCAGCGCAAACATCTTGTAGCGGAACGTATCGATGCCGGCGGCGCGCGCCGCCTGCTCGTCCTCGCGAATGGCGAGCCAGAAATAGCCGATACGGCTCTTGAGCAAAGCCCGCGACAGCAGAAACGCGACCGCCGTCGCGGCCAGTATCACGTAATAGAACATGGTCGGATTGCCGCGCAGCCGCCACAGATCGTCGTGGGTGTATTGCGTGACCGGCAGAAACAGGCCCGCCGACGCATGGACGAAATCAAGATGATCGAAGCCGACGCGGGCAAACTCGGCGAACGCAATAGTCAGGATGGCGAAATAGACGCCGGCGACGCCGAAGCGGAAAGCGAGAAAGCCGATGACCGCCGCACACGCCGCCGTGACCGGAATCGCCACCAGAAGGCCGAGCCACGGCGCCACGCCGTAGCGGGTGAACAGCACCGCAGCCACGTAGGCTCCCAGCCCCGCATAGATCGCATTGCCGAGTGAAAGCTGGCCGGCAAAGCCCATCATGATGTTCCACGCCTGCCCCGTATAGGCGAGGTAGAGCGCGACGATCATCACGGTGAGCAGATAATCGTTGACCACAAACGGCGCGATCGCGAGCGCCGCGAACACCGCGGCGAGCAGTCCGAGCGCGCGCCGCGACGCGCCGTCGGCGAGCCGCGCGATCATGCCGCCCGCCCGATCATGCCGCCCTCTTGCCGAGAATGCCCTGCGGCCGCAACAGCAGCACCAGGACCAGAATGCCGAACGAGAACATGCTCTTGGCCGAAGGTGTGAAGAGGAGGCCAGCGATCGCCTCCGTCAGCCCGATCAGCACGCCGCCAATCAGCGCGCCCGCCATCGAGCCCAGCCCGCCGGTGATGACGATGACGAAGGCGAGCAGCGTGTAGGCCGGCCCGAGCATCGGGGTGACATCGGTGATCAGCGACATCATGGTGCCGGCCGCGCCGACGCACGCCGCGCCGATGCCGAAGGTGAGCGCGTAGAAGCGCTTCACATCGAGCCCGACCACCAGCGCGCCCGTATAGTTGTCGGCGCAGGCGCGGATGGCCTTGCCGAACAGCGTGAAACGAAAGAACGCAAACAGCGCGACCGTCACCACGATTGCGGCGGCGGCCGCATACGCCTTGGACGCGTCGATAATCACCGGTCCGATCAGGAAACTATCGTAGGCGTAGGATGTCTGGATGGTCTGGGCGTCCGGGCCGAAGATGATCAGCAGCGTGTTGACGATGATGAGCGCGATCGCCACCACCAGCAGGAACTGGCTGTGCTCCGGACGAGTGATGAACGGATTGATCAAGCTCAGCTGCAGCAGGTAACCGAACACGAACATCACCGCTGCGATCGGCACCAGCATGATCAGCGGGTCGAGATGAAACGCGGCAAACAGCACGACCGCGATATACATCGCGATCGACATCATCTCGCCATGGGCGAAATTGACGATGCGCACCACGCCGAAAATGACCGACAGGCCCAGCGCCATCAGGCCGTAGACCAACCCGGTCAGAATTCCGGCGACGATAACGTTCAGATAGACGGCTAGCGACACCGCTCAGGACCGGGCACGCGTTACGTCCGGCTCTGATAGGACTTCATCGGCCATTCCAGCTTGGCATTGGCCGCCTCTTTGGGCGCCACCGTCACCTGCTTGCCGCCGCGGTTCTGCACCGCGCCGCATTTCAATCCGATATTCTGCCCCTTGGCGTCGAACATGATGCCGGGTCCGATGCTGACGTTGTCGGTGATATGGGTGGCGTGCAGCGCGGCAGCCAATGCCTTGGGGTCCGCCGAACCGGCGCGCTTATAGGCGTCCGCGGCGATCAGCAGGGCCTCGAACGTGTACACGTGATTGGTGTTGATGTTGAGGTCCGGGAATTTCTTGGCGAACGCATCCTGGAGCGTTTTGGTCATCTTCTTGTTCGGATCGTACCACGGCACCAGACTGATCGGGCCGTCCGAAAGCTTGCCCAGCGTCTTGGTGTATTGGTTTTCGTACCAGCCCGGCCCCCAGCTCAGGATTGCGTTCGGCGTCCAGCGCTGCTTGACCATCTCGCGCGTCAGCAGCATCGCATCGTTCAGGCGGCCGACCACGAGCATAATCTCTGCATTGGCGGCCTTTGCCTTCGTCACCTCGACCGAGAGATCGCGCGCCCCGGGATCGTAGGAGATTTCCTCAACGATCGTGTATGGCGGCTTCGTTCCGTGGATACCCTTGGCCATCCCGGTGCCGAACAGATCGTTGACGTGCATGAATACCGCGGTCTTGGGCGTGACGCCGGCAATTTGGAAAACCTCCAATTGCTCGGCGTACTCATCCTTGAGCAGCATCGGCACGGTCGGGAAATTTCGCACCACGAACTTGTAGCCCTGCTCGGTGATCTGGGGGTCACTGCCGACGTTGATCACCAGCGGGATGCCTTTCTGCTCGGCGACCTGGGCGACGGCGGTGGTCTGCCCGGAATCGAAGGCGCCGATCAAAAGTTGCGCACCGTCGCTGACCAGCTTTTCGGCATGTTCGCGGGCGGTGTTGACGTTGGACTCGGTGTCGCCGTTCATGATCGTCAGTTCCGGCAGCCCGAGCGATTTGAGGATCGGCGCGGTGATATCGACGCCGCGCTGGCAGTCCTGGCCGATGCCGGCCTCAAAGCCGGACCGCGGCAGGATCACCCCGACTTTGAGCGGGCCGCCGGCAGCGCGCACGATGGCGGGCGCCGCAATAGTCGCGGCGGTTGCGGCGGCGCCGGCGAGAAGGCGGCGGCGATTGATGTCAATACGGGTACGAGTCATCCGGATACGCGTCATG
>Ga0208849_1001942_pt1 | contig 12453 bp, 12 predicted proteins | sample NGESurdeep072012_10_FD_184470 | JGI IMG/M metagenome (GOLD analysis project Ga0208849, IMG submission 184470) | Arctic peat soil microbial communities from Barrow, Alaska - NGEE Surface sample 53-3 deep-072012 (SPAdes) | ecosystem: Environmental > Terrestrial > Soil > Wetlands > Peat ...
GGCAGGCTCGTCCACGTCGATGCGTCGCCGGTCACCACCGCCGTGGCTGAGCGTCACGCGCATCCGCGCGCCCGCGAGCTCGGCGTGCGCGTCCTGCGGCCACTCCACGAACGCGATCCGGCCCGGCCCCAGATAGTCGGCCAGCAGATCCGGGTCCTCGCGCTCGAGACCCGCCAGCCGGTAGAGATCCAGGTGCGACACGCTGACGGCGAGCCCCTCGTAGCGATGACCGATGCTGAAGGTGGGGCTGGTCACGGGGCCGCTCACGCCGAGAGCGCGGGCGGCGCCACGCACGAGCGTCGTCTTTCCGGCGCCGAGCTCGCCGCGGATGAGCACGACATCGCCGTCGCCGAGGGCCGCAGCCAGCTCGGCGCCGAGCGATTCGGTCTCGGCGGGCCCGGTGGTTTCCACGCTGCGTACGGCCACGACGAGACTCTAGAGCCTGTCCGACGACGTCCAGCGCCACGAACCGGGACAAAAAAAGACCGGCCCGCGGGAGAATGGGACGCGGGCCGGTCGTTTACTCCTGGAGGGATGGAGACATGACCTTCATCGGCAGCCTTGCCGTCCGGCTTTAGGGACCTGGACACTATTCTTCGGCCTTCCCGGAGAAATCCCTCGTTTGCAGGAAAAATGCCACTGGACGGATGTCCTAGAACAGTCCGAGCTGATCCAGCTCGGACTCGTCCTGCCGCGCCCCCTTCGACTGCGGGCGACCGCTCGGCGGGGGCGTCGTTGCACCGCCGAGCTCCGAGGGATCGGGAGCCTCGGCGAGCTCGGCTGCCTCCGCGAGATCGGGCACCACCGGGACCGCCGGCTGCTCAGGCGGTCCGAGCGCGAGTAGCTCCGGCAACCGCATGAAGTCCTCGCGCAGCGTCTCGAGCATGCGCGGCGTGTACAGCGCGGCGGCCGGATGGTAGATCGGGTACAGACGCACGGCGCGCGCTCCGAGCACGATCACCTCGGGCTGCCCGTGCAGGCGCGTGATCCCTGTCGGATCGCCGCGCAGTAGCTTCGTCGAGAAGTTGCCGAGCGTGCAGATGACCGTCGGCTGGATCAGCTCGACCTGGCGCAGCAGGTACTCCTCGCAGTTCTGAATCTCGATCGGTTGCGGGTCGCGGTTGCCGGGAGGTCTGCACTTGAGCGTGTTCGCAATGAACACATCCGTACGTTTTTGTCCAATCTCTCCCAGCAGTTGCTCGAGCAATTTGCCCGCCCTGCCGACGAATGGCACGCCCTGCTCGTCCTCGCTCGCGCCTGGAGCCTCGCCCACGAACATCAGCTCTGCGTCGGCGTTGCCGGCGCCGAACACCACCGTCTTGCGGGTCGCGGCGAGCTCCGGGCAGCGTGTGCAGCTCCGCGCCTGCATGAACACCTGCTTGAGGGCCTCACGGCGCTCACTCGGCGATCGCTCACGCTCTTCGGCGGACACCGCGCTGATGGTAGTTGCTGACCGCCGGTGGGGAATGACTGGGCGCACGAGCGGGCGCCCGCGGCCCGCCCCGCTGCCAGGAGGACGTTTTGAGCGATGATCCGGCGATGGCATCACGCACAGAGCACGCCGTGACCGCCCCGTTCGCGGGTGTGGTCGTCTCGATCCCACACGCGCGCGAGGACCGCGTCGGCGCGGGCAGCCCGCTGATAGTGCTCGAGGCGATGAAGATGGAGCACGAGGTGCTCGCCGAGATCGACGGCGTGGTCCGCGGCCTGGCGGTGGCGGTCGGCGAGGAAGTGCAGGCGGGTCAGCTGCTGCTGACGCTGGAGCCCGGCCAGGGCGATAGCGACGGCGGCGCGCACGGCAGTACGCCCGCCGCGGCCCCTGCAAGCGACGGTGAGCGCGCGGACCTGCGCGCGGTGCGCGAGCGCCACGAGATCGGGCTGGACGCCGGCCGGCCGCAGGCCGTCGCGCAGCGCCACGAGCGCGGGCACCGCACGGCGCGCGAGAACCTCGCGGACCTGCTCGACGCGGGCACGTTCGTCGAGTACGGGCCACTGCTGTTCGCCGCCCAGGAGCGCCGACGCCCGCGCGAGGAGCTGATCGCGCGCACGCCCGCCGACGGGCTCGTCGGCGGGGTCGGCCGGCTCCAGGGTCGCCCGTGCGTGGCGATGTCCTACGACTACACGGTCCTCGCGGGCACGCAGGGCATGCGCAACCACGCCAAGAAGGACCGCCTGTTCGAGCTCGCCGAGCGACGGCGGCTGCCGGTGGTGCTGTTCGCCGAGGGCGGCGGCGGGCGCCCGGGCGACGTCGACATGCCGATCGTCGCGGGCTTGGACTGCCGCGCGTTTCAGCTCTTCGCCCGCCTCAGCGGCCACGTCCCGCTCGTGGGGGTCGCGTCAGGCTTCTGCTTTGCCGGAAACGCGGCGCTGCTCGGCTGCTGCGACGTGGTGATCGCGACCGAGAGCTCGAGCATCGGCATGGGCGGGCCGGCGATGATCGAGGGCGGCGGGCTCGGCGTGCACGCGCCGGAGGAGGTCGGCCCGATCGGCATGCAGTACGCGAACGGCGTGGTCGACCTGCGCGCCGCGGACGACGCGGAGGCCGTCGCGCTGGCCAGGCGCTACCTGTCCTACTTCCAGGGGAGCGCCCAGCCCGGCGCGGTGCCCAACCAGGAGCTGCTGCGCAGGCTGATCCCCGAGCAGCGCAAGCGCGTCTACGACGTGCGCCGTGTGGTTGAGACCCTGTTCGACGAGGAATCGGTGCTCGAGCTGCGCCGGGGCTTCGGGGCGGGGATGCTCACAGCGCTCGCCCGCGTCGACGGCCGGCCGCTTGGAGTGCTCGCCAACGACCCGACGCATCTCGGCGGCGCGATCGACGCCGACGGAGCCGACAAGGCGGCACGCTTCCTGCAGCTGTGCGACGCGTTCGAGCTGCCCGTGCTGTTCCTGTGCGACACACCCGGCTTCATGGTCGGCCCCGCGGCCGAGCAGACCGCGACCGTGCGCCACTTCGCGCGCATGTTCCTCGGCGGCGCCAACCTGAGCGTGCCAACGGGCACGGTCGTGCTGCGCAAGGGCTACGGGCTCGGCGCCCAGGCGATGGCCGGCGGCGGCTTCAAGGCGCCGCTGTTCACCGTCGCCTGGCCCACCTCGGAGTTCGGCGGGATGGGCCTCGAGGGCGCCGTGCGCCTCGGCATGCGTCGTGAGCTCGACGCGATCGAGGACGAGGCCGAGCGCGAGCGCCTGTTCGAGCAGATGGTCGCCGCCGCCTACGAGCGCGGACAGGGCGTCAACATGGCCGCCTACGGCGAGATCGACGACGTGATCGATCCGGCCGACTCCCGTCGCTGGATCGCGACGCTGTTCGACGAGCACTCCGGCGAGTGGTGGCGGCGCGAGGGCAAGAAGCGGGCGTTCGTGGACGCCTGGTAGCGGGCGTCATAGAAACGTGGAAGACACTCGCGAGCGCGCAGGCGTCGCACCCGTCGAGACCCTCATCTGAAAAGCCGTCAAATGTGGCGCCGGAGCGAGCGGACTAGGACCGCGGCCGGCGCGCGGTCAGCAGAAGTAGGTACAGGACAAACACCACGATTCCTACCAACGTACCGGCCACAAGAGAGACGACAAACACCAGAGCGACCGCGAACAACGACGCGATCGCGCGGTGTCGCTGAAGGCCGGTCACCCCGCTGCTTTCGGCTTCGGCTCGTCGTCCGTCACACGTTCAGGCTAGCGAGTCATCCGCGCCGCCACGGCTGAGCACGGGAGCCCCGCCAAGCCGAACGGGCTCCAACGGTCGCTGCTCAGGCGTTTCTAGGGAGACCGTTCCTCGACGAGACGCTCAGCGGCAGCACGGGCCTCGTCGATGTCGATGAAGTTGCATTGCCGCTCGACCAGGTTCTTCCAAGTCGCGACGCTCGCGAACCTGAACTGGACCTCGGCGCTGCCGCCACCTACACGGCCACGAGCGACGAGCGCAGCGAACGTGACCCCGCGCCCGAGATCGAGGACCTCCTCGATGTCAACGTGAAAGTCCTCGTAGGGGGCGATCATGTCTTCCACCACGCCACGCGCCGCCGCCTGGCCTTCGAACTCACCGATCTCCGCCCCTCGAAGTCGGCAATCGGGGGCGTAGAAGGATTCCACGGCGTCGAAATCACGGCGATTCGAGGCCTCGATGCGGCCGCGTACAAGCTGCACCAGGTCGGTGACCGTGGACTCCTCAGACATCCCCGGGGAGTATCCCTGAATCCGGGCGAGGTCCTTTGTGCCATACAGCACTTCTGCAGAGAATGACCGTGTGTGATGTTGCGCACACATATGTCCACAAGGTATGTACACTCAGATGACCATGGCAAGGCGACGCTCGTTGAAGCAGCGCGCGCCCTGATTGCGGTTGTCCGGGCGGAGTACGGCGACCGCTGGTCGTTGGCCTACATTGCTGGCACGTGGGGGGACGGCGCGACGCCCGACCAACTAGAAGCGCTTTCCCACGTAGAAACGCTACTCGGCGAAATGCGCTGCGAAGTCCTCCACGATCGCTGTGAGGATACGGATGTAGAGCGCACCGATCCCGGCGATTGATGTGTCTGGGATCGGTTTCCCATCGTGTTCGTCTGGCGGGTCGGGCAGCGTGAGGTGGTGCTCCGACCGTAAGTAAAGAGGTTCATCAGGCCGGGTCGTCGCTGGCGCGGATCGGCGCCAGCGGCCGCCGCCAGGCCAGCCGATGCCATCTCCAGCATCTCACGCGTGTTGGCAATGACCTGCTGTCGCGTCCGTTTAGACGCAGGTGGCCTCGGAGTTACGGGCGCTTTTTCGCGCTGATGCCGTTTGGCTCTGCTGGTCATTGGTCTACGCTGGTCGTATGGGCGACGATCACGACGCGGAGCCTACCCAGCAGACGCAGCCCAAGGGCATCGACCCCAAGACTGGCGAGCCCTACGAGCCGGTCCAGATTCCCGTGCCCAAGCGCGGTGTCTTCGACCGCCTGCTACACCGCGCCGAGCACACTCCGATCCGAAGCGGCGATCACGACGTTTCAGCCTAAGCCGCCCACGCCAATCCTGCTTGAGTTCGTCGAACGCTACGTGGTGGTGGGTAACCCTGTGCTTGGCGTCCGGATTGGGGACCTTAACGGTCGGGAGACACTGGAGGCCGAGGTCTCCGATCTTAACGCCGTCGATCTCCCCGACTCATTTAAGGGCGTGCCGGTGGTCGTGCGAAAGCTCGCCAAGGTCGAGGTCCCGCCAGGGATCAAGGCGGTGGTGGACCTCCTAGGGCCTCAGAAGTCGACCGACGATGCCCGCCCCGGCCCGCTCTCTAGATTCTTCCCCACCGAAGCTTCAGACGCCGGCAGCTCTGTCGAGTAGCTGCGAGAACAGCGCGCCGTCGTCGCGTTTGGCGTTGTGCCGCCACGCGTACTCGTCAAGGTATGCCTGTAGGTAGGCGGGCGATACCTTCTTGTAGACGTCGCGCATCCCGGTCTTCATGTTGCCGAACGCGCCCTCGATCGTGTTCGTGTAGACGTCGCCGCGCACGTACTCGCCTGCGGAGTGGTTGACGATCTTGTGGTCGATGTAGTGCCGCGCGAGCGGTTTGTAGGACGCCCAGTCGTCGGTGAAGATGATCGAGTCCGGGTTGACGTTCGCCTGCACGGCTCTACTAAGGGTCGCGCCGTAGCGTGAGCCGATGACGCGGAAGCGGATGCGCCCACCGCGCTCGACCATTCCGAGCACTGTCGGGTTCGTTTTGGCGCCCTCGGGCCGCTTGCCCTTTCTGCTCGGGCCGATAGCGATGCCTCGGGGCGTTCCGTGGGACTTGCGTGGCTTGCCGCCGATCGAGGTCTCGTCCACCTCGACGTCGCCGGACAGCGGCTCGCCGTCGTCGGCCATCAGCGTCCGGATGCGCTTCATCATCTTGTGTGCCTGCTTGTACGTAACGCCAAGCTCGCGCTCCATCTGCTTCGCAGAGATGCCGCAACGAGTGCTAGCCATCAGATACATCGCGTAGAACCACAGGTGCAGGGAGGTTGAGGACCGCTCGAAGATCGTGCCCTTCTGAGGATGCACGTGCAGGCCGCACGTGTCGCAGGTGTAGGAGGCGCGGGTCTTGGTGCGGTGGAACTTGCGCTCGCGCTCGCAGCGAGTGCAGTAGGCGTGCGATCCGTCCGTGGCGAAGCGGTCCCGCCAAAGCTGGTCTAGGCAGGCTGCGTCGTTCGGGAACATGCCCATGAACTCCATGAGCGAGTAGTCCGATTCCGACGATTTGCGGCGGACGGGGTTGTTGCGGTCCCTGGGGGCTCGTTCAGCGTGGTCCATTACGCCTCCGTGCCCGTGCTCGGAGTAGCGCGATGTCTCCGGCGGCGAGACCGATCAGAACGACCAAGAGGATGAGCGCGATCTCCATGCCCTACATTATACATACCTTCCGGACATATATGTGATGTTGCGCACAGATCTCGATGCCCCTGTTGACACAGCCGTCACGCCTGTATCATTCCTCACAGGCCGCCAACGAGAACGCTCGTGGTGGACCACAGGCCGCATCTCAGGCGGCACCCGCTGGAACATCTGAAGTCGCGACCGGTATCCGCAGGGAACTGGACCGAAGGCGATGAGCCCCCACCACCTAACCTCGCGCCGCGCATGAGAACCGTGCGCACTGTGGCGCAGCTGCGCGCGGCGCTCGCGTCGGCCCGTCGCGATGGCCGCACGATCGGCCTCGTGCCGACCATGGGCGCGCTCCACGACGGCCATCTGTCGCTCGTGACCCGAGCACGCGAGCAGTGCGACCTGGTGGTCGTGTCGCTGTTCGTCAACCCTGCGCAGTTCAACGAGCGCGCCGACCTCGAGCGCTACCCGCGCGACGAACACCGTGACGCCGCGCTCGCCGCGGCGGCCGGCGCCGACGTGCTGTTCGCGCCAAGCGTCGAGGAGGTCTACCCCAGCGGATTCGCAACGACCGTGGAGGTGCTCGGCGTCACCGAGCGCCTCGAGGGAGCCGCCCGCGGCGCCGCGCACTTCCGCGGCGTCAGCACGGTCGTCACCAAGCTGCTCTGCATGGCCCTGCCCGATGTCGCGTACTTCGGGCAGAAGGACGCCCAGCAGGTGGTGGTCATCCGCCGCCTAGCACGCGACCTGAACCTGCCGGTGCGAATCGAGGCACTGCCGACGGTGCGCGAGCACGACGGTCTGGCGATGTCCAGCCGCAACGCGCTGCTGAGCGGCGACGAGCGCGCGCGCGCGCTGGCGCTGCCCGCCGCGCTGCACGCGGCCTGCGCGCTCGCGGCGAGCGGTGAGCGCTCAGCGCGCCGCCTGCTCGACGCCGCAGGCGCGGCGCTGCGCCCGTTTGGAGTCGAGCCCGAGTACCTCGCGCTCGTCGAGCCCGACACGCTCGAGCCCATCGACATGCTCACGGGCGCGGCGCTGTTGGCGATCGCCGCGCGGATCGGCGAGGTCCGCCTGATCGACAACGCGATCCTCTCGCCCGTTGCAACCGGAGCGCCGACCGCCACTCAAGAGCCGGAAGGAGACGCGATCGCGACATGCAACGCGTGATGCTCAAGTCGAAGATCCACCGCGCCACGGTCACCGACTGCGACCTGCATTACGTCGGCTCGATCACCATCGACTCCGATCTGCTCGACGCTGCCGACATGCTCGAGTACGAGCAGGTGCACGTCGTAGACGTCGACAACGGTGCGCGCTTTGAGACCTACACGATCCCCGGCGAGCGCGGCTCCGGCGACATGCGCGTCAACGGCGCCGCCGCCCGCCTCGTGCACCGGGGCGACACGATCATCGTCATCTCCTACGGCTCCTACGACGAGGCCGATCTCGAGCGCTACGCCCCCCGCGTCGTGCACGTCGAGGCCGACACCAACCGCATCATCACGATCGACGAGCAGGTGGCGACCCTGCTCTCCTGAGCGGGCGTCAACCGGCCGTCAGAGAGGAAGTAACCATGTCCAGCCATCCCACGGGCACACAACGCGGAGCGTTGGGTCAAGCCCCCTCGGACCCTGGCCGTTTGCCGATGACACTGCCGCTGCTGATGGAGAAGAAGCGGCTCGGCGAACCGATCGTGATGGTCACCGCCTACGACTATCCGAGCGCACGCGCCGCCGAGGCTGCAGGCGTCGACCTGGTGCTCGTGGGCGACTCGGCCGCAACGACCGTGCTCGGCTACAACGCCACCACACCCGTCGAGCTCGACGACATGCTCGTCCTGGCCCGCGCCGTTCGCCGTGGCCTGCGCACACCGCTGCTGATCGGCGACCTGCCGTTCGGCTCCTACGAGGTCTCAGACGAGCAGGCGATCACGACCGCGATGCGCATGGTCAAGGAGGCAGGCTGCGACGCCGTCAAGCTCGAGGGCGGCGGCGAGGCATCGGTCAAGCGCGCGCGGGCGATCGTCGGCGCCGGGATCCCGGTGATGGGCCATGTCGGGCTGACGCCACAGACGGCGACCGCGCTCGGAGGCTGGAAGGCGCAGGGCCGCACCGCGACCGCCGCCACGCGTATCGCGAGTGAGGCGCTCGCGCTGCAGGACGTCGGCTGCTTCGCGCTCGTGTTCGAGGCGATCCCAAGCGCTGTCACCGAGGAGCTCATGCGCCTGCTCGAGCTACCTGTGATCGGCATCGGCGCCGGTCCCGCCACCGACGGCCAGGTGCTCGTCTTCCACGACCTGCTCGGGATCCGCGATGGGCTCGGCGCGCGCTTCGTCAAGCGCTACGCCAACCTCCAGCAGGACATGAACGACGGCGTCAGCGCCTACGCCGAGGACGTGCGTGCGCGACGTTACCCCGCCGCCGAGCACACCTACTCGATCGACCCGACAGAGCTCGCCGAGCTGCACGCAAGGTTGGCAGCGCATACGCGGCGCGACACGTAGGCCTGGGCGTGGGCGCAGTGTTCGCGGTTCTCGCGTTCACGAGCTACGGCTGCGGCGCCGCCGGCACAGCGAGTACGCGCTCTACCGCGGAGCGCAAGCACGCGGCGCCCCTGTACCGCGCCGGCCAGTACTGCGTACCCGGCGAGAAGCGCAGGTACAGCGCGGCGGGCTTCGCGTGCGCGCATCACCATCTTGTACGGCAGTAGCCGGTCCGCGGGAGCGCGATCAGCGCAGTGGCTTGTGCAGTGCGATCTGCACCGGCGCGGCTCCCGGCGCCAGCGATTGTGCCTCGATCGCCTCTTCGGGCGGCGCGAGCGAGAGCAGCCGGAGCCAGACGGCGGCCGCTTCGCCAGTCTGGCTGATCGTCACGAGCGGCTCGACGTCGCTGGCCGCCGGCGGGGTGCTGATCGCTTGGGCTGCTGGGAGTGCTGCGAGATTGTTGCCGAGCGTGTATTCGATGCTGTCGTGGCGTGTCCACGCGGCCACGAACTCGCCGGTCGCGTTGGCGGCCAGTGAGCCAGCCAACAGCGAGAGGTCTCTGCTCGGCGTCAGGGGCTGGTGGAGCTGGTCGACTCGCCCGTCCGGGGTGAGCACACTGAGGTAGGCGCGGAAGTCTTCGTCGACGAGGAAGGCCGCTCGACCGTTCCCGGCGACTGCGGCCGCGCGGAGCTCGCCGGGATTCTGCGATTCCGGCAGCCTGTAGTAGGGATAGCGGATCGGCTTGGCGAGCTCGCCGGTCGGGAATCGGTAGGCGAGCATTGCCGCGCCTTCGCTGGTTTCGGGGCGGGCGTTGACCCGCCACGTGACGAGGGCTTGGCCGCCGGGTCCTACGCGCACCGTCGGCGGTGTGATCGTGCTCGGCGTCGCCTGCCGCGGCGGCGTGCGCGGCGCGCGCGCGAGGACGCGCGGCCGGGAGAAGCGGCCGCCACGGCCGCTGATCAGCAGATCGACTCGCGGCACTCCGTGCCCAGTCCGCGCGCCGGCGATCAGCGCTGCTCCGCGGTCGTCGATCCCGAGCGAGCTGATCTGAAGACCCCTGAAGAAGTGAGGCGCGGACAACCTCCCCGAGGAATCCCCCCACAGGAGGTATGCGCCCCTGCCGACGATGTTCCAGCCGACAAGGACCGTCCCTGCCCCGTCGCCGGCGATGAAAGGTTCGACGTCGGCGTTTGAGGCGGTCAGAGCGACGGCGGCACGGAACGCACCGCCGGCCGGCCGGAACGCGAGCCAGCCCCCGGAGTCCCGGTAGATGGGGCCGTACCTCAGGAACCCTTTGAACACCTCACGGGTGCCGACGATCCAGCCGTCGCCGGCGTCGTCCATGAACACGCCCGTCGGCCGCGCCAGTGCGCCCGGCTTGGACACCGGGCCGGCGTCGGCGAACCCCGTCGCCGGCGAGCCGATCGCCGCTTCCGCGACCGAGCTCGCGCAGGTTTCTTCGTTGCCTTCGCGCGCTTCCTGCCAGGTCACGAGTACCGCTCCGCTGGAGTTCCCACTGTCCTGCAGCGTCTTCATGCCCCCTCCCACACAGGGCGCCAGGTAGCTCCCCCCGTAAACGGGCGGTGCACCGACGAGAACGAGAACGGTGGTGAGTAGGCCGATGCTCGGATGCCGGAGTCCTCGTCTCATCAGTCCTCTAACACATGCTGCACGGGTTCGCATCGCCAGTGCGCCCGCTCCTGGCGCCGACGCTAGCTCGCCTGGTATCGGCAGTTCAGGGCGTCGACCTGAGGCCAGCGCGCCCTCAGCACCTGTCCCGATGACTTCGGAGGCCGTCTGCTGGCCAGAAACCTGCCCACGCCACGGTTTCGACCGCCGATGACGCTGGTTGCTGAGGCCGCGCGTCAGTCGATCCGGCGCAGCACCTTCGCGGGCGCGCCGGCGGCGATCGAGAACGGCTCGATGTCGTGCGTGACGACGCTGTTGGCGCCGATCACGCAGCGCTCGCCGATGCTCACGCCGCTTGTCACCACCACGTTGGCTCCCAGCCAGCAGTTCCCGCCGATGCGCGTCGGCCCCTTGCTCTCGAAGCCCTGCCACGTGATCGGCCGCTCGAGATCGTCGAAGCGGTGGCTCGCGTCCGAGACGAAGCAGCCGTTCGCGAGCATGCAGTGATCGCCGATCTCCACCAGCTCCTGTGCCGCCACCATCACGCCCATGTTCAGGAACGTCCCCGCGCCGATCCGCACACGTGCGGCGCCCGGCGCCGTGATCCACACGCCAGGCTCGAGCAGCGCGCCCGCGCCGATCTCCAGGCGTCCCTCGCGCAGCGCCTCGAGCACGTTGCCGTGCACCGGCCAGCGCACGAACGCCTCGCGGCGCAGCAGCTCCCAGTGAATGCGAGCGCGGTTCCACGGCAGCGAGTTGCGCTCGTACCAGCGCCACTTCTGCGCCCACAGGCGCGCCTCGCGCGCCAGCTCGCGCATCGCTCAGGCGGCGACCTTGGGGCGGCGCCTGCGCGGCGCTGAGCCCGGCTTGGCGCCGTTGCGCGACGGCGCCGGCTCGAGCAGCTCGGCGAGGAACTGTCCGGTGTGCGACGCCGGCTCGGCGGCCACCTCCTCCGGGGTGCCCACCGCGATCGCCATGCCGCCCTCCTCGCCCCCCTCCGGGCCCATGTCGATCAGGCGGTCGGCGCTCTTGATGATGTCGAGGTTGTGCTCGATCACGACCACGCTGTTGCCGGCGTCGACCAGCCGCTGCAGCACCGTGAGCAGCCGCTGCACGTCGGCGAAGTGCAGTCCGGTGGTCGGCTCGTCGAGGATGTACAGCGTCCTGCCGGTCGCGATCTTCGACAGCTCCGTCGCGAGCTTCACCCGCTGTGCCTCGCCGCCCGAGAGCGTCGTCGCCGGCTGGCCCAGACGCACGTAGCCGAGGCCCACCGCGTTCAGCGTCTCCAGCCTTCGGCGGATCTTGGGGATGTGCTCGAAGAACGTCAACGCCTCCTCGATCGGCATCTCGAGCACGTCCGCGATGCTCTTGCCCTTGAAGCGCACCTCGAGCGTCTCGCGGTTGTAGCGCTTGCCGTGGCACTGCTCGCACGGGACGTACACATCGGGCAGGAAGTGCATCTCGATCTTGATCTGGCCGTCGCCGCGGCACACCTCGCAGCGCCCGCCCTTCACGTTGAAGCTGAAGCGGCCCGGTTTGTATCCTCGCGCACGCGCCTCCTGCGTCTTGGCGAACAGGTCGCGGATCACGTCGAACAGCCCCGTGTACGTCGCCGGGTTCGAGCGCGGAGTGCGCCCGATCGGCGACTGGTCGACCGCGATGATCTTGTCCAGCTGGTCGAGCCCGTGGATCGCGCGGTGCGCACCCGGACGCTTGCGCGCGCGGTGCAGGCGGTTGGCGACCGCCTTGTACAGCACGTCGTTGACCAGCGTCGACTTGCCCGAGCCCGATACGCCCGTCACGCATGTCAGCACGCCCAGCGGCACGTGCACATCGATGTCGCGCAGGTTGTGCTCGCTCGCGCCAAGGATCTCGATGTAGCCGCTCGGCGTGCGCCGGCGCTTCGGCGGCTCGATCGTGCGCGTCCCCGCCAGGAACTGGCCCGTCAGCGACTCCTTCACGCGCTGCACCTCCACCGCGGTGCCCTGCGCGACGATCCGCCCGCCGTGCTCG
>Ga0208849_1001943_pt1 | contig 12441 bp, 9 predicted proteins | sample NGESurdeep072012_10_FD_184470 | JGI IMG/M metagenome (GOLD analysis project Ga0208849, IMG submission 184470) | Arctic peat soil microbial communities from Barrow, Alaska - NGEE Surface sample 53-3 deep-072012 (SPAdes) | ecosystem: Environmental > Terrestrial > Soil > Wetlands > Peat ...
GACGTAGCGACGGATCAGGAGGCCCAAGCTCACATCGGCGCGAGCGGCACGGCGAGCCTGTTCGGCAACGGGGGCAGGGATCGCCCGCTGCCAGTGCTCTCCTGCTGCGATGTAGTCGAGAGCGTACTCCAACACAGCGGCGAGAGCGAGACGGACTTCCTCCTGGTAGTCCGGGTCGGCATCGCTTGTCGGGTCGGGCACGGAGCTCCGGAGTTCCTCATAGAGTCCCTGGCAGATCTCAGCACAACTGGCTCGCAGCTGGTCCGCAATGTCGTGAGCCGTTCGGCTGGAGGCGGAGGCGGCCGTGCTGCTCATGGCGGCCGTTCCCTGCAGCATGATTCTCTTCTTCCGTTTGATCCCGATGAGTGATACTGCCCCGCGAAACGGTCATGCTACACCGGGGTGCCCCGAACGTCTAGCCTGCGGAAACGAATGGTCTAATGACATTTGGGCTCACCGGTGTGCCTACGTCGCCCGCCATCCCTGGCCGCTATATGGACGGTATGCCGCGAGCTATGGTGCACATCTGTGCCACAGTTGTGCACATGGCCCGCAACGTTTCTGTGCGCGATCTACGCAACAGCACGGCTGACGTCGTAGCGGTGCGCGCCGGCGAGCGATTGACGCTGACTCTCAACCACGATCCCGTGACCGACATTGTGCCGCACGTCGAGCAACATGATCCGTGGGCGCCCTCTTCCATACTGCGCGACATTCTTCGCCAGGCCCCCGCCGATGACGGTCTGCTGAATGATCTTGCGGATATGCGCGGAGCGCTCATCGAGGACTTGTGAAGCGCGTTCGCCGACATGTCGGTCTTCGTTGCGAAGGCAGACGGGTCGCGATCTGGGCGAGCTGACGGAGAAGGTCGCGATGCGCAGACTGCCTCATGAGCTCGATGTAGGCCGGAGGCCGCGCAGGGCACGACGCGTTGATTGCTGCAGCAGCGCTTCGGCATGGCGCCGCAGGATGACGATTTCTCGGCCTTCTCGGTGGTTGACGTGCTGCGTGTCTGAAGCGTGCCCGCTGCAGATACCTAGCTGGTAGACGGCTAACTGTTGCGATCGAGCGACGGCAACGCGAACATGCGTTCGTATGGTCGTCTGCATCTACATCCTCCGCTTCGAGCTGGTCGTGGCAGCAGGGGAGGGCCTGAAGATCGCTCACGAGACGCTGGCTGGGCGTGCGCTGGCGGTGGCGCCGCTCGTCGGTGGCGAACAGCGCGTGGGGGAGGTCTCGGGAGCGGCTGAGGCACAGGGCGTGGCGCGGGGGATGGTCCTCGGAGAGGCGCTCGCCCGCTGCTCCGACCTGGTGCTCGTGCCGGGCGACCCCGTGCAGGTGGCGGAAGTGTGGGAGAGGACGATGCGTGCGCTGGAGTCGATCGGCGCGGCCGTCGAGCCAGCCGGTCCCGGGCTCGCGTACTTCGAGAGCGACCCATTGCGAGGGATCCACCGCACGCAGGAGCAGACGCTCGCAGCAGCCGCGCGCGCCTGCCAATCCGTGATCGGCAGGCACCCGGTGCACATCGGAGCCGGGCCAACGCGCTTCTGTGCGCTGGCCGCCGCACTGGCGGTGCGCTCGCGCCGTCCGCTCGTGATCGAAGGCCCGTCCACCCTCGAGGCCAGGCGCTGGCTCGCCGGGCGTCCGATCGAGCTGCTCGGCTTCCGCCACGACACAGCGGCGCTCGTGGAGCCGCTGTCACGACTGGGGGTGCGCACGCTGGGCGAGCTGAAGCGGCTCGGGCGCTCTGAGCTCAGCGACCGCTTCGGGGCGCCGGGCGCGCTCGCGCACAGGCTGGCCTGTGGCGAGGACAGCCGCCTGCGCCCGCGCCGCGTGGAAGAGCGTCTGGAGGAGTCGATGGGGGTCGGCGATGCGAGCTCCGGCGAGGCGCTGAAGCGCGTGCTGGGCGTGCTCGTGGACCGGCTACTGGCCCGCCCCGAGCGGCGCGGGCGCACGCTGCGCGCCGCCACGCTCTCGGCGCTGCTGGTCGCGGGCGGCGGCTGGCGCGAACGCGTGGTCTTCCGTCAGGCGCTGTGCGATCGCGAGCGCATCTGGCTGGCGCTGTCGCTGCGCCTGCTGGCGCTCCCGGCGCCAGCAGGCGAGCTGCGGCTGAGCGTCGAGGGCTTCGGGCCTCCCGTCAGCGATCAGGGCGGGCTGTTCGAGTGCGAGAGCCCTGGCGGGCGTCCTGCTGCCAGTCCTGCGCGCGCCGTGCGCCTGCGCGAGGCCGTCGCCCAGGTGCGCACCGTGGCAGGGCAGGATGCGGCGCTGCGCGCCGTGTGCGTCGATCCCGACTCGCGCGTGCCCGAGCGGCGGGTGGTGCTGGCTCCGATCCCGGATTGATGGCTCGCGCTCTGAACAAGCCCCGGCCCGCGCGCGTGCGATTGGACCCCGCCCGCCCCGAGGGCATGCCGGCGGAGGTGGACGGCGAACGGGTCGAGTCACTGCGGGAGTCCTGGCTGGTGGAGGATCGCTGGTGGGCCGCCGAGCCGCTGCGACGTCGCTACTGGGAGCTGGTGGGGGAGCGGGGCCGCAACGTGGTCGTCTTTCATGACCTGCGCTCGGGCCGCTGGTTCGTGCAGGGCTCCTGAGATGGCCGTGAGCGCTTCGCCATACTGCGGGACTCCGCCATACGTCGAGTTGCACTGCCACTCGGCGTACTCGTTCCTGGACGGCGTGTCGCTGCCGCACGAGCTGGCGCAGCGCGCCGGCGAGCTTGGCCACACGGCGCTCGCGCTGACCGACCACAACTCGCTCTCCGGATCGATGGAGCTGGCGCAGGCCGCGTCGGACAGCGGGGTGAGGGCGATCCACGGCGCGGAGATCGACGTGGCTCTCGACACACCACGCGACGGCGAGGACGGTGACGCCGGCTCTGTGGCAGGCGGCGCCCACGGGGCGGACGGGACTCGCCACCTGACGCTGCTCGTGCGCGACGCGCGCGGCTGGAGCAACCTCTGCCGGATCATCACGCTCGCCCATGCGCACACCCGTGACGGCACGGCGCGGCGCGAGCGCAGCGAGCCGTGGGTTGACGTGCAGACGGTGATCGACCACGCCGAGGGTCTGGTCTGCCTGACGGGCTGCGCTGAGCGCTCTGTGATCGGCCGCGGCATCGACGACGAGCCCGCCGCGCGGCGGCTGCTGGACGCGTTCGGGCCGGAGGGCCTGTACGTGGAGCTGCAGCGCCCGTATGCCCGCCACGATCGTGCGCGCAATCGTGCGCTGGCGGCACAGGCACGGCGGCTGGGAGTCAGGTGCGTGGCCACCGGCGACGTCCACGCGCACACGCGCGCCAGGGCCGAGCTGCAGGACGCGTTCGTGGCGCTCGCCCACCACGCCTCGCTCGACGCATCCGAGCCGCTGCGACGCGGCAACCACAGCCACGTGATGAGCACGCCCCGGGCGATGGCCAGCCGCTTCGACGATCATCCCGAGGCGGTCCGCGAGACGCTGGCGCTGGCCGAGCAGCTGACGTTCGACCTGACCACCGATCTCGGCTACCGCTATCCGGGGGCAGAGGACGAGGGCTCGACGCGCCGTCTGGCAGAGCTGTGCCGGGCACGTCTGGATGAGCGCTACGGGTCGGATTGCGTGCCCGCGCCGGCAGGCGCGCGAGGCGACTACGCGGAGGCGCATGCGCGCCTGGAAGAGGAGCTGCGCGTGATCGAGCAGCTCGGCCTGGCGGGCTTCTTCCTGCTCCACCACGACATGCTCGAGCTGGCACGCGAGGTCGCCGCGGAGGTTCGACCCGGCGGCGACTCGCCGCGCGCGCTGCTGGCGCCCGGACGCGGACGGGGATCCTCGGTGTCCTCGATCGTGTGCTACCTGACCGGTCTCTCGCACATCGACCCGATCGCGAGCAAGCTGGCGCTGGGGCGCTTCCTGCACGAGGACCTGCACGGGCTGCCCGACATCGACCTGGACTTCCCCCGCGACATCCGCGAGCGGCTGATCCCGCGCGTGCACGAGCGCTACGGGCGCGATCGCGCGGCGCTGGTGGCGGCCTTTCCGACGTTCCGCGCGCGCGGGGCGATCCGCGAGCTGGGCAAGGTCCTCGGGCTGCCCGCCGGCGAGATCGAGCGCGCCGCCCGCGGCGCCGAGCCGAATGATTTGAAGGCCCACCCACCGCCGGAGGCCGACGCGCTCGGCGGCGTCCCGGCTGGTCCGGGCTCGACACGCTGGCGCTGGCTGGCGCGGCTGGTCGAGCAGGCCTACGGGCTGCCGCGCCATCTCTCCCAGCACCCGGGTGGGATGGTGATCGCGACGAGACCGCTGATCGACTGCTGCGCGGTGGTGCCCGCGGCGATGGAGGGCAGGCAGATGGTCCAGTGGGACAAGGACTCGTGCGCTGATGCGGGCTTCCTGAAGATCGACCTGCTCGGCCTGGGGATGCTCTCGGCGGTTGAGCGCTGCGTGGAGGAAATCGCGCGCGTGCGCGGCGAGCGCATCGACCTCTCCCGCATCCCGTTCGACGACGCGCAGACCTTCAAGGCGATCCGCGCGGCCGACACCGTCGGCGTCTTTCAGATCGAGAGCCGCGCGCAGATGCAGTCGATTCGCCGTACGCAGCCGGAGAACCTCGACGACCTCGTCGTCCAGGTCGCGATCGTGCGGCCGGGGCCGATCCAGGGCGGAGCGATCAACCCGTACATCGAGCGGCGACGGCGCCTGCGCGAAGACCCCGAGTTCGCGATTCCCTACGATCACCCATCGCTCGAGCCGGTCCTGCGGGAGACGCTCGGCACGATCATCTTTCAGGACCAGGTGATGCAGGTGGCCGAAGTGTTCGCCGGCTTCACCCCCGGAGAGGCGGACGGGCTGCGCCGGGCGATGAGCCGCAAGCGCTCGCACGAGATGCTCCATGGTCACCGCGAGCGCTTCATCGAGGGGGCGCTGCGCCATCGTGGCGGGATGGAGGACCCGCCCGTCCCGCCCGACCCCCCCGACCGCCAGACGGCCGAGCGCGTGTGGACGATGATCGAGGGCTTCGCGGGCTTCGGCTTTCCCAAGGCGCACAGCGCCGCCTTCGGCCTGCTCGCCTACCAGTCGACCTGGCTGCGTGTGCACTACGGCGCGGAGTTCCTGTGCGCGCTGATGAACGAGCAGCCAATGGGCTTCTACGCTCCGGACAGCCTCGTCCACGAGGCCGAAAACCGCGGGATCGCCATTCACAAGCTCGACGTGAACGCCTCCCAGGTGCAATGCATGGTCGAGCATGGAGGCGTGCGCCTGGGCCTGGGCTACGTCAAGGACGTGCCCGTCGCCGAGATGCACAGGCTGGTCTGCGAGCGCGAGCGCAGCGGGCCCTTCACCAGCCTCGGAGAGCTCGCCGGGCGCATCGACTGCAGACGCGGCTCGCTCGAACAGCTGGCCTGGTCGGGTGCCTGCGACGGCCTGCTCGACACCCATGTGGACGGGTCTGTGCCGCTCGGCGAGCGCGACCGGCGCACCGCCCTGTGGCAGCTGGGGATGGCGGCGGCGGCGGAGACCGTCGGGCGCTCCGGGGACCGCGACGGCTCCTTCGCAGCGGCGCAGGAGAGCACGCAGTTGGCGCTGCCCCTGGAGCTGCCCGCTCCGCCGCGGCTGCGGGCGCTCGGACGCTGGCAGCGACTGATCGCCGACTACTCCACCAGCGGCGTGACGATCGGCGAGCATGCGCTCGCGATCCTGCGCGGACGGCTGACCGTGCCGATGTTGGCCACCAGCGTGCAGCTCCTGCGGCTGCCGTCCGGCTGCCAGGTCGCGGTGGCGGGGCTGGTGATCGCCAGGCAGCGGCCGGGGACGGCGAAGGGGACGATGTTCCTGCTGTTCGAGGACGAGTTCGGCACGGTCAACCTGATCGTGGGAAAGGCGGTCTACGAGCGCCACCGTCACCTAGCGCGGGCCGAGCCGCTGCTGCTCGCCCGCGGCAGCCTGGAGCGCGCGCAGGGGGTCGTCAACGTGATCGTCCGCGAGCTGGTGGCGCTCGAGCGCTTCCTGCCGGGCGGCATCGAGGAGGGCGAGGGAAGGGCCGCACAGGCGCGTGTCCATCGGCTGCGTCGCGAGCACTCGCAGCCGTCGCGGAGTGAGGAGCAGGCCGACGGCGATGAGGTCGGGTCCAGCATGCGCGCGGTCGCCCCGCCGATACAGAGCTTTGCGATGGGCCGGCGGCGGTAGCGCTACCGTGGCGAAGATGGAGCTCGTCGAGCTGCAGGCGCTCACCTCGCAACAGTGGCGTGCGCTCCTGGCGGGCGAGCGCGAGCCGTGGGGCGGCGAGGCCGACCAGCTCGTCTGGGGTGACAAGCAGCGTCACGTCGGGCTGCGCGACGCCGACGGACGTCTGGTGGCGCTCGCCGGCGCGGTCACGGTCGAGGTCGAGGTGGCGCTGGTGGAGCGCTTCCAGGTGGTGGGCATCGGCGCGGTGCTTGTGACCGCGAGCGAGCGCGGCCGGGGGCTCGTGTGGGAGCTGCTGCGGCCGCTGCTGGAGATCGCCGCGGAGATGGGTCCCGAGCGGGCGATGCTGTTCTGCCGGCCTCAGCTGATGGGGCTGTACGGACGGCTTGGGTTCGCCGAGATTGCGGGGCCGACGTGGGTGCGCCAGCCCGACGGGGTGGTCGAGATGCCGCTGCGCACGATGTGGCGCCCACTGCGCGAGGGTGTCGGCTGGCCCCGCGGCCGCGTGGAGGTGCTCGGGCTGCCGTTCTGAGGGGCGAAGTTGCCCAGCCCGGGAAAGGGCTTTGCGATCGGGCGCCGCGGATAGGCTGCGACGGGTGCAGGGCCGAGCCACGACGAGCGCTCAACACTCGCCGCTTCGGGCAGACCCGTACGCGGCTGCGGACGGTGGCCCACAGGCGCGCTGGCGCGACGCGACCCTCGTGGGCGTTATCGGCGCGGTCGCCCTGGGGCTGCTGAGCGCGCCGATCCGCAAGGAGCCGACGCCACGCGGGGACGACCTGATCTACGAAGACATCGCGCGCCACCCGTTCGGCGTGCACACGTTCCCGTTCGGCTTTCGGCTGGGGCTGCCGCTGCTGGTCAACTGGCTGCCGTTCGGCCACACCTTCTCGTTCACCGCGCTGGCGCTGCTGGCTGCGGGGGGCGCGGCGGCGTTCGCATATCTGCTGATGTGCCGGCTCGGCAGCGACCGCCGCGTGGCGGTTGCGCTGGCGCTGTTGATGAGCGTCTCGCCGCCGTTCCTGATCGTGATGCTCCGCCACGGGCGCAATCCGGACATCGCGACGGTGTTCCTGCTGATGGCGGCCAGCTATTGCGCGGCGCGGCGCGAGCGCTGGTGCCTCGCCGTGACGCTCGCGCTGGGCGTGGTCGTGCGCGAAGCGGTGCTGTTCGTGGTCCCGTTCGCATATGCGCTGTGGGCGGTTCGACCGCTCGACCGCCGCGCGGCGCTCGACACCATCGCGGTCGCGGCGCCGGCGGTCGCCGTCTACGCGGCGATCAGGCTCGGCATTCGCACCGTCGGCGAGACGCAGGTTCCGGGCTACGCGGGATCGCTGGTGGCGGAGCGCTTCACGGTCATAAAGCAGGGGCTGCAGAGCGCGTTCCAAGAGGCGCGGCGCATGTTCACCGTGTACGGGCCGCTGTGGCTTGTCGCTCCGCTGGCGCTGCGCGACATGCGCTTTGCGCGTCGTGGTCTGGTGCTGCTGGCGCTAGCGCTGCTGTCGATGACGTTCGCGCTCGACTGGGGGCGCATGATCCTTCTTGCGGCACCGGCCTTCTATCCCGCTTCGGCATATGTGCTGAGCAGGTACCCGGGTTGGACCCGGCCCGTGCTCGCCACATTCCTGCTGTTGGCGATCGGCTATGCGGTGTACATGGAGGTGTCCGGCCTGAAGACGGGCATCATCGACAACCCGCTGCCGCCGTACCCGGTGCAGTAGCTGCGACCCAATGGCCCGCGTCGGAGAGCAGGCCAGGAAGTGTCGCTGCCACTGGGTGATCCCAAAGCGGGCGTGGGAGGGGCTGGTCCTCGCGGCTTGGTCAGAGGCCGCGTGTAAGCGGCTTTTTGGGCCGCGGTGAGTACGCGGCCCACATCGCGGCCCGACTGCGCGTGGAACTCGATGAGCGCGTCGGGGGCGGTGGTGTCGATGAAAGCTGGCGCGTGGCCAAGCACCTAAAACACCCCTATTTTGACTCGGCGGTGTTGAAGTACGGTCGGCCATTACTGATCCGCAGTGCGGCATAGCGACACCAACCGGCACACATTGTCGAGACAAGGGGCATTTTGTGAGAACGTACACAGCAGTACGATGTCATGTGGCTGTCGCGTCCGTGTGCAGCTGTAACTACGTCATCAGCTCGGACAGGAACGTCACTTACTGGAACTTGGATGTATAGACCATCCGGTACTTACGACTACGACTGCGGCGAGGACGCGGCCGTCGCCGTCAGCGAACATCGCGGTCGCCGGGCTGCTCTTGCACCGCTGGCCGCCCGCACTGATATTCGGGCAGCAGGTGCTGCATGACCGATCCGTCACGGGCAGGCGCGGCGTTGACGCTCAGCAGGCCCAAGCCCATCACTCCCGCCATGGTACCCGCGGACTGGGGTCACGCCATAGTGGTCACAGTCGCACCGCTCCGTCGCGCATATCGATTACCGCCAAGCCAGTGCACAGCCGGGACCCTGCGCTTCCGGCAGCGCCGTAACGTCGCGCTGCCGAAAACACGGGTCACGCGTATCAGGGTCCGTCGAAGGCTTCGTACCACTGAGTTGAGCTGTTCGGGTTAGATACTGCCCCTGCTGCGTAGATGCCGGCGAATTCCCAGCTCACCTTTTCGTAGCCGCATGCCCAGCCGTAGGGGAAATGGTAGCCTTCGCTGTTGTGTGTCACTGGGCCGACGCAGGTTGCGGTCGGTCCAGCCGTGATGCGCTCGTAGACGTAGCCCAGCGGATTTTCGTATGCGCCGTTGCTCGACCAGCCGTGGGCGAGAGTCGAACCGCTCCAACTGGAGGCCTGAGCCGGCGTCGAGTGCACCGCTGCGACAGCGGTCAGAGCCGTGCAGAAAAGCCCGACTGCCAACAGCGCCTTCACGCGCGCTGTGAATGCTCGGCGCGTCAACGTGAGAGCCTGCATTTGTGTTCACCTCACTAGATAGAAGGGTGGGTTCCACCGGAACCCTCTGTGGGAGTTGTGTCTAACGGACTGGCCTGACCATTTCAATAACCAATGTGCGCAGGTACGTCAGGCCAAACTTTCGTAGACACGAAGGGCGCTTAGATCGACCGGAAGGCGGTCGCGCTCTGGCTGTGCGACTTTCGCGGGCTGCTACGCGCAGCGGCTGTCCCTCTCCGCGGCGCCCCCTCAGATCTGCGGCGAGCCTCAACGCAGCCGTGGGCGGCGAAGAGATCCGCCTAGCGATTCGCCAGCAAGCGGCTTGCCGCGCTCCAGTAGGATCGCGCTGGTGCCGCGAGGTAGCCCGTGCAGGTGGGGTCGCGTTCGGCTACGGCGACAAGTGGCGGCTGACGGTAACGATCGGGATCTCGCGCTTGATGCGACGAGCGTGCCCGACTGTGACAAACCTTATGGTCGCCGGTTCGCGGATGACCGTCTCGTAGGCATTACGGTCGACAGCGACGGTGGTGCTCTGCCCGCTGCGCGACACGATCGTCACCGAAGCGACTCCGGTCGGAATGACGCCAACGACTCTGGCGCTCGGTGAGCCCCCGAGAGATGTCGCCAGCGACTGGGTCGCGACGAGACGCCCTTCTCGGGCGGCGGCATCTGAGGCGCAACTGTGCTGAATCGTGGGGGGCAGTGGTTTGCTGTGCCCGCCGGTCGCGAGCGGATAGACTGACCGCACGAGGCATATTTCACCGTTGCTTACGGGGACGAGCCAGCCCGGTTCTAGCGCGAGGACGCGCCGCGCTGCGCGAATGTCCGCACTACTGAATTCGGGTGCCAAGCTGTCTCGCAGGGAGGCAGCAACTTCAGCCGGAAGTGCGTCGTTCGCGGTTGGAGAGGCGTCAAAGACTGCGAAGCCGGCCACCGGCAGCGCTTCGGCAGCGTTATGGCGCGCGGCGCCGCAGGCTGAGAGGACGCCGCCCGATGCCAACGCGAGGCAGACGGCCGGCATAGACATCGCGCGGGCGGTGCGCGGACCGCACCCAGATAGGCTGCGCAGTGCGACTGCTCCAGCCAAGTGTCTTGTATGGCAGCGACTCATGCCGGGATTATGCTTGGTCGCCGCGGTAGTTAGCAACCTCGGGGCCGGCTTACGCCCGTCGCGCAGATCCTCAAGCCAGCTGCGCTTGGGAATGGCAGCGCCAAGGTCCGTCCCCACGAAGAGGTAGATCGCCCACATGAAGCGTGCGCGCGAAACCGTTACATCGGTTCTCCGTCGTCTCGCTGCGTGAAGGATGCCGGAAGTTACGCGCGACTAGTGTCTTAAGCCGAAGAGCTAGCACAGTCTCGGGTAGACATGTCGTAAGCGGGCGGATCTGTTCGGAGGCGATGGCCGGTATCGGCCGCTCCCAGTCTCCTCCGGCTGCGATGCCGTCGAGAGCGTGCTCGAGGAGCGCGGCGATCGCGAGGCGGACGCCATGCTGATCTTCGCCGTTGTTGCCATCCGTCCGGTCGGGGAAAGGCATTCTGGTGCACGAAGAATTCCTCGCCAATCTGCCCGACTCGCGTTCGCAGCCGTTCGGTTACCGTGGGTTTTCACGCGCCCGAGTGTGCAGGCGGAGGCGTCAGCGCTGCTCATGGCCTACATCTCCTCGGCCGGCAAGGTCTTGGGCGCTGCCCGCTGCGCGCGCACCTAGAGCAGAGAGCGATGTCCGCGAGTACAACATCGGAGCTTGATCGAGCGGAGAGCAACAGCCGCTGCGCGGGCGGCGTAATCCATCGCGTCGGGCGTGCTCTTCATCGCTGGATGGGACCGCCCGTCGCTACCCTGGGCGCATCGCCCGTCTGGCCGACACCGACCTCGACGTCTTCCAGCTGTGCCTCGGCGGCAACGTGTTCGGCTGGTCGATCGACGAGCAGCGCTCGTTCGAGGTGCTGGACGGGTACGTCGCGGCGGGCGGAAACTTCATCGACACGGCGGACTCCTACGGGCGCCGCGGGTCCGGTGGCGCCGGGGAGTCCGAGCGCATCATCGGCCGCTGGATCGCCGCGCGGGGAAACCGCGAGGAGCTCGTGATCGCCACGAAGGTCGGTATGTCCGCCGAGCTGCCAGGACTCTCACGCGCGACGATCAGGCGCGGCATCGAGGGCTCGCTCGAGCGGCTTGGCATCGAGACGGTCGATCTGTACTACGCCCACAGGGACGATCCCGACACGCCGCTGCGGGAGACGCTGGGCGCGTTCGCCGGGCTGATCGATGAGGGCAGGATCCGCTATGCGGCGGCCTCCAACTACAGCGCTGAGCGCCTGGAGGAGGCGATGCGGGTCGGCCAGGAACCGGGGATGGCCTCGTATGTGGCGCTGCAGCCGCACTACAACCTGATGGAGCGCCGCGAATACGAGGGCGAGTTGCGGTCGGTCTGCGAACGCTACGGGCTTGCGTGCATCCCGTACTTCGGCCTCGCGCGGGGCTTCTTGACAGGGAAGTACCGGCGCGACGGACCGGAGATCGACAGCCCGCGGGCGGCGGGCGTGCGTGCGTCCTACTTCAACGAGCGTGGCTTCGCTGTGCTCGGCGCGCTGCAGGAGATCGCCGCGGCGCACGGCACGGCGGTCGCGGCGGTCGCGCTGGCGTGGCTGCTCGCGCAGCCGACGGTGCTCGCGCCGATCGCGAGCGCCACCTCGACCGAGCAGCTGGCGGAGCTGGTGGCGTGCGTCGATCTGCAGCTGACGCCCGCTGAGCTCGAGCGCCTGGACGCCGCCAGCGCCTGACCGACCTCTGACCCGGAGACTCAGCGCTGCGCGAACGCGAGCAGCTGTCCGTCGGGGTCGCGCACCGACAGCTCGCCGTCGGCGTCGAGCTCCAGCGGCGTTTGCGCGGCGGCATCCGCGAGCGTGCGCTCGAGCGCTTCCAGGGCGGCCGCGTCACCGAGCTCGAATTCGATCTGACGCAGGCCGGGCGCGCTGTCGGGTGCGCTCGCGGCGCCGCGACTCTGCCAAGAGTTCAGCCCGACGTGATGGTGGTAGCCGCCGGCGGCGAGGAACGCCGCGGAAGGCAGTTGCGCCTGTTCTTCCAGGCCGAGCGCGTCGCGGTAGAAGGCCGTCGCGCTGGGCACGTCGGAGACCTTCAGGTGCACGTGGCCGACATTGGTGTCCGCGGGGACGGCCGCCGAGGGCTCGCTGAGGGACTGCGCGAGCAGGTCTTCGAGATCGAGCGGCAGCGTGACCATGTTCACGCCGTGGCCGTCGCTGGCGCGTTCCCAGCGCTCGCGCGGCCGGTCGGCGTACAGCTCGATTCCAAGGCCGTCGGGGTCGCACAGGTAGAGCGCCTCGGAGACGCCATGGTCGGAGGCGCCCTCGAACGGCCAGCTCGCGCCGGCTAC
>Ga0208849_1001944_pt1 | contig 12437 bp, 15 predicted proteins | sample NGESurdeep072012_10_FD_184470 | JGI IMG/M metagenome (GOLD analysis project Ga0208849, IMG submission 184470) | Arctic peat soil microbial communities from Barrow, Alaska - NGEE Surface sample 53-3 deep-072012 (SPAdes) | ecosystem: Environmental > Terrestrial > Soil > Wetlands > Peat ...
GGGTGGGCCTCGAACCCGCGGCCTCGGCATTATGAGCGCACCCTTTGGATTTGAGAGTCTTTGATTGCAATCACTTGCCGCGTGGCGTCCGTTGCATTTGGCACCGCTGAGCACAACAGAGCACTCTCACGCAAAAGTCCCGCACTCCCTCGCTGCCTCGGGCACCGATCCGCCATTTCAGGGAATGACCCACTGCGGTCCTCGGTGAGTGACCGGTTCCGAGCGATCTGATGGCCACATTTCTTATGACGTATTCGGTGCCCCATTCTTTGGCTAGTTTTCCGAAAGCTTTCTATTACACACATTTTCTCTGACGAAGGCATCTTTGGACGAGCGCAGCATGGATGTGCGTTTCAGCCGAGCAATGTGAAGCGGTGCAGGAGTCGGCAGGTGCAGTCAAAAGAGCGTTGCTCAGACTCGCTCAAAGACGGATAGACGATGGGTCCGCCGTCATCGTCGATGGCTTCGAGTAGCACTCTGAGGATTCCGCGCTTTCGTAACGACGGCTTTTCATGCCAGAGGCGGATCATTTGTCCGCCCAAAGCACGGAGATTATCTCGATGGACTCGCAAGGTTTTGCGGGAGCGGGCGAGGGTCAACTGGTGAACCAAGAAGACCTTGAAGAGATCGACGATGACTTTCCCCCGAGCGAGATCTTCGGCCTCGACACGCCAAGCGCGGGGCCAGTGATCGATGTCCAGATAGTCTTCCTCGAACCTCGGCGAGGGTTCAGCGTCTATAGACGATCGCAATTTTCCGGGTCGGGTCATTTTGACAGTGTCGCTGATTTACCCGTTACAGAGTTGCCGCTGGAAGTCGCGAGCGAGGGGATAGATCCAGATGCTCTTGATGGGCTGAGCGTGGCGATGCAGGACATCGAGCTTGCCCCGGCCCTGGGTATCGCCGAGGTATCGCCAGTTGGCAGCCTTATAACAGGTGCCGGTAAAGCGCGGCTTCTCGACGAAGGTTTCGAGCAAGACGGGCCGATAGGTGTAGCGGGCCTGCCAGTCATCGGGCAGCCGGCGGCTCACCAAGGCGAGGATGCGCGAGGCGAGGTTCTTGCACTGGATCCACGGCAGGATGAGGAAGCGGGCATTGTTCACGACGAGGTGCAGGTTGCGCTGCCGCTGATCTGTCGTCCAACCAATGAGCTGGTCCCGGGGTTTGACCTTCCAGGCGCTCGCGCCGAAGCCCAAAGCGGCGACGATGTGGCCGGCGCCGATCGGGTTCAAGAATGGCAGCGACGGCAATACTCGTATCGCCATCGACGCCGTACAGGCCGCCGCGCGCTCGCACCACTTCCTGGGCGTACACAAGAATGGTCAGGTGGCCATCGTGACGACCACCGGCAATGCCGACTGCCACGTGATCCTGCGTGGCGGCAAACAACCCAACTACGACGCCGCCAGTGTCGAGCTGGCCTGTCGGGAGCTCGAGGCGGCGAGACTCATCGGCCGACTCATGGTGGATTGCGCCCATGCCAACTCGGGCAAGCAACACGAGCGTCAGCTCGAGGTATGCTGTGGAATGCCTATATCGAACGCCATCATTACCTGCGACACCAACCCATGCCCGGGGCGCAGCTGCGCTACTTCGTGCGCGCCGGCTCGAGCACTGCCTGCTCGATGTGCGCATAGGACCGGTAGGTGACGGGCCTGGGATTTCTCGGCGGCGGCAAAGTGATGAGCCCATCGGCCTGCATGCGATTGAGCGCCACCCGGCAACGCATATCCTTCAGGCCGCCGTTGTCCCGGCGCGCCGGATTGGTAGAGAAGCGTTTGGGCTTCGTCAGCGGTCTCACGCTTGTAGCATGTGATGAGATGGAATCACCGGCCAAGTCCTATGGCGACTTGGCGCAAGCCACTCGGCGCTACTGCGATCCGAGCGTGATCCGGGAGAATAACCGCGAGCTGTTTGAGCGTTTGGTTTTCAACATCTTCGTCAGCAACGATGACGATCTGCGCAACCACGGCTTCGTTTGGGATCCACGTCTTCCGGGGTGGCGGCTCAGCCCGTTGTACGATGTGATGCCGCGGGCAAGCTTGGCGTCCGAGCGACGCTTGCACCTAGGCGTGGGGCCGGAAGGCCGGATCGCAACCCTCGACAACGCGTTCGCTGGTCGTGAGACATTCACGCTGTCCGCGCAGGTCGCCGCCCAGAGCATCGCGAGAATCTGGAGGACGGTGCGCGAGTGGAAGCTGCACTTCGAAGAGTACCAAGTGCCTCCCGATCAGATGGAGAAGATCGCGCCGGCATTTCGGCACATTGATGATGTCTCAACATCGGAACTGCGTAAGCTCGTTCCTTGAGCGCGGTAATAGAGAATCCATCGACAATCTGAGCACGCGCAGATGGATGATTTGGTGGCTAGGGTGGGACTCGAACCCACGACTGCCTCCCACTGGGGAATCGCGCCTTTCCACGGCGCACCACAAAAACCGGCACACCAGCTGCAGGCCAATGGCGAGCGGCGGGTGTTTATTGTCGATCGTATATAATTGCAATTATTCCCGATCGGATATATATTTTATTATATCCGATCGACTATAGGATCATTGACATGTGGGCGCACTCCGCCGCGGAAGTCGGCAAGATCATTATGGCGGCGCGCCGCCATCGCAGGCTAAGCCAAACCGAACTGGCGCAGGCGATCGGCGCCACACAAGCCTGGGTTTCTGAGGTCGAGCAGGGCAAGGATACCGCCCAAATCGGCAAGATCCTTCGAGCCTTGGGCTACCTGGGCGTCCGACTGGAGACTGGCGTTGTCCCCTGGAGCGAGCCCAAATCCCGGCCATCCTCTCGCGCGGGCGCATTGCTCTCGGACATCATTGACGCTCACGCTCGTCCCAAGCGCCCGGGCGGCAAATCATGAGACTCTTCGTCTGTCTCGAAGGCGAGATCGCGGGCACGCTCGAGATGCGCGGCTCAAGAGTGCGATTTGCTTACAGCGAAACCTGGCTTAGCGAAAGAGGCAATTACCCCGTATCACAAGCATGGCCACTGCAGCCCACGGCAATCACGGGTGGTGCGGTGATCAAATTCCTCTGGGGAATGCTTCCGGATAACGAGCGAACACTCGACGCCTGGGCGCGCCGATTCCAGGTCTCGGCGCGAAACCCTGTTGCACTCCTATCTCACGTGGGCGAGGACTGCGCCGGCGCCGTTCAATTCGTTCGTGAGGACCGACTGCATGAAGTGCAGGGCGCCGCCGATGAGACGCCACAAGTCGAATGGCTGGAGGAAGCTCAACTAGAACGGCGAATTCAACACCTCGCGCACGATACGAGCGCCGCGCGCGAAAGTGCGACGGAGGGGCAATTTTCTCTCTCCGGCGCGCAGGCAAAGACCGCGTTGTATTTCGATTCGCGCCGTGGACGTTGGGGAGTGCCGCGGGGGCGCACTCCCACGACTCACATACTAAAACCCATCACGAACGAGTTCGACGCGTTCGATCTCAACGAGCATTTCTGCCTGACGCTCGCACGTCGCATGGGTCTTGCTGCTGCCAGCACCGAAAGTCTCGCGATTGGCGGGGTCCGAACGTTAATCGCTGAGCGCTACGACCGCATTCGGAGTGGAGGCCGCTGGCAGCGTATTCATCAGGAGGATTGCTGTCAGGCATTGGGAATACATCCAGGATCCAAGTACGAGAATCAAGGCGGACCAGGTTTCGCGGCAATCATGACGCTGCTTGAGGGGGCCGATGAGCCCGAGGCAGATCGCAAGCGATTCATGCGGACTGCCTGTCTGGGATACCTCCTCGCAGCGACGGACGCGCACGCAAAAAACTTTTCCTTACTCTATAGCCGCGGGCGAGAGCGGTATAGCATGCGGCTCGCTCCGCTGTACGACATCGCAAGCGCATGGCCATATCCGAACCAGATTCCCCTGCAGAAGATGAAGCTCGCGATGCGCATCGGACGGCACTACCGCTGGCGTGAAATCCGTCCTCGCCACTTCGAGGAACTTGCTAGGTCCTGTCGCTACTCGCCCGACGACCTGCTCGCTACTCTGGGGGATCTGGCGGCGCGACTACCCGATGAAGCCTCGGCACTCGTCGCAGAATTGCGCCAAACGGAGATCGCCGATGAAATGCTGAAAAGGCTCCTCGACGGCCTCGCCACCCATTGCAAGAACGTTGCGGACCAGCTCGAAGAGGTATCTGGCGCGCGGATATCAAAGGGAAGTGGATAGAGGCACCGGGCCATCCACCGGCTCCAATAAACTTGATTAGATTGCGGATATATCTTGGGCAAATTGCGGCGCGCATCGATTGCACACAAGAGCACCATTCACGCATTGGCTACTGAGTCACGCAAAAGTCCCGCACGTGATTTCGGGCTTACATGCTGAGGTGCGTCATCCACTGACATCAGTCACGACCATAATTACGGTTATCCACCATCACGCGGCCTTCGCGTCAAAGCGCAGCCCGAGCGCGCGCATGACCTTCAGGACGGTATCAAACGTCGGATTACCGTCCTTCGACAATGCTTTGTACAGGCCGTCTCGGCTGATGCCCGTATCGCGCGAGAGCTGCACCATGCCGCGGGCGCGCGCGATTGTGCCCAGAGCAGCGGCTAGATGCGACGCATCGTCAGGTGCCGCTTCTAAGCAGGCCTCAAGGTAAGCGGCCATGTCCTGCTCGGTTTTCAGGTAGTCCGCGCTGTCATTGCGCGAGACAGTCACTTTGCTCTTTGGTTGCATCAGCTGCGGCACGAGCTGCAGCTTGGCGAAGCCGTCGGCGCAGTACCTCGTCTTGGCCGAGCCGCGACTGTATGGGCGCCGTGCGGCGGAAAGGCTCGTCCCACCCACTCCGGCCGGTCGCGAGTGACGGCTTTGCCGACTTCAAAGCGGTAGCAGTTCCCAACGTTAGCCGGCATCGAGGACCTGTAGATAGGCCTCGATCTGCGGCAGTAGTACTTGGCGGCGGGCGAGACTTTCCGCTGGCCACAACGACTCACGATCGTAATAGTCTGCCACTGACGGAACGTCGGTCGGCAGTTGAATCCAAGGCTGCTTCGATGCCGTAAAGATATGGATATCGGGCGGCAGATGGTCCGCCGCGTCAAGGGTGCCGACACGAACGAACCTAATTACCGGGCCAGCGCCGGAGTAGTTACTCCAAACGGCAATACGACACGTCGGACAACGGGCGATTTTCTGCCCCTTTCCACTGTTCGAAGGGGTGTCGATGATCTCAGGATCGGTGCTCAAATTCACTACGCGATCCGCCTCAATCATTGCATTCAATGCAAATGATGCGCCACTTTCCCGCTGACACCACCGACAATGACAACAGTGCACGACCAGTGGTCGCGTTTCCAATCTGTAGCGGACACGACCGCAGTCGCACCCTCCCTCCATCGGGAATACGCTAGCCGCCAGCATGATTGTAATATCCTCCGGTGGGTCGTTGATCGAATAGTAAACAGCAAACGGTCATGACCCGATCCCGTCACTCGGCAATGGCCGCTTCGCGGAAGTTGAATCAGCGCTTATTCTTCGAGACGGCCTCACGGGCTTCCTTGAGTTCTTTCCAATTGGGCGCGTACTTAAGCGCCTCTTTGTATTTGGCAAGTGCCGTGTTCGCTTGCCCCAGACGTGCCAGCGCGTCACCCCAACCCTTAAGCGCATCAGCGAAGTGCGGGGTCTTCTCATTGGCAATTTTGAACTTGGCAATGGCGCCCTGGAAGTCCCCCTCCACGAGCAGCATCTCGCCCCATTCGGAGTATGCAAATGGGAGTGATGGTGCCTGCCGGACCGCCTCAGAGAACCAATGCTCTGACGTGGGCCAATCGCGCTTTATGGCTGCGACTTGACCGCGGACCCGTGCGCACAGGTAGCAGTCAAGCGGTGTGGCGGACACCGAGCTCTCGGCACCGCCGACATCCCCCGAGCGGGCCATAGCCAGCGCTTCTAGCGGTTGGATCCAGACCAATCTCAAGTGAGCGAAGAGCTTGTTCTCCGCTGCGTGCATCTCAAGCCACGAATCGCACGCTCGCGCGTCCGCCAATGCTGCCGGCCAATCGTTGCTTGTCGCGGCGATCCAATACGCGGGGAGCGCATTGAACGCAGCGATGGCGTCCGGCTGTAGAAACGACGGATCGTCGTTGGGCTCCAGAGCCTCAACGATCTTTTTTGCAGAGTCCGGGTCATGATTCAGCGCGTAGGCAGTCGCCACCATGGCCGGCGTCACCTTCGCTGTTTCCAGGTAGTCAGGGGCCGCCTCCCCGAGCGTCCAATCCTGAGCGGATTTCTGAATGTCGCCGGTAATGGTATCGAGCCAGGCCGTAGAAAGTATCTTGGCGTTCTCATAGAATTCCTCGGTGGTCCCGGGGGCGTGCTTTTGGGCACTTATTGCAAGTGGTCGGGAATATTCCAAGTCTTTCTCGTCGTGCCCGGACCACACTTCCACAGCAACCAGGCAGATTTCGGCTGAGTTGGTTATCGCGCCCGCATAAGCAAGGCTCCGCAAGCAGTGCTTGCGCGCACTCTCTAGATCGCCGTTCGCATTCAGGTCAAGCATCCCCCATTCAACATAGGCCCAGCCGCGCTCATTCTGTGGACCGTTGGTCGCAAGGTCGGCGATGACGCCGAACGCCTCAGCGTTACGATTCTGCCCGGAGAGAAACTGAGCAAACCGATAAGGCTGACTGGTGCGATAGACGGCTTCCGCCGCCTTACCTGCGAGTTCGTCATAGTCGCCTTCCTGGCCGGTAAACGTTGCGGGCGGCGTATCGCCAAAGCGCGCGGTTACGGCTATTGCAGTCGCTGTGCGGATCACTTCTCCGGAGATGTGATTGACGTGACCAAACCTGTCTCGGAGCAACTTGCGGAACTCACTCAAGCTCAAGCCGGTCTCCGGAATTTCGACCTTGATGTCAGACCCCCAATTGTATTGGTAAGAGTCTGCGGGGCGGTCGGACGCCGTGGCTGCCTGCATAGCTTGCAGCTTGTCCAGGAAGCGAGTCGCGACCACTTCGCCAGTTAGCCCGTCCCGGACCATATCGGGTGGAACGGAAAACGCTTCCACCACGAGACCATGATCCGCAATCGCATCGCGGATCATGATCAAGGCACCTATGCCAACGACGGTTGCGGCCAGGATAACGAACAGGCGCAGTGCCACTCGTAGCCTTTCGTCAAAACGTTTGAGTTTGAGCAACTGCAGGCTGACTGCGCGCTGCTCGTGCAGGTGTTCGGTCTGGATCTCGACCAGACGGCTCTGTTTGACGAAGTAAGCGGAAGCCTTTTCGGCCAGCTCGGGATTGCTCTTGGCCGCCTCGGCGGCCAGCGCAGCGGCGGTCGGGTCTAGGGGTGTCGGGGCCTCGGGGATAGTGCCTTCAGCAGGCGACTCGCTATCCGTATCTAAAAGTCCTGACATTCCGCCTGATTCGGCCACGCCCGTCCCCATCCTGGATGCAACCTAGCCTACCTGAAGCCGCGAGAGGCTGCTTCCAGGCAGCGATTTCGGGGCCTCCAGTGACCGAAGTTGGCCCGACTGGAGACGGTGCCCCACCCGTACCCGCATGTGAGTGTGCGCGCTCTGGCGTCGCCACGACATTCTTCAGTCCGGCTTAGGTTCCGCTGATTTCTGCGCGAAACTCGCGCCCATATCTCATGGCCGGTGCGGCAAGATGGCCATGCGAGGACGAAACGCAATGCATATCTGGATCAGGAGGTGCTGAGACCGCTCCGATATTCGTTAGTCAGAACGATATGCCAGAGCGACCGTCGACCCTGTGGACTTAAATCGATTGGTGGCTAGGGTGGGACTCGAACCCACGACCTCGGCATTATGAGTGCCAACCAGTGAATTTTAGAATATTTAATTTCAATCACTTGCCGCGTGGCGTCCGTTGCATTTGGCACCACTGAGCACAACAGAGCACCACCGAGTCACGCAAAAGTCCCGCAAGTTATTGTCGGGTTGAGGTCCGTCCTCCAGTGAGGTGCAAAAATTACCTGGGGGGCTTCCATACGCGTAGAGAACAGTGCTTAGCCGCCAACAGGAAGTCGCCATCCGTAGTCAGCAACGTGAGATCGTGCCGAACGCAGAGTTGGGCGAGTAGCGCATCTATCGTCCCCATCTGCACTCCGGCGCGCCTACACAAGTTGCGAAGCGCGGCGGCGTCGATGTAGTCCTGTCGATCGGGGACCAACAGCGGCAGAGCTGCAAATTTCTCAACAAGCTCCTTCCGCGCCCGGGGCCCGGCGAATCCCTGCAACAATTCCTGCAGTACTAGCCCGGTGGTAACGATTGCTTCGCCGCCATTGAGTGCGGCGCGAAGCATCTGGATCTGAGGAACGGCCGATTCGGCGTCGCGGCGAAAGGCAAGTGACCACACGCTGGTGTCGACTAGTAACGTCACCGCCGGGAGCGTTCGATCTTGTAGTCGAACGATTCATCCCACTCGAGCTTACCCATGAGATCTACCAGGTGCTTCTGCTGGCGGCGTGCAACGTATTCCTCCAGTGCGCGTGTCACAGCCGCTTTCTTGGTGCGCTCGCCACCAACCTTAACAGCCTGCTCAATGAGCCGCGGATCCAATGAAAGATTTGTAGCCATGTGTCACCTTCTACACACGATTCTACACATTCCCTTCTGAATCGGCAAATTGACCCATCGAGCATCCATCCGACGGGCAGCTAAGAGGCAGGCAAATCAGCCTATTCAGTGCACGCGTCTGGCCGTCCCGGCCGGTCGGAGCGAACCGCCGGTGTTGACCCACAGGACCCAGTCGCGGTCGGGTCGAGGACTGGCGCGCCGATTTTAGGCTCCGGTGGGTGTTCCACAGCTTTCGCGGTGGCCCTCAGTCCGGCTGCCGTCATCACGTTTCCAGCCCCCGCCGCATCGAACGTAGCGTGCGAGTTTCTCGCACTACGCTCACCTGTTCGCTTCGTGCCATGGTTTATCGGACCTATGCGACCGAGACGACTTTCCGCAGGTCGCGACGCAATCGGTAGCCATTGAACAGCCCCAGATTTCCGTGCATCCACTGCGTAGTCCATCGTTCCCAGCCGAGGCCCCGGCGTTTCCGGGCTCGCATCAAATGTCGCCTCACTTTCACTTCCACCCAACGCTTAACGAACTGGAAGCACCGGCTCGAGTAGCCAATGGCGAAGTAGTTCACCCAGCCGCGCAAGATCGGGTTGATGTGCTCAACCACCCATTGCACCGGTTGGGATCGATGTCGCCGGAAGATCTCTCGAAGCTTTTGCAGCAACGCCGTGCGTTTCTTCATCTTCGGCGCGTACTGCGGTCGCCATCGGCCCGCCAAGCTGCGGACGCGACGGAAGTCAAACCCCAGGAACCCAAAGCTTTCGCCTTGAGCGAGGTCGACCGTTCGGCTCTTCTCTTCGTTAATCTGCACGTCAAGTTTCGCCAACTCCTCCCTCAATCGCTTATCGACCGCCTTCAGCAGCCAGCTATTGCGCGGATCAGGGTGGATCAAGATCACGATGTCGTCCGCGAACCTCGCGTACTCGACGGCCGTGTACTTGCCTCGGCGCGTGCGTTCTCGCGCCCGCTCCAGCATCTGGTCCACCTCATTGAGGTAGAGATTGCTGAGGACGGGTGAAATTACACCGCCTTGTGGAACGCCCCGTTTACCGTTCGCCTTCAGCATGATCTTGAGTAGGTGTAACACCTCGTCATCGCTGATCCTGCGGGCCACCTTGGCGAGCAGCACATCGTGCCGAACGCCATCAAAATAGGCCTTTAGATCCAGATCGATCACTTGCGTCTTCCCCATCGCGATCGCGTCGGCGACTCGGATGACCGCTTGTGGAGCTGAGCGCTTCGGGCGATATCCAAACGATCCCGGTTGGAAATCGGCTTCGAAGATCGGCTCTATTATCAGCTTCAGCGCACCCTGCACCACACGGTCGCGGATACGAGGAATCGACAGGGTTCGCACTTTGTTGCTCCCCTCTTTCGGTATTTCCTTCTTCCGTGCCCGCAGCGGTACATAGCTGCGCTCGATCAGTTCGCCACGAATCTGTTCGAGAAAACTCTCCACGCCCTGTTCCTCAATGGCCTCGAACCTGACTCCATCACTTCCAGGAGCTCCATCGTTACTCTTGGCCATTTCGTACGCAGCGCGCAGCGTCTCCAGCTTGCAGACGTGAACGTACAGACCCCAGAAACGCCAGTGCGGTTCAGCCTTCGCCTTGGCATATATCTTCCGTCTCAGGTCTTGCAAATCATCAGGCGCTTTTATCATGTCGCCCTTGCCTCCCATGTTGCCGGAAGAATCACTCACAGCAGGGCCGCTTCGCTCCACGGGCATTACCCCGCCTCATCGCTACTGTCGACCCGTCCGACTCCCTCTCGCCTTCGGTCCGCTTTCCCGGTGTCCCCGGTTATGTGGCCTACCTTGCTCCGCCGATTTCGCGGCGGGACGAGGAGGGTCTCTCCAGTTGCCCAGCACGTCCTTGTCACCATGCCGTCGATAACCACCCCGCCGGAGTGTCCCACCGCATCAGTCTGCTCGCGATGGGCCATGCTGCCTTCGCCTGGTCGTTGCTGGCTCGGCCTCCGAGGCTAAAAGTTTCGAGGCCACCTCTCGTTCGCTTGCGCTACGGCCTGGTGACTCGCCGCCATCCTTACGATGGCGTTGTCGGTAGGCTTCAGAATCACGGTTTCCCTACTGATCCTGCTACCCAAGCTACGGGGTTCCGACTCTTACCCCGGTGGGACTGTCTCCCACAGAACGCGCCAGCCTTCGCTGGACGCACAACGACTACTTTCGGGCATCAGAATTCGGCAGATCCTGTCCTTCGAAGCTTCAATGGCATTCGAAGTCATCTTTGCCTACCGGCTTGCAGAAGTCGCCCCAGTTGCCGCTGGAAAGGTAGTAATTCGCGAGCCCCAGATCTCGCAGCATTTGCCTGAATCGTGCATCGGTCCGCAGGCCTGTCACATAGGGACTCCATAGGAACATGAGTGTCACATCGCTATTTTGAACGTACTGATCGCGCAGGGCTGCCAGCGCGAGGTCCTTGTCGCCATAGTAGTCCGCAAATTCGGCGATCACCTCTAGGCGAACGAGTGTGTGGTTTTCGGGGTCCCGGTAGGCTTTGCGGACCTCAGTCAGCGAGTCCGTCCGGTCGCGCCAATGGGCCATTAAATATCGGGTGAGCGGCATCGCATTGAAGTCCTTGGAGTGATACTGCGCGAACTGCGTATCGATGCGTCTCGGATCCGCATTCCCTCGCAGCAGGCGAATCAGCGCATGGTAGTCGTTGACCTGGTGATCGCCCTGAAAAGGCTTGCTCCTCTCGAATTCTGCGTCGGCCAAATCAGTGCGGCCCCCCAGGGCATAGGCGATCTGCAGCCAAGTGCTCGCGGCAAGATTCAGGGGGTCCTGTGTCCGGGACCGCTCGGCATAGCGAATGGCCTCGCCCACCCGGCCTGTATCGCCGAGAAACAACGAGTAGGCGAGTAATACCAGGGCGTCCGACGGTGGCGCCAGTCGCAGGGCAGCTTCGTATGCATGCTGCGCGCTGCCCCAGTCACGATGCTCACTGGCACTGCGGGCGCGAATGAGTTGCACCGACGAAGTATCCTGTGCAAGTCGCTCTGCCTGCGTCGTTATCGCGTCGAGTTCCCTGCGGAGGACTGCATTTTCATCGGGAAAATAAACGAGGCTCAGCTCCAGAGTGGAGTACAGACCGCTCCAGGCTCTGCTGAAATTCGGATCCAGCGCGACAGCCTCCCGAAAAAGCTGTGCGGCCTGATGTAGGTTCGCGTAGCCCTCGGCTTCTGAAAGCTTGGTGGCCTGCAGGAACTTGTCGTAGGCATTCAGATTGGTCGTGCCCCCTTTATCACGCGACATCTCCCCGACACCGAGCGTGATGCTCAAGGCCTGTGAGACGTCTTTCGCTATTTCCTCCTGCACCACAAAGATACGGCTGAGCTCACGGTCATAAGTCTGCGACCACAGATGAGTGCCATCGACGGCATTGATGAGCTGGACGGTAATGCGCAGCTGCCTGCCGTCCTTACGAACGCTACCTTCCAGCAGATGATTAACGCCCAGCTTCTCGCCGATGACGCGCAGGTCCTCGTTTTTGCCCTTGAATGAGAAGCTTGAGGTGCGCCCCGCTACCCGCAACTCCTTGATCTGCGCCAGCTGATTCAGGAGCTCTTCGGAGAGTCCGTCGGAGAAATACTCCTGATTGTGCTCGGGCGACATGTCAACAAACGGTAGCACCGCAAGCGAGATACCCGATGGTGCGATTGCCGGCTTAGAGACAGAACTGGGGGTGCCAGCCACGGCGACAGACGTAGTTTGGGTCGCGGCATGCTCGTTTGGCGCTCGCACCAGGACCACTAGGGTCTGTTGACATATATGTTAGGCACGCAGCCAAATTGTAGCGGCGGTCAAAGCGATGAAGGACGCATAGCGCTCGGCGAGCTTGTCGTATCG
>Ga0208849_1001946_pt1 | contig 12435 bp, 13 predicted proteins | sample NGESurdeep072012_10_FD_184470 | JGI IMG/M metagenome (GOLD analysis project Ga0208849, IMG submission 184470) | Arctic peat soil microbial communities from Barrow, Alaska - NGEE Surface sample 53-3 deep-072012 (SPAdes) | ecosystem: Environmental > Terrestrial > Soil > Wetlands > Peat ...
GGCTGGACCAGATTTTTGCATCAGCGCGGTGCGCGGCAATGGCCTCGTAAATCGCCCGGCGCGACGCGATGACCGCCGCCTCTTCCGTCGAAATTTTTCCGCGCGGTTCGGTCGTTTCGCGCCGCATCAGTTCCGCCGCAAGCAGCGCCGCGAATTTGTCCGATTCCACCGCGCCGCGTTCCTCGACATAGATGGCGTGCGGCGACAGGCAGCCGTTTTGATCCCACGCAACCACGTCATCCGCCGCGCTGGCAACAACTGCGGCAATTTCCTCGTCGCGCAAAACTTCGCGCGCCACGAAACCAAAACTCACGCGCTGCCCGTGGCCGAGAAAACGGACTTTCGCCGGCAACTGCGCGCGAATTGCCGCCAGCGTTTCGTCGCTGCCCGTCGCCGTCACGCAATCAGCTTCCGCAAACAGAACGTTTTCCAAACCGGCATTGCCGCCGCGCCATTCGGCGATTTCCAGGCACGCGCCCAGTTTGTGATCCAGCTCGTAAAGGGAATGTGCGAACAATCGTGGCAGCAACGCCGCGTCGCTCGCGCACTTCAAAAACTGCGCCGAGCGCGTGAGCAAACCAAGCACCAGACTCATCAGCGCCGGATTGGGAATGTTCCCCGCTGCAAAGTGGACGATAAACTGCGGCCCGACCGCGATGGCGGCGTGATTTGAATTCTCCCCGGCATCCGCAACAAATTGATCCAGCCGATGCGCGGAACCGAATTCCTGTTCCAGCAGTAATTGAAAATTTTCCTGAGTGAACCGGCGGAAAAAATCATCCAGTCCCTTTTCCAAAATTGGTTTTGAAAATCCGGTTTCCGCCGGACCACTTTCAAGCGCCAGTTTGCGGAATTTGTTTTCCGGCTGCAGCCACTCCGCCGCAACCTCGCAAAGAATTTTCACGATGGCCTCCGTCGGACGCGGCAGCAGATATTTTTCCCGGTTGCGTTTCAAAGCATCGCACGCCGCCGCGACCATCGTCGGCGACAATGTCGCTTCCGGCGGCAGGTCGGCAAAAAAATAGTCCGGCAGGTTCATGCGGTCATCAGCGAACAACCGCGCGTTTCGGCCCGTTGCGCGCGGCCCGTCAATTCAAAGCCGTCGCCATGGCGGACGCCCAAATCTTCCGTCTGAATCGCCGCGACGGAAAACACATTCGCCAGATCGAAAATACGGACGAGTCCGGTTTCACTCTCGGCCACTTCGCGTCCCGTTTCCGGCGAGATGATTTGCACGCGCGCCCACGGTGGAAATTTGAAGTGATGAGTGACAAGTGATGAGTGACGAGTTGTTTCGATTTTGCCTGTCACTCGCCACTTATCACTCGTCACTGCATACGCCTGCGAACTCAATTCGCTCATGCCATATTCGCAGATGATTTTTTCCGGCTGAATTCCGAGCCGTTCCGCGATGAGCGTGTGCAGTTCAGATTTTGGCAAAATGCGTGAACGGTTTTTGTAGCCGCCGGTTTCCATCACGCCCGAACCGGCGGGAAGCTCGACCCGCAGGTCTCGTTCCGCCAAATAGTCCAGCAGATGCACGAAGGAAAACGCGGTTCCGAGCAGCAGCAGGGGCCTGGCGTCTGGCGTCTGGCGTCTAGCGAAAAGCGCAGCCAGAACTGCGGAAAAATCCAAAGTCCATGTGCCATCATCCGCCAGTTGGCCGAGAAAAACTGATTCCATTCCGCTGAATTTTTGTCTTACGGTTTCAAACATGCGAACGAGCGACGAATGTGGCAACTGTTCCGGCGGCGGCGTGAGGCAAATCAATCGGCAACCGGCAATCGGCAATCGGCAATCGGGCAAAATGTTCGGAAAAAACCAGGCGGACAAAGACGCTTCATAAACCGCCAGCGAGTCGGCGCAGTGAAAATGGCGGCTGGGTTTTTGCTCCGTCGTGCCGCTGGAATGAAAGACGGCGGTGCGATCTTCCGGCGGAATGCATGACAATTCCAGTTCCTTGAACGCCGCCGTTGGGACAGCGGGGATTTGCGTCCAGTGTTCGACAACTTGCGGCGTCAGATTCCGCGCCTCGCAAATTTTTCTGTAAGCGAAATTATATTTGAACTGAAGCGCGAACAGTTCCAAGGCGAGTTCGGAGAATTGCCGATGGCCAAGGGCCGGGTCCCAGTGGAAAATCAGCCCGCGCAGATGCGCGGCAAAGCTGGAAAGTTCAGTGTTCATGCGGTGTTTGTTTGCGGCTGGTTTTCCGCGACAGCCGGAACGCATGATAACAGCGAAACGCTCCGTCGCAAGCACGAAGGGGCGGAGGCACGGTCCTAATTAGAAATTCGGAGCGCGAGTTGTCTCAACTCGCAGCGCATGCCGATGGGCAAACCGTGGAAAAACAGGACGCGTCCTTTTCAATCCAACGCGCTGCGGCTTGAGACAAGCCGTGCTCCGTCAAACTAGGACATTGCCGGGCGAACTTTTGGATTTCAAAATACTCCGCGCATCCCGTCCTCAAAGCAGGTTTGAGAACGGGGACGAAACGCCGCCGTGCGGCTGTCATTTCGTGGTGGCATTTTTGTCCAGACTGGATATTGTAATGTGGTTGCCAAAGCCATGCGCATCCGGACAAACAAACGAGCGTTCACTTTGATTGAACTGCTGGTGGTGATTGCCATCATCGGCATCCTGGCCGCGCTGCTGCTGCCGGCGTTGGTTCTGGCCAAGCTCAAGGCCAACGCCATCCAGTGCATGAGCAATCACCGGCAGTTGACGCTGGCCTGGAAAATGTATGTGGATGACAGCAGCGACCTTCTTCCCTACGCCAGCCACTGGCCTTATGGCCCGGCCGCCTTGGACGAGAAAAGCAAACACGCCTGGGTGGGCGGGCAGATGGATTTCAATCCGAACAATCCGTCAAATTGGGACGTGAACCAGGACCTCGCGAAAAGTCCGCTCTGGAATTATTGCGGTAAAAACGCCGCCATTTGGAAATGTCCGGCGGATCATTCTTTCGTCACCGTCAACGGCGAGCAAAGACCGCGCGTGCGCAGCATGTCCATGAATTTTTGGATCGGCGGTTTTGTCGGTTATGACGGCGGCTTGTCTGGTGGTGCGGGCTGGGTCAATCCCGATTCGTATCCGCCGGGAACGCTCGGCGGCAGCCCTTGGCGCGTGTTTTTGAAAATGAACGAATTTGTGGATCCGGGTCCGGCGGGAACTTTTTTGTTTCTGGATATGCGCGAGGACAGCATTGACTGGGGCAACTTCGCCACGGACATGACCGGCTGGCCGGATCATCCCGAACAAACCGGATTCTACGATCTGCCCGGCAGCTATCATCATCGCGCCGGCGGATTTTCCTTTGTGGACGGCCACGCCGAACTCAAGCGCTGGCACGATGACCGCACCATGCCGCGGCTTGATTTTAACGGGGAGATTCCCGATCAATTTCGCTCGCCGAACAATCCTGACGTGGTCTGGCTTCAACAACACGCCACGCGGTTAAAATAAGGTTGAACCTGAAAAACCGCAGTTGAAGCGGCGGTTGCTGCGGAACAAATTAAATTCAAGTTGAGGCTCCCGGCCTTGTTCCTTTGTCCCCCATTCCATTGTCCGATGCCTTGGCCGTCCAACCCGGGTCTTTGACAAAGGAATGGGGACATTTACCCGGGCTGGGACGGCCTGCCTGATCCGTTCCGGCAGCGGGAGAGGTAACATAATAATTCTTTCGTTGTTTGTGTTTGTTTTGTTCGCTGTTGGTGTCTGGCTTGAATCATCGCAACAATAGCTAGACATCGGGGGACACCTCCACCGAGACAGGTGCTTTACGAGGATAGGAAAATATCATCAGAAGCAAGCCTCCGGCCAAAGCAAACACGATCAGTGCGGCGACGGTGGCAAAATCAACCACGAAACCTGAAAATTTCCAGTTCGGAAGAATTTTAGCGAAGGGCGCCACCAGTGGTGCCGTGACCCCATAAAGCCAGGCAACGAACGGCGTTTCTGGATTCACTGTCAAAAACTTGCATATCAGTCTGAAAGTTAAAAGCAGTTCGATGATACCCACCACAATATTAATCAAAGCCCATAAAATTCTAATCATAAAAATATTTTAACGCTGTTTTGCTTAAGCTTTTTTTGGCTTGTTCTGGTGTCCTGCCACTAGAGACACGCTACACAGTCCGACGCCTCTTCGCCATGGGGTGAAACCCGAGCTTTGGGATGGCCTCTCGAATGGCCGAAAGACGGCCACCCAAAAGTCGAATCACAATGGTTTTCGTTCAAACCAAGGAACTTGACCGATTCTCACGGATTTCCTCTTTCACTTTCTTGTCCGAGCAGTTAGTGTCCTTTTCAGAATCACAGCTCGATGCCTTTTTAATAATTGGCACTTCGCGGCCCATGCGGACGTTAGCGCCGGCTTTCTGGGGCTGGCCTGCACCGTCAAAGCCCACTACTGTATCACCGTCGCAAGTCTCCTTGTTTTTGCCAGCACACGCCAATCTGGCGGCCTTTTCATCTTGTAATGTTTGCATATTAATTATCGGTTTGGTTGATGTTTGTTGTTCACTAAAAGTTTTGCCCGGTGACTCCTACAAAGGAGTTGTGTTTCCGGTTCTATTTTCCGCTTCCGAAGGCGGCACGGACGCTGGCGGATTGCCGGTTTCCACCGGGTTCGGATTGGTGTCATGTTCGCCGTTGGCTGCCAGCCATACGCTGAATTCTTCAAGCTTGGCCATATCGGATGGTTTGATGTTTTGCATTGGCACCGCACTAACGAGTGAAACCACCTCCTGCCATTAGATGAACACCCCATCCGCCGACGCACTGAAAACCGGCGGCTGGATAATCTGCTAACTTTTCGAGCCGCGAAATCCGCCCGCGAAATAGATGACAAGGCAGATCAACAGAATCAGGCCAAGCCCGCCGCCGCCGATGACGGGACCGCCAAAGTAAAATCCGCCGCCGCCGAACAAGAGAAGCAGAACAACCACGAGTAATAATATATTCATGGCGTTAAGATAACACGCCGCTGCCGGGTTCCTATGGGGTCTTTACCCCATGAAGAAGGATTCGAAGATACGGTTGCTATTTCGCCCGGGATTTATGGCTCTTCTTTGCTTTCGCTTGATTCACCAATTCGGTTGGCAGTGGCCAGCGATGTCCGGGTGACAAAAGTTCCTGAACATTTTCTGGCCCCCAAGTGCCGGCGGCGTAATTGGGAAAATCGCTCGGGGCCGTGGCCTGCCATGCTTCGAGCACCGGCATCAACAGTTGCCAGGCGGCTTCGACTTGGTCGGCGCGCATGAAGAGCGTCGCATCCCTTTTCATAACATCCCAAAGCAGCGTTTCGTAGGCGTCAGGCGAAGGCGCGGCGAAACTCTCGCGATAGCTGAACTTCATGTTCACCGGCCGCAGTTGCATCTTCGGCCCCGGATATTTGGCCTGAAAGCCTAGCACAATGCCTTCGACGGGGTGGATGGAAAGGATAAGGCGGGAGGGCTGCCAGCCGAGCGAAGCTTCGGGCGGAAAGGATTGATGCGGCACGGCGCGAAATTGGATGGAAACTTCCGACGCCTGTTGCGGCAGGCGCTTGCCCGTGCGCAGATAAAACGGCACGTCCTGCCAGCGCCAGTTGTCTATGAACAGCTTTAACGCGGCAAACGTTTCCGTTTGGGAATCAGGTGCGACGCCATCTTCCTCGCGATAGCCGGGCACCATTTTCCTGGCAACATTGCCGGAGCCGTATTGTCCGCGCACCGCGAATTGCGGCACTTCGTCGCGGTGGATTTGACGAACCGCATGAAGCACGTCCACTTTCTTGTTGCGGATTTCGTCGGCTTGAAAAGACACCATTGGTTCCATCGCCACGAGGCAGAGCAATTGCATCAGATGATTTTGCACCATGTCGCGGAGCGCGCCGGCATGATCGTAATAACCGCCGCGATGTTCCACGCCCACGGTTTCGGCGACGGTGATGGTCACATAATCAATGTAACGACGATTCCACATGGGTTCGAAGAGCGGATTGGCAAAACGAAACGCCAGAATGTTCTGCACCGTTTCCTTGCCGAGATAATGATCAATCCGAAAGATTTGGGATTCGTCGAAGCTCGCGGCGAGAACGGCGTTCAACGCGCGCGCCGATTCCAGATTGTAGCCAATCGGTTTCTCGATCACGATCCGCGCGAGCTCACGATCACGCGCCAGCCCGGCTTTGCCGAGATATTTGGGAATTTCGCCAAACATGCTCGGCGGTGTAGCCATGTAATAGATTCGATGCGCTTTGGCGCCCCATTCCTTTTCCAGCTTCGCGCATTCTTTGCCCAAAGCCGCATAGGTCGCCGACTTCTTGAAATCGCCCTGCTGGTAATGGATATGCTTTGCGAATTGATTCCAGACGATGGCCTTTGGTTTTCCGAAACGGGAGAATTGATTGACGCCATCGTGCAACCGGCGGCGCAGTGCGTCGTCGCCGAGTTTGATGCGGTCAACCGCGATGATCGCAAATTGCGCAGGCAGGCTGCGATCCTGTGAAAGGTCGAACAAGGCCGGCACGAGTTTCCGCCAGGTCAGGTCACCGGCTCCGCCAAAAATGACGAACACCGTCGGTTCGAGCTGGTCGTTAGTTTTCATGCAATAAGCATAAGCATGAGTCGAAAAACCGCTCGTCCGCTATGGGGTGAAACCCGACCATGGATTTTTGCGGGACAGCACCGGGGGATTTTAACGCAGAGACGCAAAGGTTCTGCCCGCCTTTAACGGTTTACCAGCCACTTGCCTTCAACTATCGAAGGATAAACCGTTCGCTGGATTATGAGCAGGGCATCGCGGTGGAACAGATTTTGTCCTCGCGCAATTTCGTCACGCTGTTTTGTCAAAACTCACCCGCTTAATCATGGCAAAACTGTGTTCTTGCCGTAAATGCCCGTAACGCTTCATCGCCAGTGCGCCGCCGTCCTTATGTCCAAGCCAGCGGCTCACAGTGGGAATGTCCACTCCCGATTCAATGCAGGTTGTCGCAAAGAAATGTCGAAAATCGTGATGGGTGAATTGCGGCAATTCCAATTTTTTGCACGCCGTTTGCAAACATTTACGCGCGCTTTTAATTAGAATAATTTGGTCGTTCGGCTGTGGATTTTTTTGCGTCTTCAATCGCGCCAAAAACTTGCTCAATCTCTCTGACATTGGGATGGTGCGTGGAGCGGCCTCGGTCTTTGTGCCGGGCAAGAAAATAGTCCCGCGCTCAAAATGAACATCGGACCAAAACAAAGGTCTCTTTTCGTTGGCGTCACCGCCGCCGACAACTTCGCCGATGCGCGCTCCCGAATACGCCAAGAATTCAACCAAGTCTGCGCCGTCCTTGCTTTTTTTCTGATTGTCTTTTTTACCGTCTGACAATCGGATGGTGCTGACAAGCTGCTTAAACTGATCGAGGCTTGGAACGACAATCTGTTTGGAAACAACTTTCCGGCGCTTGATATGCTTGGCGGGATTGGAAAGAATCAAGCCGCGCTCAAGGGCAAATTCAAAAACCGTTTTCATAACGTCCAACTCGTGAACGAAAGTTTCGGAGGCGAGCGCCGCGCCGCGTTCCTTAACCCAACGGTCGCAATCCTGCTCGGTGACGTTGCGGATTGGCAGATTCCGAAAATACGGCGTGAGTCCCTTGATATACATTTTCCGGCGTTTGACGGTATTGGAACTCAATGCGTGTTTGTTCGTTTCCAGCCATAGATTCGCGGCCTGGCCGAAATTCAATTTCGCGTCAGGAGAAATTTTCAGACAGCCAATTTTTGCCCGCAAGTCATTCAACCGGCGGTCGGCCAGTTTTCTGTCTTTGGTTTTGAGCGAGCGGCGAAACTGCTTGCCTCCGCGCTTTAATAGGGCATAGTATCCGCTCGATGATTCGAGCCGATACAGGTTCTCTGCAACCTTGTGAAAGACTGGTTGCTCGGTCGTTTGCGATGTGTTTTTGCTCGTCATTTTCATGCAAAAAAAGAAAGATGGCGGGTGACAAGTGCGGGTTACAACAAACGCTTGTAATCATTGGTGAATCTTCGCAATTGGCTCTTCGATGATAGGATGGGTTGGTAGCTCAGTCGGTAGAGCAGTGCCCTTTTAAGGCATTGGTCGAGAGTTCGAGTCTCTCCCAACCCACCAGTCTTCGTTTTGAGCAGAACAAAATGCGAAGGCTGCCGCGTCGAAGTGCGGCAATAGATGGGCGATGCCAGATTCTTTTGAAATGCGGTCCGGCCAGCCTCGTGGCGAACTGAAGAAAAAACCGGCAATTTTCAATTTTATTTTCCCCCGTCTCTGCATTAAACTTTCCCCATCAAAACTGCAACAAGCATAAAGTTTTGGGGTGTTCGCGGTTCGATTCCCACGCCTGGGCCGGGAACCGTCCGCTACGGCGGCAACACCACCTGCGTGGAAATCCGCTGCGGCGCGGACATCATCATCCTCGACGCCGGCACCGGCCTGCGCAAACTCGGCCAGTCCTTGCTCGCCGAATTCAAGCGGCGTCCGCTCAAACTCACCCTGCTCCTTTCGCATACGCATTGGGATCACATTCAAGGGCTGCCGTATTTTGCGCCGATTTACGAATCCACCTGCCGCCTGCGCATCCTCGGCAGCGAAGGCTCGCGCCGGGGACTCGAAGCCGCCCTCACCGGCCAGATGGAAAGCACCTATTTTCCCGTGCCGTTCTCCAAGCTGCCCAGCAACATTGAGATTGTCGAACTGCACGACTTCAATTTCGCGGTCGGCAGGACGCAGGTGCGCGCACAACGGGCGAACCATCCCGGCGTCACCGTCGGCTACCGGCTATCTTCGCCCAATGGCGTCATCTGTTTTTTTCCCGACACCGAACCGCGACGGGACGGCAACGACTGCGGGATGATTGAATTCGTCCGCGACGCCGATGTGTTCATCCTCGATTCTCAATACGACCGCGCCGGATACCGGCGGCACACCGGCTGGGGCCACGGCTGCCTGGACGATTCCGTGGCGCTTGCGCTCAAGGCCGGCGTGAAAAAACTCGTCCTCTTCCATCACGACCCCGACCACGACGACAAAAAACTTGACGCCTTCGTGAAATACGCCCGCCGCCTCGTGGCGAAAGCCAGAGGAAAATTAAAAGTGGAAGCCGCGCTTGAAGGGATGACGATTCAATTGTCAGCGGGAAAATTAAGCTGAAAATTTTGTCGCACGCAGGACACGAAGAAATTTTGCAGCTTATCTAATTTGTTAGCTCTTTATTCTTATCGAGAATTCCGCACACGCATAATCCTCCCAAATTGTATAGGGATCTCTATTATTTGGATCAACAAATTCCATGTAATAACTCCCTCTGATGTTATATGTCGCGTTCCGCTGAAAATTGAACCATTTTGTCAAATCAACCGGTATTTCATGGCTCTCTCCGGGTTTCAGTTTAACCGAAAATCCCATACCACCAAAGTTTCGTGGATCGCCGGTATCGGGCACCATTTTATCTCCGATTAACTCCGCAGAAAATGTGAATTGATTATCACGCGAGCCTCGCTGACGACCACCTTGAATGAATGCGAAATCATGATCTCCGATATTGGTGATGCGCAGCTTGACGGTGACCGGCTTTCCTGCTGTGAATTCTGGTGTGTCTGGAATGAACTCGACGAGCATTCGGTCACCGGGATGCCGCCGCTTTAAGACCTTTGCGTTAAAGTGCTGGGCGATCTGCGGGATGACATTTGGATTATCAACAGTTGTCGCCATAGAAGTAAAGTGTCCTTGGGCATCCATACCCTGCGAATTAAACCGAATTGTTTCATTACTCACAACCAGTTCGATCTGTGTGCATGGAAGAGAGAACGAGTGAAGAGCGTGAATGCTGAGATAATAATGTTTGTTGTCGTTCGATTGAGAGGAAATGGTGACTTGCCCAATCTGGTCTTGGAGAAGCTTGGGATGCGAGGCGTCTGAAATATCATAAAGCCCCGGTCCGGCCATCACGATTTGGGGCACAAACACGACCAAAGCTAGCAACGAGTAAATGGGGTTCATAGAGCTAACAGTGAATAGACGCCGCGTTTTGCAGGCTGCCTAGTTTCATATTTTTGACTTTATTATTGGAAAAGTTTTTTGTCCACAGGAATTTCTTTCGCAAGCTTCGCATTATTTGTCCGGCGAAACAGGCTCCGGGCTTTTGGTTCCGTCCAGTTCCAGTTTCAGCGCGTGCAGCGAAAGATTGATGTCGCCCATGAACGCCAGCAGCGACACGCAGACTGAAGCAAGACAGGCGGTGAAGATCACGCCCGCCGGCCACGCCGGCCGCCAGCCCAGCCATGCGGAGAGAAACAACGTCATCACCAGCACCGCCGCCAGCAGCGCGCTGGCCACGGAAAACATGATGCTCAAGCGGATCAGCCTGGCGCGGCGGTAGATGATGTCCACCTGCGCCTGAACCTGCCCGCGTTCGCGCTCGGAAAGCGCGGGCAGTTCGCGTTTGAGGATGCGCGCACGGTCAATACAGCGCCCCAGCCGGTTGGTCATGGTGAGCAGCAGCAGCCCGACGCCGGAAATCAAAATGACCGGGCCAACGGCGTCGCGCAGTTCGGGAATGATTTGTTCAAGCGAGGTCAGCGGCATAAATTTTCCAGCCGCAGTTTAATCGCAACAGGAAAACAAGCAATGCTTGCAATTAGGCGGCGACTGCGCGCATCTGGACATTGTTCTTAATTTAGCTGCCAGACCTCATTCCAGTCGTGATTGCGCCGTGCGACTTCCAAGGCCATCCGTCATCGCCGTCCTGGTTCAGTCCAGAACTGGCCGCCCCGCTTGAACCGGCCTTGGAGTTGACCGCATAAGGATTCCCTCGCTCCGCTGCCGACCGGACCACCTTCCGCCGCCCGCGCCGCATAATGGATATGGGCGCGATGATTTTCAAAATAATTGATTTCTGTGACCACGGTTGGGGGCAGGGGCTGTTCCCGCCGGGCACACCCGCCGGGCAGGTTCTGCAAGGTTTGGAGCACGCCGGCTTCGCCGCCGTGTCGCAACGGGTGCAGCAGCGGTTCCACCCACGCCTTCGCTCCGGCTTCAGTGTCCGGATGGAGCGCATACGCCAGTGTCCAGAGATGTTGGCTGGCATGATAAAAATCCAGCACGCCGGTGGCGGCGGCAAAACGATCCGTCACCATGTTCCAAATCCACACGCCGCCGCCGGCCACCACATAAACGCGCGGGGCCTGGCCCAAGCCGCGCCGCCGGGACTCGGCCTGCACCCGCCCGGCCAAACTCCAGCGGCTCGCCCACATGGGCCACGACAAACTTTTCCACCAGCAGCCCGCGCTCGCCGACGGTTGGGGCGGCCTGGGCCAAGTGGTAGATCACCGCGCTTTTGCACTCCTGCCAGGCCACCCGCTCGCCCGCCGCCAGGGCGGGCTTCAAGCCCCAAGTCCCGCCGCGATGGCGCAGCCTCCACCCATCCATCATGATCACCAGCGCGCCCGGCGGCACGGGCGCAGCGGGGATGGCACTCTCGGTGACACGCGCTTGGGCTTGCTGGTCGGCCCGCTCACCGGCGCGCTGCACTTGCTGATGGATGAGCGTGTCATCCACCGGCACGCCCCAGCGGGTCGCCACGGCGGCCGCTTGTTCATAGGAAGTCGTCGCCACCGCCGTAAAGCAAAGCTTTTCGGCCAGACCGGGCGTGATCTTTTGGTGCAGCAAAAGTCCCCACGCCCGCTGCTGGGGACAATGCCATTTTTGCGTGGTTGGCTCCTGCCCGTAATCAACGGTCAGTTTCACCAACCCCAGTTCGGTGCGCAACGTCAGCGGCCGACGCTTGCGTTGGCGCAGGGGGGAAAACCTCGCCGGTCTGATCGGCGAGGGCTTGCAATCGTTGTTCGAGCCGCTGGCGGCCTAATTCCCGGCATTCAGCCACCACTTCCCGTTCCACGTCGGCCAATGTGGCCAGGGACTTCTGGTCTTTTTTCATCGCAGTATCAAACCTTCACTTTCTGCCGGTGAGGAACCGTTGCGCCTCTCACGGTAAGAACAGTGTCAAGATGCAGCCCCCCCCGCCGAGAGTGTGAGACCAAATTCTTCCAATGGAGTTTTTCGGCTGGCTTTTTGAGGTGTTAATGCCTAGTGTGCTAGGCACATATGAATCCACCCGAAAAGACTCGCCTCTTGCAACAGATCGCCGCCATTCCTGCCATGGAGCGGGGAAAACTCTCGCCGCATTCATCGGGCCGCCATCTCAAACTGCAACGCTGGCAGGACGGCAAGAATCACACTCGGCATGTCCCGGCGGACGAATTGCCCGCGCTCCAGAGTGCGCTGGCGGGTTACGCCCAATTCCGGCAACTGACCGGGCAGTATGCCGACCTGGTCATCTAGGGAAGCGCTGAATAAATCACCAACCATTTTCAATTTGCGACTGATTGCTCATAAATCAGCGGGTGATAAATGAAAACATCTCTTTATTCAGCGCTT
>Ga0208849_1001947_pt1 | contig 12430 bp, 6 predicted proteins | sample NGESurdeep072012_10_FD_184470 | JGI IMG/M metagenome (GOLD analysis project Ga0208849, IMG submission 184470) | Arctic peat soil microbial communities from Barrow, Alaska - NGEE Surface sample 53-3 deep-072012 (SPAdes) | ecosystem: Environmental > Terrestrial > Soil > Wetlands > Peat ...
CTGCCGGTCGGTCGTCGAGCTCGACGATCACGTCAGTGAACGGACTTGACTGTCCCTCTCCGGCGACCGCGACGATCGCGTCGGGACGCAGCGTCTCGAAGCGCTCCAGCTCGACCTGCTCGCCGGTGGCGTCGGTGCGAAGGAAGTCGTGCGGCGTGCGACCTCCAGGCAGGCGCAGCTCGCGCAGCGTAAGCGTCAAGCGCGCGTCACCGGATGCGCGCGATGGTGGCGAGAGCGTCGAGCCCTCGGGCCCGCGAAGCGTCGAGCCGGCCTCACCGAGCGCGCCGGCGAGCGCCAACGCCCAGCCGGCGACGTGGACGTCGTGCCGTGCCTGGCGCAGGCGGCCGTCGTCTCTACGGCGGCCGTTGGATCCGGCTGCACCGGCATGCTCCGGCCGGCCGGAGATCGTCGGCTCATGGTTGCGGGCGGCCAGCGCGCGCAAACCCGCGTCGGCGATCACGTAGCACATGGGAATCCCGCCGCCGTCCCGACGATGGAACTGGAAGCGCTCGACCATGCCGGCGTCCGAAAGGCGCTTGAGCCGCCGCTGCGTGGTGGTGGCGGCGCGCCCCGGGTTGAAACGTCGATGCAGCTGACTCGTGAGCACGTGCCGCATAGCCGCGATCAGCTCGAGCATCGCCACGTCCAGCTGGTCGAGCTCGAGCGCCAGCGTCGACTCGATCGGCCTGGCCCAGCGAACGCTGTGGGCGCCGTCCAGTTCCACGAGCTCACGGAAGCTCTCGGTGGGCACACGCGGCGCGGCGGCGTCGTGTGCGTCGGCATCCCGCTCGGGCGCGGCCGGCGACGGACACGCGGCCGCCGGCGCTGATGCCGAGACCAACGCCGGCGCGCGGGCCGCGTCGGTGTCCCGGCGGCGGCGATCCCAGTGCGGCTGGCTCAGATCGGTGCGATGGCGCGCGCCGCGCTCGCGCTGGCGCGCCGCGTGCTGCTCGAGGCGCTCGCGATCAACGATCGGCGGGATCGTCTCAGCGATGAACGGTGACTGGCGGCCCTCGCGGGTGACCCAGCTCGCGATCGCGTGGTGCTTGGGCAGGTGCAGCCGCACATCGGGACGACCGAGGCTCGACAGGCGCTCCACGCCCGGACGCACCGTGTCCGAGAATTCCGCCATCGTCAACGTGGCCGCGTCGCGAGCGTCGCGCGTGGAGGCGGTCGCAAAGTAGACCCGGTGGGCAAACAGCGCATCGAGCTGGTCGCGAACCTCGCGCTCGGTCCATTGCGAGTCGGCCTGCCAGCAGGCGACCGTCTCGAGCCCGGCCGAGCGCTTCAGCGCCATCGTTTCGGCGAACCCCCGGTTGATCACGAGCGGCGCCTCATCGATCTTCAACGCGACGGCGACTCTGTGCTCGGCCGGCACGAGGTCCTGTTGACGAGCGAGGGCCGCGTCGAGCATCCCCACGAGCAGCTGCATCAACACCGAGGTGTTCCCCGCGCCCATCGCGCCGAGCGCGCCCTTGACGACCAGAACCTCACGATCGGCGATCACCCGGTCGAAGTCGAGCCTCAGCGAGTCGTTGAGAAGCACCCGCTTGATCGACGGCGAGTTGAGCAGCCGCGCGAGCTTGTTGACCGGAGCATCGAGCTTGGCTGTGGTCGTGCTGCGAGCGTCTGCCAACTGCGCGGTGAGCTCAGCGGTGAAGAACTCCGAGATCTCCTTGAACTCCGGCAACGCGCGCACCCGCGCGCCGACGCTGCTGCGGTAGGAGTATCCCTCCTCCCCGACCGACAGCAGACGCGCCGCGTCCCACAGCGTGGAGTCGCGGTCATATGCGAGCACGGCGATGATCGCGTTGCGAAGGTAGCGGTCGGAGGACGCGCGGATGTCTGCATCGGTGAACAGGTTCTTGAGCGCCGCGACGACGTAGTCGGCGATCACGTCAGCCGGGGCGTCAACGGCGAGTGGGTTGAAGCCGCATGTGGGGTGAGCGAGGTCCAGCAGCGTGCACGTCCGCCCGAGCGGCACGGCGCTCACCGCGGCTTCCGCGGCGTCCCCCTTCGGGTCCAGCACGATCACCGTACATCGCTCTCGGCGCACGTCCTCGGCCACGGTTGCGACCAGGAAGCTCGACTTGCCCTGCTCCACCGTTCCCGGCACCGCGGTGTTCTGCCGGCGCAGCTCCACGTGTATCGAGACCGGGCCGTAGGCATCGCGCAGCGTCCCGTGTCCGTCCAGTGGCCTCGAGATCGACGGGGGAGCGGGCGCTCGCGGGAGTGCGCTGCGCGCGAACGGGACGGTGAGGTAGTCGACGCTCGGCAGCTGCCAGATCCGAGCAAGCTCTCGTGACGCGAACACGCCCTTGCGAAACGACGGCAACGGGTTGCCCTCGCCACGCTGGACACGGCGGCCGTAGATCCCGAGCAGGCCGTGGCGGATAGCGGTACCGCGCTCCACGAGCCGGTTCTCCGCACCCTCGGACCGAAGCTCCGACGCGATCAGCTCGCAGACCGCGCGACGCTGTGCGATCACGCGCAGATCCACAAAGAAGAGCGGCTTGTGCTGCACGTCGAGGCCACCGCGAAGCTCAGCGTCCTCGACCATCGAGCGGTCGCGCAACACCAGATGCTCCCTGCGCTCGCGCGAGAGCTGCGTCTCGTGACGCCTGTACAGATGCTTGGCGAACGCCTCGAACAGCGCGGGTGTCGGCGTCATCGCGAGCTGAACGAACGCCGGCTCGCCGCAGGTACCCATGACGGTGAGGAGCCTGTTGATCGGCGGGTCCGAGCGCCGCTCGAAGTCCTCGATCACCTTGACGCGGTTGATGAACTCCGCGTGCTTCTTCAGCCGCAGCACCGACGGGGGCACTCCGATCTGGTGCTCGAGCGGCCGCAGGGAGCAGTTGGGATAGGTGGCCTGGAGCGCGGCCTCGACGATCCGCTCCTGCCCTTCAGGACACGAGATCGCGAGCCACGCCGATTGCGCGCCAGGAGTGTGGTGGACCTCCAGCGACAATGACGGCTGGCCGAGCAGCAACCGCCGCCACCAGCGCCGCAGCAGGCGCTTGTGCAGGGCGCCGAACAGCGTGACGACGGCCTCGACCTCGGCGTGGTCGGCGCGGTAAGCGTCGACCCGCATGCGCACGTAGCGACGTCGCGATCGCGCGTGCACCCTCGCGCACGCAATCAGCGCGAGCAGCCCGGCGCCGAGCGCCAGGGTGAGCGTCGCTGGCGCCGGCACGTGACCGTGCGCCCACGCCCCGACCAGGCGAGAGAGACGCTTGAATGCACCCGAAAGCGTAGCCGCGAGATCGTCTGATGAGGCGCCCGTGGGCCGGCCTCGCAGCAGATCTCCCGGCCCGCCGCCGATGAACCACGCCAGCAGAGCCACACCCGCGATGACCGCGAGCAGGCCGAGCAGTCGCCAAAGCAAGAAGCGAAGCACCTGCCAGCTGATCCGACTGTGTGGGCGAAGCGGGACAGCTCAGCGCGGGCGCGTCGCGCGCTCCACCTGCGCGCCGCGCGGTGTCAGGTGCCACGCGTTGGCGGCGCCCTTCTCCTGACCCTCGCCGAGGTTCTCGACGAGCTTCAGGCGCGCCAGCCGGTTCAGGAGCTTGGAGATCTGCCCCTGGTCCACAATGCCCGAGCCTTCTGCGATCTCGCGGTTGCTGGCCCCCGGATGCTCGGCGATCACCATGAGCACGCGCACGGTTCTGTAGGTCAGGCGCATGTTCAAGCCTTCGAGCGGATCCTTGTGTCGTCGAGGGACCCGGAGGCGCTCGACGTTCGGGGCCTCCAACGGCGGTCTCGTCAATTCCCGCCCCGCGGCGCGCGCTCCCAGATATGGCAGCACGATCATGCTCATCAGCGAGCCCAGGAGATCCGTCAGCGGCTGCCCGCCGCTTTCGAGCACGCGCGTGTGGAGCACCGCGAAGATCGCACCGACCACGCCTTCGGCCGTGACCTCCGGCGGTTCACGCGTCGCGGTGTTGGCTGCTCGCCCGCGATCGATGATCTCTGCGAGTTCGTCGAGCACCTTCCCGCGACACTCGAGCACCCGCTCGCCGGCGCCAAGCGCCTCCACGATGCAGAGCCTCGCCAGCCCAGGCTCCTCGTCCATGAACATCAGCAGCCTGCCAAGCGCCGCGCGGATGCCCTCGCGCCAACTGGACTCCCCTGCGTATGCCTCCTGTGCGATCAGCCTGGCCTGGCCGAGAGCCTGCTCGAACGCGGCCAGGAAGCAGTCCTCGCGGTCTATGAACACGTCGTAGAACGTCTTGCGTGAGACTCTTGCGCGGCTGATGACCTGTGCAACCGTCATCCGCGCGTAGCCCACCTCCTCCACCGCTTCCACCGCCGCAGCGAGCATCCGGCTGCGTTGGATCTGGGTCACCTGTCCGCGCGGCAGGCCTCCCGGACCCGGGCGCAGCCGCGGTGAAGCGGTGCGACTCTTGTACATAACAGTCATGTCTACCCCGCTCGTCGTCTGTTTCGCCAGTATCGTTCAACAATCGAATCCGCTCAGGCTCACCACCCCGCTCGGGATTCCGCTGCCAAGCAGGCTTTCGCCCGTCGTGCGTGTACAGCAGATTCACGGGTCTAGACCGTTAAGTCGAGGCGCGTCTCCGACTTTCTCCTGCATATTCGAACATCCTTGCCTCAGATTCACGGAGGGTTGACCCGGCGACTGCAGCTTGCTTCCCGCCGGCGCTGTCCCCCCAAAAGTCCATTATCCAGAAAGTATCCGATTTCGGAGAAGAGCGTAGCTCCGTCGTAGGACGACTCCGTGCCGGCGCACGCCGCGCCGCGACGGGTAACTGGCGCACGTGGACGCGAGACCATCCTGGCGTCTCACGCCGACCCGACGCCGATGTCCGACCCGACGCCGATGTCTTAGCTGTGATGCGCCGAGTAGCTATGCCCGCGGTCATCGCAGTGCTCGCGCTCCTGGGGCAGCCCGTGCCAGCGGCGCCGGTGCTCGGCCTGGGGCACTTGCTCAATATCCTCTGCCCGATCCACTGGACCCAGCTTCGGCCGCGCCGCCGCATCAGGGTCGGAGAACGCGAACGGCCCCGGAAGCCGGGGCCATCGAAGTACCGCTACCGGGATTCGAACCCGGGTTTCCGCCATGAGAGGGCGGCGTCCTAGTCCCCTGGACGATAGCGGCGCAAATCGATCCGCCCCGAGGCTAGCAAAGCCCGCACGCCTCGTCCCGCGCGCCGCACGGGCGCGTCGCAACGGTCAGCCCGCACCGACGTGGACCGAGCGGACGTCGCCGCTGCGATATCTTCGCATCGCACGCGGATGTGGCGGAATTGGTAGACGCGCACGGTTCAGGTCCGTGTCGGGGCAACCCGGTGGAGGTTCGAGTCCTCTCATCCGCACTGGGCCGTCACGGACGCCGACGGCGGCCCCGTGGGAGCGCCCTCAGCAGCCGGCAGCGAGCGCGCCGCTTGGCATGCACGCCTGGCTGGCGGCCTGGAAGCTCGTGAATAGCTCCCAAAGACCGATTGCGATCTGAGCGATCGCGTAGGCCTTCTGGAGATTCGGATAGGGCAGGACCATGGAGGCCGCGCGGGCCAGCACCGTGACACAGTCCCACCATGTCAGGCCGTTGATCGCGAGCTGAGCGAGGGCCGTGAACCAACCGTAGTCCCACAGGATCGCGATCACCTTCAGGGCAGAGCCGGGAGTCAGCGGCAGGCTGAAGATCGCCCGCAGCGCGTTCTCGATTCCCGCCTCGCCGATGCGCAGGTTGAAGAAGCGCGTGGCGACGCTGGTGTTCACGAAGAGGCCAAAGAGCCCCAGGAAGAGATCGAACGTCGCGATCAGGAAGGTGATCTCCGCCGCCTGGCAGGGCGTCAGCTCGGGCAGCGAACGGCGGGCTACCTCGACCTCACCCGCGTCGGTGAGCTCCCGGAAGGACCAGACCTGCGCCTCCTGCACGAGTCGGAACCGCAGTTGGCGTCCGAGCCCCGCCTGTGGATCCCCGGAGGCAATCGCCGCGAGCGTCGCCTGAAAGCTGTCAATCAGCGTGCTGCGCTGGGCTCGCGGCATGTGCGGCGGCAGCGCGCGCCGGTACTCACCGACGAGCGCGGCGCGCAGCTCGGGTGTGTAGAAGGCGCCGCGCTCCGCCAGGTCATCTGCGGTGAGCGGCCTCGGCGCTGGTCTCAGCCGGATCGCGGACACAGGCCACTCCTCGTGCTGCGAGGGGACCCTGGTCGTCAGCTCCGTGAGCGCCGCGCCCGCGGCCAAGCCGACCGGATTGTTCGTCCGCAGGTTCGTCGCGGTGTCGGCGACGAAGCTGTAGTTGGCGCTCACTTCCGGTTCGTTGGCCGGGTCTTCGTACATCCATGATTTCACTTCGCTCGCCGACAGGCACTTCTTCCAGACGGTGACGAACTGCAAGTAGCCGTGGAGGCTCATGATCGCGCTCGCCGATTGGGAGCTGACGTCGGCCGCGATCGACAGGTCAGCCCGTGGCATTGTCCCCAGCGCCGGGGCCGGCGCGCTGCCTTCAGGCACGCCGTTGATGTACAGCGCCTGGGTCGTGCCGTCGTAGGTACAGGCGAGGTTGTACCACTGGTTCTTCTGAAGGCTGCCCGAGGAGGTGACGATCGTCGGGCTGCTGCCGCCGCGTTGGGCGCTGACGGTTCCGTCAGCGTTGACGAGCAGGAAGACCCCCGTCGACATGCTGAAGTCGCCGTTGGCGAACACACACTGTTTGGCCTCACCGATGTAATCGAGCCTGACCCAGGCCATGAGCGTGTAGGGGTCATTGCCGCGTCCGCCCGGATTGACGAGCAGCTCGTCGTCGACCGGCTCGCAGTAGCCGTTGCCGGTGACGCGCACGGCGGGCGCGACTTCGACGCTCGTAGCACCGTTGCGAAGCGCGATCGGGTTGTTGTTCCCGGAGACGTCAGCCGGCGGTGTCCGGGTGCAGTCGTACTCTGCTACGAGACCTGGGGTCGGGCCGAGCGTCACCCATTGCGAGCCGTAGATCTGCGGCTGGCTGCGCGCGAGCGACCAGACGCGGAAGCTGTCGATTTCGCCCTGAAAGCCAGTGCCGAGCATGAAGTTCTGACCCTGGTTGCGCACGCCCGGTCCGGGAGTACTCGAGGACACGCTCATCAGGCCGTCGATGTAGAGCGCGATCGTCGTGCCATCGAAGGTCACGGCGATGTGAGTCCATTCTCCGACCTTCAGCACGCTCTGGGTCTGCAGCGGAAACAGCTGTCCCACGCGCTGCGCGTAGACGGTCGCGCCCTTCGTCCCAAGCGTGAACTCACCCTGCTTCGACAGCAGCACCGAGTCGGGGCAGAGGCCGTTGAAGTTGAGCCAGCCCTCGAAGGTGTAGGGGCTCGCACCGAAGAAGCTGATCGGCAGCGCGCTTCCGAGATCGCAATACGCGTTGTCTTCGAGCTGGACGAAGGCGGTGCGCTCGGGCGCGATGATCCCTGTGCGTGGCGTTCCCATCGTCCACCCCTAGGTGAAGCGGACTATGCAGGAGCCCAGGATCACTACTTCAAGGCCGGCCAGGTCGGCCCCCGGATAGAACTCCGTGGCGGGTCTCGACCACCGGCGCAAGTCCTCGGAGTCCCGCGACTGAGTGACCCTCCCGTAATCGACTGCAATACCCTGCGGCGGCACCGTCTTGCCCTGTGGGACCTGCAGCGTGAGCACGAGCGAGGACGTGAATTCTGCGGGTAGCTGGGAGACTACGCTCAGCCAGTTCGGCGACGGTCCACCCTGCGGGACGGTCTTTGAGGCGTTGATCGGCGGCGTCGGTCCCGATGCCGAACAGCTGAAGGTGACGACGGTGCCTGCGGGCAACGAGCTTATATCCGCCTGGAAGAGGTACTCCTCCGGTTCTTCATCCAGGTTGGCGAACAGCTGGCTCTGCTGCCAGCTCGGCGGAGGGGGGTTATTTACCAGCGTCACGTTGCGCTGCACTGCGCTCGGATCGTCCAGCAGCCAGTTCGCGTATGCGGCTGAGCTCGCAAAGTTGCCCTGCGGCACGGGCGGTGGATGCTGTTGGGTGCCGACGAGTGCAAGCAGGCAAAGGTGGGCTCCTCCGGGGGGTTTCGGCGGCGTCCATTGGAAGGCGTCGGCTCCCACGACGACCTGGTTCGTCGCGCTCGCGGCGACGGCCGTCGTGGGTAGGCTGTTAGCCGTGTAGATGGCGTTGTTGATCCACTGGCTCGTCTGAAGGAGGAGCGAGCTGTAGGCCCAGTAGACCTGGATCCTGCCGGTCTGCGCGCCGGCGAACTTGTTGTAGCCGCGGACGTACAGGTAGTTGGTCCGGCCTTCGAGGATCGCCTTGCCGACATCCTGCGACCAGTTCGAGGTGAAGAATTGCTTCCAGTCGCCTTGGTAGATCGATTCGCCCCAAGGAATGATGTCTGGCGAAATCCAGTACGCGCGCGCTGTGTTGGGAACCTGGCCGGTGTCGGCGAGATCGTCCCGCATGTAGATGTCCAGGTACTGCGCCACATCCACCCCTCGCCGCCGCCCGCGGCAGTTGACGCCTTGCGCCTCCGTCCCGAACCGCGACGGAGGACGCCGTGCGAGCGCAACGCTAGCGACGATCATGGCTACACATACAGCCATTGCGCCTGGGCCTAGGAATCATCCCGTCTGAAAGCACGAACTCGGCGCTGTGTGTTTCTGACCAGGCGCTACGCCGCCCGTCGCTAAGGCGACCACGCCCTGAATGAGCTCGTGAAGCTGCGCGACGACACGGAGATCGTCGTCCGGCCGATCGAGCCGCGCGACCGAGCCAATCTGCTGATCGGATTCGATGCGCTCCCGCCCGCATGGCAGGTCAACTTCCAGACAACTAAGAGGATCGCGAGGTCTACTTACGCGAGCACGATGCAGGACGTTTCATCGCGGCGGTCGACAAGACACGCAAGGAGGCCGACACCATCATCATGACCGTCAAAGCCTTCGCTGGCGAGCCCGAAACGCTCTACGAGGTCCTCAACTACGCCTACCACGGCGGCGTGGCCGTGGCGATGGCCCCCGCCCCCAAGCAGCGCGGCGAGAATGCCGTGATCGAGAAGGCGAGAACGCGACGTTACCTCCGCTCGGCGTTACCTATGGTCGTGCCTCGAGAATCAGATTGAACGGGGTCTCGGTCGCGCGGCGAACGCGCGTGAATCCTCCCTGTTCGAGAACCTCGGTCAGTCGTGCCTCGCCTGCCTGCGCTCCCAGCGCCAGGCCAACCTCTTGGGAGAGCGACGCCGGGGTGCAGATCACAGTCGAAGCGCCGTAGAAGATGCGTCCCACCGGATTGAGGTTCTCCTCGACGCGGTCGTTGGCGAACGGCTCCACGATCATCCATGTGCCGTCCGAATCGAGCGTCTCCAGGACGTGCCGCGAAGCGCCCACGGGGTCGCCCATGTCGTGCAGGCAGTCGAACACGCACACCAGGTCGTAGCCGTGACCGGGATATTCCTTTGCCGCGTCCGTCGCGAACGTGATCCGATCGTCGACGCCTGCTTCCTTCGCCGCCTCGTGCGCGCGTTCGATCGACGGGGCGTGGTAGTCGAAGCCGAAGAATTCGGAGTTGGGGAACGCCTGCGCCATGATGATCGTAGACGCCCCGTGCCCGCAGCCGACATCAGCGACCCTGGCACCGCGTTCGAGCTTCTCCTGCACTCCATTCAGAGCCGGAATCCACTCGGCGACGAGGCTGGCTCGGTAGCCGGGGCGGAAGAATCGCTCGGTCCCGCGGAACAGCCGGTGATCGTGCTCATGCCAACCCATGCCCTCGCCGCTGCGAAACGCCTCGAGGATCTGATCTTCGTCGGCATACAACGACGCGATCGAGTCATAGATGCCGAGGATGTAGAAGGGGCTGTCCTCATCGGCCAGCGCGAGCGCGTGCTCATCGGGCAGCGTGTAGCGGTCGCTCGCGGGGTCGTAGATCACATAGCCGCCGGCAGCCTGGTTTCCAAGCCACTCGCGAACGTAGCGCTCAGCCGCGCCAGAGCGCTCCGCCACCTCCTGTGAGGTCAGTGGCCCGGCGTGAGCCATCGCTTTGTACAGGCCGAGCTTCTCGCCGATCAACATGAGCGGCGCGCTGATGATCGCCCCCATGTCTGTTACCGCCTGCCCCATAAAGGCTTCGAGCTTGGCCCCGTCAATCTCTGTCGCGCTCATTAGCGCCTCCCGTGTAGACCTTGAGACGACCGCCGTAAAATGGGCCGTCGTATGAGATATCCCAGCGGAGCGTACTCTTGGAGCTCAAGGAGTTGTGTGGCATCCGGCACAAAAGTCACGAGCGTTCGAAGGTGCGCGTCCCGCCGCAAGTCCGACCCGGCGTGCGAAGGGCTCGGCGGGGCCGTCGGGACCCTTGCGGTCGAGCATGCTGCGCGCGATACATTGGTTCCCGCGCCGCTCGACGACCGGTGTGGGGCGTCTTTAGAGCGCGCTTAGGGGCCCCGCTATTAACGAAATTGTATGTCTGGTCCTACCCAGCTCTGCGCTAGCCTGCCCACAATCGTGATGGGACGGCCTTTCCCCACGCCGGCCGACCTGCGGGCGGCACAGCGGCGACGGCGAGCAGCATCAGCCGTATGTGCGCGCCGCGGAGCAGGGAGCCGGAACCCGGCCCAGTGAGCGCCACCGGCGAAACGGTGGCAGTCGAGGCGTCCGAGGCGGGGCTTCCGGCCGGCGCCTCTGTCGCGGTCGAGCGTCGCATCTCGTTGCGGTCGCTGCTGGCACGCGCGCGCCCGCATCATGCCGCGCTCATCGGCATCCTCGCGCTGTCGGCCGTGCTGAACACGCGCAATCTGAGCCAGAACGGCTACGCCAACACGTTCTACTCGGCCACCGTGAAGTCGATGCTGCACTCGCTGCACAACTTCGTGTTCGTGTCGTTCGACCCCGGCGGGCTCGTAACGATCGACAAGCCGCCCCTGGCGTTGTGGCTGCAGGCGACGAGTGCCAAGCTGTTCGGCTTCTCGCCGCTCAGCCTGCTGTTGCCGCAGGCGATCCTCTCGGTCATCTCCGTGGCCGTGCTCTACCGTGTGGTCGCACGGCGCCTGGGGCCGGCGGCTGCTCTCTGCAGCGCGCTCGCGCTGGCGGTGTTCCCCTCGTTCGTGGCTGTCTCGCGCGACAACGGCGTCGACCCGCTCCTGATCCTGCTGATGATCCTCGCGTGCGGAGCAGCCCTCTCTGCGATCGAAAGTGGACGTTGGCGCCCGCTCCTGTGCTGCGCGGTGCTCGTGGGACTGGCGTTCAACACGAAGACGCTCGCCGCCTATCTGATCGTCCCCGGCATCTCGCTCGCCTACGTGCTGTGCGCACCCGGAACGGTGCTCCGGCGCACTACGCGTCTGCTCACAGCGGGCGTGGTCGTCGCGATCGTGTCGTTTTCGTGGATCGCGTTCGTGGAACTGACTCCCGCCTCCCAGCGCCCGTACGTCGGCAGCTCGACCAACAACACAGAGCTGGGCCTGACGTTCAACTACAACGGGTTCGGCCGCGTCCATGGCGAGATCGGCGGCCCGGGCCAGATACAGGAAGCTGAAGGCGCGGGGCTGCACATCGTCGCCCGACACCAGCCCGTGCACCCGGTGAGCCGCGCGGCATCGGGGGCCGCGCCTACAGCGCCGGTGGTGAAGGAACCGCCGCGATTCCTGCCCGACGGGAGACTCGCGAGCCCGCTGTTCTTCGCGGAGCGGGCGGGTCCGTTGCGGCTGTTCGAGTCAGGGCTTGCCGATCAGAGCGCATGGCTGCTGCCATTCGCGCTGCTCGGTCTGATCGCCCTCGGCCTGCTGGCTTTCCTCGGCGAGCGCTCATCGCGCAACCCGCGGCTGGCGACGATGATCGTCTTCGGCGGATGGCTGCTCGTGGAGGCAGCGATCCTCAGCTTCTCCAAGGGCATCGTCCACCCCTACTACGCCTCGGCGATGGGACCCGGGGCTGCGGTGATGGTCGGCGCGGGCGCGGCTTCGCTCACGTGGCTGGCGCGGCGGCGCCATTGGGGGCTGCTGCTGGCCCCGTGCGCGGTCGCGGCGACGGTCGTCGTGCAGATCGTGATCCTGCACGAACAGCACTACATGCGCTGGTTCATTCCGGTGCTGATCGGTGTCGCAGTCGTCGGCGTATGCCTGATGGCGCTGCCGTGCCTGGCCACCGCGGGCATGGCGCTCGCGCTGGGCGTGCTGTTGATCGCGCCGACGGTGTATGCGGCGACGACGTGGCTCGCGCCTGTGGAAGGCACCTTTCCCGCAGCCGGCCCGCATGAAGCGACCGCCAAGGGCCAGCTCGACAGCGATCCCGCCGAACTGCGCCTTGACCACAACCTGATCCGATATCTCGCCAAGCAGAAAACCGGAAGCCATTGGGCGGTATTGGCCGATGCGGCACCGACGGCCGCCCCGCTGATCCTGCTCGGTCTACAGGCGGGCGCCCTCGGCGGCTACGGCGGAACCGATCCCGCACTCGACGGTCCCGCGCTTGC
>Ga0208849_1001949_pt1 | contig 12413 bp, 8 predicted proteins | sample NGESurdeep072012_10_FD_184470 | JGI IMG/M metagenome (GOLD analysis project Ga0208849, IMG submission 184470) | Arctic peat soil microbial communities from Barrow, Alaska - NGEE Surface sample 53-3 deep-072012 (SPAdes) | ecosystem: Environmental > Terrestrial > Soil > Wetlands > Peat ...
CAAAAGTCTCGAGGCGGCGTACGAGTCGGGCGAAGGAACCTCCGCGGTCAAGACCTCCATGGACACAGATAACCGTGGCCTCAGGGTCGTTTACGCGGCGCTCGGCCACAGCGAGTCCCTTCACGGGGGAATTCGACGTGAAGTGAAGTCGTTCAAGTGGCGTCGGGGGAGAGGTCACGGAGAAAACCTACCGGGGATCGTCTCACCCGCGACTCATTGAATATTGTGCGACGGGCCCTAGGCTGGAGGGGTGACTACGCCCTCAGATTCCTCGTCGTCTCGCTCGGTGAAGGGTTCTTTTGGGCCCAACGCTTGGCTCGTGGATGACATGTACGACCGATTCCTGGCCGACCCTACGTCAGTCGCTGAAAGCTGGCGCGAATTCTTCGCGGACTACCAGCGTTCTGCGCTACCCACCGTGGCTACCGCGAGCGGGCCAATACCGTCGGTAACTGCCAAGCCTGCCGTCGCCATTGACGCTGAAGCGACGCCACTACGAGGAGCGGCCGCGCGCATTGTCGCGAACATGAACGCGAGTCTCGCCGTGCCCACCGCGACGAGTGTGCGCACCGTCGCCGCGCGACTCTTGGAGATCAACCGAGCAGCGCTGAATGAGTCTCTGGCTCGTTCTAGCGGAGCAAAGGTCTCATTCACCCACGTCATCGCCTTTGCGATTTTGAAGGGTCTTGGTGCAATACCTTCTATGAATTCGTCGTTCGTCGACGCCGTCGACGAAAAAGGTACTCCTGGCGTACGCCACCACGAACACGTTGGTCTTGGACTTGCGGTCGACGTTGAAAAGAAAGACGGCACGCGCACGCTGTTGGTGCCGGTGATTCAAAATGCCGACACGATGGACTTTCGCACGTTTCTCCTTGCGTACGAGGATCTTGTTCGCAAGATTCACGGCGGTTCGTACGGTGCGGATGATCTCGCGGGCGCCACGGTGTCAATTACTAATCCCGGCACGATCGGCACCGTGCAGTCGGTGCCGCGCCTCATGCCCGGTCAAGGCGCGATTTTCGGTGTCGGCGCTCTGGCGTGGCCCGCAGGCTTCGAAGCCGCTGATCCGCGTGCGCTCGCCGAGCTGGGCGTTGGAAAGATCATGTCATTGACGTCTACTTATGACCACCGGATTATTCAAGGTGCCGAGTCGGGTCTGTTCCTCAAATTCGTGGCCGAATGTTTGACGGGAGGTCACGACTTCTATGACGACATTTTCACCTCGCTTGGAATTCCTTATGAGCCAGCTCGTTGGGCGAAAGACTCGAACGCCTCGACGAACGATGGCGAAGCCGAGAAGATTTTAAAGCAGATTCGCGTTCAAGCTCTTATCAATATGTACCGAGTTCGTGGTCACCTCAACGCCCACCTCGACCCATTGAGCAGTGAACCGCCGCCCCTGCACGCCGAACTGGACTTGGCGAATTACGGACTCACCATTTGGGATCTTCAGCGATCCTTTGTAGTGGACGGACTGGCCGGCTTTTACGAGGCGCCGCTGGAAAAGATTCTGGCAATACTTCGTGATGCGTACTGTCGCACCACGGGTATTGAGTACGGCCACATCATGGACCCGACACAAAAGCGTTGGATTCAGGAACGTGTGGAGGGTGTGAGCTCCACGACGACCCTAGAGGAGCAGCGCCGAATTTTGAACATGTTGAGTGAGGCTGAAGTCTTTGAGCGTTTCCTTCACACACGCTACGTTGGCCAGAAGCGTTTTGGTCTTGAGGGCGCGGAGTCGACGATTGTCGCTCTTCAAACGGTGCTCGACCTTGCTGCCGATAGGGGTGTGAAAGAAGCGGTCATCGGCATGGCGCACCGCGGTCGCTTGAACGTGCTCGCGAACATCGTGGGCAAGTCTTATAGCGATATTTTCTCTGAGTTCGAAGGCAATCTCGATCCGGAAAGTGTCCAAGGTAGTGGCGACGTGAAGTATCACAAGGGAGCTCGCGGTGTCTTCAAGAGCGCGAATGGTCAGATGATTGATGTGTCGATGGCATCGAACCCCTCGCACCTTGAAGCAGTGAGTCCCGTTGTCGAGGGCATAGTTCGCGCCAAGCAAGATCTTGTTCTTCGCCCAAGTGACGGCACGAAAAGTGAGAAGTCATTCGCCGAGCACCCGTACCTACCGGTCTTGATTCACGGTGACGCGGCCTTCGCGGGACAGGGTGTCGTCGCTGAGACGCTCAACCTTTCGCAGCTCTCGGGATACCGCGTCGGCGGCGCGATTCATATCGTGATTAACAACCAGGTTGGATTTACTACCGCGCCAGAGTCGGCACGCTCGAGTTTTTATCCCACCGACGTCGCCAAGATGATCCAGGCGCCGATTTTTCACGTCAACGGTGACGACCCCGAAGCTTGTGCTCGCGCGGCGCGACTGGCCTTTGAGTACCGCGAGACATTCGAGCGCGACGTGGTGTTAGACATCGTTTGTTATCGCCGATTCGGTCACAACGAGGGCGACGATCCGAGCTACACCCAGCCTCAGATGTACAAGATTATTGACCAAATGCGTTCGGTGCGAAAGATCTACACCGAGACGTTGGTGCGACGTGGCGACATTTCCATCGACGAAGCCGAGACCGCGCTCAACGAGTTCAACGCACGTTTACAGAGCGTGCTCGACGAAGTACGAACGGTTCCCGTTCCCGAGCTAAAGGGCGTGGGTGCCGTGAGCGCACCACTGGACGCCCCGGCCCCCGAAACGGGCGTCGACCGCGACACGCTGGTGGCAATCGCGAAAGCCACGATCACGGCTCCTGAGGGATTCACGATTCACCCCAAGCTCGAGCGCCAGTTCACTCAGCGTCTCGCGCTTCTCGAAAGTGGTGAAGTCGACTGGGCCTTTGGCGAAGCCTTAGCTATTGGTTCACTTGTCAAAGCGGGCTCGAATGTTCGCCTCACCGGACAAGACACTCGCCGTGGCACGTTTTCACATCGTCACGCGGCGTTGATTGACTACGACAACGGTGCGCAGTTCGTGCCACTTGCCAGCATGGGCGCTCCGGGGTTCTTCACCGTGCGCGACTCGTTCCTCTCTGAGTACGCCGCGCTGGGCTTTGAGTACGGGTACTCCGTCGAAGCCACCAACACGTTGGTTGCGTGGGAAGCTCAGTTTGGCGATTTCGTTAATGGTGCGGAAATCATCATTGACAACTTCTTGGTCGCCGCTGAGGACAAATGGGGTCAGCGCGCTTCATTGGTGATGCTGCTACCTCACGGCTACGAGGGCCAAGGTCCCGAGCACTCCAGCGGTCGCATAGAGCGGTTCCTTTCACTCAGTGCTCGAAACAACATCCGAGTAGCCCAGCCAACTACCGCCGCTCAGTACTTTCACTTACTGCGCAGTCAGGTCCTTCGCCAGCGCTCGACGCCCCTCATTGTCTTCACACCAAAGTCAATGTTGCGCGCAGTGCATACCCGTTCTCCGCTCTCAGCGTTCGAACACGGATCGTTTCAAACCGTGCTCGACGACAATGTTGAAGACGTCAACGTGGTCAAGCGCGTGGTGCTCGCCTCGGGCAAGGTGTCCCATGAGGTGCGTGGTCATCGCGACAACGTCGCCGCCAGTCGCGTCGCCGTTGTTCGCGTTGAGCAGCTCTACCCATGGCCGACCGATGAAATTGAACGAGTGTTGAAGGGTTATCCCAATCTCGAAGAAGTCGTCTGGCTTCAAGAAGAGCCCGAGAACATGGGTTCATGGCCCTTTGTACACCTGCGGATGCACGATCACCTGCGAAATCTCAAGGTGTCACACGTTGCTCGAGCGGAGTCGGCCAGTCCGGCGACGGGCAGTGGGCTTGTCCACGCTGCTGAACAGTCCGACCTCTTGGTTCGAGCAATCGGGTGAGTCCAAGCAAAGGCGCTCGACTTCGCGTCGTGGTCGATGGATCAAACCTCGCCACGGAAGGTCGAGTAACACCCAGTCTTAGTCAACTTGATGAAGCAGTGACGGCCTTTCAAGAAGAGAGTCCGAGCGCTGAGATCATTGTGGTCGCGGACGCGTCGTTCGAACATCGTGTTGCCGCAGGCGAACGCAGTCGCTTTAACGAAGCAGTGCTCGCCGGCGAGATCGTCACTCCGCCCGCTGGTGCCGTTGGACGCGGTGACGCGTTCATTTTGAAGATTGCCGATCGCATCAACGGTGTGGTGTTGAGCAACGACTCTTTCCAAGAGTTTCAAGACGAGTACCCCTGGCTCTTTGAAGTGGGCCGTCTTATTGGGGGCAAGCCCGTGCGCGGCGTGGGCTGGGTCTTCACGTCACGTTTGCCTGTTCGAAACGTGAAAGTGACGCGAGCGGTAAAGAAGTTGGCGGTGACCTTGCCCAGTGGCGCCAAGCCAACCATCGGCACGACGTTGACACCGGTGAAAGCGGCCAAGAAGGCCGCGCCAACGAAAAAGGCCGCGACCAAACCAGAAAAGGTCATCGAGAGGATTACGCCGAAAGCGCCCACGAAGGCCATCAAGAAGTTGGCGAAGAGTACCGAAGCGGCGAAGAAGACACCCCGCAAGAAGGCGGCAAAGGCAACCGCGACCAAGGCCAGAAAAAGAGCCACGAAGATAGCGTCGCCAACGACGCCGCCGGCGGTGGCGCTGCGCCGAGGTCGTCAGCCCGTAAACCCTGAGGCCGATTTCACGCTATTTACGCACACCTACCGCGTAGGCGCTCAGGTACCTGGAGAGGTGACGGCCTTCACCTCTCACGGTGCCGTCATAAAAGTTCAACTCAAGGGCGGCAAGCAGGTTGAGTGCTACGCCCCTACGATGTCGCTCGGCTCGCCCGCGCCCGCGCGTGCGCGTGACGTCCTCAAGCGTGGTGACCAACGCACGTTTCGCCTCGTGACTGTCGACAGCGAGCGACGTATCGCGGAGTTGGCCCTGGCGTGAGTGAACTCTCGCTTGACCCAATGGACTGGTTACCACACCGGCCACCGTTCTTGCTTCTCGACGCACTGGTGAGTATTGAACCTGGGCTGAGGGCAAGTGGTCGTTGGACGCTTCGCGGTGACGAGTGGTTCTTTTCTGGTCACTTTCCTGGTCGACCAACGACCCCGGGCGTCTTGCTGCTCGAGTCAATCGCCCAGTGCGGCGCGGTCGCGGTGCTCGCGGATCCTCGTTACGTCGGTCGTTTGCCGCTTTTTGGTGGCGTCGAGAACGCGCGGTTTCGACGTCAAGTCGTACCTGGCGACACCGTTGAGGTGGAGTGTGAGATGACCAAACTCTCAGCGCGCGGGGGTAAAGGATTCGGTCGTGCCATGCTCGAAGGAAAAGTGGCCGTCGAGACTGAATTATTTTTTATTTTGGCGGACGCAACCTCGACGTCATAGTTCCGGGATTAGTTGAGGCCTTTCGGCAACATCGCTTCAATGAACATAGGTCCCGGCGTCGCGTAGGAACGCTCGAGGGCTTCGACTAATTCATCGGCGGTCTCGACGCGAGTGCTCGGCACACCCTGTGCGCTTGCGAGCGACGTGAGATCGAGCGTGGGGTCATCGAGGTCGAGCATCCGCGCGCTTGTTGTACCCTCGCGTACCGCTCCGACACGCGTCAATTCCATATTGAGCACGGCGTAGCTTCGATTAGAGAGTCCCACCACCGTCACGTCGAGACCTTCGCGAGCCATGGTCCACAGTGCCTGAAGCGTGTACATCATCGATCCATCGGACTCGAGCGCGAGTACCCGGCGACCGCTGGCGACGGCCGCGCCCAAGGCGACAGGCAGTCCGTAACCAATGGCGCCGCCCGTCAGTGTCATCCACTCGTGCTCGGGCGAGTGACGCGTCGCTCCAAAGAGATGGATGCCGCTCGTGTTGGACTCGTCGGCAACAATGACACCTTCCTTCAGCGTCGCTCCAATCGCCTGGGCGAACGAGTGCGTCGTCAAATCACCGCTGGGCGCCGTTGGTTGCTCACCACGTTCGGCGTCGACCCGTGGAGCGTCGAGGGAATCGACGAGAGCCTCGAGGGCGCTAAAGGTGTCGCTGCCTGGCGGGGCGAGAACAATGACGTCACAACCTTCGGGCGATAAGCGGCTCGGGACGTTCGGGTACGCGAAGAAGCCCACGGGTTCGCGAGAGCCGATCACGATGATGGCTTCGGAGTCCTTCAGCTGATCGGCCGCGAACTCGCTGAGGTAGATGAGTCGCTCGGGACTCGCGACACCATCGCCGCGGTCCATCATCGCGGGAAACGTCTCCATCATGAATCGAGACGACGTCGCTGCGGCCACGCGTTGGGCGAGCGCCATCTGTTCTTTGTTGACGGCGCTGCCGCCAAGAAACAAGGTGCATCGCTGGGACCGAAGTGCGTTCAGCGCTCGTTCGAACGTCGCGTCGTCAATCTTGTCAAGTGGCGCGCGCGTTGCTCTGGGCCACGAGGAAGGTGCTCCCTTGATCTCGCTCCACGACATGTCTGCCGGTAGGACCAGTGTCGCGATTTGCCCGGGAGGTCCGTACGCGGCGCTGATCGCGTCAGCAGCGTCCTTGGCGAGGTCGTCACTCGACATCGTTCGCCGGTACCAGCCCTCAAGACCTTGGGCGAGCGCTTCGACGTTGCTTTGCAGCGGTGCGTCAAAGACAGAGTGGTACGTGGCGTGGTCGCCCACAATGTTGAGAAGGGGCACGCGCGCGCGCCGCGCGTTGTGCAAGTTAGCCCATCCGTTGGCCAGACCTGGTCCGAGGTGGAGCAACGTGGCGGCGGGTGATCCTTTGACGCGCGCGTAGCCGTCGGCGGCGCCGGTGGCGACGCCTTCAAAGAGACAGAGAATGCCGCGCATGTCCGGCGCGTCGTCGAGAGCAGCGACGAAGTGCATCTCGGAGGTGCCGGGATTGGAGAAGCAGACGTTGACGTCATTTGCTGCCAGGGTGGCCAGGAGCGAATGGGCACCGTTCATCGTTGGAATCTCCTTCAGTGGGTTAGAACGTCACCCGGAGCGAACTATAACCGCGGTATTTTGTCACTTAGTCGTGGAGCCATCGCTCTCGAGCGCTTCGACACTCTTCGCCAGCGAGGCGCGAATGGCCGCGAGTCGAGCCCGACGAGCGTCACCGCGTAGTGGAGCGTTCTTCTCTTCGAGGCTGCGAACGACCGCTTCAATGGGGGCCAAGAATCGCGACGGCGAACGGTCGGGGTATCGAGGATCGTTGCGTCCTTTGCTCCACGTAATGAGTAAGGAGCGTTCCGCACGACTCAGCGCGACGTAGGCCAAGCGCTGTTCCTCCGCGATCTGGGCAGTGGTAGTGGCTAGATAGTTAGGGAGCTGTCCTTCAGCCCAACCAATAGCCGCGACGTGTTGAAACTCGAGGCCTTTCGATCGGTGGATAGTTGAGAGCGCTACTGCGTCGCGCTCGGTGTCTTCCAGTCGTCGCGACGTCAACTCTGGCGCCGCGAGATCAGATGCGGGAGAGTGTTCGGGACCACGGCGCTCGTTGGGGACGTCCGCGGCGTCAAGGTAGCTCGCGACGAGTTCGAGTTGCGCGTTCGTGCGGGCCAACACCGCCATGGACTTCCATGACGTCCCCGGTTGGTGTTTCGCGGCCAGCCACGTCGCGACGTGTTCGGCCTCTTCTTCGTCGGTGTTATAACTGCGAACAAGCGGAACTTCGCCTTCGTCCTTGGCGGGCATGATGCCGCGAGCGCCTTCTTCGAGCAAGGTATTGGCTACCGCGATGATGTTGGCGGTTGACCGGTGGTTCCGCGTGAGATCGAGCACCACTGTGTCGGGCCAGGTCAGAAGAATCTCATTGATCAGTGTCGGGGTCGCACCATTGAAGCCGTAGATGGACTGATTGGGGTCACCCACACAGAACAAGTCGGGGTCGTCGCCGGCCATCTGGCGCAGCAACATGAACTGCAGGGGGTTCATGTCTTGGGTCTCGTCAACGTAGAGCGAACGGTTGCGGTAACGAAACGAGGCGAGAACGTCGGGTTCGTCGCGCAAGAGAGCAACTGCTTCGCCCAGCAAAAGATCGAAGTCCACGACGTTACGACTTTTGCAAAGCCCCACGTAACGATCGAGCACGTCGGCCAACTGCGCGGGCGCGAGCGGCGCGTCACGGCGAAGTCGACGCGCGTTCTTCGCGTACATCGCGCCATTGAATCCTTGGCTCAACGCCCAGCCAATTTCTTGTTCTAGTCGCGGCAACTGCCAGTCCTCGAGTTTCAGCTCGCCCGACTCGCGCAGTTGCTTAGCTAAAGCGCTGACAATCTTTCGGCGGTTGGGCTCGAGGGTAAGGGGACGCAGGTGATGATCGTCGCGGTACTGCGTGACGAGATTCAACGCGGCGCGGTGAAAGGTTCCGGCACGCACGTCGGGCACTCCAGCGCGAAAGAGTCGCCGACGTAACTCGTCGCCGGCCTTTCTCGTAAACGTCATGGCCAGTACTTGATCGGGCGCGACCTCTTGGTCCGCGATCCGACGCTGTATTCGTAGCGTGAGCACGTGCGTTTTACCCGAACCGGCAGTCGCGCGCACGAGGTGTCGACGGGCGGGCGACATCACGGCTTCGCGCTGTTCGGGCGTAAGGCCAACGAGGAGCTCGTGAGGGAAGGTTGTCTCGTCACTCATGGTGCCTACGACGCTACCGGTAGGCGGTGACGTGGTCTCGGGGGAGGGGTCAGCCTCACCTAACCTAAAAGACGTGCTTCGTAGCTACGGTGACTCGAAAATCTTTGGAGAGTCCTACGGGCAAGGACCCGTTCGAGTGGTCTGGCTTCACGGTTGGGCGCGACGTGGCGATGACTTCACGCTCGCCGCGAGCGAACTCGCTGATCGCTCGATTGCTTCGGTGACGCTCGATATGCCCGGATTCGGGGCTTCGCCGCCGCCCGAGATGGCCGGCGGCGCTCGGCACTACGCCGAATTGGTCATCCCGGTACTTCGTGAGATATCAAGCGATCCAATCGTCCTCGTCGGCCATTCCTTTGGTGGTCGCGTCGCCACAGTTATCGCCAGCACCCACCCCGACTTGGTTCGCGCACTGGTGCTGACAGGAGTCCCTCTTATACGTCTCGCGCCCGCCTCGAAGTCTCCGATTACATATCGACTCGTTCGCTGGCTGCACGCCAGGGGAGTCGTGAGCGACAAAACAATTGAAGCGGCACGACAAAAGTACGGCTCGACGGACTACCGACGAGCAGAAGGCGTCATGCGCGACGTGCTCGTCGCCAACGTAAACGAAAGTTACGAGAGGGAACTATCAACGATTCAGGCCCCAGTTGCTTTCGTGTGGGGTGAGAATGACACCGTCGTCCCCACCCTTGTTGCGCAAAGCGCCTCATCGATGCTGCAAGGCGAGTCCACGTTGGCGGTTTTCGCGAACGTTGGTCATCTCTTGCCCCTCGAGGCACCTGAGGAACTCGCGAAGGTAGTGGAGAAGGCCGTGCAACGATGAACCCGGTGGGCGCGTCACTCCTTGCGATCCTGCTCGCGTTGGCCTACGCCGCGCAGATGTCGCGATGGCTCCGGGTGCTCCAACGCGAGCACTACCAGCCTTCGTCGATGGTGCGCTTTCTCGGACGGTGGTCCGCTCCACCAAGGTCCAGCGCAAAAATGAGCGCGAGGTTGGGTACGACGGCGCGCGCGAAGCGCCCCGTGACGCTCACCTACGTGCTGATTGTCGTTATTGCGGTCGCGATCATTTTTCACGCGCACGTACTGCTCGTTCTCGTCTGCGCACTGTATGGACTGGCGTGCCCTCAAGGACTCACGATTCGGGGTCGAACGAGTCCGCTTGAGTGGACGCGACGTCTGCGCAGCGTCGCGTTAATCTCCTTCTCTTTCTCAATCGTCGTTACCGTCCTCGGAGTTCTTACGTCTGAGCCATTCATTGGTGCGATCATCGCGGTGCTCGCCGTACCCCCCGTGCTCGATCTCACCACGCGAATTCTTGGGCCAGCGGAGGATCGAAAGGCGCAAAGATTCGTTCTCCAGGCGCAACGACGCCTCGAGCAGGTTCACCCGAGAATCGTCGCGATCACTGGTTCCTACGGCAAGACCTCAACGAAGAACCATCTCGCGGATATCTTGAGTGACGACGGAGGCGTCGTGGCCTCGCCGCGCAGCTTTAACAATCGCGCTGGCCTCTCGCGTGCGATAAATGAGAACTTGGCCGAGGGAACACGAGTCTTCATTGCGGAGATGGGGACGTACGGCCCAGGAGAAATACGTGCGCTGACGTCATGGTGCGTGCCAGAGATCGCCGTCGTCACCGCCATTGGCCCCGTTCACCTTGAGCGAATGAAGTCACTGGACGTCGTTGAGGCCGCGAAACGTGAAATCACGGAGCGAGCGACGACGGTCGTGCTCAACGTGGATGATCCGCGACTTTCGACGTGGCCCGAGTCGCTGCGCGCGGAGGGCAAGCGTGTAATTTCTGCGGGCTCGAACAACACTGGGGCCGACGTTCGCGTGGTGAGTGAAGCGCGTCGATGGACGTTGATCGTCGAGGGCATCAACGTGGGGACGATCGAAGAGATTGTTGGTGTGCAGCCAACCAACGTGGCCTGTGCCCTTGGCGCCGCGATGGCGTTGGGTGTTGAGACCAAAAACCTTTTCGGCCGCCTCGCTAGTCTCCGACCCGTCGCGAACCGCCTGAACGTCGTGACCGCGGAGTCAGGGGTCGTCGTTATTGATGACACCTTCAACGCCAATCCCGCGAGTGCTGTCGCCGCGTTGAATGTGTTGGCGTCGCTCGATCTCACTGGTCGTCGCGTGGTCGTTACGCCTGGCCTCGTGGAGCTCGGGGACGAACAGTACGGCGAGAATCTTCGCCTCGCCACTCGCGTCGTGGCCGTGCCGGCTGAACTTGTTGTCGTCGCTCGAACGAACCTCGTCGCACTCGAAGCCGCGTACCAAAAGCCGGTGAGGCGCTTTGATACCCGCGAAGAGGCTGTGGCGTGGGTTCGCTCATCATTAGTAGCGGGCGACGGCGTGCTGTACCTCAACGACCTGCCCGACCACTACCCTTGATGTCTTAATGACTTTGTTGCGAGGTGTTCGGTGACCAGTGCAGTGCTCTTCGGGGGTCCTTCGCCCGAACACGACATCTCTATTTTGACTGGACTGCAAGCTCTACGTGAGTTGCGTCGAGGCAGCGACGACGTCACCGGTATTTACTGGACCAAAACCGGATCGTTTTATTCCCTTGATGGCGACGCCGAAGCCGAGAGTTTTCTTGACGGCGTCCCCAAGGGTTCGAGTGAATTGTCGCTGCGTCTGGGCGATCAGGGCGGTTTCTATTCGAGCGGTCGTCGAGAACGTCGTTTGACGATTGACACCGTGTTGCTTGCTACGCACGGCGGACCTGGCGAAGACGGCACCCTCCAGGGCGCGCTCGACCTTGCAGGTCTGCTCTACACCGGCCCAAGCCTCGCTGGTGCCGCACTCGGGATGGACAAGTGGGCCTTTGGTGCACAGGTCGCCGCTGCCGGTCTGCCGACGTTGCCCCGAGCACTCCTGACGAGAGCGACCACGTCACTGCCTTTTGAAGGGCCGTATATTTTGAAGCCGCGATTCGGTGGCTCGTCCATAGGCATAGAAACAGTGGCCGACCTCGCCACGGCGCGGGCTCGATTGACGTTGAACACGCACTTAGCGAACGGTTGCGTTATTGAACCGTATCGAAGCGATCTTTCGGATTTGCAGATCGCACTGCGAACCTATCCATCTCTAGAACTCTCTGCGATCGAACGACCGCTTCGTCGTTCGAAGGACGCGGAGATTCTCAACTACCGCGACAAGTACGTAGGGGGAGAGGGAATGGTCTCCGCGCCGCGCGAACTGCCGGCCGTGCTGTCCGCCCAGCAACGTAGCGACATTATTCGTTACATCACGGCTATCGCCGACATCGCCGAGGTTCGCGGAGTGGCGCGCGTGGACTTTCTCGCCAGTGAATCCGAGCTTTACGTCAACGAGATCAACACCATCCCCGGTTCACTCGCGAAGCATCTCTTTGTCGATCCGCCCTTGGCGTTCGCGACGTTACTTCGAGACTTGTTGAGTGAAGCGCGCGAACGCCCAGCTCATCGCTACAGCGCCGCTGGCGCGGACGGACTCGTCTTGCGCTCCGCGGGTTCGATCGCCGCCAAACTCGCGTAACCGAGGCACTCGCGCGAGCGCTTCGGAGAGAGCGTCACTGTAGGGATCGATCAGCAGTCCCTGCTGCAATGCCCAAAAGGCCAATTCATAGTTACGTCGCTGAAGCGAACTGTGGTGCAGCGCGAGCGCGGCCCATTCGCCGTCGCGAGCCAGACGCGCGCCGTGACCTTCGGCGAGGAACCACTCGAAACCGCGCAGGGCACTAGCCAGTGGCTCACCCTTGATGAGCAGGAGCGCTTGGTGCGTGAGTGGTGCCGCGTCCTCAACGGGGAGCTGGCGGGCGCGAGCAACCAACGTGGAAAATACT
>Ga0208849_1001951_pt1 | contig 12395 bp, 6 predicted proteins | sample NGESurdeep072012_10_FD_184470 | JGI IMG/M metagenome (GOLD analysis project Ga0208849, IMG submission 184470) | Arctic peat soil microbial communities from Barrow, Alaska - NGEE Surface sample 53-3 deep-072012 (SPAdes) | ecosystem: Environmental > Terrestrial > Soil > Wetlands > Peat ...
GCGGCGCAGCGCATCGCGGACGACCTCGCTCTTCGTCTTGCCGGTCGCGTGGGCCAAAGCCTCGGCTTCGGCGGCGAGGTCATCGGGGATCGACACGGACAACAGGCGCGCCATATGAAATCATCATATCGACAAGGTCAAGACAGGCGAGCGCCCGAGCGTGCTGCCCCAGCGGTCGAGCGCCTGCGCTGCGAAATGAGGGCCCGCCGCAGGCGTGCGCAGCGCGGTCTCGAAGCCGCGCGCGCTTGTGCTCGCCACCGGGACCAGGGCGCCCGGATCGCTGCCCGCGAGCAGCTGCCAGCCGTGCACCTCGGTGGCGCCGTTCCAGCTGGCGTAGGCGGTCAGGCCGCGGCCGGCGCCGGCGAGCGCGATCGCCGGGGCGTCGGCAGGCAGGCCCGTCCAGGGCAGGCGGAAGGCCCTGTATGACTCGTACTGGTGGCCGAGCTCGGCGTCGAACACGATGCGCCCTGTGTGGTCGAACTCCGACACGCGCGGCACTTCGCCCCAGCCGACGAACACGTTGCCGTTTCCCAGGAGCTGCACGCTTCCCTGGCTGCCGGCGAGGATGTTGCGGTGGGTGTATTCGTCGAGCATCGTCGCCGTCATCGACCCCTCGTCGACGTCGAGGATCAGCGCGCGTGAGCGCTTCTCCACCGCGGGGGTCGCGCCGTTGTCGAACACCGTCATCGTGCCGTCGAGCTGGCGGCGAGCGTCGTGCTGCCACGCGAAGCTGGCGCCGGCGCGCATGTCGAAGTCGCTGCCCTTGCCGCCGAGGCGCCACATGATCGCGCCGCTGCGATCGAGCTTGTAGACCGTGTGCGTGCTGCGGCCCGACACCAGCAGGTTGCCGTCGCCGTCGAGGCCGACCGAGTTGATGTGGAAGAAGTCCCAGTTGGCTTCCACCGGCGCGTAGGACTCCGCGAGGGGGATGTGCTCGAGGCTGTGCCACTCGAGCAGCACCTGACCGCCGGCGAGGTCGATCTCCTGGAAGATCGCGTCCTGGATGGTGCCGTTGCGTGGGCCGCCCACCGGCGTGAGGTCCGCTCTCGTCACGACGTAGCTGGTCAGCAGCGCGGTTCCGCGGGGTGTGATCACGAACTCGTGCAGGTCGCCGCGCAGCCCTCGCGCTGCCTGCACGCGGCGCAGGGTGCGATAGCTCGAGTCGGCGATCACGTATTCGCCGACGCCGTGGCCGAGTTCGATCGAGCCCTCCCACCACGTCAGCACCGGGCTGCCGCGGTAGTGCTGCACGCGGAAGTTCGTCGTCACCTTGCCGCTCAGCGGGTTCTCCCACAGCGGCTCGCCGCTGTTCTCGACGATCACCGCGCCCGCCTGTCCATTGGGCGCGTTGTACGGTGCGATGAAGATCGGGTCGGGGGAGACCCCGGTCTCGCGCCGCGCGACCGTCAACGCCGGGATCCGCAGGTCAGGACGCGTGTGCCACCGCGGCGCCGCAGGCGGCGCGGAGTTGCCCGAGGACGCCAGCGCACGCGCGAGCTCGCCCAGCGCGCCGGTCATCGTCAGACCCGCGGCGCCCGCGCCCGCGTAGCGCAGGAGCTGCCTACGGGTGATGGGGTGCGCGGGACTTTGCATCGGTGTCACTCCATGACAGCGCAAACGCGCGAGAAGCAGCTCAAGCGCGGTGAAGAATCTCGCGAGAACGCCGTTCGCCCAGGCGAGCGCGCATCGCGGATCGGAGCTAGGGTCTAGCGCATGGCCGACACCGAGCCCGCCCTCGAGCGCCAGCAGCCGTTCGCGAACTTCCAATACGAGATCTACGCCCGCGGGCTCGGCGGCGAAACGCCCGCGCTGCCGACGTCGGTCGCGGAGCTCGAGGAGCGTGCGCGCGAGCTGCTCAGCGCCGAGGCGTTCGGCTACGTCGCGGGCGGCGCCGGCGCCGAGCTGACGATGCGCGCCAACCTCGAAGCGTTCGCGCGCTGGCGCATCGTGCCGCGGATGCTGCGCGACGTCTCCGAGCGGGACCTCAGCACGAGCGTGCTCGGCACCGCGCTGCCCGCGCCGGTGCTGCTCGCACCCATCGGCGTGCAGTCGATCGTCCATCCCGACGCCGAGCTCGCCGTCGGTCGCGCCGCCGCCGCGCACGGCCTGCCCGCGATCCTCAGCACGGCCGCCTCGAACACGCTCGAGGATGTCGCCGCTGCTATGGAGCCCACCCCACCGGCCAGCCGCTGGTATCAGCTGTACTGGCCCAGGGAGCGCGAGCTCGCCGCGAGCTTCGTCAGCCGCGCCGGCGATGCCGGCTACGAAGCGATCGTGGTCACGCTCGACACGTGGCTGCTCGGCTGGCGACCGCGCGACCTGCAGAACGGCTACCTGCCGTTCCTGAAAGGCGAGGGCGTCGCCAACTACTTCAGCGATCCCGTGTTCCGCGCCGCTCTCGAGCGGCCCCCCGAGGAGGACCCCGTCCCCGCGATCGGCCACTGGGCCTACCAGTTCGCCAACCCGAGCGTCACATGGGCAGACCTCGCGTGGCTGCGCGAGCAGACCGACCTGCCGATCGTGCTCAAGGGGATCATCCACGCCGACGATGCGCGCCAGGCGCTCGACGCCGGCGTCGACGGCCTGATCGTCTCCAACCACGGCGGCCGCCAGGTCGACGGCGCGCTCGGTGCGCTCGACGCGCTGCCCGGCGTGCGCGACGCCGTCGGCGAGCAGTTCCCCGTCCTGTTCGACAGCGGCATCCGCACCGGCGCCGACGTGTTCAAGGCGCTCGCCCTCGGAGCCGACGCGGTCTGCCTCGGGCGCCCATACATGTGGGGCCTCGCGCTCGGCGGCCAGGCCGGCGTGGAACAGGTGCTGCGCTGCCTGCTCGCCGAGCTCGACCTCACGCTCGCGCTCAGCGGACACACCGAGATCGCGCAGCTCGAGCGCTCAGCGCTCGCGCGCCTCTGACCTACACTCCGCTCGTGGCCGGCGAGCTCGCCAGGACCAAGCGTCTCACGCTCGTCGCGTGCATCCTCGGCTCGAGCATCGTGCTGCTCGACGGCAGCGTCGTCAACGTCGCCCTGCCGACGGTCCAGCGCGCCCTCGGCGGCGGGCTCGCAGCCCAGCAATGGATCGTCAACGGCTACCTGCTGACGCTCGGCTCGCTGATCCTCATCGGCGGCTCGCTCGGCGACCTGTTCGGCGAGCGACGCGTGTTCGCGATTGGCGTCTGCGCGTTCGGCGTCGCGTCGCTCGCGTGCGCGCTCGCGCCCTCGATCGCCGCGCTGGTTGCCGCTCGCGCCCTGCAGGGCGTCGCCGGAGCGCTGCTCGTGCCGAGCTCGCTTGCCGTGATCGTCAACACGTTCTCCGAGGGCGAGCGAGGCAAGGCGATCGGGAGCTGGACGGCGTGGGGTGCGATCGCGGGCGTTCTCGGTCCGCTGGCCGGCGGCGAGCTCCTCGCGATCGCCTCCTGGCGCTGGATCTTCCTCGTGAACATCCCGCTGGTGATCGTGTGCGTCGCGCTGGTCATGCTCGTGATCCCGCGCGCTGCGCCGCGTCGGGCCGGTGCGCGCCGGATCGACGTCCCGGGCGCCGTGCTGTGCGCCGTCGGCCTCGGCGGCCCCGTGTTCGCGCTGATCGAGCAGCCGCGTTTGGGATGGTCGAGCCCCGCGGTGATCGCGCCGCTCCTCGGAGGGGTGATCCTGCTCGTGCTCTTCACGCTCTACGAGTCCCGCGCGCGAGATCCGATGCTGCCGCTCGGTCTGTTCCGGCGGCGCAACTTCGCCGCGGGCAACGTCGAGACGTTCTCGATGTACGCCGGGCTCGCGATCCTGTTCTTCTTCCTCGTGCTGTTCCTGCAGCAGATCGGCGGCTACTCGCCACTGCAGAGCGGCCTCGCGACCCTGCCTGCGACGCTCATGATGTTCTTCCTCTCCAGACGCTTCGGCGCGCTCGCCGATCGCTACGGCCCGCGCCTGTTCATGGGCGCCGGCCCGCTCGTCGCGGCCTGCGGGCTGTTGCTGTTCCTGCGCATCGGCACCCACGTCGACTACGTCTCCGAAGTGCTTCCCGGGCTGCTCGTCTTCGCGCTCGGGCTGTCGATGACGGTCGCGCCCCTGACCGCCGCCGTGCTCGCCGGCGCCGAGCACCAGGCCGGCATCGCCTCGGGCGTCAACAACGCCGTCGCGCGCGTGGCCGGCCTATTGGGGACGGCCGCCGTCGGCGCCGCCGTCGCTGGCTCGTTCAGCTCGACCCTCGATCGAGACCTCTCCGGGGTGCGCCTCGGGCCAGCCGCCCGCGGCGCCGTCGCCGCCGCCAAGCGTCTGCCGCTCGGACGTCCCGACGTGCACGGCCTGCCCCCGGCGCAGGCGCGCGCCGTCGGCAGCGCCGCCGAACAGGCCTCGCTGCACAGCTTTCACCTCGGCCTCGCCATCGCCGCCGCCCTCGTTGCGCTCGGCGGCCTGATCGGCGTCGCCGGCATCCGCAACCCGCAGGCAGCCACCGACGCCGAGGTCCACGCGGCCGACTGCGCAGGCGGCCAGCTCGTGGGGGTCAGCAGTCCGGACGTAACGCCTGCGTAGAGAGGCCGGGGGGAGGGGGCAGCGGGAGGTGGCGGGAGGTGGCAGGCTCAGACGCACACGTGCCTGACGTGGCGCTCGAGCGCCGTCACACCCGCAATCGCCGTGTCCTCCAGCTGTCTTATGGAGACGTCCGCCTTCGAGCTGAAACGCCCGATCGTGAGGTTCAGCAGGCAGCGGCCCGTGGTGAAGGACACTTCGACTTCGCTCAGCTGTCCGCCGGGCTCGGTCTGCGTCTGGCGTCTTCCGAGCGCGCCGGGAAGCGCCGCGACGGCGAATGTCTGTCTCGTCGCGGACTTCTCCGCGGGCGCCGGGGAGGATGCGGGCGAGAATTCCGAGCTTTCGGCGGCGAAAGCGTGCTTCGCACCGGCGGCTGTGCGGAAAACCGCCGCCCACGAGGAGGCGAACGCGTCGCGGGCCAGTCGAAAGGTCTCGAGCGCGCCCTGCGCGAACCCATCGTGTTCGAGTGCGCCAGCGTTCGGCTTGCCGCCGTAGTCTGCCGCGGAGGTCGTCGAGCGCAGCTTGACCTTGGCGGCGGCAAACCCAGGTAGCTCCGCGCGCGGCAGCACCAGCGCCGCCGGCATAATCCGCGCCGCGGGGGCGGCCGCGCAGGCGGGGGTCGCAAGCGCACAGGCGCACCCGATCGCCAGCAGGAACGCTCGCTTACCGTCCACGTCAGCTGTTGCGCTACCACCGGCTCGCATCTCAGGCGGACCTTAGCGGTGCTGGCGGATCAGTCGCAGCGCACGCTTGAGCAGGTTCGCGGTCGGCTCCTCGTGGTAGGCGACTTCGAGGCCGACTTCGATCGCAAACCCCACCAGTCCTGTCTGCTTGTGCGTCTTGGTGTAGCTCACGCCGCTGGTCACCGCGGCGCCCTCGCCGAGCGACGCGCCGAACTCGACCCCGTACCACAGCGGATTTGCGCTGAAGCTCCAGAACACGGTCCCGGCGACCCCGACGTCGAACTGACCTTCCACGCTGGCGAAGTGGAACGCGCCCGCCAGGCCCCCGACGCGCCTCAGATTCGACACCTGGGCGCTGAGGTTGGCGGAGGCGTCAAATCCGGTGCTGGCGCCGCCGGCGACTGTCGAGGTGGTGCCCTGCTCTTCTTCGTATCCCTTTTCCCTGGCGCGCACCGCACAGCCGCCGAGGCCGACGTGGACGTGGAAGATCGAGGCGCTCGCGCCGACGCAGAGACCTTCGGTGTCTGCGCCCGTCGCGTCCGCGTTGTCGATCGGGTCGTCCTTGGCAAATGCGTAGGGCATCTGCGTCGTGGCGGCTTCCGGATCGCGCGTGAGAAACTGCGCGGTGGCCGGGTCGTAATAGCGTGAGCGCAGGTACTGCAGGCCTGTGTCCGCGTCGGTGTATTGCCCGTCGAAGCCGAGTGGGCTGGTCGCGCCGGTCAGCGCCGCGGGCACGCCGTAGGCGTTGTAGCTGGCGCTGCCGGCGACGTTGCCGTCGGTTTCTGTCAGCAGCCGGGTTGAGCCCTGCTGATCGTGATGCAGGTACAGCACCGCTTCGCTGCTCGAGATCTGCTCGATGGGCAGGTCTTCGGGCCCGTAGACGTAGCTCGCGCCGCCATCGCTGAGGACCGTCGCCGGGCTTTCGGCCAGATCCCACGCGAGGTTGGTGGTGGCGGTGGCGTCCGTCTGCGAGACGCGCAGGCCTTCGCCGTTGTACACGTAGCTGTCTTCGAGCTTCGGCGTCGAGCCTTCGGCGGGACGCGACACGGACGTGAGCTCGCCGATCTGGTTGTAGGTGTAGCTCGTCGCCGCGGCGCTCGGCGGGTGGGAGCTGACGCGGTCGGCGTCTTCGTTGTAGCCATAGCTGGTCCCGGCTCCGGCGGTGAGCTCGTCGCCGGCGTTGAACGTGTTCGTGCCCGTCCCCAGTTTGACCGGGTTGCCAGCGCCGTCGTATTCGTAGGCGGTGCTGCCCGCCTGCACGAGACGATTGCGGTCGTCGTAGGCGTACCCCGTCGTTTCTTCGCCAGGTAGCCCTTTGGCTTTGGTGGAGATCACCTGGCCGTCGTTGTTGCGTGTGTAGCTGAGCGACGCGAGCGTTTCGCTGCCGCGCGCGAACGTCGTCGCCGAGATCTGCTGGGACGGGGTGTAGGCATAGCTGTCGGTCTCGCCCGTCGCCGCCGGAAACGCGGTCGAGGTGAGGCTCGAGTCGGCGTCGTAGGAGAAGCGCGTGGTGTTGCCGAGCCAGTCCGTGACGCTCGCGAGCCGCCCCACGGGGTCGTAGCCGCGTTCGACCGCCTTGCCGTTTGGATATGTGATCTTCGTCGGCTCGCCCGCCGCGTTGTATTCGTAGCCGACGGTGTCGCCGGCACCGTCTTTGGTTTCTGTGAGCCGGTCGAGCTGGTCGTAGGTGAAGGTGGTGGTGCCGCTGCCGTCGGTCAGCGTGGCGGGAGCGCCGTCGGCGTCGTAGGTGTATTCGACGGTGGGCGTCCTGCCGTCTGAATAGGTGATCTTCGTGACCTGGCCGTCGGCGTTGTAGCTGTAGGTCGCTGCGTGACCTTCCGGGTCGGTCGTCGTTTCGAGCTGACCTGTCTTGGTGTAGGTCATGAGCGTCTTGTGCCCGAGCTGTTCGGTCGTTTCGGTGACCGCACCGAGCGCGTTCCTGACGTAGGTCGTGGTGTGAGCGTTGCCGTCGGTCTGCGTGGTCACCTGGCCCGCGGCGTTGTAGCCGATTTCTTCGGTGGCGCCGCCCGTATGGGTGATCTTCGTGGGCTCGCCGGCCGCGTTGTAGGTGTAGGTCGTGGCATGGCCGTCGGGGTCGATCACGGCTTCGAGCTCGCCATTGGCTGCATAGACGTACTTGGTCGAGCCCGTCACCCACTCCTGCACGCGGTTGTTGGCCGTGTCGGCGACCCACACGTCGCCCTTCGTGTCGATCGCGAGCGCGTGCGGTCCGCTCATCTGCCCCGCCCCCGAGCCGCTGGTGCCGAGCTGCTGCAGGTATTTGCCTGCGCTCGAGAACTCCTCGATGCGGTTGTTCTTGGTGTCGGCGACCCAGATGTTGCCTTGGGCGTCGATCGCGATGCCGGCGGGCGCGGACAGCTGGCCTGCGCCGGCGCCTTTGCTGCCGAGCTGCTGCAGGTATTTGCCTTCGTTGGTGAGCTCCTCGATGCGGTTGTTCTTGGTGTCGGCGACCCAGATGTTGCCTTGGGCGTCGATCGCGATCCCCTGTGGTGAGACGAGCTGACCGGCCGCTTTGCCTTTGGTCCCGAACGCATCGAGGAATTCGAGGTGGCGGGTCGATTCTCCCGTGTGGGTCGGAGGTTCGGTGACGGTGACGGGCTGGCCCTGCGCGTCGCGTTCGATCGTGGTCTTGTTGCCCAGCGCGGTTGTCGAGGAGATTTCTTCTGAGTCTTCGTCGTAGGCGAACGTGCGCTTGTGGCCTTCGGGGTCCGTTTCGCTCGTGCGATCGCCGTAGCTGTCGTACTCGTAGGTCCACGTGTGGCCCAGTGGATCCGTCATCGAGGTGGGCTCGCCGTTGGCGTTGTAGCTGTATTTCGTCGTTTCTGCTCCGCCGGGCGCGGGGCTGGAGGCTTCCACGACGTCGCCGTGCGAGTCGAGCGTCAGTGTCGTCGTCTCACCGGCCGGCGTGGTAGTGCTCGTCAGGTCATGCGTGGAGTTGAAGGCCCATTTCGTCACGTGGCCCATCGGCGTGCTCGCGCTGAGCCTGTCGCCCGCGGCGTCGTAGGTGAAGCTCGTCTTCTGTTCCTGCGGATTGGTGACGGACAGGAGATTGTCGTTGGTGTCATATTCGTAGGTGGTGGTCGCGGCGCTCGATGTTCCCGATGCGCTGGTGACGCTCGTCTCGAGCCCGGCACCGTTCAGCGAGACTGTTGTGTTCGACCCCGTCGGTTCCCCGATCACGACTTCCGAGCCGTTGTAGCTCCAGGTGCGCTTGCGGCCGGCCGGATCGGTCTGGGAGGTGACGCGATGCTGTTCGTCGTATTCGGAGCTGGTGGTGTTGCCCTTCGCGTCCGTGCTCGCGGTGAGCTCGTGCGAGGAGTCATAGCTGAAGCGCCAGGTGGGACTCGTCGCGCCGGGCTCCTGTACCGCGACGAGGTTCTGTTTCAGGTATTCGTAGTGGACGATGTGGCCCATCGGGCCCGTGACGCTTTCGACGAAGCCTTTTTCGTTGTAGGCGAAGTGAAGTGAGCGCCCGGCGGGGTCGGTGATCGTCGCGACGCGTTCTTCCGGCGGGGAGGGACAGGAGCTGCGTCTGGTGGATGCGGGCTGCGCGAGCCTGTCCTGCCGGCGGGCGTCCGCGATGCTTTCTTCGCACGGGACTTCCTCATAGGTGAGCGTGATCGCGTTGCCGTTGCGGTCGGTCTCGCTCAGCAGTAGGCCCGTATCCCCGAACACCAGCTTCGTTTGGTCGGGAAGCGTGTACACGTACTGGGAGCCGTTCCTGGCGAGTGTGGATTGCACCAGCGGGCTGGTCGGGACGTAGGCGCCTTCGTTGTTTTCGAGGAACGTGACGGTGCTGCCGTTGTCCTGATGCACGATCGCCGTTCCGGCGCCGAGTTCGAGGTGCGCGCTGTAGGAGCTCGTCCAGCCGAACCCGAATGGGCCGGCCGCGCTGCCGCTGCGCGCCTGCGCGGCGGCGAGTTGCGAGTTATACGTTCGTTCGAGATGCAGTCCCGGGCCGCGGCCGCCGACTTCCAGATCGGTCTGCGAGAGCGTCTCGTTGCCGGACGCGCAGTTGACCGTCGCGCCATAGAGGCAGTCGGCTCGGGCAGGCTCGCCCTGGTTGGCGATCCCGTACAGTTCTGAGCCTGGCTCTTCGGCGACGGGCAGCGATTCGACCGCGAGAATCGCGCCCACCGAGAGCGATGCCGAGACGGTCACGGGCGGCACTTCGTCGCGGCGCGTGCCGAACCGGAAGAGGTGGTTCTGGCCGACTTCGAGACTCAGGCCGATCGCCCGTTCGTAGTTGGGCTGGCATTCGCTTGCCGTGAACGCCTCGTCGCTCGTTGGCAGCTGTTCGCGGTTGCCGCCGACACCGCCGCCTGCGCGCTTTCCACAGTTGGCGAACAGGCCCCAGGTCGCATCGCGCGGCGATTCTGAGACACCGCTGGTTTCTCCGGACGCGCTCGAGGAGAAGTTGACGTCGTCGAATTCGACGGTCAGATCCGTGTTGGAGGTGGCGGGGCTGAAGGGAGCGCCGACGATCCATTCCCAGCCGCCGGAGCTGCGGAAGGACCCGCAGGTTTCTTCGGGCGGAGGGCCGCATTCGTGCGGCGGGAACGTGCCGCTGTTGTGGAGGGTGACGGGTGCGCCGCCGCCCGGGGGTGTCCCTTCGCCTTCACCGAAGAACTGCCAGTGTTCGGCGCTTTCGGTGATTGTCAGCACTTCCGGGTCGACCATGATCGGGTAGGCCAGCGTCGAGGACGTGTGTGCAACGCTCACGACGAGCTCGTCCCCTGTGACCGTCATCGTCGCCGGCACCGCCGCGCCGAGCGCGTCGCGGGCCGCGGGCGCACGCACGAGCGCGAGCGTCCTTCCGTCACGTGTCACGAGCGCGCCGCCGCCGTCGGGGCTGAGCGCTGCCCCGGCGGGCAGCAGCACCCGGTAGGCGAGCTGTTGCGGGCTGAGTCGCGATCTCAGCAGCGCTGCCAGATCTACGCCGCGAATCGTCGGCGTCACGAGGGCGTCCTCGTCGAGGCCGACCTCGGGGAAGAACACCGTCTTGCCCTCGAGCACGCCGCCGCTGACGTCGGCGCCCAGCGGGACGATGCGGATACCGGCCGAGCCGATCGCCACGCCGCCCGCGAGCGTGCGCGCGACCGACGTGTCCTGCAGTGGGTTGGCGGCGGCGAAGCCCGAGGCGGTGGCTCGCAGCGCCAGGCTCACGGGGCGCGTCGAGGTTGCCGTGCGGCCGGCGAGCAGCGGCACCGTTGACGTGTCGAGCTGCAGGCCGCGCGCGGTGCGAACGAGCGCGCGGTTTGCGCCGAGGTAGCGTAGAACGGAGCCTGCAGTCGCGAGCGAGCTGGCGGGGTTGGTGCTCATTGCGGCCAGCCAGGATCCGAACGTGTCCTTTGCGAGGCGCTCCGAGGCAGCACTCGCGAGGTGATGAAATGCCAGCTGGGAGGCACGCGCTCGCGCGAGCGTCGCGCGGGCACTCGACTGTGTGCGACGCGTCGAGCTCGCTCCGCGTGCGAGGCGCAGCGCGCCGTCGGGCACCCTGCGTTGAAGCTCGCCCGCGATTGAGGCGTGCGCGCGTGCGTGGTCACCGTGGGAGAGCCCGAATCCGCTGAGCGCGGACGCCGGCGCAACGCCGACGACACAGACGAGCAGGCCGGCTGCCACCGTTTGCCAGCGCTTCTTCATAGGACCACCCCCGGTTGTCGACGCCTCTTGCGATCACTCGTGCCGAGTGGCCTGAGGATCACCGCCAGTGTGGGGCGAACATAGCTTCACTCCCGCGGTCTGTCAAGCCGACGTCATGGCAAATTCGGAACTTGACGTTAGTTGTCAGCGGGACTGTCGTTCTGGTGAATTTCGGAAACATACTCACTCACACACGAGCGCGTGACGGAGCTTGTTTGACATGGCCAGCCAGTCAGGATTTGGGCGACACGGCAGGCGCTGAGCTGAAAGCGTCAGACCGGCTCGCGCGAGTACTCGCGCATGGCCTCGATGATCGGACCGAGCCGGCGCCCGCGCTCGGTCAGCCGATACTCGACCGTCGGCGGGCTCGAGGGGATGACGGTGCGCTTGACGAGGCCGGCGGCCTCGAGGTCGCGAAGGCGCTCGGACAGCATCCGCGGCGAGATGCCTGCGACGGCGTCGGCGAACTCGTTGAAACGCAGCGCGCCGGTGAGGGCGGCATAGATGATCGAAAGCTGCCAGCGCCGCTCGAGGAGGTCCGCGGTCTCGCGGACCTCCACGGGGACGGGCTCACACCTACGCGTGCGCGACATCGCGGGCCGGCTCCAGCGCGCGGTCGATGACCTCTTGGACGGTCATCACCGGGTGGAAGGTCATCTGCTCTCGGACCTCCTCCGGGATCTCGTCGAGATCGCCGCGGTTGCGCTCGGGCAGGATCACGTCTGTCAGGCCGGCGGCATGGGCGGCGAGCGCCTTCTGCTTGAGCCCGCCGATCGGCAGCACGCGACCCTGCAGCGTGACCTCGCCGGTCATGCCCACCGTGTGCTTGACAGGACGCCCGGACAGCAGCGAGGCGAGGGCGGTGACCATCGTCACACCCGCGCTCGGACCGTCCTTGGGGATCGCCCCGGCGGGCACGTGCACGTGGAACTCCCTGTTCTCGAACGCGTGCTCGTCGATGCCAAGCTCCTCGGCGTGGCCGCGGACGTAGGAGAGCGCGATCCTCGCGGACTCCTTCATCACGTCACCGAGCTGACCGGTCAGCACCAGGCTGTTGCCGCCGTGGCCGCCGCCGGTCATGGCGGTGGCCTCGACGAACAGCACGTCGCCGCCTGCGCCCGTCACGGCAAGCCCCGTCGCGACACCCGGTGTGGCGGTGCGCGCGGCGGACTCCTGGAAGAACTTCTGGCGCCCGAGCGCGTCGCGCACGGTCTCCACGTCGATCTTCACCGGGGTCTCTGCCTTGCCTGATGCGATGCGAGTTGCGGTCTTGCGCAGCACGGTGCCGAGATTGCGCTCGAGACTGCGTACGCCGGCCTCGCGGGTGTACTCCGCGATGATCGTGCGCAGCACGTCGTCGGAGATCTCGACCTCGTCTTCGCGCAGGCCGTTGCGGTCACGCTGGCGCGGCCACAGGTAGCCCTTGGCGATTGCGAGCTTCTCCTCGGAGGTGTAGCCGTCGAAGCTGATGACCTCCATGCGGTCGAGCAGCGGTCCGGGGATCGTGTCGGCGACGTTGGCCGTG
>Ga0208849_1001952_pt1 | contig 12393 bp, 16 predicted proteins | sample NGESurdeep072012_10_FD_184470 | JGI IMG/M metagenome (GOLD analysis project Ga0208849, IMG submission 184470) | Arctic peat soil microbial communities from Barrow, Alaska - NGEE Surface sample 53-3 deep-072012 (SPAdes) | ecosystem: Environmental > Terrestrial > Soil > Wetlands > Peat ...
CCCGAGATATGTGCTGGCGTACAGGTTACCGTCTGGACCAGCGGCGATCGCGAATGGGTTGTCATTCGTTGGAGCGGTATATTCGGTGATTGTGCCGCCAGTCGTTATCTTGCCAACCTTATGACTCCATTCGACAAACCAAAGATTGCCGTCTGGTCCGGTGACAATATCGTATGGAGAGGCGCCCGCTGTCGGGGTGGGATATTCGGTAACCCTCCCCGTGGGTGTGATCTTTCCGATTTGATTGGAACAGGCGTCAGTAAACCACATGTTCCCGTCCGGACCTTTGCCTATCCCGAATGAACATGAACGTGACGGCAGCGGGTATTCAGTGATTTTTCCGACGGTTGTGATCTTGCCGATGATGCCGCCGGATTCGCTAAACCACAATGTGCCCATCGCTCCCGCTGCAATGTCATATCCAGTCTGTCTGCTTGGAATCGCGTATTCGGTAACGACACCGCTTGGCGTGATCTTGCCGATGCGCGCTGCGTTATTTTCCGTAAACCAAACGTTCTTATCGGAGCCGGTAGCCATATAGGAAGGAAACGAATTTGCATGCGGCAGCGGGTACCTGAAGATAACGTTCTTCGTGGATTGATTGAAGGAATCGACGACGTCCTGCGGCACGAGACTTCGAGCGCCTGGTAATACACTGGTCGGATTCGCAGCATTGCTGGCCGAACAATTGACCAACAAGATAACTAGACCCGCTATTGCATAACGCTTTTTCATGACCGCCCCACACATGAGTGCCCGAATAACGTCAAAGCTTCGGTAGCTATATATGCAAACGTACACCTATTCGAAAACATCTCTATACAAGATTCACGTTGGCGCACGCTAACGGTTATCTTCGCCGTGTGGGACTTAGGGACTAAGGTTGGTTGCATGAAACCGCTTCGTGACAAACGCCTTTTCTCTACGAGTCCATCGCGTCCCGAGTTATGGAAACCGGACGCCACTCGTGACCATCTCACGGGCGGACGTTTACGACATCAGAGCTCGATATCGACGACGAGCGCGGAGTGGTCTGTGAACCTCTCCAATCGTACATCTTGAATGTAGAACCCGTCCTTAAGCCGAGCTCGCAGGCATGAAGACAAAAAACAGTGATCAATGCGCCAGCCACTTGCTCCGCCCGCTTGTAAAGGCGGGAATACCAAGAGTATTCGTCGCCCTCCGGGTGCAATTGGCGCCAGGCTTCGCTCCAATGCGTTTCTAGTTCAAGAGATCGTTGCGCCCAGTGTTAAAATCGCCGATTGCAATAATCGTCTCATCTGGCGAGGTTACTGCTCGTTAAATTAGATATTTGAAGTGTGGCACTTTTTTCTTACCCTGCGAAAAATACACATCATACAGAAAGAAACGAGAGCCCATCGCTAAGTACGCGAAGATCTAGCAATGCGAATGGCCATGGCAACTCCGCTCACTGCCTCGTTTACAACTGAGGCGGACGCCGTTGCGCCCGCCCCGCATGTTGATATGGAAATCGACTGTTGGCTGGCTAGTCGAAGGAAGTTACTCTAAGCAACTCTACGCGCTCGTTTGGACTCTGCCGTCGTCTGTTTCTTACGGGTCGGGCTCGGTAACTGTATTACGGAGTAATGTTACTGCACCGATCCGCGCCAACAATCTCCCATTCACCACCGTGGCGCCTCTACCCAGAGAAATCGATGCGTGCGCCAGAATGACCCCTTTGAAAATCGACCCCGTCTTAAGGGTTGCCGAGCTGCCGACCTGCCAGAAGATGTTGCGCGCTTTGGCGCGGTTGATCAGCGTGACGCTACTATTGACCGACGTCGTCAGGGTGGACGGCACCTGGAAGATAAAGACGCTGTCGGAGTCGTTGTGACCATCTAGCGTGACGTTCCCAGTGATCGCCAGTGACACCGGCGCTTTGTAGAGGCCGGGCCGGAGGGTCATGCCGCCGATATCGGCGGGCACCATGGTCGGGTTCTTTCGTCCGGCCGCATTGTTGTACGCGGTGGTCAAATCGCGATGAGCTCGCGCCGCGACAGGATCACCGGCATGTATCGAACCGTCGATCACTTTTCCCGGCGGGAATCCGGTCACCGTCGAGCCCGGACTCACGCCGAGATCGCCGGCCACGATGGTCGGACCGGCGTTGGTGACGGTGTCGGCGGCCAGCACCGCAAATTTTGCGGCCGATCCAAGTGGCACTCGCTTTATCGCCCTATCAGGATTGACGGCTGCCGTGAGCTGGGCCATCGGGCCCACAGCGGCAACTGTGCGGCCCATCGTCGTGTGCTCGTGGCCTTGGAGAGTGAACGGCTTCGGCGCAATTGCCGAACCGCCGGAGCAGCCGGCAAGCAGCGTTAACGCAGCCGCTGCGCTCAGCGCTTGAAGTGGTGTGAGAATACGCATTGGATACACCTTCGAATTTGAGTGAGTAAACGAGCAAAGCAATACAGGCGCTCGTATATGAGAAATCGCCACGTGCTGCGAGTACAATCGACGCGCCGCAGCCAATGGTAACAATGCTACTTCTATAGTAGGATGCGGGCCCCTAGCTCATATGCGATACGGTTATGTGGCGTGGTGCACGAACGGAATAGGACCTCCGTTTACGGGGCCAATGCCACCGTTCAATGGGTTCGATCCCAGCCGTCACAGTGGCGGCTCGTTCGAAGCCGTTCGGCGACATGCTGGTGCGGCGCTCGCGCTCGCCAATGCCTTTCAGCACAACCGAACGGCGACGTTTCGCGACGCCGCTTTGTGTGCAGAGGCTACAGCTTCCGTCGTAATCATTATCGCAATAATTTCAAATCGCCGAGACCCCCAACTACCGCTTTGCGTGTAAAGATGCAAGTGTGCTCATTTTCAATGAGGTGAAAAGGCACGTCAAGACGTTGTCGCCGTTCGGCTCCCACGATGAGTGTCATGGCGTGTCGCCTGATACCACCAGCTGGGCTTGGTAATAAATTTGAGCGGCGCCATCAGGAGCCGCTCTACGATGCCGCTACCCCTTCTGACCGTAGGCGTTAGTCGCGCCCTGCGCAGTCTTTGCACGGTCGATACTCGTTCTTGCCCCTCCGCCGCTCGTTCTTCGGTATGTCAAGACCAGGAGGACACGTATTGTTGTTGTGATAGACGCGATCGGCTTTTGGTTTCATTCCCTCATTGATCGAGTAGAAGTAGGGAACCCTAGACATTTACGTTCCTCCAAGTTTCTGCGCCAATTGACGCATCAAACATGTTCGTGATTCGAAGACGATACTCTCCTGGAAGCGCCGCTAACCGCATCAAAGTGCTACAATGACATTATCTAACGCCGCCATAGATCAGGGCGAAGGGCGATGACCGGCAAGGTCGTCGCCCTATCATCTTTGGAGAGCACGATGTCATGCTCGAGCGCCGCGAATAAGCGCCAACGCGCTCAACGGAAGATCGCTGAACGTGGGTAAGCGCTCGGAGAAGCCCCACTCAATGTCGTTTTACATGGCCCAACTCACCTATACCGAAGTTTCCGCCGGCACTGGGTGGCGGAGTCGTCGTGGTTGTGCCCCGCGAAATCGCGCGCCGCTCCGATTCAGGTGCGGTTGCGTGACGGCAGACATCGATTCGTCAGGTCTGCTCTATATTGACACTTGCGGAGTGCAACACTACAAACTGTTCTCTTGAACCGCGCATCTAGAGCCACAGACCACAACACCCCAAGGGCGATGACACGAAGTCGCCGCCCTTCTCATTGGAAACGTCCACAAGGCTCGTTAGTTTTTGTTAAGGCTGCTCACGAACACGCGCATGCCCTGTGCGATGTCCGCAGCCGCATCTGCTGGCTTTTTAGCGCGGTCAATCTCGATAGCCATGTTGGCTGACTGGCGAGTTTCATCTCTGAACCGGACGCGAACCTTGTCGCCTTCCTGCTCGAAGAAGAATAGAATTCCGACCGCAGTGTGGTAGACCATCGTGCGGGGGTTCCATCCTCCGAGTATATTCACGTGACTCTCTAGCGCGTCACAAACCAAGTCTAACCATTCCACGAAGTCAATGGTCGTCACGAGCGGTCCCCCGGCTCTGAGCTTTGGAGTACGTCGTTAGGTCGAGACGACGCCGACATGGCCCGGGCAGATGTCATGCATTTGATAAACGTCATCCGGATTGGGTGAACCGGAGTGGCGTCCGCAACCCCATTTCAGGTGGTATCTTTTCATGGACACGGTCGGCATATTCCCAGCGCCGTCGCTGACGTCCTCGGAAACGTTGAATTCCGTGGCCTCGCCTAATTTTTCGACCAGAGTCTGTTTCAGATAGCGAATCACGTTCTTGTTACCTTCGTATATGGAAATAACGATTCGGAACAGACTCCTCTAACCGAGCTTCTCGCACGCCTTGCACAGCGGCTTACCGCCGGTTCCACCTTCTCGATGTTTCAGTTCGATGCGCTTACCGTCGAGGCAATTCTCGTGATCGTGATGTACGTTTCTATGCTTCGGCGGATAATCCACAGAATTGGTATGGTAGTATATCCCCTTAGTCATCGTTTTGGTTCCTTTCGAACCGCTTAGGGCTTACCGACGAGACCTGTATGTTGGCAGCTTCCATCCGCGTTCTTCACGGCCTTCGCGAACTGCGGTGATTCATGTCGTGTTGCCCAACCGCCGCGCACTCTAAGGAGCGCGGTTCCAAACGCCGCTAATATCCATCCGCCGATCTCGTTTCTGCGTTAGTTCCTGGCCGCTCTCTTGTCCATGAAGTGGGCCTATTGCCGCTAACGCATAATAAGAAGACGGGGACGACCCAGACCATACGTGCGCCGAGCCGATAAACCCCCCACCTAGACCCGCTGATCGCCGCGGAGCGTTACTTATATGGCGTATTGCCGCGGCGGGCGCTGGCCTTCGAATGTCGGTGACATATGCAAATTGGCGCGCGGTGGGCCTGGCTTTACCGCGTCGCCTTCTCACAGCCTTTCACCTGACGCTGCAGTGGTGCTGCACCTCGACCTTGACCGAGTTGCACCTGGAATCGGACGCAGCGACGGGCAATGCTGACGCGTTCGCGCCAACTGATGAGGCCGGGAAAGAAACAAGCGCTCATCGCGAAGTCCGCGAAGATCTAGCAGTGCGGATGGCCGGAGCGATATTGCTCACTGCCTCGCTTACGAACGGGGCGGACGCCGCAGCGCCCGCCTCACGTGTCGATATGGAAATCAACGGTTGACTCGTTAGTCGAAGGAAATTACGCTAAGCGAATGCTTCGCGCTCATTTGGACTTTCCGTCGTGTGTTCCTTACGGGCCCGGCTCAGTAACAATGTCTCGGAGCAATGTTACCGCACCGGACCGCGCCAACAGTCTTCCATCCTCGACCGAGACGCCTTTACCAAGAGAGATTGATGCCTGCGCCAGAATGACCCCTTTGAAGACCGATCCCGTTTTAAGAGTTGCCGAGCTGCCGACCTGCCAGAAAATGTGGCACGGCTTGGCCATGTTAATCAGCGTGATGCTGCTATTGACCGAGGTAGTGAGAGTTGATGGCACCTGGAAAATGAAGACGCCGTTCTTTTTATTCTGCCCGTCGAGGGTCAAGTTTCCGGTGATCGCAAGCGAAACCGGTGCCTTGTAAAGGCCAGGTCCGATTACCATCCCGCCAATATCAGCGGGTACCTTAGTCGGGTTCTTTCGTCCGGCCGCGTTGTTGTATGCGGTGGTCAAATCGAGTTGAGCCTGCGCCGCGTGAATATCACCAGCGTGGATCTTTCCGTCTTTCACGATTCCCGGCGGGAATCCGGTCACCGCCGAGCCCGGACTTAACCCGAGATTGCTTGTCACTATTGTTGGACCGGAGTTCGTAACCGTGGAGCCGGCCAGCACCGCAAATCTGGAGTCCGATCCAAGGGGCACATCCGCTATAATCGCGTTGGGCTGGGGCAGCTGGCCCACAGGGGCAACTATGCCACCCATCGTCATGGGGATGAAGCCTCGGGGGGTGGACGGGTTCGGCGCGATCGCCGAACCGCCGGAGCAGCCAGCAAGCAGCGCTAACGCCGCCGCTGCGCTCAGCGCTTGAAGTGGTGTGAGAATACGCATTGGATACACCTTCGAATTTGAGTGAGTATACGGGCGACGCAAGACAGCCGCTCGTATCCGAGAAACCGCCGCGCGCTGCGAGTAAAATCGACGCATCGCAGCACATGGTAACAATATAAGTTCGACAATCGGATTTGTGTACTAGTTGTTCCCGTTTACAAACAATTCAATCATTTCGCCAGCCCGGTCGCCTCGCGCACAGGACTTTCGAACCTCCGCCGCAGCGAGAATCGGATCTTCATATGCGATGAGACGTTGGTTGTCAATTTGGTTAACCGGCCGAGCGCTCGCGGGCGGCAGCGCTTTGGGGACTGGAGCCGTTTCGATCCCGGTGGCCGGCGGCTCGCTTATCACAAATCCGGGCGGCCAGTAACGCGACGGGCTAGCCCGAGCGGGCGGTTCAAGCTCAAGGGCGGTCGCGCGGCTAATCGCGGCCGTCCTGCTTTATTGCCAAGTGCCGCATACTAACGCAGCGAGAATTTGACACGTAGAGATTGCTCGCGCGACGCAGTATCTGGCTCTATCAGCCTTACCTAGACCGAACATCTTATAAAATGCCGATTGATAAATTAATCCGTTTCGCGGAGGACGTATCCGTCCCCGTTCTGTGATGCCATAGATGCCGAGCTGCTGACGGCACTTGACGTACTGAGCAGGTTTCCGCAGCAGCGGGTCGCCACCGCGCTCGGGATGTCCGAGCGACGCTGGCGTGATATCGTGCAGGGCAGAGCAACGCCGCACGAAAAGCGGCGGCTCAGATCCTGAGATTGGGGTCGCGAACGGCAGTCAATCCCGAGAGGGCAGTCTAGTCTCGGCTCGTCCGCTGCGTTGCGGACGTTGAGCGGGGCTAGCGGGCCCGTTGGGCTTGGGGGTGCCACCGGGGCTGGGAACGAGCGTCATCGGCGGACGAGGTGGGCTGAAGTGGTCGTTGAACGATTCTATAACTGCATTCTTATCTTTATTGCATAACCAGCCGATAACTCGAGCGGGATGCGCAGAATGTGCATGCCAGAAGGGGTTGAGCAGGCGTCAAGATGCTAAACGAAGGAAGTCAGATCCCAAGCGGACAGGTTGGTAACGCAACGAGCGAAATGATTCGTACGCCTCAGCCGTCGGCGTATCCCGAGCACGAGGCTGGTTCCGACTCCGCTGCGTCGCGTAGCAAACTTTCGGTCAACGTGAGCCATGATATCTCCGAACGCCTTCGCAGCTTGGCCTATACCCACAGGCTAAGCGAGAGTTCCATAGTCGAGGTCGCACTTACGATGTTCTTCGCGCGCGGCGATGATGAATTGCTTGGCGTGATCCTCAAGAAACTAGGTGCGGTTCTCCGTCGGAGGTAAGGGTCGACGGCATAACGTGACGCCGCGACGCGGGATTGCGCGCCCAAACACCGGCGACGTCCTCCTCTACAATATCGACCTCAACGGCGTCATCGTCGGCCGCCTGAGCCCGACCTCCGCAGAAAATCAATCTGGCAAGAGGCGTTTTGGGCCGTTATTGACGAGGCGGTTCCGCACGAATCGGACACGGGGCGCCGGAATGACTGGCTCCTAGTGTAAAGTTGGCTCGAGCGATCGCAGTGCCGCCTAGTGTCGGCTAGTATCACCCATCGCATTAGCAGTCCATTAGCAAAACGGCATTTTCGGCCATTTCTCGCTCGACCCGGGAAACCCGCAAACCTCGTCAAATGTGCGCTTCCGCCACTAGGGGAGAAGTCTGCGGCTGGTGCCGCTGCCGGTCTTCAAATTGTGTTTGCTTCGTGCCGGTAAGTATCGCCCAGTATCGCAGAATCAATTTTAAATGACACGCCAGCGAGACCGCACGCGCCCTTACGGATGAGGACAATCGGAGAGGGTTTTGGCATTAAGGGTTTCTAAGGCCGCGTCTGCGGCGGGCTGGTACTTCTTCATCAACTGATCTGCTCTATCAGCGCCCTCTGCAAGATTTGACAACCGCATCTTCCAAAACGCAGCGGCCTTCATAGCAGCCAGCTCTGCTCTCGTGTATATCTCGCCGATTTGAGCTCGTGTTGGATAGAAAAGTGTGAGCTCGTCCCAACTCGTAGCAAGCGCATACCTGGCGTTCGCCTCGTAGTAGTTTAGACATACTCGAAGATGGGATTGTTTGGCAAGCTTGCTAATAGCGATTTGTTGGAACGCTGTGGGGACATTCGAGTATCATCTTGCGATCCTCGCTATCAGCTTGCCTTAGGTACGTCAGTGCTGTTTGAGCGTCCGTTGCCGTCTCCGCAAGGTTGAGTGTGGCGATCTGTCCGTTTATCTCGTCGGTCAATTCCGGGCAAGCACCGAATGCTGCATCTGCCATGATTCCCATAAGCAGCGGTACCAGCATGATGACAATTTGTCTTACAAAGTTTTTTGATCGAGACATCGGCCCACACACCTACCTGAGACCAAAGGCGACCGACACCCCTGAATCGTTCAGGCGATACTCAATGTCCAAATACTCGCATCCGAGGCAAGATCGGCTGATGGTTGCTGTCACTGGCCGTTGGCATCGCTGACTGGTTGCAATTCCCCTTTCTCGGAGAAACCCAGCTTAACTTGATGCTGCGCTGACCGCGCGCACCACAGTACTACGTGTGTCGATTCGATTAACAACTCCGCCAAGCCGCGTTCAATCCTTTACGAACGTACGTATGTCTATAATTAGGGCGGATAATTCGTAAGGTTGCGATCTTATTGGCAACGCTGTAAAGGACGGGCAAATTATTCCACGAAAATATGTTGATCGCACATTACTGCTCTATGTCAATGCCTCGGGTCTCCGTTGCAATGACTGGAAGCTTCATTTTGCTGTGAAAGGTTAATCAATGATTCGGATATCCGCTGTCTGCGGTCTCGTACTCGCGTTGCTTGGCACAAGCGTCGCGCTAGCGGCACAGCCGACCCCAGTCCCTAACACTGCTCCCGATTTCTCGTCGATGAGTTTTCAAATTGGCACTTGGAATTGCCGTCAGGCCATCGTCGGACGACCCGGCACTCGTTTGGAGACCGATACGTACAGCATGGCGTACGATGGTTGGCAAATGCAAAATCATAGCGTTTCGCCACCGTTCGACAAGAATCGCACCCGGGATGAAGTAGGCGACGATTGGACAACGTGGGACCCTACTATTAAACTATGGATCAATCAGGCTGTTGACAATTTCGGAACATACGGTCTTTCGACATCGCCTGGCTGGGTCGACAACACGATGACTTGGAGTCAAACAAATCCCGACGGCACAAAAGGCACCAACGTGGTAACGAAAGTCAGCGATACTCAATATAAATATAAAACGATGGGCAACAACAAGATGGGGGACCCGCAAGCGGCTACCGCGAGTGGGGTTTGCACGAAATCCTAGCGGTCTAGTTTCAAACATGCGACGCGATCCGGGAGGCTGTTAACCCTTTACCGGATCGCTATTTCTATAACGGTTGCGGATATGGATCGAATTCCTCTTGCTTGTGGCAGAGAAAATCATGCGCAGCACGGTCCGAAAGTTTGCGAGCGGAGAGGGAGTGGCGATTAAGCGGCCGTCGACGATTCAAATCGATATGGGCTTCTAACCATCTTTTAGACCGAGGCAATCCTCCGATGGATTTGCCCGCGACCGTTTCTGCTCGGGTCGCAACTCGGCAAGCCCCGAAAAGATGTACTCCGCGTACTCTTGGTCCGTTGGAGCTCTCCACGACTGCTCTATAGGCAAATACGTGAGCGCCGAAAAGTGCTGCCCGGACTCGACGCCGATAACCCGGATACTCCGGCGCTCGTAGTTGACGCCTTCACCCTCGATCACGTCAAGCGTCTTCCGGCCACGTCGGGCGCAGCTGCGGTCGATCAGGTTATACGGTATAAGATATATTGCTCCGAAAATGCGCCTCCCCGTGTCGCTCCCTATAATACCGCAAGCGGCGCGATTGGCCGTGCGGCTCCAGACCGGAAATGTAAAGTCAAATGTGTCGTCCGTCCAGGCGGCCTCCACACTCCGCGCCTCGGGTATTCTATCCCCGGCGCGAATCCGCTGGCCGCACATGTTGGAGCCGTACTGGAACACGTACTCACATTCCGATTTTGGCACTGTGACTATAGCTCCGAACGCAGAACGCTTAGTGGTGGATCGCTCATCGCTGTGTCGACATCGAGGTCTACGGAGAGGACACAGTCGTTAGGGTCCCAGCCATGGTCGCGATGAAAGGCTCCTCGATATTCACACCAACAAGACTACACTAAAGCCAGGCAGTGGGACCTCGTCCGGGCGAAAGTTGATCGTCGTGCCGCATAGTGCCATCGAGTGCCGCCTCGTATCACCCATCGCATTAGCAATCCACTAGCAAATTGCCATTTTCGGCCATTTCTCGCGCGACCCGGAAACCCGCAAACCCCCCTCAAATTGGCGCTTTCGCCACTATGGGAGAAGTCTGCGGCTGGTGCCGCTTCCGGTCTTCAAATTGTGGTTTGCTTCGTGACGCGCAGTATCGCCGAGTGGCGTATTGTCGCGTGAATTGGCGCACTTCGTTATCATCAAGAAGCCGATCCGTCTGCAGCACGTATCTGTCCGCGTCCGGCTTACTTACTTGCCGAGCAATCCCGAGTTTTGATTGAAGAGGACGCTAGTGCAGGTGGCCTGACCGCAGGTCGTTCCGCCACTCTGATTCAGGTTGCCCATCGTGGTCTGGTCGTGACCACCCGAGTCGGTTATCTGATAGGATCCGTATGAGCCGTTAGCAGAGGCATCGATGACGTACGAGGATCCGTCGACCGGGTCTCTCGGCTGCTGCAAAAGATAGCTGGACGGCAGGGTCTGAGTGTACTGGCCGGCGTTGTCGACTGCGTATTCTTCCATCGCGGTGGCGATGGCCTTTTCGTTGTCCTCACAGGCCGATGTCTGCGATTCCGCACGCGCATGGATGAAGTTTGGGATAAGGATGGCAGCCAGAATCGCGATGATCGCGATGACGATCATCAGCTCGATCAACGTGAATCCCTTTTGCAGCCTCTTCACCCGAAGACGTCCGTTCGATTATGGGAAATCATATGATGGCCGTCGTATGTCGGCTTCCTCGGCGAGGAAAATTGCGGGCCGTCTACGGCAACTCTCTATCACTTAGACCCGATTCTCAGTGACTTGTTACACACCGGTCCGGTACGATGCGCCGGACCTCCGCCGCAGCGCGATTCGGATCTGGATTGCGCAACGAAGCGCTAAGCTAGGTTAACTGATAGTTGTGCCAGTTGATATCGGCTAGTGCAGTCTGCTACTGCCGCGCGGGCGCTCAGTGATAGCTTCGGCGCCCCTCTAACCGCGGTGGCGGCGACACCTTCGATTCTGGGGACCATCCAATGACAGCTATCGTGCGTTATACGCTTCATTCGTAGTGAATGCATTGCCGTTGACGTCGCAGCAGCCGCCGACGGCGTAGAGCGTGCCGTTAACGACGCCCGCGGCCAGACCGTCGCGGGCCGTCGGCATGGATGCTTTGGCGATCCAATTGTTCGTCTCAGGGTCGTAGGCTTCGACCGAATTCAAATAGCCTTTCGAATCGCCGCCAACGGCATAGAGTCTGCCGTTGATAACGCCTGAGTCGAAGAAGTCGCGCGCCATCGAGAGGGGGCTTCCCCCCGACCACTTGTTTGTCGCCGGATCGTAAGCCCAAACCTTTTTCGATGGGCAGCAGCCGAAGAGACATCGAAGCGGACAATGCCGGCTCTACAACCGCGAGGATCTCGAAGTGCGAATGGTCTGTGCGACATCCGCCACCGCTTCGCTAATGCCCGTGCTACGCGGTCCGATCCGCCCCTCGGCGCAGCCGCCGATGATGGCGCCTCTCGAAGCGTACTCACCGCACGGTCCGCTCGCGGATGAAACTTTCGCAAGGCATCGTTGTATCCAGAAGATGATGGCATTCCAGGTCATAATTGAGATGAACGAATTATGAAAATCTTCATTTGAGTTGCCGTAACACACTAGCGAGGACAAGCAAATGAGAGGAACGGCCCCCCGCGAGATTCGATTAGCATCGATCGTCTTGGCGATTTGCGGCGTCACGCTCATTGTGGTGGCGATCATCCACTTGTGGATTTCCCCGGAGCTTTACAGTTGGTTTGGGCGCAGCGTCCGTAACGCACTGCCGGTTCTCGGCCCGCCGTTTCTGCTCAATCACGTCGTCGTAGGTGTCTTGCTTTTTCCACTCGGAATCAACACGCTGATCGCGAGCTTCGGAGTTCGCGTGGGGGATCGGCGCGCATGGTGCATTGCGTGCGTCAACTCCGTCGCCGTCGGGGTTCTGCCGTTGTTGCTCGTGGCGATCATGCGCGGTCCAGACTATA
>Ga0208849_1001954_pt1 | contig 12386 bp, 11 predicted proteins | sample NGESurdeep072012_10_FD_184470 | JGI IMG/M metagenome (GOLD analysis project Ga0208849, IMG submission 184470) | Arctic peat soil microbial communities from Barrow, Alaska - NGEE Surface sample 53-3 deep-072012 (SPAdes) | ecosystem: Environmental > Terrestrial > Soil > Wetlands > Peat ...
GTGGCTTCGGGATACCGCGCCTCCGGCGCAAGCCGATAGCCCGTATTGACGCCGACAATGCCATGCCGCGCGAAGTAGTACAGGACATTCGCGTAGACCTCCGCGCTCCGATGGCGGCTGCCCTCGGTAAAGGCGCCGCCGTGGACGAAAATCAGGCCAGGTCTCGCAGCCGAGCCGGCTTCAGCGGGGCAGAACACCTCAAAGGCCTGACGCTCATGAGGTCCATAGCTGATCGCTTCAACGCTGATTCCTTCTTTGGGCGAAGACTTCAGCACCTCGCTGAACTCCTCCACCATCAGCCGAACATGGCCTTTGGTATTGCTCGCCCATTTCGGCCCAACCTCAGCCATCAACGTCCGGAGATCGGCGGGAATTTCGGGGGGCTTCGTCATGAACCAATCTCGTTTTCTTGTGCGCCGAACTCGATCCGCAGCCAAACGGCCGCGCGAGCGCAAAGCGGATAGCGGTCCTCACTCGCGACAAACGCGACACGCGCGTTGGCACGGAGATCATGCTCGAACAAGGATGATGATATCACGATCCCGGCGGCGTCTCACTTACAGCTTGAGCAACCGTCTGGCGTTGTCGCCGACCAGTTTGCGCTTGTCGCCGATCGATAATTGAAGATCCTTGATCCAGTCCATGCCGTCCTTGTTGACGACATAGGGATAATCCACGGCGAACATGATGCGGTCGATGCCGAGTTCGAGCATGGTGCAGGTCAGCGCCGGGGTCGAGAAAAAGCCGCTGCACGTAACATGGAAATGCGTGCTGAATTGCTCGCGGAAACTCAAGCTGTCCTGGCCGGGTCGCGACAAGGCCTGGTTGATGCGCCAGAGCAGGAACGGCAGAGTCTCGCCGAAATGTCCGAGGATGATCTGAAGCTCCGGGTATTTCTCCAGCGCCCGGCTCAGGATCAACCGGATCGCGGCCGTGGCCGTTTCGACGGTAAATCCCCAGGCCGGGCGGATCACGGTCGGAAAATCGCGGGCGTAATCGTCGTAATAATACCTGGTAACCTCGGGGTGTGGCACCGACGGATGAAGATAGATCGGCACGTCCAGCTTCTCGGCGACCTCGAAGATCGGCCAGAAGCGCTTGTCGTCGATGAAAACGCCGTTGGTGAGACCATGGATCATCGCGCCTTTGAATTTAAGATCCTTGACGCAGCGCTCGAGTTCCTGCCCGGCTTTCTCGGGCACCGGCGTCGGAATGGCGGCAAACGCCGCAAACCTGCCAGGATGCCTGGCGCAGGCCTCGGCGAGGCGGTCATTGACCCTCTGTGTCAATTCAACCGCGATATCGGGTGGCAGTTTCTGCGCGGCGGGGGCGCCATGGGACAGCACCTGCATGTCGATTCCAGCCTCGTCCATCGCGCGGAGCCGGACGTCGCCAATCTCGGTCAGGAGGTCGGAGACATGCGACTTGCTCTCGCCGGCCGGGAAATGCCTTGCCAGTTCGGGATCCCAGTAATGCTCCTCGATCGCGATGACCGGCGTATTGTTGAACATGGCAGATACTCTCGTTTGGAAATCCTCGGTACGGCCATTGCCGCTGCGAGGGGCGGTGCTATGACAATTCCAGCCGCTATCCAAACCTATTCGCTTGTTGACTAAATAGTCAACATTGGACATAGTCTAGATACGTCGTCTTGGCACGTCGCGGCTTAACGGTTGAACGTTTGGTTTGGCCGTTCTTGTAAACGAGAACTTGCCGCGATCGTTACATGGTCATGTGATGAAGACCGCAAGTCGATGCATCACATATATTGGTTGGAGACCGGATGAAGCCGCCGATTTTTGAATACGCGTCGCCATCGACTGTCGCCGAGGCCGTAAGTCTGCTCGCATCCCGCAACGGAAACGCCAAGGTGATTTCCGGCGGTCAAAGCCTGATGCCGATGCTCGCGTTCCGCCTGGCTGCGCCGGAACTGCTGGTCGATCTGAAATATCTGAAGGATCTCGGTGCGATCCGCATCGGCGAGGACGGTGTTCGGCTCGGCGCCAAGGTGAGATGGTGCGATATTGAAAGCGATGCCCGGCTCGCCGTCGGCCATCCACTGCTTGCCGAGGCCATCAAGCACGTCGCTCATTATCAGATCCGCAACCGCGGAACGGTCGGCGGCTCTGTCGCCCATGCTGATCCTTCGGCCGAGATGCCGGGTATTGCAATGACCTGCGATGCGCGCATGACGATCGTCGGAAGTGCCGGTACGCGCGTGGAGGCGGCCGCCGATTTCTTCACGGGCCCGCTGCAGACCAGCCTGGAGCCGGATGAAATCTTGACCGAGGTGCATCTGCCGGCGTGGCCCGTAACGAGACGCTGGGCATTCCTCGAATTTGCACGGCGCAAGGGCGATTTCGCGATGGCGGGCGTTGCTCTTCATTACGATCTGGATAGCGGTGGCCGCATCACCGATGCCCATGTCGGCGCGATCGGGGTTGCCGATCGGCCGATCCGTCTGACGGAAGTAGAGGCCGTGCTGAACGGCAGCCAGATGAGCGACAAGCTGATCGCGGCAGCCTCAGCGAAGGCACGGCAATCGATCGATCCGCCTTCCGACATTCACGCCCCGGGCGCCTACCGTGCGGCGCTGGTCGCGACTCTGCTCAGGCGCGGCCTGAAGAAATCGGCCGCTTAGGAGGTTCACATGCAAGTCGATTTCAATCTCAACGGCCAGCCGGTCAGTGCCGATGTCGAACCGCGGACGACTCTGGCCGATTGCGTCCGGGATCATTTCGGTCAGACCGGCACGCATCTGGCGTGCGAGCACGGCGTCTGCGGCGCCTGCACGGTGCTGGTAAACGGCGAGGCGGTTCGTTCCTGTCTTCTGCTGGCGGTGCAGGTGCAGGACGACAAGGTCGTCACGATTGAGGGCCTTTCCGGCGATGAACTGACGCCGCTGCAGGCTGCGTTTCGCAAGCATCACGCGTTGCAATGCGGCTTCTGCACGCCCGGCTTCATCACCACGGCACATGCGCTGTTGAGTCATGAGCCGGAAGCCGACGAGGATCGGATACGCGATGTGCTTTCCGGCAATCTGTGCCGGTGCTCGGGATATATTCCGATCATCGAAGCCGTGCTCGAAGCGCGCAGTTCTTACCGGGACCCGGGGAGCAAGTAATGAAAGTCGTCAATTCCTATATCGGCCGCCCGATGGAGCGGGTCGAGGACCTGCGCATGGTTCGCGGAAGGGGCACTTACGTCGCCGATGTCAACCGGCCGAACCAGCTGTATGCGGTGATCTTGCGCAGTTCCATCGCGCATGGAATCATCAAATCGATCGATAGCAGCGAAGCGCTGGCGCTTGCCGGCGTTCATCGCGTTCTCACCGCCAAGGATCTCGGTAACGAGGTTCCGCTCATTCCGCTTCGGCTGCAGCCGCTGCCGCAGCTCGAGCCGTTTCATCAACCGGTGCTGGCCGACAAAAAAGTGCGCTATGTCGGCGAACCGATTGCAGTCGTCATTGCCGATAGCGCGGCGCTCGCTGAGGATGCACTGGAACGCATCGCGCTGGACATCGATCCGCTGCCGGCCGTTGCCACCCGGGCGCAGGCCGAAGCCAAGCGATCGGTGCTGTTCGAAGACCATGGCTCCAATGTCGCGATCACCTGGAAGGCATTTCTCGGCAATGCCGACGAAGCGTTCAAGACGGCCGATTATGTCCGCCGCGAGACGTTTCGGGTTCAGCGTCATGCTGCGATGTTCATGGAGCCTCGCGGCTTTGTCGCGGAATGGGACGAGGCGGCAGGAAAATTGACGGTTTGGGGAGCCGCCAAGACCGCCTGGTACAACCGCCGGACGCTCGCCGCTCAGCTCGGGTTGGAGGTCGAGGCGGTGGACTTGATCGAAGTCGATGTCGGCGGTGGCTTCGGTTCGCGCGGCGAGTTCTACCCGGAGGACTATCTGATTCCGGCCGCGGCGCGCATCGTGGGGCGTCCGGTGAAATGGACCGAGGACCGCCGCGAGCACATCATGAGCGCCAATCACGCGCGTGATGTGGAATGCGAGGTCGAGTTTGCGGTCACACGCGACGGCCGCTTCATCGGCCTGCGCGGGCAAATATGGTCCGACATCGGCGCCTACATCCGGACCAACGGGTCGGTCGGTCCGCGCAATGTCGCGCAGTACATGTCGGGTCCGTATTGCATGGAGCATATCGACCTGAAGAGTTCCATGCTCACCACCAACAAGACGCCGTGCGGCACCTATCGCGGCCCAGGACGTTACGAAACCGATTTTATTCGCGAGCGCATGATCGATCTCGCCGCGCAAGATCTGAAGATCGACCGCGTCGAGCTGCGCCGCCGTAATCTGGTGGCGGATGCGCAAATGCCCTATACGCTTGCCTCGATCACGCCCTACGACAGCTCGACAGAGCTTGATAGCGGCGACTATCACGCGGTGTTCGATCGCTGCCTGAAGGAGTTCGGCTGGGAGGAAAGAAGCAAGCTCCGTGGCCAGTCGATCGATGGCTACTATCACGGCCTTGCGGTCGGCAGCTTCATCGAAGGCGGTGCAGCGGGTCCCAAGGAAGAGGTACGTCTCGTTCTGGAAACCGACGGAGCACTTTCGGTCTATATGGGATCGTCGTCAGTGGGCCAGGGGTTGGAAACGATCATGGCGCAGATCGCCGCCGACGCGATGGAGATCTCCTACGACAAGATCACGATTCTTCATGGATCGACCAGCTACGTCAAGGATGGCTACGGCGCGTATCACTCGCGCTCGACCGTGATGGGTGGCTCGGCCATTCTGATAGGCGCCGAGAAGCTGAAAGAGCTGATCCGGAATACCGCGGCGCAACGTTTCGGCTGCAAACCGGAAGATGTCGTCATCGACGGCGAGCAGGTCAGCGTTGGAGGCAACCACCTTGCGTTCGCCGGGTTGTCGGAGACGCCGCTCGAAGTCGAGGCGGCGTTTTTCAACAAGAAATACACATGGGCCTACGGAACCCAGGCCGCGCATGTGGCGGTCGATCCCGGCACGGGTCATGTCAAGGTGATTGACGTCATGTCGGTGGAGGACGTCGGCCGCATGATCAACCCGCTGACGCTGCATGGTCAGGCGATCGGCTCGATCGTGCAGGGCCTCGGTGGAGCGTTCCTGGAACATCTGGTTTACGACGATGAGGGCCAGTTGCTGACGGGCTCTTTCGCCGACTATCTGCTGCCCACGGCCTCGGATTTTCCGAGCATTCGTTCGATTACGGTCGAACTCAAGCCGTGCCCGAACAATCCGCTGGGTGCCAAGGGCGCTGGCGAAGGCGGGCTCATTCCGATCGGAGGCCTGATGGCCAACGCGGTGGCGGATGCGCTGTCCCATCTCAATGTCCAGCCGATGGAGTTGCCGCTTTCGCCGCCACGTATCTGGCAATTGGTCGAGGAAGCGGAGGCCGCCCGCGCTAAAGCTTAGTCATTTTCAATTTGATTTTCGCGGGCAGTTGCGCTTGTTCTCACGAAGAGCGGGCGAAGCGAGGTCTGGTCCTGACGAACGAAGCGGGCGCGGCGCGCTCGCTGGGGCGGATTGGGGAAATAGGCTTAAGGACTTCGCTTGCATCATTGACGAAGGGAGCGCGTCTTGGCGCGTCGTAGCAGCGATCCGGCTCGCGTCCGCGAGAAAATACTGAAACTGGCCATGGAAGAATTTGGCCGTATCGGATTTGAAGGCGCTCGCGTTGACCGCATCGCCGAGCGCTGCAACGTCAGCAAGAACATGCTGTACTACTACTTCAAGTCCAAAGCGGGCTTGTTTGTTGCGGCTCTCGAACGAATGTATGAAGGCATCCGCGCTCAGCAGCGAGACTTGTCGGTGCGCGCGAGTGATCCGCTGCTGGCGATGGAACAGCTGATCGAGCACACCTTCACCGCGCTGGAAAGCAGCCCGAACGCCATTCGCCTGCTGAACGAAGAGAACAAGCACCGCGGTAAATATATCCGCAAATCGAAGCGGATCAGGGATCTCTATAATCCGCTGGTCGAGACCCTCAGCGTTATCCTCGAGCGCGGCTGCCGGGACGGTATCTTCCGGCCGGGGCTGAACCCCGCAGTGGTTTATCTGACGCTGTCATCGCTGTGCTATCACTACCTGTCGAACCAGTACACACTCGAGATCGCGCTCAACACTGATCTGAGTTCAGCCAGTTCGCGCAAGCAATGGCTTCAGCACGTGACCGATCTTGTTCTGCAGTATTGCGTGTCCGAGCCAGGTGTAGTGCTCAACCGGAAACCGAACGCGAGATCTCTTGCTTCGAACGAAATCTGAAGCCAGCATGTTGGATCTACGGGCATACGCGCTGTAGCTTTGCAAAACACGCGAAACCAAGATTGAGAGCCAGTTTAAGAGTTCCATCAAAGCCGGCTCAAACATTCATTGGAACAGGACAGACGTCAGGTCGGTTCTAAGATTTGCCAGAACCGGTCGGTCGGCCTCCGATCACGCCGGCCACGGTCGAGATCAGGGCGCCGATGGCAGCAAAGAAAAAGTCTTTGCAATTGGTCTGGATCGCAAAGCCAATGTCGGTGCGATGTTAGGTCCGACTGTTGGCCGATTTCAGGCTGGACAAGGTCTGAAAACTTCAGTTAACTGAGTAGTCAACAGGGCGCAGATGCTATGGGCATTTGCAGACGGATTGGTCCAATTCCGGCTCCTGAATAGGAATTGAAATTCCGGCGCATGATTGGAGAAGCAATGGTCGTCCGAAACGTTCAGTCGGAAAGAGGTGCATATGGCGCTTCCGTTCCGGCGCTCGCTTCCGCGAAGCCGGTCATAATTCATATTGCTGGGCTCGAGAAACGCTTCATGACGCGCTCCGGCGAGACTGTGAACGCTCTGACCGACATCAATCTTGATATACGTGAGAACGAATTCATTTCCGTTGTGGGCCCGAGTGGCTGCGGCAAAACGACCCTGCTTCGTATCCTGGCGGGGTTGTCTCGCGCGTCATCGGGAATAATTCAATGCGACGGGGTGCAGATATCCTCCCCGCGCCCCGACGTTGGCGTGGTATTCCAGCAGGCCACGTTGTTGCCGTGGAACACGGTGCTGAACAACGTCTTGTTGCCGGCCCATCTGGCGAGCGACAAGTCCGATGCGACGATGAAGCGAGCAGAGGGCTTGCTGGCCTTCATGGGTCTCAAGGATTTTGCGCAAAAATATCCTTTTGAACTTTCTGGCGGCATGCAGCAGCGCGTCGCTATCTGTCGTGCGTTGATGCGAGAGCCACGCATCCTCCTGATGGATGAGCCGTTCGGCGCTCTCGATGCCATGACGCGCGAGGCCATGAACGTAGAATTGATGCGCGTTTGGTCTGAAGAACGCAAAACGGTGATATTCATCACCCATAGCATTCCCGAAGCCGTGCTTCTGGGAGATCGCGTGGTCGTCATGTCGCCGAGACCTGGGCGAATTTCCGAGATTATCGATGTGGATGTCGGTCGTCCGCGAAGTCTGAAGACCATGGCCACGGCGCGATTTGGCGAGTTGTGCGATCACATCCGGACGATTTTCGGCGCCCAATCCTTGACAGCGACATCGCTATGAGTGCTGCTGGAACCAGAAGCAAGTCGCACCTTCTGCAATCGGCTCTGCTTGCCGCCATCGTTATCGCGGCCTGGGAAGGCGCCTGCCGTTTTTTCAACATATCCTCGCTGGTGCTGCCAACCCCCAGTTCGATCATGGTGCGGCTCTATGCGTTGTTCTCGACAGGGATGATCTGGCCTCACTTGTGGGCAACGTCGGTTGAGATTTTGACCGGCTTTGTTCTGGGCGTGCTGGCCGGGCTCGTCATTGGCGCGATGATTTCTCTGATCCCCATTTTTGAACGGCTAATCTATCCTTATCTTGTCGCGCTGCAGACGTTGCCCAAGGTCGCTATCGCGCCGCTGTTCATCATTTGGTTCGGTTATGGGTTGGCGTCCAAGATCGTCGTCACGGCGCTGGTGTGCTTTTTCCCGGTGCTCGTGAGTGTGATCGCGGGCTTCCATTCCACTGACAAAGATCAAGTCGATATGATGAAGGCATTTGGCGCCACAAAATGGCAGACGCTGATTCGCCTGCGCGTTCCATCAGCGCTAGTCCTGATCTTTGCCGGGCTCGAGATTGCTGCTGTCCTGGCGGTTATCGGCGCCATTGTTGGCGAATTTGTCGGTGCTCAAGTCGGTCTTGGTTATCTCATCGTGACGCTCAACTTCGGAATGGATGTCCCAGGAGTTTTTGCGGTACTGATCGTGTTATCAGCCATCGGTCTGGTTATGCACGGGCTGATGAGGTTTGCCGCACGTCACTATATTTTCTGGATCCAGCGCAATGACGCGCCGGTGACGCTGTAAACCTTATGGAGACGCACATGCTTAGCACTCGTTTCACACGCCGGCTGTTGCTTGCAGCTTCGATTGCGTTTTTCGGCCTGAGCGGCGCGCAGAGCGCAAGTGCGCTCGAGAAAGTGCGGATTCTGATCCCCGTCCGCAACATCGACGAAGCGTTCTCCCCGTTCGTCGTCGCCAAGGAGAAGGGATACTTCTCGGCGGAGGGATACGACGTAACGCTAATCCCGGTCGGGGGCTCTAACGAGGCCGCCATTCAGGTGTCGGCGGGGAACGCCGAGGTCGGCGCGGCCTCGCCGGGCGAGGCTCTGGTCGGTATTCAATCCGGTAAATTAAATATTCGCTATTTCTACGGCCTGTATTACTCCAACATCTGGTCGGTTGCTGTTCTGCAAGAAAGCCCGATCAGAGCGCTTGCGGACCTAAAAGGCAAAAAACTTGGTGTCCAGTCGATGGGAAGTGCCGGCGTTACTTTCGGTCGTGCGTTTGCGCGCGAGGCCGGCTTGAACCCCGAGACGGATATCTCCTTCGTGCCGATCGGGGTTGGTGCTCAGGCCGTCACGTCGGTTCGACAGAAGTTAGTCGATGCGGTGGTTTATTGGGATGCAGCGCTGGCAAAGTTCAAATTCTCCGGGCTTGATCTCCGTGAGCTCCCTGTGTCCGAAAATTTGCGTACGCTGCCGGATGTGGGCCTTCTTGCTCGCAACGATACAATCACCAAGGATCCGAAGATGCTGGTCGGCATCGCCCGGGCGATCGCCAAGGGATACGACTTCTCAATGGCCAATCCCGAGGCCGCCGTTCTGATCACCTGGAAAGTCTATCCTGAGGCGAAGTCAAAGAACCCTGACGCTGCTGCTGCGATCAAAGAAGGTGTCGCTGTCAACCAGGCGCGCCTTGGCATCTGGAATTCTCCGAAAACCGGAAACACGCACGGACTTATGATCGCCGCGGATTGGCAGAGGTTGGTGCAGTTCTTCGTCGATCAAAAGGTGCTTCCAGCGGCGGTACCGGTTGATAGGGTCATTACCAACCAGTTTATCAACGACATTAATAAGTATGATCGTGCAGGCGTCATCTCAGATGCCAAGAAGGAAGACCTGTCAAAGTTGAAATAAATGCATCCTTCGGTTTTGGCGTGGCGGAGTGCCGCGCCTTGCCACCGGTGCATGGCTGTTGGCTTATGAAGGTGGATTTCCCGCCGGATCATGAAAGAAGCGACGGATGTGTATCGAAAACCTAAATTCGGTGCGCGGACGCGGTCGCCTTTGCGTCGTCCAGCACCGTGAGGTCAAATGCGCGCCTGCTGAATTTGCGCTCTGACGTTGGCAAGAGAGTAACGGCCTGCTCGTCGCCAGACACGACGGGCAGCGCAAAATCGCGTGCCTCACGCTCTAACGTGGCGATAGGCTTGCGTAGCGCTGCGATATTGGCGTCGATCTGATCGGAGGTTGCGGCGCGCATGTCAGGAGGCACCAGCCTATGCGTCCGTTGCATGAGTGGCGACAGTCGTGCGTCCTTCGAGATTTGGTTTGTGTCTTCGGCACGGGGGTTGGACGCCGATCGGCGCCGGGGTCACTGTTGTCCGGTCAGTAAAATCAGGACTTTAGATTCGCGTCTGCGAAGATCGTGGCGATCAGCATTCTCACTCTACTCAATGACAAAGAATGTGATGCGATCCGGCAGCTATCATCATCGCCATCGGGCGGGAGATGATGTCGAGTTGCGACACGGTTTACAGTTCGGCCATGACCTGTTGTTTTGGAAGAAGCTGGAAAGCATTCAGTTTACAGCTAAGTAGCTGATAATACCGACAACAGGTCAGACTCTTACTCATCGGGTCCCAGGTTCGATCCCTGGTGCGCCCACCAAGCTTTTCAAGAAGATAGCGATTTAGCCAACGCGAGAGTCGGCCGCGGTTAACAGGTCATTTTGCAGTTTTGTTCTCTTTTCGAGCTTCGGCACCGCTGCCTCGGCAAGCTGAACATCGCGGCCAAGGTAGTGAGCATCAAGAGTAGTGAGCATCAAGAGTAGTGAGCATCAAGAATGCCTCGACCTCCTTGAGGCTGTGCCTGGCGAAGGTCGCGATCTGCGGCATCGTTCCCTCAGCAAGCGTCAGACGGAGCCGAGCAGCTCTCTCACTTCGCTTTGGGCACTTGAGGCATCGTCGTATTCTGCTTGATTTCCTTCATGATATCGTGCGCGTGCGTGACCGCCGCCTGCTGATCGCTGACATCAAGATCGTGAAGAGAAGAGTCCCGCTCGCGTACGGCAAACTCGTTTCCTTCCAGCGACGCGACTTCCGACCAGGCGTAGGCCTGCTTCTGGTCGATTGCTGTTCCGATGCCGGCACGGTACATTTGACCCAGCAGCATCGCCGATCGGGAATCGGCGTGGTAGGCGGCCTTCTCAAGGTAAGACTTTGCCTGGCTGAAGTCGGGCGTTACCAGATCGCCGTTGAGGTACAGCTCGCCGAGCCGCGCATCGGCCGCGACGATATTCTGCTCGGCGGCCTTCTTGTACAGAGCAATGGCCTTTGTGGCATCGCGTGGTATCCCGAGCCCGATCTCGTTCATATGGCCCAGCCAGTATTCGGCGTTTGGATTGTTCTTGTTGGCGAGTGCACCGAACAGCTTCAGTGCGGTTTGATCGTCGCCGCGCTGGAACGCGTGCTCGGCGAATTCAAGACTTGTTTGTGCCGGAGCGGCGGTCCTCAGCCTATATTCCTGCACCGAACCGATAACCAAGGCTGTAATGACGACCAGCAAAATGGTCGCAGCGGGCGGCCACGGCGACTTGTGGAGTGGAAGCGGCGGCGGCTTTGACGCGGAATCTGTCACTTGAACCTTGTTTTGTTGACGGGGAGGGAAGTCGCCGTAACGGCCGCGAGGTATCGAGCCGCGCGCAGCCGGGTCGTGCTATCAGTGCTCCTCCATCAGGCGCCCCGGCGCTTCGCCTGCGGGCGGAGCCAGAGTCGAGCCATTGCTGGTGGGGGCCTTGCCAGGCTTCTCAATGAGTTCGAGGAACGGCTTGATGATGTCGATGGGCATCGGAAACACCACAGTCGAATTCTGTTCGGCGCCGATCTCGGTCAGGGTTTGCAGGTAGCGCAGCTGCATGGCGGCCGGGATGCTCGAAAGTATCCTGGCGGCGTTGACGAGTGTTTGCGAAGCCTGGAACTCGGCCTCGGCATGAATGATCTTGGCCCGGCGATCACGCTCCGCTTCCGCCTGCTTGGCGATGGCGCGTATCATGTTCTCCGTCAGCTCGACGGTTCTGATCTCGACATTGCTGACCTTGATCCCCCAGGTCTCGGTCTGGCTGTCGATGATGCTTTGCACGTCGGCACTGAGCTTCTTCCGTTCGGACAGCATCTCGTCGAGCTCATGCTGCCCCAGTACAGCGCGCAGCGTGGTCTGAGCGAGCATGTTGGTGGCGGGAAGGTAGTGCTGAACCTGAATGATGGCGCGTTCGGGATTCACCACGTTGAAGTAGAGTACCGCGTCGACCTTCATTGAAACGTTGTCGCGCGAGATCACGTCCTGGGTGGGTATTTCGATGACCTGGATGCGCAGATCCACCCTCACCATTTCCTGAAAGAATGGAATCAACAGTACGAGGCCGGGCCCCTTGACTCTCTGGAACCGACCCAGTGTGAAGACGACGGCGCGTTCGTATTCGCGCAGGATCCTCACGCTCGCCCCGATTATGATGAAGGCGAAGAGCAGTAGAGCAGGGGCGAGATACAGAAGGTATGAATCCGAGAACATGGCGTTGCGCCTTTATAGCAAGAGAAAAAGCAAGAATGTCTCGGTGCATCGCGAGGTGCTGGGTGACCCGCTTTAAGCGGATTTCCGATCTCAAGCAGACCGCATCGGACGGCAGCGTCGTGTTTTAGACGGAGCGCTGCCTTACAGTCGATGATACGCACGAAGGCCGCTACCTTGGTAGGTTCGGAAAGTACCTAGTACTACTGCGTCACAAAGTTCTGCGTGGTATGTTTCTGTGTATTGGAGTTGCGCAGCATGGGCATCGCGATAATCTGCTGGCGAGGGCGACGCT
>Ga0208849_1001955_pt1 | contig 12382 bp, 10 predicted proteins | sample NGESurdeep072012_10_FD_184470 | JGI IMG/M metagenome (GOLD analysis project Ga0208849, IMG submission 184470) | Arctic peat soil microbial communities from Barrow, Alaska - NGEE Surface sample 53-3 deep-072012 (SPAdes) | ecosystem: Environmental > Terrestrial > Soil > Wetlands > Peat ...
GGCACGCCGATGGTGCAATCGACGTTGGCGGGCGGATGCACCTCGTAGGCCCAGTGCAGGCCGGGCTGCCAGCCTTCACCGAGGAGTTGCCTCGCTGCCGAGGCGAGCGCGTCGGGCACGGAATTCCAGATGTCGGGATAGCCGCGGCCATCGATATCGACGCCGTATTTCAGATAGTCCGACGGCAGAAATTGCGGCAAGCCCATCGCGCCTGCCCACGAGCTCTTCATGTCGGCAAGCTTGATGCGGCCCTGCTCGACGATTTTCAGCGCCAGGACAAATTCCTCCTGAAATTTCTCCTTGCGCTTGCCCACATAGGCCTGCGTCGCGAGAACGCGGATGGCGCTCTTGCTGTCGCGGGCGCGGCCGAAATCGCTCTCGCGGCCGTAGATCGCGAGCAAAATTGCCGGATCGACGCCGAATTTTTGCTGGATCGTGGTGAGCGACGGCCGGTACTGGGCATAGAGCTTGCGGGCCTGCGTGGCGAGCCGCTGGATCGCCGGCTCCTTGAGGTAATCCGCCGGCGTCTCGACGAATTCAGCCTGGCCGGGCGCGCGTTGCGGCCGTCCCGGAATAACGAGGTCGGGCAGCGACAGATCGGGTTCAAGCCCGCGCGTCGCCTGATCGAACGTTGCGCGCGAGACACCGACCGCCTCCGCCTGCGGCCACAGCGACTGCAAGAAAGTCTGGAACGCTGCGTCGGCGTAGGCAACCGACGTTAAGAACGAACACGCGAGCACAACCATGATGAAAAGAGACTTCGCGATTTCACCGGCGATCGCATTGTGGGCGCCCACAAGGGGCGCCCCTACGGCGCCACGCCTGCCGGATGTAGGGGCGGCCCTCGTAGCCGCCCGTGACTCGAACCAGAACTTCATCGCACCGCCACGATGAACAAGCGCGGAAATTTCAGCAACACCTTACCGTCGCTGCGCGTCGTGTAGGCGCCCGCGATCTTTTCTCCGTAGGCTGCGACAAACTTCTCGCGCGCGGCCGCATCGAGCGGCGACAGGAACGGTTGCAGCGAGGAGCCCTTGAACCATTCGACGATGCCCTGCGGCGACGCCATCACGTGATTGTAGACGCTGTGCCAGACGTCGATGTGCGAACAGACCGGCGTGAGCAGGTCGTAATAAGCCTCGACCGTCGGCAGATCGGGCCGCGGCGCGGCCTTCACTTCCGGATGGTCCCGCCACGGCCCACTGCGCCCGACCTCGCCTTGGAAGCGGAGCGCCGGCTCGCGGGTGTTGTCCGGCATCTGCACGGCCAGCACCGCGCCGGGCTTGAGCGCTTCGAGGAGGCGCCGCAGCACGGTGGTGTGATCAGGCAGCCATTGCATCACCGCATTGGAGAACAACAGATCGGTGTCCGGCTCAGGCGACCAGGTTTCGATATCGGCCTCGATGAATTTCAGCTTCGGCAGCCGCTCGCGCGCCTTGCGCAGCATGTCGGGCGAGGAATCGACGCCGACGATTTCGGACTGAGGATACCGCTCGACCAGGAGTTCGGTGGAATTGCCGGGCCCGCAGCCGAGATCGACCACGAGCCGCGGCCGCTGCAGCGGCACCTGCGCCAAGAGATCGCGCGGCGGGCGCGTGCGCTCGTCTTCGAATTTAAGATATTGCCGTGCGCTCCAGTCTTCCATGGCTGCATCTGTCCAGAATGCGAATCGGAGGGCCTAGTCTTACCCTACATCCGGGCCATTGGCAGCGGATACCACACCCTGGCGGCGGGATTACGTCACTCCGCCGGCACCGGCGTCGCGGACGACGCCGCCGACCGCGCGGCATGATGATCGGCTGCAAACAGGAGATAGACCGCCGGCACCACAAACAGCGTGAACAGCGTGCCGATAGAGAGCCCGGAGGCGATAACCACGCCCATCTGGAAGCGTGACACGGCCCCGGCGCCGGTCGCGGTGATCAACGGCACCACGCCGAGCACCATGGCAGCCGTCGTCATCAGGATCGGGCGCAGCCGGATGCCCGCAGCCTGTTCGATGGCCTCGCGCTTGGACTTGCCCTCTTGCTGCAGATGATTGGCGAATTGCACGATCAGGATGCCGTGCTTCGAGATCAGCCCCATCAGCGTGACCAGCCCGACCTCGGTGTAGATGTTGAGCGACATGCCACCGAAGCCGAGGCTGACGAAAATCAGCGCGCCGGCGATCGACATCGGTACCGAAACCAGGATGATGACCGGATCGCGGAAGCTCTCGAACAATGCGGCAAGCGCCAGGAAGATGATGATCAGCGCAAAGCCGAAGGTGGTGAGGAATCCGCTGGTCTCCTGAATGTACTGCCGGCTTAAACCGCCGTAATCGACCGAATAGCCCTGCGGCAGTACCCGCTTGGACAGATCCTGCAGATACGCCAGCGCGTCGCCCTGCGCCACACCGGGCATGGCGACGCCCTGGATCGTCGCGCTGTTGAGCTGCTGGAAATGGTTGAGTGACTCCGGCACCGTCGAAGTCTTGATGGTCGCGATCGTCGACAGCGGGACCAGCGCGCCGTCGGCAGTGCGGATGTAATAGTCGAGCAGTTGCTGCGAATTGAGCCGGAAGCGCTGCTGCACTTGCGGGATCACCTTGTAGGAGCGGCCGCTGATGCTGAAATAATTGACGTAGCCGCCGCCGAGCATCGACGCCATCACGCCGCCGACGTCACTCATCTTCAGTCCGAGCTGGGCGGTCTTGTCGCGGTCGATGACGATGTCGGATTGCGGATTGTCGATTTTCAGGTCGCAATCGAGGAAGATGAACATGCCGCTCTTGAGCGCTTCCTGCAGGAACTGCTGGGCGACGTCGTTGAGCCGCGCGAACGCGTCCGTCGTCACGATGACAAACTGAACGGGCAGCCCGAAGCTGCCGGGGAGCGCCGGCGGCTGGAAGGCGGCGACGCGGACGCCCGCTACTTTGCTCAGCTCCTGCTGCAGCGCCGGTTGCACTTCATTTGTGGTCTTCACGCGCCGATCCCACGGCTTGAACACCATACCGGCGATCGACTGGCCCGGCACATCGAGCTGGAAGACATGCTCGGTCTCCGGGTGGCTCGCAAAAATCTTGTAGACCTCGCGCGAATAGAGCTGGCGCTGCTGCAATGTCGAATCCGGCGCCGCAATGGATTGCGTGATGATGATGCCTTGATCCTCGGTCGGGGCCAGCTCGGTCTTGGCGGTGGTGAACAGGAAATAGATGCTGCCAAGCACGATGGCGGCGAATGTCAGGGTGACAGGCAGCGTATTGAGACTGCCGTGCAGCCATCGCTCATAACCGCCGCGCAGGCGCGTAAAGCTGCGGTCGACGAAACGCGTGAACCTGTCCTCAATGCCGCGCCGCTCGGGATTGGGCGCCTTGAGCAGCTTTGAACACAGCATCGGCGAGAGCGTCAGCGCGACGATGCCGGAGACAGTGACGGCGCCGACCAGCGCGAAGGCGAATTCGGCGAACAGCGCGCCGGTCAGCCCGCTTTGAAAGCCGATCGGCACATAGACCGCCGCCAGCACCACGGTCATCGCAATGATCGGACCGCCCAGCTCGCGCGCCGCCATCAGGGCGGAGTCGAGCGACGATTGGCCTTCCTCAAGGTGCCGATTGACGTTCTCGACAACGATGATGGCGTCATCGACCACAAGCCCGATGCCGAGCACCAGCGCCAGCAAGGTCAACAGATTGATCGAGTAGCCGAGCGCCAGCAGGATGATCAGCGTCCCGATCAGCGACAGCGGAATTGCCACGGTCGGAATCAACGAGGATCGCACCGACCCGAGGAACAAAAATACCACGATCGTCACGATGATCAGCGCCTCGGCCAGGCTGCGGATCACTTCGTGGATCGCGCTGTTCACGAACTCGGTGGAGTCATAGATGATCTCGCCGTGGAGCCCGTGCGGCAGCAGCGCCTGAATTTCGGGAAAGACCTTGTGCACACCGGCGATCACGTCGAGCAGATTCGCGGTCGGCGCAACCTGGATGCCGATATAAACCGCCTGTTTGCCGTCGAAGCCGACCTCGGATTCGTAATCCTCGGCGCCCAACGTGACGAGGGCGACGTCCTTCAATCGCACCACGGCGCCGCCGGACTGCTTGAGCACCAGATTGCGGAATTGCTCGGCCGAATGCAGGCTGGTCGAGGCCGTGAGGTTCACCTGCACCATCTGGCCTTTGGTATTGCCGATGCCGGAAATGTAGTCGTTGGCGGCGAGCGCCTGGCTGACGTCGGCGGCGGTAAGCCCATAGGCCGCGAGTTTTTTTGGATCCAGCCAAGCCCGCAGTGCAAAGATCTTCTGCCCGAGCAATTCGGCGGTCTGCACGCCATCCACCGCCTGCAGCTTCGGCTGCACCACGCGAACGAGGTAATCGGTGATCTGGTTCGGCGCCAAGGTATCGCTGTTAAAGCCGATATACATGGCATCGATCTGCTGCCCGATCTTGACGGTCAGCGTCGGCTGCAGCGTGCCCGGCGGCAGCTGATTGAGGATCGAATTGACCTTGGTGTTGATCTCGGTGAGCGCTTTGTCGGCATCGTAGTTGAGACGCAGATAGACGGTGATCGTGCTCACCCCGCTCTGGCTCACCGACGTCATGTAGTCGATGCCGTTGGCCTGGGCGATGGCGTTCTCGAGCGGGGTGGTGATGAAGCCTGCGACCACATCCGGGTCGGCGCCGTAATAGATCGTGGTGACGTTGACCACGGCGTTCTCGGTGCGCGGATATTGCAGAATCGGCAGCACCGTATAGGCGCGCAGCCCAAGCACCAGGATCAACAGGCTCACCACCGAGGCAAGCACCGGCCGCCGGATGAAGATATCGGTGAAATGGCTCACTGTGGCCGCCTAGCGATCGAGCGGGACGGCGGGCGCCGCGTCCGCTGTCGGCGTGATCGAGTTGTCTATCAACACTGGCGAGCCGTTATGCAGCTTGATCTGGCCGGCGGTAACGACGGTTTGGCCCGCGCTGACGCCTTTGAGCACGGCGACCTGATCGCCGCGCGTTGGGCCCGTCGTGACAAATGACTGGCGCGCGATCAGCGGCGACTTAACGCCTGCGCCTGCGCCTGCGCCTGCGCCTGCGCCCCCACCCTTGTCATCCACCACATAGACGGTGTCGCCGTACGGATTGTAGGTGATCGCGGTCTGCGGCAGCGTGACGTAATTCTCCGGCGCGCCGGTCAGGATATCGACCGTCGCATACATCCCGGGCAACAGCTTGCGGTCCGGATTTTTCAACGTGGCGCGGATTTGCACGTTGCGGCTCGAGGCATCGACCTTGGGATTGATCGCCGAAATCTCGCCGGGGAACGTCCGATCCTGGAATGCGTCGACGTTGACGGTTACGGCCGCGCCGATGTGAATCCGGGCGACCGACTGCTGCGGCACGAAGAAATCCATATAAACCGGATCGAGTGCCTGCAGTGTCACGATGGCGGTACCGGCGGAAAGATACTGGCCGAGGTCGACGGCGCGGATACCGAGGTGACCGGCAAACGGCGCGCGCAGCGTTTTCTTGTCGAGAATCGCCTGCTGCTGGGTGACCTGAGCCTGGGCATTTTTCAGGTTGGCCTTGTCGGTATCGAGCGTCGCCTGGCTGACGGCCTGAATCTTGAACTGTTTGAGGTCGCGGTCGTAGGTAAGCTGATTCAGCACGGCCGTCGCCTGCAGCGATTCAAGCTTGGCCACGTCGTCGGCGGCGCGCAGCTTCAACAACACGTCGCCTTGCTTGACGTCGTCACCCGAATTGAACGAGATCGAATCGACGACGCCCGAAACTTCGAGCGAAAGATCGGAGCCCCTCACCGCGCGCAAGCTGCCGACCGCCTCGATCTTGGGTTGCCACGGGCTGAGCTCCGCCTTGGTCGTCGACACGGTCTGCGGCGGCGCCTGCATCGAACTCATGAACTTCTTGATCATCGCCGCCTTGAACACCTGGAATCCGAAAATCCCACCGAACACGATGGCGACCGCGATCAGCATGATCACCATGCGTTTAGTCATTGCTTGGGCTCCGTCTTTATTCCACGTGCGCCGGCGACCAGATCGGTCGTCGTCGCCGCGCCCGGCTTTTCCGGGCTCAGCGGATTGGTTTCGACGTCGATACGATTCCACCAGCCGCCGCCGAGCGCCTGGAACAGCGCGGCGGTGTCGGCAAAGCGCACCGCCTGCGCCTGCACCAGCGCCAGCCGCGCCTGCGCGTAACTGTGCTGGGAATTAAGCAACACCACGTAAGTAATCGCGCCCAGCCGATATTGCCCGCGCGCCAGATCGAGCGTCGCCGATGCGGCGCGCAAAGCCACGGCTTGCGCCCGCACCGTCGCCGCATCCAATTGCAGCGCCCGCAACGCATCGGCGACGTTCTGGAACGCGCCCAGCACGGTGTTGCGATACTGCGCTTCGGCCACGGCGTAGGCGGCTTTGGCGGCGCGTTCCTGATGCAGGAGCGTAAAGCCATGGAACAGCGGCTGGGTGCCGCTCGCCGCGATGGTCCAGATCGTGGTGCCCGGCGAAAACATCGCCGCCACTGTCGGGCTGGCAGTCCCGTAGTCCCCGGTAAGATTGAACTGCGGCAGCCTAGCGGCGATGGCGACGCCGATCTGGGCGCTCGCCTGATGCAACTGCGCCTCCGCGGCGCGCACGTCAGGACGTTGCTCGACAAGCTGCGATGGCAGGCTGAGCGGCAGGCCGGTCGGCAGTCGCAACGACGACAGCATCACGTGCCCGCGCCGCGCCTCATTGGGAAAATGGCCGGTCAGCGCCGCCAGCACATGGTGCTGCTGTTCGAGCTGCTTCTCCAAAGGCGGCAGCGTCGCTTGCGTGGTCGCCACCTCGGATTGCTGGGTCAGCACATCGGTCCGGGTCGCGGCACCGACGTTAAACTGCTGCTGCACCACACTGAGCTGATCGCTCTCCGACTTGATGATGTCGCGCGTCGCCGCGATCTGCCCGCGCAGCGAGGCTTCCGCCACGACGGCCGTGACGACATTCGCGGTCAGCGTCAGATAGGTCGCTTCCAGTTCGAAGCGCTGATACTCGGCAGCGGCCGCATTGGCTTCGATTGTACGCCGCTGGCCGCCCCACACATCGGGCGCGAACGAGACATTAACGGTGGCCTGGAACAAGTTGAAGATAAATGGCGCGCCAGCGCCGCCGAATTCGGCCGGCGAAAACTGTTCGCGCGTCGCCGATGAGTTGGCGTCAAGCGACGGCAGCAGCTTGCCTTTGGCGGCGTACAGATTCTCCTTGGCCTGCCACAGCGAGGCCTGGGCGGCTTGCAGGCTTGGATTGGCTTCCAGCGCTTGCACGATCAAGTCGTTGAGATCCTTGGAGTGAAACAGCCGCCACCATTGACCCGGGATGTCGCGGCCAGGCTCAAACCTTTGCGAGTCGCCGTTAGCGACATCGCTCGCTATGGCCGCCGCCGGATGAGCTTCGGGCGTATATCCGGCGCCCTCGGGTGCCGACGGAACCTTGAAGTCGGGGCCGACCGCGCAGGCTGACAGAAGCAAGAGTGCGTACGCCGCCGCCATGGCTTGCGGCCGGTATCGGCCGAAACCACGCAACAACGCCCGCCGCTGCACGCCCGCAGATGGGCTGCGGGGCCCTTCGACCCGACCCGTGTTAACCACTTAGACACCACCCTGAGCGAAGAAGAATAGTTATTTACTATCCGGTTAGTCAATAACTTGACTTTTTTGCCAAATTCCGGCCTAGCTGCTCCAATGGCGGAAGTTCTTGAAACACGACCGGAAACCCGGCGACGCCGCAAAGCGGAGCGTCCCCAGGAAATCCTTGAGGCCGCCTTCATCGAATTCTCGCGCGACGGCTACGTCACCACAACGCTCGACCGCATCGCCGAGCGCGCCGGGGTGACCAAGGGCACGATCTACGTCTACTTCGAAAACAAGGAACAGCTTTTCATCTCCATGGTGCAGGAGTTCACCAAGGGGGCGGACGAAACCGTCCAGGAGATGTACGAAACGCACGAGGGCTCGACGGCCGATCTCCTGCGCGCCCAATTCAGTTTCATCTATCAATACATCGTCGAAGATAAACGCCGGCGCGAAGTGGTGCGCATGCTGATCGCCGAAGCGTCGCGTTTTCCGAAGCTCGCCGATCGCTATTTCGATGAAATTCTGCGTCCGTGCCTCGATCGGCTCAAACAGGCGATCCAGCGCGGCATCGATCGCGGCGAAATCCGCCAAACGTCGATCGTCAACTCGCCCCAGGTCGTCATCGCACCGATCGCGCTGGTCGATCTGTGGATGATGATGTTCGACGAGCGGCAACCGCTCGATCTGAAAGCGTATTTCGACGCTCACCTCGATTTGGTGCTCAACGGACTGCTGGTGAAATCCTGACAACTTGGCGTTGACCTGCCACCGTCGCGGTATTACTTTTTCGACAGTCGTAATACCGAGGCCAAATATGATCACCACCGTCACGTCCAAGGGCCAAGTGACTATCCCGAAAAGCGTGCGGGAGGCCGCCAGGATCAAGCCCGGCGACAAGGTCGATATCCGCAATACCGCAACCGGCGGCGTCTATATCGTCCATCCGGACAGGGCTTCCGAGTACGAGGAGAAGTTGCGCGCATTGGCGGAGCGCCGGCTCATTCGTGGCGGCATGAGCACAGACGAATTTATGGAATTCAGCCGAGGTGAAACGGCGACGTTCCGACGCCGCAAGAAATGACACTGGTCGATACCAATATCCTTCTCGACATTATCTCGAACGATCCGCGCTGGTCCGAATGGTCCCTTCGCCAACTGGCTCGGCGCGCTGCCTTGGGACCGGTCCTCATCAACGACATTGTCTATGCCGAGCTGTCGGTCCGTATGGAGCGACAGAGCGATGTCGAACGGGCCCTTGAAGAATTAAGCGTTCGTTTCGACCGCGTGCCGTTGGATGCGCTCTTTCTCGCGGGGAAAAATTTTCACCGCTATCGGTCGTCTGGCGGCATTCGCACGGGGGTTCTGCCGGACTTCTTCATCGGCGCGCATGCGCAAGTGCTCGGCTGCCCGGTGCTGACGCGGGACGTGCGGCGTTACCGAACCTATTTTCCCACAGTAGAACTGATCAGCCCCGAGTAAGCGGCAGCGTTTCGGCACCCACGGCCGGTTCCGCGCCCCTTGCGAACGCGCTATAGTGGCATGTCGCAACCAGGGAGCGGCTCCATGCACGACATCGTCATTCGCGGCGGCACCATCATCGATGGCACCGGCAAAGCGTCCTTCGGGGGCGATGTGGCGGTCGACGGCGGCCGCATTGTCGGCGTCGGCGGCAAGCAAGGCCCTGGCAAGCGCGAGATCGACGCAACCGGCTTGTTGGTCACGCCGGGCTGGGTCGATGTGCATACCCACTATGACGGCCAGGCGATGTGGGATCCGCTGCTTTCACCGTCGTGCTGGCACGGCGTCACCACGGTGATGTTCGGCAATTGCGGCGTCGGCTTTGCGCCGGTGAAGAAAGAACATCGCGGCGCGCTGATGGATCTGATGGAGGGCGTCGAGGAGATTCCCAACCCGGTGCTGGCTGCGGGCCTCTCCTGGGAATGGGAGACGTTTCCACAATTCATGGACGAACTGGAACGGCGGCCCCGCGCTATCGACATCTGCGCGCAAGCCGCGCACCTGCCGACTCGCGTCTATGTGATGGGCGATCGCGCCGTACGCCGCGAAGCGGCGACGCCCGACGACATCGCCGAGATGCGCCGGCTGACCATCGAGGCGTTGCGCGCCGGCGCCTTCGGCTTCACGACCTCGCGCACCGATTCGCACAAGACGCCCGACGGCGAACTCGTGCCGTCGCGCGACGCTGACGACCACGAATTGCTCGGCATCGGCTCGGCTCTGGGTGTGACCGGCACCGGCGCGTTCGGCATGAACTCCGATTTCGACGACGAGGAATTCGAGTTGCGCTGGATTCGCAAGCAGGCGCGCGACACCGGCCGACCGGTCTGGTTCCTGCTGACCGACCGCTACAGCGACCCGCAGCGCTGGCGGCGCATCATCAAGGTGGTGCATGAGATGCGCGCCCAGGGCCTGCCGGTAACCGCGCAGATGGCGGGCCGGCCGATCGGCGTGATGATGGGCATCGGCACCGCGCTCAACCCGTTCACAGTGCGGCCGACCTACAAGAAGCTGGAAAGCCTGCCGATCGAAGAACAGCGCCGGCGGCTGCGCGACCCGCAAGTGCGGGCGCAGATTCTGGCCGAGACACCGTCCGAGGCCGAGATCGAAAAGCTCGCGCAGTTCCGTCAGGTGGTCGCCAAGGCGTTCGACAAGTTCTTCGTCATGGGCAATCCGCCGGATTACGAGCCGGGGCCGGAGAAGTCGGTGGCGGCGATCGCCGCGCGCGAAGGCCGCAGTCCAGAGGAAGTCGCCTATGACTACATTTTGGAAGACGGCCAGTATCTTTATTTCCCGGTGGTCAATTACGTCAGCGGCGATCACGAGCCGATCCGGGAAATGCTCAACGATCCGGCGTTTCTGCTGGGGCTCAGCGACGGCGGTGCGCACTGCACCTCGATTGTCGATTCCGGCGTGCCGACCTACATGCTGACGCACTGGAGCCGCGACCGAATCCGCGGACCCAGGCTGCCGGTCGAGATGCTGATCAAACGGCAGACCAGCGAAACCGCCGACTTCTTTGGTCTTGGCGATCGCGGCCGGCTGGCCCGGGGGCTGCGCGCCGACATCAACCTCATCGACTACAACAGGCTGCAGGTGCAGAAACCGATCCTGGTGCACGACATGCCGGCGAACGGCCGCCGCTTCGTGCAAAAGGTGGACGGCTATGAGATGACCATCACCGCCGGGACGCCGATCTTCGAGAAGGGTCAGCACACCGGCGCCCTGCCCGGCCGCCTCGTCCGGGCCGGCCGCGACACGCAGGTCCTGCACGCAGCGGAATAGAGGCTGGCCAAGCGGCGTACAGCAGGCGTAGCCTCGGAAATAGCGGGATCGTTAGCGCAGGATGCTTGCGCGTGTCATCACGACCGCCGCATCGTAGAATATCGAATGTCGGGTGAGCAGATGTCGTCGCCAGCGCATGAATCTTTCCAGGCCAATTTTCCCGGAGCGACCCAAACCGTCCGCATTTCGAGCCTGCATGAGGCCAAGGTATTTGCCCGCAGGTGGGTCATCCGCGACAAGGACCCGGCGTTGAAGGCGCTGCTTCGACATTTGGAGAAGGCCAACAGTTCCGCGACGGGCGACACTGCGGTCGCGCAATTGAAGTTGGCCCTGGCGCGGCGCGGGATGCTGGTGACGGCAGACGGCAACCCGCCATCCGCACGCTAGAGCGCTTCCCGATTACGTTGAATCGGGAATCGCTCCAGCCTTATGGATTTGATCGCATTTTCTTCGGAAAACCGATGGCCACTTTTCGGAAAATGCTCCAGCGCCACGTCTTCGCCTCGGCATTCGGACTGCAGAGAAACAACGCTGGCCGCCAAAAAAAACCGCCCCGTGAGGGGCGGTTTCGATTCTCACTCCGCAAGGAGTAATAATCTTGACGTTACGCCATCTGGATGGTGCCGACGGCAATCTTGCCGGTGCGGCGATCTTCCTGCGTATCGAAGGTGACCTTTTGGCCCTCAGCCAGTCCGCGCAGTCCGGCGCGCTCGAGCGCGGTGGCGTGAACGAAAACGTCCTTGCCGCCGTCGTCCGGCTGGATGAAGCCGAAGCCCTTTTGGTCGTTGTAGAACTTTACGGTGCCCGTGGTCATGGAAAAATCCTTTCGTTGAGCTCTAGGTGCACGTGAGCGCAAGACGCACGGCTGTGCGCCTTGATGCTCGGTTCGTCGATGTTTGGAGGGTCTGAACGTGCGCCTGGCATTCAGCAAAGCGATACGGCCCGATTGTCCGGCCAAATGTCGATTGGGAACAGATAGGGTATCAATGTCTCTTTTGCAAGGTAAATCACCCCGCGCGCGCGCGCAGCGCCGATTCTTGCTCACTTATCCTCAATAATTGGTCGATCGCAGCGCGCAACTATGCGGTCGCGCCGACGGCTCCGGCACCAAGCAGGCTTCGAAGTTCGCGAAAACTAATAAGGCGGCGCGCGGCCTCATCCCACAGCACCAAACGCACGCACAAAAGACTCTGACCGAGCGAAAGACGGCCGACTTTCGTCAGATCGGGATGATGGCGCAGCGCGACAGGCAATCGATAAAACGGAATTCGGCTGCAGAGATGATGGATGTGATGCACGCCGATATTCGCGGTGAACCAGCGAAGGACGACGGGCAGGTCGTAATGCGAACTGCCGCGAAGCGCCGCCACCTGTACGTTCCAGGTCTGATTGTGGGCCCAAAACGTCTCCTCGAACTGGTGCTGGACATAGAATAGCCAGACGCCGAGAGAGGCGCCGATGAGCATGATCGGCAA
>Ga0208849_1001956_pt1 | contig 12379 bp, 15 predicted proteins | sample NGESurdeep072012_10_FD_184470 | JGI IMG/M metagenome (GOLD analysis project Ga0208849, IMG submission 184470) | Arctic peat soil microbial communities from Barrow, Alaska - NGEE Surface sample 53-3 deep-072012 (SPAdes) | ecosystem: Environmental > Terrestrial > Soil > Wetlands > Peat ...
CGGGCCCGCTCGAGCACTACAGCCGCCTGAAGACGTTCTTCCGCCTGCTGCTGGCGATCCCGATCGCGATCATGCGCTACGCGATGAACATCCTGCTGGAGATCGGCGCGGTCGCGGCGTGGGTGGTGATCGTGATCACCGGCAAGCTTCCGCGCGGCCTGTTCGACGTGATGGTGCTCGCGAACTCCTACATGGCGCGCTCTGACGCGTACCTGTTCCTGCTGACCGAGACCTATCCGCCGTTTCAGGACGAGCAGACGCGTGCGGCCGGATTCACACAGGTGTGACCGCGTTGCGCTTCGCGGGCCAGTCGCGCCGCTTGCCGGCGGCGTGCGCGAAACGGCGCACGAGCTCGGCGCGCAACGCATCGGGCTCGATCACCGCGTCGATCACGAGCTCGGAGGCGAGGTGCAGGATGTCGATGTCCTGCGCGTACTCCTCGCGCAGCTGCTCGGTCCTGGCGGCGCGCTCGTCCTCGTCGTCGATCGCCTGCAGCTGGTTGTAGTAGACGGCGTTGATCGCGGCCTGCGGGCCCATCACCGCGATCGACGCGCTCGGCAGCGCGATGCAGCAGTCCGGGTCGAACGCCGGTCCGGCCATCGCGTAGAGCCCGGCGCCGTAGGCCTTGCGCACGATCACCGAGATCTTCGGCACTGTCGCCTCGCTGACGGCTGAGATCATCTTGGCGCCATGGCGGATGATGCCCTCGCGCTCGACCTGCGTGCCGATCATGAAGCCGGGCACGTCGGCGAGGAACAGCAGCGGCACGTTGAACGCGTTGCACGTCCAGATGAAGCGCGCGGCCTTGTCGGCGGAGTCGCCGAACAGCACGCCGCCCTTGTGCTTGGGCTGGTTGGCGACGATCCCGATCGCGCGGCCGTCGAGGCGCGCGAAGCCGACGACGAGCTCCTTCGCCCAGCGCGGCTGGATCTCCAGCAGCGAGCCGTCATCGACGAGCGCTTCGATCAGCAGCTTGATGTCGAACGGCTTGTTCTCGTCGGCGGGGATCAGCTCCGCGATGCCGGTCGCGGGGGCGCCGTCAGCCACCGCCTGCGGCACGGCGAGCGGCGACGCCTGGAGCCAGTTGCTCGGAAGATATGAGAGATAGCGGCGTGCGAAGTGAATCCCCTCGGCGTCGCTGTCGACGAGCTGGTGCGCGCAGCCGGAGACGCCCGTGTGCATGCGCGCTCCGCCCATCTGCTCGAGCGTGACCTTCTCGCCGATCACCATCTCGGCCATGCGCGGCGAGCCGAGGTACATCGAAGCGTTGCCCTCGCGCATGATCACGATGTCGCAGAACGCGGGAATGTAGGCGCCGCCGGCGGCGCTCGGGCCGAACAGCACGCACACCTGCGGCACGACTCCGGAGAGCTTGACCTGGTTGTGGAAGATGCGCCCCGCGCCGCGGCGGCCGGGGAACATCTGCACCTGCTCGGTGATGCGCGCGCCCGCCGAGTCGACGAGGTAGACCATCGGGATCTGCAGGCTCAGCGCGCGTTCCTGAATGCGCAGGATCTTCTCGACGGTCTTCGGCCCCCACGAGCCGGCCTTGACGGTCGGGTCGTTGGCCATCAGCGCCACCGGACGCCCCTCGATCTCCCCCACCCCCGTGACCACGCCGTCGGCGCCGAGCCCGTCCTCTTGCCAGTTGGCGAGCAGCGCCTCCTCGGCGAACGAGCCGTCGTCGAGCAGCAGCGCGATCCGCTCGCGCACCGGCAGCTTGCCCTGCTCGAGCGCCTTCTGCCGGTGGCGCTCGGGGCCACCACCGAGCGCGCGCTCGGTGGCGTCGCTCAGGTTGCTCACGGCCGCGGCAGCCCTCGATACCGGTGGCGCCCGTGGCGGCCGCGCGACAGGTGGCGTTCGTGACGCGCCTGCAGGCGCGCGTCGACGACGTCGAGGTCGGACGCCGGCCCGAACAGGCGCCACGCGTCGCGGATGACGGGCAGCAGCGTGACGCCGATCACCCAGCCGGGCCAGAACGGCGTGTGCGCGCCGACGGCGAGCCAGATGCCGACGCTGAGCGCCGACACGCCGATCGACCCGCCGACCTCCTGCGCCAAGCGGCGTCGCAACTGCCCCTTGCGCTTGACCAGCGCGAGCTTGACCGACCCCGAGCTGACCGGCAGGTCGGCGCGCAGCGCGTCGAGGTCGCCGCGCGTGGACGCGCTGTAGGCGCCGCCGATGCGCTCCTCGAGCTCCTCCGAGGTGAGCCTGCCGGCGAGCGCGTGCTCGCGCAGCTCGTCGATCAACTGCTCGCGATCGGCGTCCGCGACACGCAGACTCGACAGGTCGCTCATGCTCTGAATGTACCTGCTCGGCGGGTGCCCGCGGCGGCTGCAGGCGCTCGTACCCCGATTAGGGCGCCCGGCACCGCGACGCCCTCGGTCGATCGCTCCTATAGAGCTGTGTTCTCGGCTGGCTCCGCGCCCGAGTAGTCATAGAAGCCGATACCGGACTTGCGCCCGAACCAGCCGGCGCTGAGCATCTTGCGCAGCGTCGGCGGACGCGCGAAGCGCCGCTCGCGGAACTCGTCGAACAGCACGTCGCAGATCGAGCCCATCGTGTCCAGGCCGACGAAGTCGGCGAGCGTCAGCGGCCCCATCGGGTGCCCCGCGCCGGCCTTCATCGCCTCGTCGATCTCGGCCACCGAGCCGACGCCCTCTTCGTAGGCGCGGATCGCGTCGAGCATGTACGGCACGAGCAGCCGGTTGACGATGAAGCCGGCCTTGTCCTTGGTGGGGATCGCGAGCTTGCCCTCGGAGCGCGCGAACTCCAGCGCGAGCTCGAACGCGTCGTCGGTGGTGGTGATGCAGCGCACGACCTCGACGAGCTTCATCACCTGCGCGGGGTTGAAGTAGTGAAGCCCCACGAACTGGCCCGGGCGGCCGGTGGCGGCGGCCTGGTCGATCACGGCGAGCGACGATGTGTTGGTCGCGAACACCGCCTCGGGCTTGACGATCGGGTCGATCTCGCGCCACATCCCGAGCTTCAGCGGCAGACTCTCCGTGATCGCCTCGATCACGAGGTCGCAGCCCGCGAGCTCGGCGTAGTCGACGGTGCCGTGTATGCGCCCGCGCAACGCGTCTGCGTCCTCTTGCGAGGATCGGCCCTTCTCGACTGCGCGCGCGAGCTGCTTCTCGATCTTGCCGATGCCCTTCTGCAGCGTCGCCTCGTCGACCTCGCGCAGCACCACCTCGTAGCCCGCCTGCGCGGCCACCTGGGCGATGCCGTGCCCCATCAGGCCCGCTCCGAGCACTCCCACCTTCTCTATCTGCTTCGCCATCCCAGCCCTCGCCTTCCTCCGGTCGTGGGCGCCAACCCTATTACGTGCGGGAAGGTCGGGCCACGGACGGAGTCCTTGCAGCGTGAAGGCTCAATCGATTGACCATCTTCAAATCGCCTGGAGGGCAGACATGCTCAAGCGCTTCCTGATTCTCGCCGCGACACTCGCTGTCGTGGCGATCGCGCCCGCGTCCGCGCTGGCGTTCGACCAGCCGTTCCTCGGCCAGTTCAGCACCGTCTCTCAGATCGGCTCGACGGTGCCGTCCAACGGCGATGTGAACCCCTACGGGATCGTCACCGTGCCGAGCAGCGTCGGCTCGCTGGTCCGCGGCGACATCCTGATCAGCAACTTCAACAACTCTGAAAACATGCAGGGCACCGGCACGACGATCGTGCAGGAGAGCCCCACCGGACAGCTGTCGTTGTTCGCCCACATCAGCCCCGGCAGCGTCCCGTTCGGCGTCGGGCTGACGACGGCGCTCGCGATCCTCCCCGGCGGAGACGTCGTCGTGGGGAGCCTGCCGACGACGAACGGCACAGCGCCGACCGCGACGGCGGGCGGCCTGATCGTGCTCAACAGCACCGGCCATGCGATCAAGACGATCTCGGGCGCCCCGATCAACGGGCCGTGGGACCTGACAGCGGTGTCCGCGGGCCCGCTCACCGACCTGTTCGTCACGAACGTGCTCAACGGCACGGTCGAACACGGGGAAACAGTGACCAACGGCGGGACGGTCGTGCGGATCGCGCTGCTGACGCTGCCCGGCCACGCGCCGATCGTGGCGTCCGAGCGGGTGATCGCCAACGGCTTCCCCGAGCGCACCAGTGAAGCGGCGCTCGTCGTGGGGCCGACCGGCGACGGGCTCGGCCCGGAAGGCACGCTGTACGTCGCAGACACGCAGGGCAACCGCATCGCGGCGATCCCCGGCGCGCTGTTCCGCCAGACACCACTGGGCGGCGGCGGCATCACTGTCGCCAAGGGCGGCTTCCTCAACGGCCCGCTGGGGCTGACGATCGCGCCCAACGGCGACATCCTGACGGCCAACGCGAACGACGGCAACCTCCTCGAGACGACGCCTGTCGGCGCCGAGTTCCAGCCGTTTGAAACCGAAGCCGGCGAAGGCGGGCTGTTCGGGCTGGCGGTCGCGCCGAACGGGCAGGGCTTGTACTTCGTGGACGATTCCAACAACACGCTGCAGCTCCTGCACTGACACGCCGCCGATCCGGATCGGGAGCCCGCCCACCCCGCCCCCCCACCCCGCCGCCAACGTGGGGTGGCGGGCTCCCCGGGCCGGGTACCCTCCATTGCGTGAGCGATACCCCACAGATCGATGAGGACACGTTCGACCTGGTGGCGGCGGGCCTGCGCGGCGACGGCACCGATCTGGCGATCTCGGTGGAGGTGCTCGCCACCAAGCTCGAGCAGGCGCTGCCGGGAAGGGCGCGGATCGAGCGCCGCGGCTCAGGCCTGCTCGGGCGCGGCGAGAAGCGCGTGCGGCGAATGCAGGTCGAGCTCGGGTCGTGCTGCTACGAGCTCGCGGTGGACGGCGGGCGCGTGGAGGGCTTTCGCGAGCGTCAGTCGGGCGGCATCGCGATCAAGCGCGAGGCGCTCGACCCGGACGAGTGGATCGCGGCGCTGACGACGGACCTGCGCGCGGAGGCCGAGCGCAGCGCCCAGGCGCGCGCGGCGCTCGAGGAGCTGCTGCGCTGAGATGAGCGAACCAGATCCGCAGCCTGCGCAGGAGGAGGAGCAGCGGCAGTCGCTGGCGCGGATCGAACAGGGAGGCATCCCGCTGTCGGCTGAGCGCCGGCTGAGCGAGCTGCGCACCCTAAAGGGCACAGGCGAGAGCGGCGGCGCGGGATCGTTCACCTCGGACCTCTCAGTGAACGGCTTCGCGCTGTGCCACCAGCTGGGGCTCAAGCCGCTGTCGCAGGTGATGGGCAGCTCGATCTACCAGATGGGCTATCAGTCCTCGTGGGGCAACATGGGCTACGGCGGCTCGATGCTGTTCGAGCTGGACACGCTGTCGCAGGCGCTCAACGAGGTTCGCAGCCGCGCGCTGGTGCGCCTCGGAGAGGAGGCGCGTCACGTCGGCGCGGACGCGGTCGTGGGCGTGCAGACGCGCGCGGGCGAGAGCCAGCTGGACACGGGCGGGCTGGCGCTCGAGCACATGGTGGTGGGCACGGCGGTGCGCCGCGAGGGCGCGCGCGTCGAGCACCCGGTGCTGACAGAGCTGTCGGTCTCCGAGTACGCGATGCTCGTTCGCGGCGGCTTCGAGCCGCTGGGGATCGTCGCGTGGAGCGCAGTCTTCTTCACGAGCTACGTCTTCGGCGGCATGATGGCGGGCGGCGGCGGCGCGTTCACGATGGGCGTCCAGAGCTTCGAGCTGCGCGAGTTCACCCAGGCGATCTACAGCGCGCGCGAGGCGGTCATGCAGCGCATCGCCGGCCAGGCCGGCGCGCTCGGCGCATCGGGCGTGGTGGGCGTGAACATCGGCCACACCGTGCGACCGCACTCGATGGGCGGCGGGTGGGCATGCGCGAGATGCGAGGGCTGATGGTGACGTTCACGGCCGTCGGCACGGCGATCCGTCAGGACGCAGACACAAACGTCGAGGCCCCCAAACCAACAATCGACCTGTTCGGCTGAGAAGGAGCACCACATGAACGAGCGCGAGACCCCGTACGACCCGTCCTCGCTCGAGGGCGTCCCCGAGGCGGGCCGCGCCCGCCTGGAGCAGAACCGCCAGGGCCTGTTCACGTCCGATCTGTCCGTCAACGAGTTCCTGCTCGTCAAGCAGGCGGGCTTCGAGCCGCTGGGGCTGGTGGTCGGCAGCTCGATCTACCACATCGGCATCCAGATGGCGGGCTGGAAGAAAAGCCAGGAGATGACCGTCCTCTCCGAAGCGATGTACGGCGCGCGCCAGCTGGCGATGACGCGCATGGAGGAGGAGGCCGACCAGCTCGGCGCGGACGGCGTCGTCGGTGTGCGCCTGGACATCGGCCGCTACGACTGGGGGCAGGACATGGCCGAGTTCATCGCGATCGGCACCGCCGTCAAGCACCGCGACGGCGTGCTGCACCGCGCGCCCAACGGCAGGCCCTTCACCAGCGACTTGTCGGGACAGGACTTCTGGACGCTGCTGCGCACCGGGCACCGCCCCGTGGGGATGGTGATGGGCAGCTGCGTCTACCACGTGGCGCACCGCGGCATGTTCCAGTCGATGGCGCAGACCGGGCGCAACGTCGAGCTCTCGAACTTCACGCAGGCTCTGTACGACGCGCGCGAGCTGGCGATGGAGCGGATGCAGTCGGAGGCGCAGGAAATCAGCGCCGAGGGGATCGTCGGCGTGCAGCTGCACGAGACGAGCCACGGCTGGGGCAGCCACACGATCGAGTTCTTCGCGATCGGCACCGCGATCGTCCCGCGCGAGGGGCACACCGAAGAGATCGAAGCGCCGACGACGGTGTTGGACCTCAGCTGAGAGAGACGTTTAAGGGGCTCCGCCTGCCGGCTCCGCCGCTCGTGCGTGCGCGTGGCGCGGACTACGCGGGCAGCAGTTCGAGCGCGTCGACGTGCCGAGGACGCATGACGGAGAAGTGACGGTGATCGAGCGTCGCGAGCTTGTGCTCGCGCAGCCGCTCTACGACAGCCAGCACGGCGGCGTCGACGAAGCCGACGCGCAGGTCGGCGTAGGTGGTGAGAAGCTTGCCGACCCGGCGATAGTCCTCCGGCAAGAGATCCTCGACGACGAGAGCGCCGGTCTGGATCTGGTCGAGGATCAGCATGAACACATCACGATGAAGCCGGCCGCAGAGCCAATCAACCTCCGACAAGACAGGAGCAGGCACTACTCGCGGCTCGCGCGCTCCCTCGAGCAGGCTCGTACAAGCGCCATGATCGCCGTCACCCGCGTCCAGCATGGCGTACAGCACGCCGCTGTCTACTACGAGCGCCAAGAGTCCGGCTCGAAGATGTCCTCGCTGGCCAGACGTGAGAGATCGCTACGACCTGAACGGAACACGCCGACGCACGTGAGCGGCGGCGGAATCCGCTCCGCGGGCGATGCCAGCTCGTGCTCCATGGCTTCGCGCACAAGCTGGGCCACCGACACCCCCCGCTCGGCCGCGCGCCGCTTGGCGCGCTCCACGAGCTCCGGGTCAGCCTGGATCATCAGCCTCTGCATCATCGGTGCAATCATGCTATCAGTGGCGTCCTTCCGTACGCTGTGATGACCAAATGGCCCTGTACGAGGCTCATCCGACCGGAAGATGCCCGACGGGACGCTCATCTACAGGAGGGCCACGCAAATGAGCATCGTCTTCGCGGAGGACCACGGCGCGGTCAGGCACGTGGTGCTCAACCGTCCGGAGAAGCGCAACGCGATGAACCAGGAGCTGCTGCTCGCGCTCGGCGAGGCACTGCGCGACGCCGCCTCTGCGCCGGAGGTTCACTGCGTGGTGCTGCGTGGCGAAGGACCGGTGTTCTCGGCGGGCGTCGATCTCGTCGAGCTCGCCGACTCGGCCAGCCGCCCGGGCATGCTGCGCCCGTTCAGAAAAGTCTTCCTCGACTGCGCGAACATCTGCGAAGAGATGGCCAAGCCGGTCGTCTGCCAGATCCACCGCACATGTGTCGGCGGCGCGCTCGAGGTGGCGCTCGGCTGCGACCTGCGGATCGCCTCCAGCGACGCGAGCTTCGGCCTGCCCGAGGTCAAGTTCGGGATCATCCCCGACGTCGGCGGCTCGACCCGCCTGCCCGCGGTCGTGGGCCTCGGACGCGCGAAGGAGCTGATCATGACGGCGCGGCTGATCGACGCCGCCGAGGCCGAGCGCATCGGCCTGGTCAACCGTGTGGTCGCAGCGGACGAGCTCGAGCACGCGACCCAGGCGCTCGTCGACGAGCTGCTGGCGAACTCGCACATCGCGGTCGGCCGCGCCAAGCGCGTGATCGACGCCTCCGCCCGCCCCGCGCTCGCGCAGACGCTCGAGATGGAGGTGGCGGTGCAGGAGTTCTGCGTGGCGGCCGCGCGCGAGCAGGCTGGCGCGGTCGCCGAGATGCCCGTCGAGAGCGGAGCGTGAGGCTCGCACACGCCGCCGCGTGATCGCACGTGCAGTCCTTCAGGAGCCTGCACGGGGCGCCGAGAGTCCTGACAGGATGGTTCCAACAAGCGGATTCAAAGAGATCTTTGGAGAACGTCGCGGATCGCGCACACTCGCCGAGCCCACGGCCGCCGGGAGTGCGCCAGCCAAGAGCGCGGCTGTGAAGAGCTCGCCGCGGGCGCTGCGCGAGGGGCTCGGGGCGCTGTCGGCCGCGGGCGACACGCTGTCTGCGGACTTCTTCAACGTCGGGCAGGGAGATTGCTTTCTGGTCACGTGCCGCCGATGGTCGATCCTCTTCGACGGCGGCCAAAACCCCTCTCAGAAAGTGCTCGAAGAGCTTTCGCGCCGCCTCCCCGGCACGGGCGACGACGAGGCCCTGCTTGACGTCCTGTGCGTCTCGCACTACGACGCGGATCACATCAGAGGCGCCGCCAAGGTCGTGAGGCACCTCGAAGGCCGCGTCGCGCACGCCTTCCTCCCACCATTCTTCAACCCGATCCAGGCTGTGGATGTCACGACACGCCTGCTTGCCGAGCGCCTGCGAGAGCATTCGCTCGGCGAGGAGCTGCGCACGCTCGACATGCTCGCCGAAAGCCTGGCCTCACGCGCGGAGGACAGCGACGTCAACCCCGAGCGGCTACTCGGCGAGCTCCTCGAGCTCTTGAGCCGTAACGAGGCTGACTTCGACGACGCGGCCGCCCGATCCGGTGCGCCCTCGCCGAAGGCCGCGCAGGCGGCGCTTCCCGACCTCGAACACGCCGGGCTCCCCAACCTCGCGGCGATCGTCGGGGCGGTGCTGAGGATGCTGCGCCACGGCACGCGGGCGGGCCTCGATCACGAGACGATGTGGGTGGCGATGCTCGGCAGCACCAACGCCGTCGTCGGCGCGAAGGCAGCGGTCGCCAAGAAGGCGATCAACGCCACCGGCCTCAACGAGCTGATCGAGGAGCTGTCCAAGTACGAGGTTTCGTTCACAACGCCGCTGGCTACAGACACCGCAACGTGGTTCGGCGGCAATTGCCAGATATGCCAGCTCGCGCCGCTGCCCGCTCGCGTCGATGAGCTTGCGCACCGTCTGCCGGTGGCGGTCATGCGCATGCTCGTCGCCGACGAGGCGTCCTCGCTCTCTTACCCTGACCGACTGAGCGCATCCAATGAGCTCAGCTCAGTGTTCGCGATCCGCACCGACCCCAACTGGTCCTCGGGGATCCTGGCGAGTGCCGACGCGCCGTTCGCACCCATGCCCGAAAGGGCCGACCGCGTGCTCGAGTCCTGCTCGCTGATCAAGTGGGCGCATCACGGCGGGCGCTCGGGAAGGTTCCCCGAACTGATGATCGATGCAGCGGCATCGATCACTGCGAGCTCGACCCACGTGGTCACCACCAACCGCGCTCACGCCGAGCGCCACCCTCGTGCGTGCTTCACCGACTGGATGCGCAGCATCGCGGCGCGCCCTGGCATCGACCTGCGGGTGACGTTCGCCAACGCGCCGCATCCCTCGGTGCTCAACTGCCCCGGCTGGACGCACAGCAAAGGCCCGCTACGCGTCAGCTTCGAGCAGGACCTGGCCCAGCGTGAATGGATCGCACAAACGCCGAAGGCGCTGACCTGCGGTTGCTGGTGAGTCCCCGGAGGCCCCGAGCACTCCGAAGGCGCTCACCCTCGCCAGTCGACCGGCCCGGCCACGAGCGTGTGGCTGCCGAGCGGCCGGCCGAGTAGCTCCTGCACGCGCCGTGCGCACACGACCAGCGCCGGCAGATCGATCCCCGTGTCGATCCCCATCTCGTGCAGCATCGAGACGAGATCCTCGGTGGCGATGTTGCCGGTGGCGCCCGCCGGCACCGGGCAGCCGCCGAGCTCGCCGAAGCTCGACTCGAAGCTCTCGACGCCGGTCTCGAGCGCCGCGAGCACGTTCGCGAGGCCCTGCCCGCGGGTGTTGTGGAAGTGCGCCGTCAGCTCCACCCCATCCCCCAGCGATGCGCGCGCGTCGGTGAAGAACTCGCGCACCTGGCGCGGGTTGGCCATGCCGGTGGTGTCGCCGAAGCCGATCTCCTGGGCGCCTGCGTCGCGCAGCCGCGCTGCGATCTCGAGCACCCGCTCGGACGGCACGTGGCCCTCGTACGGGCAACCGAAGGACGTCGAGATGACGCCCTCGCAGCGCAGCCCCGCCCCGCGCGCCCGAGCGAGCACGGCTTCCAGGCCTGTCAGCGAATCGGCGATCGAGCGGTTGACGTTGTTGCGGTTGTGAGTCTCGGAGGCGGACATGAAGACGTTGATCTCGTCGAACGCCGGGCGCGCGCCGGCGGCGGTGTCGCGCAGCTCGAGCGCGGCGTCGAGCCCGCGCTCGTTGGGGATCAGCACCGACACGCTGACGTTCGCCGGCACGTCGATCCGCGCCAGGACCTCGGCGGCGTCGGCGAGCTGGGGGATGACGTCGGCGCGCACGAAGCTCGTCACCTCCAGCCGGCGCAGGCCGGTGCGCGCGAGCGCGTCGATCAGCTCGACCTTGCGCTCGGTGGGGATCACCTCGGGCTCGTTCTGGAACCCGTCGCGCGGCCCAACCTCTCTGATGCTCACCGCCTTTGGCAGCCCGCTCACGGCGCTGCGCCTCGCTGGATCGGCATGCCACGCAGCCTATACTCGGCCGCCGTGGCACCGTCCAGCCCCGACCTCGTCGCAGTCATCGGCGCCTCAGGGGCGCTTGGCTTCGGCCTCGCGCTGCGGCTCGCGCGCACGGGCGTGCCGATCGCGATCGGCTCGCGCGACGGCGCCCGCGCGCAGGAGACGGCCGAGCGCGCCCGCGAGCTCGTCCCGAGCGCCACGTTCACGGCTCACGAGAACGCCGACGCGGTGAGCGCCGCCGGCGCCGCGGGGATCGTGATCCTGAGCGTCCCGTTCCGAAACCAGGCGGAGACGCTCGGCAACCTGAAGCAGGCGCTCGTCTCGGGGCAGCTGCTGATCGACGCAACAGTGCCGCTTGCCGCCGCCGTCGGTGGCAAGGCGACGCGCATGCTGGGCGTGTGGCAGGGCTCGGCCGCACAGCAGGCGCTCGAGATGGTCCCCGAGGGCGTGCACGTGGTCTCCGCGCTGCACACCGTGAGCGCCGCGTCGCTGAGCGACCTCGAGCATCCGCTGGCGCAGGACGTGCTCGTGTGCGGCGACTCGCGCGCGGACAAGCGCCGCGCGGCCGCGCTGATCGAGCGGATCGACGGTCTGCGCTGCGTCGACTGCGGAAGGCTCGAGATGGCGCGCACGACCGAGGCGCTGACCGCGCTGCTGATCGCCGTCAACGCGCGCTACAAGGTCCACGCGGGCGTCCGCCTTACGAGCCTGCCCGAGGCGCTGTGGGAGTGAGCGAGCCGGACATCGTGATCCTCACGGGCGGCACCGGCGGCGCGAAGCTCGCGCGCGGGATCGCCGACGTCGCCGGCCCGGAGCGGCTCGCCGCGATCGTCAACACCGGCGATGACATCGAGATCTACGGCGCGCACGTGTCCCCCGATCCCGATCTCGTCTCCTTCTGGCTGGCGGACGCGATCGACGAGCGCGGCTGGGGTCTGCGCGGCGACAGCTTCGCGGTGATGGATGCGCTGCGCGAGCTCGGCGTCGAGGTCTGGTTCAACCTCGGCGACCGCGACCTGGCGTGGTGTCTCGAGCGCGCACGGATGCTTGCCGACGGTATCTCTGCGACCGCCGCGCTCGCCCGCCTCAACGACGCGCTCGGCGTGCGCTCGCACGTGCTGCCGATGAGCGACGACCCGGTGCGCACGTGGGTTCGCACCGGCTCCGCTGGCTGGCTCACCTTTCAGGAGTACATGATCCGCGAGCGCACGTCCGGGATGCTCGAGGGACTCGAGTACCGCGGCGCCGAGCAGGCGCGTCCGAACGCCCAGGCGCTCGCCGCGATCGCACGGGCGAGCGTGATCGTGATCGGGCCGTCCAACCCGCTCGCCTCGATCGCCCCGATCCTTGCCGTGCCCGGCATCCGCTAGGCGCT
>Ga0208849_1001957_pt1 | contig 12378 bp, 9 predicted proteins | sample NGESurdeep072012_10_FD_184470 | JGI IMG/M metagenome (GOLD analysis project Ga0208849, IMG submission 184470) | Arctic peat soil microbial communities from Barrow, Alaska - NGEE Surface sample 53-3 deep-072012 (SPAdes) | ecosystem: Environmental > Terrestrial > Soil > Wetlands > Peat ...
GACCTGCTCAACAGCTACGCTGTGTATCTGTGCAGCCATGACCGGGCGGTCGAGGGCGTGCACAATTTCGAGCAGGCAGCAGCCAATCCCTTGTACCGCTCGCCGTGGGTGGCCTACACCAATGCCGGCGTGTGCCTGAGGCAGGCGCATCGTGAAGACGATGCGGCGCAGATGCTGGTGCGTGCGCAACGCTCCAATCCCGCCTACGCTGCAGCGGTCTATGAGGCCTCGGATCTGGATTTCGCGCAGCGGAAATATGCCGCGGCGCGCCTGCGGCTCGATTTCTTTTTGAACAGCAATCCAGCCACTCCCGATCTGTTGCTGCTGGGCTGGCGTATTGCGCGCGCGCAAAACGACGCACCGTCGGCGGCGCGCTATGCGCAACGTCTGGCGAAGGAGTTCCCGGGGTCCGAGCAGTCGCATTCCATGTCGGCGGGTCAGGCCAATCCGGGCTGACGATGAGCGAACAGGACACGGAAAGTCCGATGTTGAGCGCCGGGGCGCGGCTCACAGCCGCGCGCGAACAGGCCGGCTGGAGCCTGGTTCAGACCGCAGACCGGCTGCATCTGGACGTTGCCACGGTCAAGGCTCTGGAGGCGGGGCAATTCGAAGCCCTGGGGGCCGTGGTGTATGCGCGCGGTCATCTGCGCCGCTATGCCGAGTTGCTGGGCCTGCCGGTCAACGAAGTGGAAGCCGCCTACACGCAGGCCAATCCGCCCAGGCGAATGCCGGATCTGAAGCGAACGGCGACGCCGCTGCAGAACGGCGCGGCGCGCGCCGGGGCACTGCGGCCCGGCACGGTGGCGATCGGCGCTGTGATACTGGTGATGGCAGCGTTGGTATGGTGGGCCATGCACGTCCCGCACGCCTCGCGCCCGGGTGCCGCCGGACCCGTGCCCGGCCCCAGTCCCGTCCCTGCGAGTGATGCCGGTCTGGGTCTCAAATTGGGACAGGACAGCTGGCAAACGGTTACCAATCCGCTCGCGCGCGGTGACACCGCGACCGGCGGCACGGCGGCGAATTCGTCCGCCGATGGCAATGGCCGGCTGTTCGACAGCGCGGCTGCCGCTGCTTCGGCCCCGCCGCCGCCGCCGCGCTCGCACTCGCACTCGCAGCGGCCCTGAGGAGGCTTCTTGACCAATCCGATTCAGCCGGTACGCGGCATGAACGATGTATTGCCGCAGGACATTGCCGCCTGGCAGCACCTTGAGCGCATCGCGCGCGGCGTCTTCGAGGCCTATGGCTACGAGGAAATACGGGTGCCGATGCTCGAGCACACCGAGCTCTTCAAGCGCTCGATCGGAGAGTTCACCGATATCGTCGAGAAGGAGATGTATACCTTCCAGGACCTCGGAGGCGACAGCCTGACGCTGCGGCCGGAGGCTACGGCCGGCATCGTGCGCGCCGCGATCTCCAATGGAATGCTGCGCGGTCAGCGCCATAAGCTCTGGTGCAGCGGCGCCATGTTCCGGCATGAACGCCCGCAGAAGGGACGTTACCGGCAGTTTTACCAGCTCGATGTGGAGGCGCTGGGATTTCCCGGGCCTGACGTCGACGCCGAGCTGATAGGCCTCAGCGCGCGGTTGTGGCGCGAACTGAAGCTCCGCAGCGTTCGCCTGACGATCAACTCGCTCGGCACGCCGGCCTCGCGCCAGCTGTATCGCCAGCGCCTGCTCGAGTACCTGCGCGCGCACGAGGGCCGGCTCGACGAGGACAGCCGGCGACGGCTGGTAGGCAATCCGCTGCGCATCCTGGACAGCAAGAACCCCGAGATGCGCTCATTGATCGAAGCCGCGCCCCTGCTGAGCGAGCACCTGGATGAGGAATCGCGGCTGCACTTCGCCGCCCTGCGCGGCTCGCTCGAGGCCATGGGCATCGCCTATGAAGTCAATCCACGGCTGGTGCGCGGACTGGATTATTATTCGCGCACGGTCTTTGAGTGGGTTACGGATGCGCTCGGTGCGCAGGACGCGGTCTGCTCCGGGGGGCGATACGATGGCCTGATTGCGCAGCTCGGCGGCGAGCCGACGCCGGCCATCGGCTTTGCCCTGGGCGTGGAGCGGGTCGTGGCGCTATTGCTGCAGGCCGGTAGCGTGCCAGCGGCCAAGGCAGCGGATATCTACCTGGTGGCGAGCGGGGAGCACGCCGAACAGGCGGCGCTGAGTCTGGCCGAGCGGTTGCGCGATGCCTTGCCGGGCCGTGGAGTACTGCTCAATCTGGGCGGCGGGAACTTCAAGACGCAATTTCGCCGTGCCGACCGCAGCGGCGCAAAGCTGGCCCTGATCCTTGGGGATGAGGAACTCGCGCGCGGCGTGGCCGCGGTGAAACCTTTGCGCCATGAGGGCGGTCAGATCGACTGTCCATTGGAGCAGCTGTCCGAACGTATCGCCTCGCTGCTGTCGAACTGAGGAGTGGGATTTCGTGGAAGAGTATCTGAGCGAAAAAGAGCAGTGGGAGCGGCTGCTGGCCGGCCTGCGCGAGCAGGGGCCGTGGATGCTGGCCGCGGTCGCGGTGGTGGCCGCCGGCTTCGGCGGCTGGCACTACTGGCAGGCGCGCAGCGAGCAGCATTCGCTCGCGGCGGCGGCGCGCTACAACCAGGCACTGGAGGCCTTCAGCCGCAACGACCTCAATGGCGGCATGAAGATTGCGGACGATCTGGTCGAGCATTTCAGCGGCACGGCCTATGGCGACCAGGCGGATCTGGCGGCGGCGCGCGTGCAGGCCGAGAACCAGCAGCTGGATCAGGCCGCGACGCGACTGACGCACGTGCTGCAGAGCACCGCTGACCCTGGACTGGCGTTGATTGCGCGGCTGCGGCTGGCGCGGGTTCAGATCGCCCAGGGCAAGCCCGATGAGGCCATCAAGACCGTCGATGCGGTCGACGCCGGCACTTTTGCTGCGCGCTACGCGGAGTTGCGCGGCGATGCGTTGCTGGCCAAGGGCGACCGTGCAGGCGCACTCAAGCAATACCGCTCCGCGCGCGCCAACGGTGGCGAAACCGTCGATCCGGAGCTGCTGGATCTGAAGATCGGCGAACTGGCTCGCTCGTGAATACCATCAAGCGAAGTTTGTGCCTGGCTGTGTGCGCTACAGCGCTGCTGGCCGCGTGCACCAAGAAGGCCGACAAGCCCGCCGTGCTGGTGCCGTTGGTCAATCGCATCGACATCAAAACCATCTGGAGTACCAAGGTGGGCGGCGAGCGGCCGATCCTGCGCCTCGGACTGGGCGTCGCCGTGGACGGGCAGTCCGTTTTTGCCGCCAGTTACAAGGGCGAGGTGCTTGCCTACCAGCTGGGCACTGGCAAGCTGCTGTGGCAGCACAAATTGCGCGCGCCGTTATCGGCCGGACCCGCGGCCGGCGATGGCCTGCTGATCCTGGGCAGCTCCAAGGGCGATGTGATCGCGTGGTCGCAAAAGGACGGTTCCCCGCGCTGGCGTGTACGCATCAATTCCGAGATTCTTTCGCCGGCCGCCATCGGCAATGGGCTGGTGGTGGTGCGCGGCGTGGACGGCAAACTGCATGGCCTGTCGGCACAGGACGGCAGCGAGAACTGGGTAGTGGATCAGCAGGTACCCAGGCTGTCGTTGCGCGGCACCAGCCGGCCGACTGTGGTGGGAGACCTGGCGCTGTGCGGCTTCGATAACGGGCGCGTGTTGGCCGTTACCACCGTCACTGGCACCACTGCCTGGGATGCCGCGGTGGGACAGTCGCACGGCAGTAGCGAGTTGCAGCGCCTGATCGATGTCGATGCCACGGTTGTGTCCGACGGCGATGATCTGTTTGCGGTGGCATACCAGGGCCGCGTTGCGCGCCTGACGCGCGAGACCGGACAGATCATATGGGCGCGCGATCTATCGAGCTTTCGCGGGCTGGCGGTGGATGGCAATGGGGTGTACGTCGCGACCGCAGAGGGCGATGTGGTGCGGCTGGATCGCCGCACCGGCGCGGAGCAGTGGCGGCTGAAAACCCTTGAACGCCGGCAGCTGTCGGCGCCGGTGGTTTACCGCGGCCGCGTGGTGGTCGCGGACCTGGGTGGGATTGTGCATTGGCTCGATGCGGCCAGCGGTGCGGAGTTGGCGCGCCATTCGGTCGGCAAGCACCGCATCAGCATGCCCATGGTGGTCGCCGGCGATCTGCTGCTGGTGTTCGGCGATGACGGCCAACTCAGCGCCTTGCGTGCGCCCGAGTTCGAGGCGACGACCGGCGGTTGAACGCGGTCTGATCGCCGATGCTTCCGATCGTCGCCATAGTCGGCCGGCCTAATGTCGGCAAGTCGACCTTGTTCAATGCGCTGACGCGCACCCACGCCGCGATTGTCGCCGACGTCCCCGGCGTTACACGCGATCGCCAATACGGCTATTCGCGCGTCGGCAGCGCGCCGTGTGTGCTGATCGACACCGGCGGACTGATCGAGCACCCCAAGGGCCTGGATGCGCAGATGCGCATTCAGACCGAAAAGGCGGTGGCGGAGGCGGATCGGATCATCCTGGTGGCCGACGCCCGTGCCGGGCTGACCGCGCAGGACCAGTTCATCGCGCGCGAGCTGCGCCGCACCGGCAAGCACGTGGTGCTCGCGCTCAACAAGGCCGAAGGCCTGGAGTCGGACCTGGTCGCGGCCGATTTTCATACTTTGGGCCTGGGCGCGCCACTGGCCATTGCGGCCGGTCATGGCCAGGGTCTGCTCGAACTCATCGATGCCGCATTGATCGGGCTGGAACCGCAGACGCCGGAGGCCGAGGAGCCGGGTGCGATTCGGGTGGCGGTCATCGGCCGCCCCAACGTCGGCAAGTCGACGCTGGTCAACCGCCTGATCGGCGAGGAGCGCGTGATCGCCAGCGAACTGCCCGGTACCACGCGCGACAGTATTCTGGTGCCGTTCGAGCGCGACGGCCGCGAATTCGTCCTGGTCGATACCGCCGGCGTGCGTCGCCGCGCGCGCGTCGAGGATGCGGTCGAGCGCGCCAGCGTTGCCAAGACCCTGCAGGCCATCGCCGGGGCGCACGTGGTGATCATGATGCTCGATGCGCACGATACCGTCGGTGAGCAGGATGCCAGTGTGCTGGGCCAGGCGCTCGAGCGCGGCCGCGTACTGCTGATTGCAATCAACAAGTGGGACGGCATCCCCAGCGAACAACGCGAGGACATTCGCCGGCAGCTGTCGCTGAAACTGGATTTCGTGCCGTTCGCGCCGCTGCATTTCATCTCGGCCCGTCACGGCACCGGCGTCGGTGAGCTGGCGCGCGATGCCATCCGCGGCTACGACGCCGCCATGCGCGCCATGCCGACCCCGGCGCTCACGCGCACGCTGGAGCGCGCACTGGAGGCGCACCAGCCGCCATTGGTGCGCGGCCGCCGCATCAAGCTGCGTTACGCGCACCAGGGCGGGCGCAATCCGCCGCGCATCGTGATCCACGGCAATCAGACCACCTCGGTGCCCGAGGCGTATCGCCGCTATCTTGCCAATGTGTATCGCGACGCATTCGATCTGTTTGCGACGCCGGTGGCGATCGAGTTTCGTACCGACGCCAACCCCTACAATCGCCTCAGGGCGGGGAAGCGAGCGCGGCCGAAGCGGGCAGGAATAATGCCGGGTCGACGAAATCGTGGTTGAGCGCGACCCCAAAGTGCAGATGCGGACCGGTCACGCGGCCGGTAGCACCGACCTTGCCGATGATCGCGCCCGTGCGCACCGACTGGCCGATCTGCACATCGATGGCCGACAGATGGCAGTACATGGTAATCAGGCCTTCGCCGTGATCGATCAGCACGGTATTGCCATTGAAGAAATAATTGCCGGTGTCGATGACCTTGCCGTCGGCAGCGGCACGAATGGGCGTACCGGTGGTCGCGGCAATGTCCATGCCCGAGTGCGGCGCGCGCGCTTCGTTGTTGAACACGCGGCGCCGGCCGAAGGAACTCGTGCGCACGCCGTCCACGGGTGGCAGCAACTGCAGAGTCGCGGGGGTGTGCTCGGCAAAGGTTGCCAGCGCGGCGTGCAGTCGTGCGGCCTCGCGCGTATAGCGATCCAGATCGGCCTTGGATAGATCGACCTTGGCGGCCGGCACCGTGAGCCGCTGTTCCTGGTACTGCTTTGGCGCAATATCAAAGCTCAAGCTGCGCGCGGCGCCGGCGGCGCCTTGCCGGATGGCAATCGTGGCGGGACCGGGTTGCGCACTCAGCGGGATGCCCACGATCGCGATCCAATGATCGCCCGCCCTGAGCACCATGACGCGCCTGCCATCGTAGCTGACGCCGGGCGCGGCTGAAGTGTCAGCGCCATCTTTCGGAATGGCCAGCACGGCGACGCCGCCGGGCACCAGACTGGCCTGCGGCAACGCGGTGGCGCCGCGAGCGGGCAAAGTCGCCAATGCCAGAACCGCGATAACAAACGGTGCGCCGCACTTCATGAACGCCGCTCAAGCACTGCCGCGCGCACACTGCCGTGGGCCAGGCGCGCATCGAAGGTCTCGCCGACCGCGAGCTGTTCAGCGGCGGTGACCAGCGAGCCGTCGGCGCTGCGGGTGACCACCGCGAAGCCGCGTCCGAGCGTGGCCAGCGGACTGACCGCCTGCAAAGCCCGGGCGGCACTTTCAAGCCGGGCAGCGCCGGCCGCCAGTCGCGAGCGCAGTGCCAGCCGCAGCCGCGCTTCGAGCTGGTCGAGACGCTGGCTGTGCTGCAACAGGCGTGCACCGGGATGCGCCTGCTGCAAACGCCGCACGAGCGCATCCAGGCGCGCCTGCTCGCTGCGCAGGGTGCGCCGGCCGGCGGCGGCAAAGCGCGCCGCCAGCTGCGCCAGATGCTGCAGCCACACGCCGGCATCCGGTACCACTGACTGTGCGGCCGCCGAAGGCGTCGGCGCGCGCAGATCGGCCACGAAATCGGCGATGGTGAAATCGATCTCGTGGCCGATGCCGGTGACCAGCGGGATGGGGCAGCGCAGGATGGCGCGCGCCAGCCGCTCATCGTTGAACGCCCAGAGATCCTCGAGTGATCCGCCGCCGCGCGACAGGATCAGCACGTCGCATTCAGCTCGCGTCCCCGCCAGTTCGACCGCCGCGATCAGCGCCGCGGCGGCCGCCGCGCCCTGCACGGGCGCGGGATAAATGAGCACGTCCGCTGCCGGAAAGCGCCGCGACAGGATGTGCAGGATGTCGCGTATTGCCGCGCCGGTTGGCGAGGTGATGACGCCGATGCGTCGTGGCGCGCTCGGCAGCGCGCGCTTGCGCTCCGGCGCGAACAGGCCTTCGGCAGCCAGTCGAGCTTTGAGCTCATCGAAGGCGCGCTGCAGTGCGCCTGTTCCGGCATCCTCCATCAGCTCGACCAGCAGCTGGTAGTCGCCGCGCGGCTCGTACAGACTCACGCGCCCATAGGCGAGCACCAGCTGACCCTCCCTGGGAGCAAAGCGCGACAGCGCGTTACGCTGGCGGAACATGGCACAGCGCAGCTGCGCGTCGCGATCCTTGAGCGAGAAGTACCAATGGCCCGACGACGGGCGCGCCAGGTTCGAGATTTCGCCCTGCACCCAGATTGCGCCCAGACCCGATTCGAGCAATGTGCGCACCTCGCGGTTCAGGCGCGACACGGAATAGACGGCCCGTGCCGGCGGCTCGGCGCTGGAGCCCGGCACAGGGCTGGTGGTGCCGCGGTCGGCGGCAAGGCGCGTCTTCATCGAATGCAAGGCTCTCGGGCGTGGCGCCAAAGTCTACCGTAAACAGATGCAACGCCGTACAATGGTGCGCTTCTTCTCGTAGCCCCCGAGGCGCAATGCGAATTCTCGAAGAGGCGCTGACCTTCGATGACGTCCTGCTCGTTCCCGCGCGCTCCGACGTACTGCCCCGCGAAGTCGACCTCTCCACCACCCTGACACGCAATATACGGCTCGGCCTGCCGGTGCTGTCCTCCGCCATGGACACGGTGACCGAGGCGCGCCTGGCGATCACGATGGCGCAGGAGGGCGGCATCGGCATCGTGCACAAGAACATGCCGATCGAATCCCAGGCGCGCGAAGTCGCGCGCGTCAAGAAATTCGAGAGCGGCGTCATCGTCGATCCGATTACCGTGCCGCCCGAGACTACGATCCGCCAGGTGATCGAGCTCACGCGGGCGCGCGGCATCTCCGGCGTGCCGGTGGTCAGCGGCAGCAAGGTGGTCGGCATCGTCACGCATCGCGACCTGCGGTTCGAGCGCGCGCTCGACGCCCCGGTCAGCTCGGTCATGACCCCCAAGGCGCGGCTCATCACGGTGCGCGAGAATGCGCCGAAGGAAGAGGTGCAGCGGCTGCTGCACAAGCACCGCATTGAAAAAGTCCTGGTCGTCAATGGCGATGACGAGCTCAAGGGCATGATCACGGTAAAGGATTTCCAGAAGGCCACGGAATTTCCGCGCGCCAGCAAGGATCTGGGCGGGCGTCTGCGGGTTGGCGCGGCCGTGGGCACCACGCCCGACACACTCGAGCGGGTCGCGGCGCTGCGCGAAGCGGGCGTCGATGTGATCGTGGTCGATACCTCGCACGGCCATTCACGTGGCGTGCTCGACATGATTGCGCGGCTGAAATCGCGCTGGGGCGACCTGGAACTGATCGCCGGAAACATCGTCACACGCGAAGGCGCGCTCGATCTGGTGGCCGCCGGCGCCGACGCGGTCAAGGTGGGTATCGGTCCTGGCTCGATCTGCACCACGCGCGTGGTGGCCGGCGTGGGCGTGCCGCAGATCACCGCCGTATCGAACGTGGCGGCCGCGCTCGCAGGCACCGGCGTGCCTTTGATCGCCGATGGCGGCATCCGCTATTCCGGCGATCTCGCCAAGGCGATTGCCGCCGGCGCGCACGCGGTCATGATCGGCGGCATGTTCGCGGGCACGGAAGAGTCCCCGGGCGACGTCGAGCTCTATCAGGGTGCCTCGTACAAGGCCTATCGCGGCATGGGCTCGCTCGGAGCCATGTCCGATCGCCACGGTTCCGCCGACCGTTATTTTCAGGACACATCCACCGAGCTCGAGAAACTCGTGCCCGAGGGGATCGAGGGCCGCGTGCCCTACAAGGGCAGCCTGGTGACCATCCTGTACCAGCTCGCCGGCGGCCTGCGGGCTGCCATGGGCTATACCGGCAGCAACAGTATCGAGGAGATGCGCACACGACCATTGTTCGTGCGCATCACCACGGCCGGTGTACGCGAGAGCCACGTACACGATGTCACCATCACCAAGGAGGCGCCGAATTACCGGGTCTCCTGAGCGGCTGGAGGTGGCGGCAAGCGAGGGCGCGGCGCCGGGCCCGGATATTCATGAGCACCGGATTCTGATCCTGGATTTCGGCGCGCAGTACACGCAGCTCATCGCCCGCAGGGTGCGGGAGCTTGGCGTCTACTGCGAAATCCATCCCTGGGACATCAGCGACGCACAGGTACGCGCCTTCGGTGCGCGCGGGATCATTCTGTCCGGCGGCCCGGAGTCGGTGACCGCCGCGGCCCCACCCAAGGCTCCGGATGCCGTGTACATGCTGGAGACTCCGTTGCTGGGCATCTGCTATGGCATGCAGACCATGGCGCAGCAGCTGGGCGGACGGGTGGCCGGTGGCCATGGCGGCGAGTTCGGTTATGCGGAAGTCTCGGTGGACGCGCCGTGCCGGTTGTTCGAGGGCATCGCCGATCGCGAGCGCGATGGCCGCGTGGTGCTGGATGTGTGGATGAGCCATGGCGATCGTGTCGACGCGCTGCCGCCTGGCTTCAGCGTCGTTGCCAGCACCCATAACGCACCATTTGCGGCCATGGCCGATGAGCGCCGCCGCTACTACGGTGTGCAGTTCCATCCCGAGGTCACGCACACGCGCCAGGGACAGGCGATCCTGGAGCGCTTCGTGCGCGAGATCTGCGGCTGCGAGGCGCGCTGGACCGCCGGCAATATCATCGAGGATCTCATTGGACGCGTGCGCGCGCAGGTTGGAACCCAGGGGGTATTGCTTGCGCTTTCGGGCGGGGTGGACTCTTCTGTGGTGGCGGCGCTGCTGCATCGTGCGATCGGCGAGCAGTTGACTTGCGTATTCGTCGATCACGGCCTGCTGCGGCTGGACGAGGGCGATCAGGTCATGGAGACATTCGCCCGGCGCCTGAGCGTGCGCGTGGTGCGCGTGCAGGCGGGGGCGCGATTCCTCGGGGCACTTCGCGGGCAGAGCGATCCGGAGACCAAGCGCAAGATCATCGGCAAGCAGTTCATCGACGTGTTCGAGGAACAGGCCCGCAAGCTGCACGGCATCAAATTTCTGGCACAGGGAACCATCTACCCCGATGTGATCGAGTCGGCCACCGTGCGCGACGGCAAGGCGCATGTGATCAAGTCGCATCACAACGTCGGTGGGTTGCCCGCCGATCTTAAGTTCCAATTGATCGAGCCCTTGCGAGAATTGTTCAAGGACGAGGTGCGGCGAATCGGCGTCGAACTGGGCCTGTCGCACGAGCTGGTCTATCGCCATCCGTTTCCCGGCCCGGGCCTCGGCGTGCGCATCCTCGGGGAAGTCAAATCCGAATATGCGGACCTGCTGCGGCGTGCCGATCACATATTCATCGAGGAACTGCGGCGCCACGACCTGTACGAACGAACCAGCCAGGCGTTCGCGGTGTTCCTGCCGGTGCGCTCGGTGGGTGTCATGGGTGACGCGCGCCGTTACGATTATGTGATCGCACTGCGTGCCGTCGAGACCATCGATTTCATGACCGCGCACTGGGCCCATCTGCCCTATGAATTTCTCGACCACGTCTCGCGCCGCATCGTCAACGAGGTGCCCGGCATCTCGCGCGTGGTATACGACATTTCCGGCAAACCACCGGCGACGATCGAGTGGGAGTGACGGGAGTTTTTTACGGTCGCGCTGCGGCCCGAATCCAAAAAAAAGGTTTTGACGGTACCATCCTTTAGTGCACTACTGCTCCCATGAGCTTTTGTTCGCGCCCATGATCAACTAGCCTTGGAAATCCATGAGCCTCAGCCGAAATGAGCGCTGCCTTTGCGGCAGCGGCAAGAAATACAAGCATTGCTGCCTGAACGTCGCGAAGCCAGTGGCAGATTCTCCCGAAATGCTGACCTGGCGCCGCGTGCGGCGCGCGATCGATGGACTGCCAAACACAATGTTCCGCTTTACGGCGGAAACTTTCGGACTTGCCGCCGTGGATGAAGCCTGGCAAGAATTCGCGCTGGACACCGCCGAGGAACATACGAAGTTCGATCCAGAAACTCCGCATATCCAGCTCTTCATGCCCTGGTTCTTCCACTGCTGGTCGCCGGAGGGCGAGGAAATGGAAGGCCCTGCGATGACTCCTACGCGCGCTTTTCTGGATGAGAGAGGCTCACGGCTCGACCCACTCGCTCGGCGCTATCTTGAAGCCTGTCTTGAGGCGCCATTCAGCTTTCACGAAATCGTCAGCAGCAATCCGGGGCGTGACTTCGGCACACGCGACATTATTACAGGAGAAGAGCATCAAGTTTTCGAGCAGTCGGCATCGAGGTCGATGCACCTGGGCGACATCCTGTACGGCCAGCTCGTACGCGTCGAAGCCATAGCAATGCTCGAGGCCTGCGCACCCTGTCCCATTCCTCCGATCCGCAAGATCGAGCTCATTGATTTGCGCCAGAGTGTGCTTCGCCATAGCAAACTCTCCGGCACGGCGCTGCTGCGGGAACTCGAATGCGAGCTGCGCGAGTTGTACTTCATCATGGCAGACGACGTATTGAGTCCACACATGCCGCAGCTGCAGAACACCGATGGCGATCCTCTTGAGCTGCAACGTCTGGTGTTCGATATCGACTCCCCACAGGTTGCGTTCGATGCGCTCGCTCATCTGGCATTCCAAACGACGCGGGCGGAGTTGCTGGAAGATGCCACGCTGGATGCCGGTGGCGTTCTGGCGGCGTTGCAATTCGACTGGGCGAAGGCAGGTAACAGCAAACACGAGGAGTGGACGAATACCATCCTAGGGCATATCGAAATCGACGGCCCACGGCTTGTCGCGCAGGTCAACTCCGCCAAGCGGGCGCAGGAGTTCCGCGACCTCGTGCAGGAGGCGCTCGGGAATCACGCCCGGTATCGGGCCACCGAAATCCAATCGACAGAAAAGATGCTTGAGGAGATGCGCGCGCAGCGTGCATCGGGCCAAAAGCCTGCACAAGACGCAGAGCAGCAGGCCCTCATGGCGAATCCTCAGGTGCGAGACCAATTGCGCAGGATGATGAGCGCCCACTGTGAGAGATGGGTGGACACGAAAATTCCCGCACTCAATGGATTGACGCCGATGGAGGCGATCCGGACGCCGGCTGGAAAAGAGAAAGTGGCAGCGCTGGTGTTGGATGCGGAGTGGCACGCGCGAAAGATGGAATCGCCGGTTGATGAAG
>Ga0208849_1001958_pt1 | contig 12359 bp, 11 predicted proteins | sample NGESurdeep072012_10_FD_184470 | JGI IMG/M metagenome (GOLD analysis project Ga0208849, IMG submission 184470) | Arctic peat soil microbial communities from Barrow, Alaska - NGEE Surface sample 53-3 deep-072012 (SPAdes) | ecosystem: Environmental > Terrestrial > Soil > Wetlands > Peat ...
GCCTATGCCTTGCGTCTTACCGCCGCTTCGCTCGGCGCGGCGATCGTTCGCATTTTCGGCTACAGCGTCCAGGGCCTGGCCGCGCGCCAGCCGATCCTTTGCCTGTTGTTCTATCTCATTCCTCTTGCCGGAGCGGCGGTCGGCGTGGCCGATATGTCGGGCTTCAGTCCGGGCGAGTTTTTTCAACGGTTTTGGCCGCGCCCCCCCGAGCCTGCGACATGATTTGGTCGTGGACGCTTCACAAGTATCTTGGGCGCCAGTTCCTCGTCGGGGTGGGCATTGTCATGTCCCTATTCCTGTTCCTCACTTTTTCGATCGATTTCGTCGATCTCGTCGACCGGACCGCCGACAAGCATGTGCCGCCGGAAGCCATTGCAGCAATGTGCATCTTTCAATTGCCCGACCTCGGCATGAAGCTTCTTCCTTTCGCTGTGCTGCTGGGAGCGGTGTTCGCTTTCGTCCGGCTGTCGCGCAGCCACGAATTGCTGGCGATCCGCGCGGCAGGCTTCTCGGCCTGGAACGTGCTCGCCGCTCCGCTCAGCGTTTCCGCCGCGCTCGGTATTGTCGCGGCGTTGCTGTTCACACCCCTGTCCGCGCGGATGCTCGCCGAGTTCGCGCAACTGGAAGCCAAGTACATCCATGGCCAGGCTTCGCAGCTCGCCGTGTCGAGCAACGGGCTCTGGCTGCGTCAGGGTGACGCCAGCGCCCAGTCGGTCATCCATGCTCTTCATGTCGCCCGGCAGGGCGTGCAGCTCGAGGACGTGATCGTATTTCTCTATGGCGCCCGGGACAAATTTCTGGGTCGAATCGACGCAAGCTCCGCCGCGCTGGACAACGGGTCCTGGACGCTGCACAACGCCTTTGTCAGCAATCTCGACGGCAATCCGAAGCCCTATTCGCGGTATTCGTTGCCCACGACATTGACCCCGGCACGCATTCAGGAAAGCTTTGCATCGCCCGACACGCTTTCGTTCTGGACGTTGCCCAGCTTCATCGGCGCTGCGCGACGGGCGGGGTTTTCCGCGACGCGCTATTTGCTATACTTCGACTCGCTTCTGATGTTGCCGGCCCTGTTCGCGGCAATGGTGCTGATGGCCGCGAGTTTCTCGCTGCGCCTGGCGCGGCTGGGTGGCTTGGGACGCGTTATTTTGTTGGGCGCGATTGCCGGGTTCGGAGTGTATTTTTTCAGCAACGTCGCCACCGCGCTTGGTGAGACGGGTATTTTGCCGGTCCCCCTGGCGGCAGCAGCTCCCTCCACCATCGCCATACTCGTTGGTCTATCGCTCGTCTTCCATAATGAGGACGGCTGAAAATGCTTCTGAGGAGATGCCTCGAGATAGCCTGCTTGGCAGCGTTGTGTGGGCTCGCAATTGTGCCCGAGCCTGGGCTGGGCGCAACCGGGCAGTCAAAACCGGGTCAATCTGCCATCCTCGGTCCACGCGGCAGCCCGATGCTGCTGCGCGCCGATCGGATCGATTACAACCTCAATACATCCGTCACCGTGGCGCGCGGACATGTCGAGATCGATTACAACGACCGTATCGTCGAAGCAGACACGGTCACCTACGACCAGAACAGGGACATCGTAACGGCCGACGGTCATGTCGTCATGCTGGCGCCGGATGGAAACGTCGTTTTTGCCACTCGTTCCGTCCTTACCGACCAGATGCGCGACGGTGTTATCGACAGCATGGCCGCTCTTATCGGACTGAATGGAAGGATGGTTTCGGCTCATGCCACGCGCACAGGCAATGTACGCATTGTTGCCAGGTCGGGCGTGTTCACCGCCTGCAAGGTCTGCAATCAACCCGGCAAGCGCACGCCATTATGGTCCGTGAAAGCCAAGCGCGTCGTTTACGACGAGCTGGGGCACCGGATTTATTATCGCGACGCTGTCATCAATGTCCTGGGCGTGCCGGTTTTGTATACACCGTTTTTTACGAATCCCGATCCCACGGTGAAGCATTCGTCGGGCATTCTGCAGCCGGAAATTGGTTCGCACACTACGCTCGGCTACGTCCTGCGCGTTCCCGTCTATATCGCATTCAGCGATTCCCAGGACATGACGGCGGCGCCGCTGATCACCCAGGAGGGCGGCGAGCAGCTCGAGATCGAGTATCGCCAGAGGTGGACTGACGGCGGCATGTGGCTGCAGGCCAGCGTCGCCAACGATCCGCACGCCGGTCTCTATGAAAACCTGGATCAAACCTACAGCTCGCTCTTCGGCTCGGGCATCATTCCGATAAACGATACATGGCATGCGGGCTTCGACGCCCAGCTCACGTCTTACGCCACCTATCTGCAGCGCTATGACATGAATGTCTCGGATCGACTGACGAACGATCTGTTTCTGGAAGGCATCAGCGGCCAAAGTCGTTTTGCACTGACCGGCTATTTTTTCGAAGGCCTCAGGGCGACGGACAACAACAACCTGTTCCCCGTCGTGCTGCCGCTCGTTGAGTACACCTATATTCCGCAGGACGACGTACTGGGAGGAGACTTTCAGTTCAACTTCAATACTACGGCCGTATCGACGCGTATCGGAGAAGACGACCAGCGCGCCAGCGCTGCGATGACGATGCGATGGCCCTTTGTTTTTTCCAACGGCCAACTCCTGACGTTGCAGGCGGAGGCCCGCGGCGACGCGTACCATCTGAGCAATGTCAACGCACTCGGTCCGACCGGCTTCCCCGACACCCAGTATGTGACGCGCGGAGCGCCGTATATCGCCCTGGATTGGAGATGGCCCTTTGTTTCGCCCGGAATCTGGGGCATGAACGCGTTTGTTGTCCAACCGATCGTTCAACTCGTTGCCGCTCCGTATGGCGACAATCCTCCCGCCTTGTTGCAGCTCAACAACGCCGGCGTCGGCGTCCTGAATGGCGACAGCGCGGATTTCGAACTGGATGAAACCAACATTTTCGATTTCGACCGCCTGCCTGGCTACGATCTGGTTGAAAGCGGACCCCGCGCCACCATCGGCACCGAAATGGAAGCCTTCTATCCCTCGGGATCGGTCGAGTTTTTGGTAGGGCAATCCTATCGCCTGAAACCGAATCCGGTACTCGCAGAGGTATCGCCGCTGGCAGGTTCCGGATTTGCGGGCACGACCTCCGACCTGGTAAGCCGTCTGACGATCAATTTCCTGCCCCATCTGAGCGTCAGCGATCGCATCGACATCGACGAAACAGGCGACCTTGCACGCAACGAAGTTTACATCGATGCCAATTACGGGCGCTCGTCCGTGGAAATCAATTATTTGCGGGTTCCCCCGGCAGAAGAATTGCTGGGTCTGGGAACCCGCGAGGAAGTCAAGGGACAGGCGCTCATAGGCCTGTGGGATTATTGGCTTGTCTATGTAGCAGCCCAGCGCGATCTGGCGGCAAGCCAGATGATCAGCGAAGAAGTCGGCATCGGCTATCAGGACGAATGCTTCGGCGCGTCCCTATCCTACGTGCGCGATTTTACCCAGTTTCGCGATCTCGTGCCTTCCTCGTCCGTTCTTTTCCGAATCAGTCTGCAGACCAGCGAACAACCGGAACCGCAAACCACCGTCTTCCCGAAACACCTCTATTCCGGCGAAGTCCTTTGACCCGAGGAAGAAATTGCCTATTGTCGAGCGCCCGGGCCTGCGGTGGTGGGGTCGCGGATGTGCCCGACCGAACGAAGAATGGTAGAAGACCAGTCCCTTGCTCAATAAATATCGGACGCTCGCCCTGCTTGGCGCCTCTGTGCTTGCCTTTGCGGCTGCGGGCTTGCCCGCTGTCGCGCAAAATAAACAGGCATCGCAGACCCGACTTGCCTCGAATCCTCCGGCCGAATCCCAGCCGTCTGCCGCGCAGCTTGCCGGTTCCGTCGCAAACAACGGCGACGGGATCGCCGCCATCGTCAACGACACGCCAATCTCCAACTATGATCTTCAGCAGCGAATGGCGCTTTTTCTCGCCACTTCCGGAGTTCGTCCAAATGCCGACCAGCTCAAATCGATCCGCGAGCAGGTGTTGAAGCAGCTCGAGACCGAACGAATCGAGTTGCTGGAAGCACAGAAGAACAACACGACGATTTCCACGGTGGATGTCGACAAGGCGATCGGCAATATCGTCAGCGACAATCATTTGACGCTGGATCAACTGAAGAAAATGCTCGTGCAGTCGGGTGTCGACATGGCGACCCTGCGCTCGCAGATTTCAACCCAATTGGCCTGGTCGAAGACGGTGCAGGACCAATATGGCGACAGCGTTCATATCTCGCCGGAAGAAGTCGGCGAAGAGCTTGCCCGCATCAAGAACGGCGCCAACAAGCCGCGCTTTCATGTCGGCGAGATATTCGAGGCGGTGGACACGCCGGAGCAGAATGCCAAGGTCCTGAAGGACGTGACCGATCTTTACAACCAGATCGAATTGGGTGCGCCGTTCTCTGCCGTGGCGAGGCAGTTCAGCCAGAATCCGACGGCGGCGCAGGGTGGCGATTTGGGATGGGTGCAGGAGGGTCAGCTTCCTTCCGAACTCGATGCGGCACTGAAGACAATGCGGCCGGGCGATGTGAGCCAACCGATTCGCTCATCGGGCGGTTATTACATTCTGCAATATCGCGACAGGCAGGAACCGGCAGGTACCAAGCTGCCGGACGCAGCGCAGCTGACGGCAAATCCATCGGGCGCCTTGCCTCTTGCCCGGGTGCTCCTGCCGATCGGTCCCAAGCCTGCAAAGGATTTGACGGATCGCGCGATGCAGGTGGCGGCAATGCTGCGATCGCATATCGCAGGCTGCGAGCATTTGCAGCAGGTTGCCGCCAAAATTCCGGGCGCCCAGTACTTCAATCTCGGAACAATGCGCCTGACGGATTTAAGCCCGGAGATTCAGGGCGCGCTGAGCAAGACCGAGGCGGGCGACAGCACCGTCCCGTTTTCTTCCTCCGCCGGCGTCGAGATCATCGTGCGATGCGACAAACCGGTTCCAAGGCTGACCGAACAAACGATTCCGACGCGCGATCAGGTCGAGCAGGAGCTCTACGAGGGCCAGATGTCGGTGCTCGCACGGCGCTATCTGCGCGATTTGCGGCGTGATGCCGATGTCGAGACCCGCTGAGGCCCGCGCGCCGCTTTTCGTCACAATGGGCGAACCCGGAGGTATTGGTCCCGAGGTTGCCGTTGCTGCCTACAAGTCTCTCGGTGGCGTTGCCGGCAACTATCCCCTGCGACTGGTGGGCGATGCGGAGGTTTTCCGCGCTTATGCACCGCTCGACGACGAGGCAATTGTTGCGTGCTCCCGGTGCGAAGGATGGACTCCCGGTTTTGCCGATCCCGGCAACGCGCCGGCCGTGACCGCTGCGATCGCGGCCGCCGTGCAGGCGGCACTTCAGGGTCTCGCATCCGGGATCGTCACCGGGCCCGTTCAAAAGGCGTCGCTGATGCAGGCGGGTTTTGAATTTCCCGGGCATACCGAATATCTCCAGCACCTGACAGGCGCGAAACACGCCGTGATGATGCTTGTCGGAGGGGGGCTTCGCACCGTCCCGCTGACGATCCACACCGCCATACCGGATGTGCCGTCCCGCATTACAAAATCCGGTATTGTCGAGACGGCCCGAATTGTTCTGGCGTCGCTGGCGCGCGATTTCTCAATTAAACACCCCCGACTTGCCGTTGCGGGCCTTAATCCGCATGCCGGAGAGGAGGGAAGGCTTGGGCGAGCGGAAATCGAGACGATCACACCCGCCATCGCGGAATTGCGGGCCCAGGGCTTTGCCGTGTCCGGTCCGCATCCCGCAGATACGCTGTTCCATGCCGAAGCACGCGCGCGCTACGATGCAGCGCTTTGCATGTACCACGATCAGGCGCTCATCCCCGTCAAGATGCTCGCCTTCTGGGAGGGCGTGAACGTAACCCTTGGCCTGCCCATCGTGCGCACGTCGCCCGATCACGGCACTGCCCTTGCAATCGCCGGGCAGCACAAAGCCGATCCGCGGAGCATGATCGCTGCGATCAGGCTGGCAGCGACCATGGCCGATGCGCGCCGACATTGATCGGCTTCCGCCGCTGCGCGAGGTCATTGCCGCGCACGGCCTTCGCGCCAGGAAATCGCTGGGACAGAATTTCCTGCTCGATTTCAATCTTACGCGCCGCATTGCGCGTGCAGCGGGACCGCTGGAAGGCTGCACGGTTTACGAAGTGGGCGCGGGACCGGGCGGATTGACGCGCGCGTTGCTGATGGAAGGCGCGGCGCACGTCATCGCCGTGGAACGCGACGAGCGCTGTTTGGGCGCTCTCGCGGAAATTGCGCAGCACGATCGCGCACGGGTGCAAATCGTTTCCGCCGATGCGCTCGTTCTCGACGAGCGCAGCCTGTTCCACAGTCTGAATGTTTCGAAACCCATCCGCGTCGCGGCCAATCTTCCCTACAACATCGGCACCGCGCTCCTTGTAAAGTGGCTTTCCGCGCCCGCATGGCCGCCGTTTTGGGAGAGCCTGACCTTGATGTTCCAGCGTGAAGTGGCGGACCGGATCGTTAGCCCGCCAGGTTCGCGCGATTACGGCCGCCTCTCGGTTTTGACACAATGGCGCGCGACACCGCGCCTTCTGTTCGAGGTCGATCCGCGCGCGTTCACACCCGCACCAAAGGTCAAATCCGCGGTGGTGCGCCTGGAACCCCTCGCAGTTCCCGTTGCGCCGGCGGAGCTCGGCGATCTGGAAACGGTCACGGCCGCCGCATTCGGGCAGCGGCGGAAGATGTTGCGTCAAAGCCTGAAGCAGCTGGTGCCCGACGCCGAAGCCCTGCTGCTGGCGGCCAACATTGATCCGCAGACGCGGCCGGAGCGTCTGTCCGTCGAGGAGTTCGCTGCTCTTGCCCGCGTCTTTCGTGCGATGGTTGAGGGGTGAGGGACGGCGTGCAAGAGTATGGAAGCAAATAAAAGGAGAGTTCGATGCTCTGTCAGGCCGTCGTGGAATTCGGCTCGCCGCTCAAGGAAATCGAACTACCGACTCCCGTTCCGACGGGTACCGAAGTGTTGCTCAAGACGCATCATGTCGGCGTCTGTCACAGCGACGTGCATATTCAGGACGGCTATTTCGATTTGGGAGGCGGCAACAGGCTGCCGCTTGGCAGTTTGAAACTTCCCCACACGATGGGTCATGAGATCGAGGGCGAAGTGATCGCCACTGGACCCGATGCAAAGGGCGTAAAGGTCGGAGAACGTTACGCGGCGTTCCCCTGGATCGGATGCGGCGAATGTCCGGCCTGTGAGCGCGGCGAAGAAAATCTGTGCACGCGCCCGCGCCAGCTCGGTTGTTCGGGCGGCATCGCGGGGGGATACGCAACGCATGTCTTGATCCCGCATCCGAAATATCTTCTCGGCTACGGCAATACGCCGCCGGCACTGGCGGCCGCGTATATGTGTTCGGGACTCACCGCATTCGGAGCGATGAAGAAGGTCGGCAAGCTCGGGCCGGACGATCGGATCGTCGTTTTGGGTGTCGGCGGGGTCGGCATGATGGGCGTTCAGTTCGCCAGGGCGCTGTACGGCAAAGGACCGATCGCCGCCGATATCGATGAAGGTCGTCTGGAAGCCGCGAAGAAAGCAGGCGCAACAGCGACCTACAACACGAAAGAACCGGACGCCGCCAAGAAACTTGTCGCCGATACGAAAGGCGGCGCTTACGCGATCGTCGATTTCGTCGGATCGGAGGCGACATTTGGATTTGCCAATGCTGCGATCCGCAAGGGTGGCAAGATCATTGTCGTGGGTCTGTTCGGCGGCGCGATGAGCATGCCATTGCCGATGTTCCCGTTGCGTCCCTTGACCGTGATGGGCTCCTTCGTCGGTTCGTTGCCGGAAGCCGAAGAGATGATGGACCTGGTCCGCGCCGGAAAGGTCGATCCCATCCCGGTGCAGACTCGTCCACTTTCGGACGCCACGAAGACGCTGGACGATCTGCGCAACGGCCGAATCGTCGGCCGCGTGGTGCTGACGCCATAATGGTTATTGCGTGAGCGCGCGCACGAAGTCCGAAAGCCCGATTTGATGCGCGCGCTTCAGGCGTTCGGCCATGAGAATGGCCGTGAGACGGGCATGCGCAGCCTCGATATCGTCGTTGATGATGACGTAGTCGTATTCCGCCCAATGGCTGATCTCGTCGGCCGCTTTGGCCATACGCGTGGCCACGATCTCGGCGGAATCCTGTGCGCGCGTCTTGAGGCGGCGTTCGAGCTCGCCGTGTGAAGGCGGAAGCACAAAGACGCTGACGAGATCCTCGCGCGCGCGTTCCTTGAGCTGTTGGGTACCCTGCCAGTCGATGTCGAACAAAACGTCCCTGCCCCCCGCGAGAGCAGCCGTTACCTGCTTTTGCGGCGTGCCATAGCGATGATCGAAGACGATTGCCTGCTCGAAAAAATCGCCATCGTGCGCCATGCGTTCGAATTGCTCCTTGCTCACGAAATGATAGTCGACACCGTCCGTCTCGTTCGGCCGTTTCGGGCGCGTTGTCGCGGATACCGACAGCACGAGATTCGTCTCGCTCTCGAGGAGTCGTCGCGACAAGGTGGTCTTGCCGGCGCCGGACGGCGACGACAGCACCAGCATCAATCCGCGGCGTACGACGACGGCGCTCATTCCACGTTTTGCGCCTGTTCGCGGAACTGATCGATGGCGGCCTTGAGCGCGAGGCCGATGCGCGTGAGGGAAATATCGGCGGATTTGGAGCAAAGCGTGTTGGCTTCGCGATTGAATTCCTGCGCCAGAAAATCGAGTTTCCTGCCGACCGCTTCGCCCGAAGAAATCAGCGTGCGCGCTTCCTGGGCATGCGAGGAAAGCCGATCGAGCTCCTCGCGGACATCGGCTTTGGCCGCCAGCAATGCCGCTTCCTGCGCCACCCGCTCTTCCGAAAGCTCTCGCGAAGCAATCAGTTCGCGGATTTGCAACAGCAGCCTTTCGCGCAGGGCCGCCGGCTGGGCCGCCGACGCGTCCCGCGCCCTGGCCGTCAATTGCTCGATTTCGTCAATCAGTCTTTTCAGGATCGTTGCAAGTTTTGCCCCTTCGATTCCCCGCGCCCGCACGAGGGAATCGAGCGCGTGAGCGAAGCTTTCGAGGATCGCCGCGTCGCGCGCGGCCCGCGCCGGCGTTTCCAGCGCAAGCACTTCATCCTGAACCAGCACCCCTTTGAGTGCGAGGATGCCGTCGATGCGAGCCGGCGCAAGTCCGGATTCGGCGGCGATTTCCTTCGCGATCTTTACGGCGGCGGCAAGGGCGACCGGATCGAGCTTGAGAGCGCGCGCGCCGTCAACCGGCTCGAATGTAAGCGTCGCCTGAATATTGCCGCGCCGGAAGCGATCGGCCGCCAAAATGCGTGCCGGCGGCTCGATGCTTTCGAAACCCATCGGCAGCCTGAGCCTCACATCGAGGCTGCGTCCATTGACGCTTTTGGCTTCCCAGCGCCAGCGCACGCCGGCAGCCGCGCCTTGCGCATCGGCGAAACCTGTCATGCTGACAAGACCCATCGCAAGCTCCTGAAATCGGATTGACAACGATAGACCGGCGAATCCGGTCTGCAAAGCGACGCCTCAATGCGCCGGATGGTTCAGGGCGTTCTCGATCCGGCGCCACTTCGCCACATTTCGCTCGTGCTCCGCAACGGACGGCGTGAAGACATGGCCGCCGGTGCCATCGGCGACGAAGTACAGGTCCGGCGAATGTTTGGGGTTGAGCACGGCCGCAATGGCGTCACGGCCGGGGTTGCAAATCGGCGTGGGCGGCAGGCCGGTGACGACATAGGTGTTATAGGGCGTGTGCGCGTTGATTTCGCTTTCGCGGATGCCGCGGCCCAGCGGATAGCCTTTGCTGATTCCATAGATGATCGTGGGATCGGATTGGAGTTTCATGTTCAGGCGCAGCCGGTTGACGAACACGGAGGCGATGTGCCGCCGCTCTTCCGGAATGGCGGTTTCCTTTTCGACAATCGAGGCCAGCGTGACCGCTTCCTGCGGTGTTCGGAATGGAAGGTTCGGCGCACGGGTGCGCCACATCCGATCGAGAAGCTTTTCCCGCGCGTTGCGCATCCGGGCAAGGATTTCGCTGCGCGCCGCGCCGCGCGTGTACAGATAGGTTTCCGGCAACAATGAACCTTCCGGAGGCACCGGTCCCGGATCGCCTGCAAGCGCGGGATCGCCCTTGACGATGTTGTAGATCATCTGACTGGTCAGCCCTTCGGCAACCGTTACCTTGTATTCGATCGATTTGCCGGAGATGAGGATCGCCGCGACATCGTCCATGCTGGCGCGCGAAGGGATGGCGTACTCGCCGGCTTTGAGTTCGGTGCCTTCCGCGCGCAGGCGCGCGCCGAGCGCGAACACCAGTGCGCTGCGAACGACGCCCGCGGCCTCGAGCTTCTGCGAAATCGAAAGCAGGTGCTGGCCGGGCGCCACGAGCACGACAGTCGAACCCGACCCATGTCTCGCCGCCGGGCCCGGCGATGCGAAATTGATCCGTTCGAACAGCAAAGCGCCGCCAAGGATCGCTGCGAGAATGAGAACAACGACAAAAATTCGCGGCATTCCACCAGCCCACCAGCTATTGACAGATCGGCTGCGCTCCGGCCCGCAAGACTTTAGTGCAAATCTTCGGGCGCAGTGAGAATGAGCGCGGCGTTGGTTCCGCCGAAACCGAAGGAATTCGACATCACCGCCTTGACCGAGCGCTTTTTGGCCTTGTGCGGAACCAGATCGATTTTGGTTTCGACGTCCGGATTGTCGAGATTGATCGTTGGCGGGACGATCTGATCGCGGATCGCCAACAGGCAGAATATCGCCTCCACCGCTCCCGCGGCGCCCAGAAGATGGCCGATCGCCGATTTTGTGGACGACATGGAGACGCCGGGCGCGGCATTGCCGAGCAGGCGTTCGACGGCGGACAGCTCGATACCGTCCGCCATGGTCGAGGTCCCGTGCGCATTCACATAGTCGATGTCCGATACGTCCAGCCCCGAGCGCACGAGCGCCGTCCTCATGGCGCGGAACCCGCCATCGCCGTTCTCGGCCGGTGCGGTGATGTGATAGGCATCGCCGGAGAGGCCGTAGCCCTTTACTTCGCCGTAGATTTTCGCGCCGCGCGCCTTGGCGTGCCCGTATTCCTCGAGCATCACCATGCCCGCGCCCTCGCCCATGACGAAGCCGTCGCGGTCCCGGTCATAGGGACGCGAAGCTTTTTCCGGCGTGTCGTTAAATTTCGTCGACAGGGCGCGGCAGGCGGCAAAGCCCGCCATCCCGAGCCGGGAGATCGCCGCTTCCGCGCCGCCTGCCAGCATCATGTCCGCGTCGTCGAGCGCGATGAGCCGGGCCGCATCCCCGATGGCGTGCGCGCCCGTTGCACAGGCGGTAACGACGGCGTGGTTCGGGCCCTTGTAGCCGAAACGGATCGAAACATAGCCCGCTGCGAGATTGATCAGCCGGCCGGGTATGAAAAATGGACTGAGCTTACGCGGTCCTTTTTCATGGACCAGGATGGCGGCTTCCTCGATTCCGGGCAGGCCGCCGATGCCGGAGCCGATCATCACGCCCGTTCGGCAGCGAGCTTCCTCGTCTTGCGGCACATATCCCGAATCGGAAACCGCCTGCTGCGCGGCGGCCAGGGCAAAAATGATGAAGTCGTCGACCCGGCGTTGTTCCTTCGGATCGACCCATTGATCGGGATTGAAGGTACCGGACAATCCGTCGCCTCGCGGCACGCCGCAGGCGATCCGCGCCGGCAGATCGTCCACCCGGAAACCGGTAATCGGCCGCGCGCCCGAATGGCCGGCCAGAAGCCGCGCCCACGACTCTTCAACGCCGCAGGCCAGCGGCGTGACGAGACCCAGCCCTGTGACGACGACTCTGCGCATGACAAGAGGCTTTGGCCCCGAGGGCCCGATCAGCCCTGGGATTTGTCGATGTATTTGACCGCGTCGCCGACGGTGACGATCGATTCGGCGGCGTCGTCGGGAATCTCGATGCCGAATTCTTCCTCGAAGGCCATGACAAGCTCGACCGTATCGAGGCTGTCCGCTCCAAGGTCTTCGATGAAGGACGCGTTGTCGGTGACCTTGTCGGCATCCACGTTCAGATGCTCGACCACGATCTTCTTCACGCGTTCGGCAGTATCGCTCATGTTTATCCAAAACCTCTTGTTCGTTCCCGCGCCGCGAATAGCAGCCGCGCGCGGCTCCGGCCCGCTTGCTGGCGCGCCGACCGGAAGATGTCTGCTTCGTAACACAAAGCTCCGGGTCCCGCTACAAGCCTGTCAAGTTCCCGATTGGCGGTCAGATCATCGCCATCCCGCCATTGACGTGGAGGGTTTGCCCGGTGATGTAGGCGGCCTCCTCGCTTGCAAGATAG
>Ga0208849_1001959_pt1 | contig 12352 bp, 14 predicted proteins | sample NGESurdeep072012_10_FD_184470 | JGI IMG/M metagenome (GOLD analysis project Ga0208849, IMG submission 184470) | Arctic peat soil microbial communities from Barrow, Alaska - NGEE Surface sample 53-3 deep-072012 (SPAdes) | ecosystem: Environmental > Terrestrial > Soil > Wetlands > Peat ...
GGCCGCTGATTATCGCGTGCCGGACGGGAAAGCCTGTGTCGGCGAACGCGGCGTCGCCGCGATCAAGCCGTTGGCTCAGGCTGTTGCATACGGGCAGTCGCAGCATGCGCCAGCGCCTGCGGCGGACGCAGCCCGGCGATGCCGCCGCGGCGCCGCATGAGCGCGCCGAGCCACACCAGCCCGATCGCCAGCAGCACGAGGCTCTCGAGTTGCGGCGCCGTCAGCCCTGCTAGCACCTCCTTGTTGCGGCGGATGAACTCCACGAGGAAGCGCTCGAGCCCGCTTCCGACGAGGTAGAGCGCGAACACGACGCCCGGCCGCACGCGGTCGCGCAGATGCCACAGCACGTAAGCGAGCAGGCACATCGCGACCGTCTCGTAGATCGGAGTCGGCTGCACGCGTACCCCGGGCGGCGTGGGCAGCGTCCCGTGCGGGTAGCCCATCGCCCACGGCAGGCTCGAGCGGATGCCGTAGTCGCCGTCACCGGAGACCTGGCAGCCGATGCGCCCGATCGCGTAGCCGAGCGCGAGCGCGGTGGCGCACATATCGAGCATCCTCAGCTCCAACGTGTTGCGCCAGCGCATCCACGCGAGCACCGCGATCGCGCCACCGATCACGCCGCCGTACCAGACGAGTCCGGCGCCTGAGAGGAGGCTGTGGAAGAAATCGTGACGGACTTCGCTGTAGTTCTGGATCACGTAGTAGGCGCGCGCGCCGATCACGCCGCCGAGCAGCGCCGCGAACACGAGCTCATACGACCAGTCGACCGGCTTGTGCTGCTCGCGCAGGCGGCGCGCGAGCAGACAGCCGCACGCGAGGAAGGCGAGCGCGAACATCACGCCGAAGGTCTTGACCGAGATGCCAAAGAGGTCGATTTCGGGTTTCATCGCGTCGGGGCGCGAGGCGTCGCAGGGGGCATCGTTCGCGGCTGAACTTTAGGGCACCCGTATCCGCTTCTGCGACAATCCGTCACATGGCTTCAGCACGATCGAATTTCGGCAAAGACACCGGCCTGCAGGCGCGCATGCTGCTCACGATGTTCCTGCTCACAGCGGTGTACGTCGTGTTCCTCGGCGTGCTGTTCGCGGCCGGCGCAGGTGCCGGGTTGATCGTGGTCGTGGCGGTGGTTCTGCTGCTGGTGCAGCTGTTCGGCTCGGACAAGATCGCGCTGGCCACGATGGGCGTCAAAGAGGTGACTGCCGAGCAGGAGCCCGAGCTGCACGCGATCGTGGAACGGCTGTGCGTGCAGGCTGACCTGCCCAAGCCGAAAGTCGGCGTGATCGAGACCTCGATGCCAAACGCGTGCGCGATGGGCAAATCGAAGAAGGCGACGACCGTGTGCGCTACGCGCGGCATCATGGAACTGCTCTCGCCCGCGGAGCTCGAAGGCGTGATGGCGCACGAGCTCACCCACGTGATCAACCGCGACGTGCTGGTGATGACGCTGGCGAGCTTCTTCGCGACGCTCGCCGCGCTGATCCTCCAGTTCGCGCTGTTCTTCGGCGGCGGCTACGGGCGCAGCAACGAAGAGGAGGAGGACATCATGATCGTCCTGCTCGTATCCGCGCTCGTCTACGCGATCTCGTTCCTGCTGCTGCGAGCGCTGTCGCGCTACCGCGAGTTCGCGGCCGACCGCGGCTCGGCTGTGCTGACGGGGCGCCCGAGCGCGCTCGCATCGGCGCTCTTGAAGATCAGCGGCACGATGGAGCGCGTTCCGACACAGGACCTCCGCAAGGCCGAACCGATGAGCGCGTTCTTCATCGTGCCCGCGCGGACGAAGCGCTCGATCATGAACATCTTCGCCGACCACCCGCCGCTTGAGGCGCGCCTCGCCGCACTCGAGCGGTTGGAGTCCCAACTGCAGGGCGCCGCCTGAGTCCTGTGGCTGGCGCTGCAACTGCCGGATCCGGCACCTGATGGGCCTGCGCGACATCCTCACCGGCCGGCACACGGTCAAGGGCCCCGCGCCCGACCGCCTGTTCGCGATCACGACCGCATACGTCACGCTGCAGTCCGAGCATCAGATCGAGCCGACTGGCAAGGCCGCGATCGTGTTTCAGGCGCTGGCGACGAGCGACTTCGAGAGTACGCTGCGAGAAATGGAACAGGTCGTCACGGCGACGGGCGGCGAGAGCGGCACGCGCGTCTCCACCCAGGACGACAGCTACGGCTACCGCTGGATGATCCTCGAAAACCCCGAGGGCGCGCCCAGCGTGGAAGACCTCGCGGTAGGCATCAACGCCGTCGCCAGCTCGATCGAGACCGCCGGCTACGGCGAGCGGCTGCTGTGCGCGGTGTTCGCGTTCGTCGATGCCCGCAAACAGCGCGTGTACTTCATCTACAACTACAAGCGCGGCTACTGGTACCCGTTCGTGCCGGATTCGAATCCCACCCACCCCGGCCAGCAGCGCGACACCGAGCGCGAGCTGCAGATCAAGGCGCAGATCGCCTCGGAACTGCCGCTCGAGCCTGAACTGGAGCGCTGGTTCCCGCTGTGGGGGATCCCGATCTGAGGCGCGCCGCGCCGGAGCGCCCCCGCTAGTCTGGAATCAGGCCCTCGCCGGTGAATTCGGTGCCGGCCTCGTCGAAGCTGATGTCTGACGGCGGCAGGATCACGTCGGAACCCTCCAGATCGTCGTCGGCGAGCGGAGTGCCCTGGGTGCGCACGTAGCCAAGCAGCTCACGGAAGGCATCGGCGAAACCGTCCTCGCTGCCGCCTTCGACGATCGAGATGACGCTCTTCTCGAGCTCGTTGAGACGGTCGCAGTCCTCGTCGGCGAGGCGGTACTGACCCTCGCCCGATATGCGGACGATCATGCCTGGCCGCCGTTCCCGCTCGGCTGCTGAGCCTCCTCAGGTGCGCCAGGCACCCCCTCGGCCGCCTCAGCCCCCGGGGAGATCTGGGGCGCGGCCGGCCCGTCGGATGGGTGGGCGGGCGGGCGGGCTCCGGTTCCCAGTTCCGCCTTCATCTTCGCCAGATCGTCCTCGACGGCGGGCTGGCTCGAGAGCTGCTTGAGCTGACGGTCGATGTCGTCTTCGCCCGAGCCGAGCTGGCCGATGTCTTCGAAGGTCCCCGCGGCTTCCAGCTCGGACACCGCGTCGGCGCGCGCCTTCATGTTTTCGGTCTTGTCCACCGCGCGCTGCATCGCAAGCCCCACGTCGGCCATCTGCTCGCCGACGCCGGTGGCCGCCTCGGAGATCCGCACCTGGGCCTCGGCGGCTGAGTACTGCGCCTTGATGACCTCCTTCTTCGTACGGAACGCTTCGATCTTGGCGCGCAGTTTCTGCTCGGAGTCGGTCAGCTTCTGCTGCTGGTCTTCGAGTTCGGTCACCTGGGTGTCCAGGCCCTGGAGCTCGGTCTGCGCGACGTTCTTGCGTTCGAGCGCTGTTCTCGCGAGATCCTCCTGGCCGGCGGACAGCGCCTGACGGGCCTGCGTGTCGAGCTTGACGACGCTCTGCTGCAGCGAGCTCTCCTGCATCTGCAGGCGCTTCTTCGCCGTCACCACGTCAGCGATGCCCTTCTTGACGTTCTGCAGCTGTTCGACCTGCTTCTGGTAGCTGTAGTCGAGCGTCTCAGCAGGGTCTTCGGCGCGATCCAAGAGCTTGGAGACCTTGGCCTTCACGACGGTTGACATGCGCCCGGTCAAGCCGGCCATCTGATCCTCCTATTGCTTTTCCACGAGGCGACCGACGAGCTCGGCCAACACCGTCAAGCGTAGCCGACTGGTGGCCTGCGGCCACGCACCAACCGCATCAGCGTCGGTGGCCGCACGCGAGCGCCAGTCAGCGCTCGACGCGGACCGCGAACGTGTCAGATCCCCAGGGGGTGGCGAACCCGGTAGCCGCCGTTGGACCGGCGCAGCGGACGCCAGCGGGGACCCTGCTCGTTGGTGGGGTCATCCGCGGCGCTGGTATCCAGGCGCAGCCCGGCAACGGTCATGTAGGCGTGTTCGGGGTCGGAGAAGATCGTCACCCAGCGCCCGAGCCCCGCCGAGCCCCACGCCTCCAATTCGGAGGAGTCCTCGGGCGTGGCGAGCAGGCTGGCGCCGTGCAGCGCAAAGGACACGGTGCCCGAGCAGTCGTAACCGGCAGAGATGAAGGAGCCGTGACCACCGCCGTAGATGTACGGCAGGCCGATCAGCTCGTTGCCCGCCCAGACGATCTGCTGGATGGCCGCGGGGGCCCCCTCCGGGGCGGCGGCAAGGCCGTCGACGAAGCGCGCGGTGCTGCCGGGGACCAGCAGCTCGGGTCGCACCGTCGGTCCCGTCGCGGAGGTCATGCCGTTGCCGGTCATCAATTCGCTGGGAACGCTCGTCGCGGCCGGTTCCACCGACGTAGCGACGCTGCCACCAGTGGTGCTGGCGGCGGTGCCTGTCGTGGCGCTGGCTTTTGTTGGGGCCACGAAGGGGACGACGGCGCCGGTCGCTGTCTTCTCATAGACAGGGCCTTTGTACGCGACGTTCGAGCTCTTGGCGGTCACCGGCGCATGGACCACCGGGACGGCCGTCGTCGGCTTGATCGGCGACGGTTCTGCTGCTGGCACTCCGCCGCTCCCGTTGGCCAGAGCGGCTGCGGCACCGACCGCCGAGACGATCAGGCTGCACACCAATACCGCAAGGCTACGCATCCACACAGCAACGACCTCTTTCGTTGGCCTGCGGGGTTAGCTGACGGGCTAGCGCTGAAAGAGCCTGCGCTTCTCACGGTCCTACCGCGGGATTCGCCCCAACAACTTGGGTCCCCCGTTCCTTGACACCTGGCCAAGGACTCGGCATTCGGGCGGGCACGCTAGCAGAGTGCAAGGACGCTTGCAGGACTTGCACAGCTTTTCGCACCTTTGCCCGCAAATGCCGGGCTTTTGTGCGACGGCTGGTTGCCCGGTGCGCGCGCTAGTGTCCCCGCCATGCGCACCGTGGCGGCACGACCGCTCGTGACCGTGCTGTTGCTCGCCACCGCAGGCCTCGCCGCCGTGGGGCTCGCCGGCTGCGGCAAGGGGGGATCGGAACAGCTCAGCGGCGGCGGTCCCGCGCGCCAGCTGGCGCCGGTGGCCGCCCAGGGCGCGGTGAGCGTAGCCACGCGAAACACCACCCGCCTGGGCGGCGCCGACGTCGCGGCTGACGCGGCGGCGGTCGCACGCGCGGTCTATCCCGGTCTCACGGTGGCGACGCGACCGCTGGTGGCGGTGCTCGTCAACGAGCGCGACTGGCTGCCCGCACTCGCGGCCTCCGTGCTCGCCAGCGCACCCACGGGCGCCCCGATCCTGTTCAGCGAAGGGGACACGCTGCCGACAGTCACTCGCCAGACCCTCGAAGCGATGCGCCCGCTGGGGGCGCCCGCGCTCGGCGGCGCGCAGGTGATCCGGATCGGCACCACGGCGGCCGTACCGGACGGCTACCTCACCCGAACCGTGCCGGTCGGCCTGCCCACGGTGAGCGCCGCAAACGTCGAGCGGCTCGTACAGACGCTCGACACCGGCGCCCCGCACCAGGTGATCGTGCTGCCCGCCGCCGGCGCGCGCGCGCTCCTGATGCCTGCGGCGGGCCTCGCCGCAGAGAGCGGCGCGCCGCTGCTGTTCGTCACGCGCGCGCGCGTTCCGGCACCGACCGCGAACGTGCTCAGCGCCCTGCACAAGCCGTCCATCTACGTGATCGACGCGGCCGAAGTCGGCGCCCAGTCACTGGCGGAGCTGCGCAGCCTCGGCTCAGTCGAGACGATCACGAACGCCGGCCCGACGACCGGCGAAGCCGAGGTCCAGAACGCGATCGAAATCGCGCGCTACACCCACGGCAGCTTCGGCTGGGGCGTCAAAGAACCCGGACACGGCCTCGTGTTCGCGAACGCGAGCCGTCCCTTGGACGGCCCCGCGTCGGCGCTGCTGTCAGCCACGGGCGACTACGGGCCGCTGCTGCTGTTGCAGAGCCCGACGCAGGTCCCGCCGGCACTCGCCGGCTACCTGTCGGACGTCGAGCCCGCGTACAGCACACCGCAGTTCCCGCCAGTGCGCGGCGCCTACAATCACGGCTGGCTGATCGGCGGCGAAGAAGCGATCTCGGTGGTCACCCAGGCCGAAATCGACTCCGTGCTCGAGATCCGCTCCCAGGACCGCACATCCGAAGAACCGTCGGTTTCGCAAGTCGAATAGTGTCGGTCCGGCAAGTCCAGCAGTCGATCACACAGAGGCGAACTTGAGTCAAGCCGAGGATCCCCGCCGCCTGAGTCGCAAGGCGAGCACACATGAGGTGACCGTCGAGGACGTGCGCCAGCTGATGGGCGCCTCGACACCCCATTTCGCGCTGCAGCTGCGCAACCGGATCGCCAAACTGATCGCCGATCTGCCGCCCGATCATCCCGCGCGCGTGGAAGGCGAACGTGAGATCGCGCGCTTGCAAAAGCTCGGCTTCGAAGGCGAGAATCGCGGCGAGGGCGCCGCCGAGGGCGAGCGGCCGCTGCCGTCGCTCAGTCTCAGCGCCGCCTCGCCCGCGGACAGCTGAGACCTCAACGCAAGCCGGCGAACGTGCGCTCGCGCCGCGCGTCGAGGTAGCGCGCGCGCAGCAGCTTGAAGCAGACGACCACGAGCGCGACGTCGAGCGGCAGCAGAGCGACGTTCAGCCAGCTTGGCGCGTGGTTGGCGAACGCGGGCACCACGAGCACCACCGCCGTGTGGAACACGACGGCCGGAATCACCGCCAGCATCAGCGTGTGCGCGCGAAAGCCGGCCAGATGCTCGCGCAGCGCGACCTCGAGCGTACCGATCGCGACGGCGCCGATGCCCGCGCCGAGCAGCGCGGGGCTGCCTTCGACGCCGCGCAGGAACGCCACCACGGCGCCGATCATGCCGACCAGGATCAGCAGCTCCGACAGGGGCAGCGGATGCCATGGCGCCTGCGGGCGCTCCCCCAAAGTCTTGGGCTCACCGACGGCGCCGACCGCGCGCGGCGCAGGCCGCGTGGGCGCGGCGACGCGGTCTGAGAGCTCCCGCGTGCTGTGCCGACTCGGGCGGCGCTTGCGCGAGCGTCCGCGCCGCCCCGTGTTGTGCTTGGCCACGGTCCTCAGGAGCCAGGCGGGAGTTCGCAGCGGCGCATCGCCGTCGATGCTAGCGCCTATGCTGCGTTGCGTGTCCACGTCCGCGCACCCTGCCTCGCCGGCTACGACGGGCATCCCGGACAGCGAGCTGTCGGGCCCGTATCCGGTCGGCGAGTACGCCGCCGCGCTGCGCTCGAAGCTGCGCTCGTTCACGCGCGTGCAGCTGATGGGCGAGCTCGTCAACCTGCGCCCGTCGCGCGCACGCGTGTACTTCGAGCTGCGCGACGCGACCGGCGCGATCCCGTGCGCGGCGTGGCGCGCAGACTGGGACGCGATCCTCGCCCGTGCGGGCGCGCCGGCCGAGGGCATGCAGGTGGTCGTGGCCGGCGGCTGCGACTACTACCCCGGCAGCGCCACATCCTCGCCGGGCTTCTCCTTCACCGTGCTCGACCTGCGCCTGGCCGGCGACGGGGACCTGCTCGCGAGAATCGAGCGCCTGCGCAAGCAGCTCGACGGCGAGGGACTGCTCGAGACGCAGAAGCGCCTGCCGATGCCGGTGCTGCCGCGCACGATCGGGGTGGTCACCGGCGAGGGCGGCAAGGCGCGCGACGACGTGCTCGCGGCGCTCGGGCGTCGCGGCTGGGCGGGACGGCTGGTGTGGGGCTTCGCTCCGGTGCAGGACCGCCACGCGGCGCCGGCGATCGTGCACGCGCTCGGCGAGCTCGTGGCCGTCGGCGGAGTCGAGGTTGCGGTCGTCGCGCGTGGCGGGGGCTCGCTGGCGGACCTGCTGTGCTTCTGCGACGAGACCCTGTGCCGGACCGTTGCGCTGCTCGGCGTGCCCGTGATCGCATCCGTCGGCCATCACACCGACCGCACGCTGCTGGACGACGTCGCTGCGGTGAGCTGCTCGACGCCGACGCACGCCGCCGAGGCGGCGGTCGGCATCGACTGCACGCGCGCCCGCGCCGAGCAGGCGGCTGCGGCGGCGCGGCTGCGCGAGCATGCCCGCAGAGCTGTGCTGCCTGGCGCAGGCCTCGCCGGCACCGCCGCGCGTCTGCGTGAGCACGGCCGGCGCGCGGTGCTCAGCCGTGCGCGCCTGCTCGCGAGCTTCTCGCGCGCTCCCGCCGCGCACCTGGATCGCCAGCGCGTCCGCCTGCACCAGCAGCTGCGCGAGATCCGCGCCGGTTCGCACAGGCGGATCGAGTCCGAGCGGCGCGTCACCGAGCGGCGCGCCGTGGTGATGGAGCGCAAGAGCGCGTCGTTCCTGCTCGACTGCCGCGAGCGCCGCCCGCGAGAGCTGGCGCAGCTGGCGCTCGCGCTGGCCGGTCACGATCCGCAGCGCACGCTCGAGCGTGGCTACGTGCTGGCGCGCTCAGCCGACGGCGACCCCGTCGTCACGGCGGCAGGTGCGCGCGACGCCCGCGAGCTGCAGCTGCGGTTCGCCGACGGCTCGGTGGCTGCGAGGGTTCACGAGCGATGAGCGCCCAAGCGGACGAGCCAGGTGAGCAGCAGACCTACGAGGCTGCTGCGGCGCGCATCGAGGAGATCATCCGCCGACTCGATTCCGGCGAGGCGAGCCTCGACGAGACGTTGGCGCTCGTGAGCGAGGGCAAGCTGCTGATCGAGCAGTGCGCGAGCCAGCTCGCGGCGGTCGGCGGCGCGCTCGAGGAGCTGCGCCTCGACGAGCTCGTCAGCCGGCTGGAACAGGAGGCCGGCGCTTGAGCACGTGGGACACGCTTGCGGAGCTCGCCGTCGTGATCGATGACTACGCCCTTGAGCCTCTGCAGGCGAGCGTGTCGAGCGACTTCGAGCGCAAGAGCACGGTCATCCGCCTGCGCGGTGCCGGCCAGGAGGGTCTCGGCGAGGACGTCACATATGACGCGGTCGACCACGACATCCTGCAGGCGGCGGGCCCCGCGCTGCCTCTTGCCGGGCGCTACACGCTGGCTAGCTTCTGCGCGCGTCTGGCCGAGCAGCAGCTGTTCCCGCAGCCGCCGCAGCGCGAGGTATCCAGCCGCTACCGCACCTGGGCCTACGAGTCCGCCGCGCTCGACCTCGCGCTGCGCCAGGCGGGAACGACGCTGCACGAGGCGCTCGGGCGCGAGCCACGAGCGGTGCGCTTCGTGGTGTCGCTGCGCCTCGGCGAGCCGCCGACGCTCGAGCCGATGCAGCGTCGCCTGGCGCTCTATCCGACGCTGCGCTTCAAGCTCGATCCGACCAGCTCCTGGGACGAGCCGTTGATCGCCGCGCTCGTCGCCACCGGCGCGGTCGACTCGGTCGACTTCAAGGGCCTGTACCACGGCTCGATCGTCGACCAGCCCGCCGACCCCGTGCTCTACCGCCGCGTCGTCGAGGCGTTCCCGGACGCGTGGATCGAGGATCCGGCGCTCACGGCGGAGACCGACGCGGTGCTCGCCCCCCACCGCGAGCGCTTCTCCTGGGATGCGCCGATCCACTCGATCGCTGACATCACAGCACTTGCGTATCCGCCGCGGATGGTCAACATCAAGCCGTCGCGGCTGGGCGGCCTGCGCAACCTGCTCGACGCGTATGACTACTGCTCCGAGCGCGCCATCGGCAACTACGGCGGCGGCCAGTTCGAGCTCGGCGTCGGGCGCGGCCAGAACCAGTACCTGGCCTCGCTGTTTCACCCCGACGCCCCCAACGACGTGGCGCCAACTGGCTTCAACCTTCCCGATCCGCCTGCCAACCTGCCGTCGAGTCCGCTGGAGCCAGCGCCCAGCGCGAGCGGCTTTCGCTGGGGTTGACGAGCGGCGGGCGCGCCGTGCGCCGCCGCGGCAGCGCAACTTCCATGCCACCATTCGGTTTGCCTGTCCATAGCCGATAACGTCGGGGGCCGCCGGTCGGGCACCGTATCTCGCCCACCCGCCGGGATGGCTCTGCGCGAAGGAGTGACAAGGTCTTGGCGAGCACAGGCGCGCACAAGCGATCGAGGTTCGTCACCGCCGTAGCGGTGGCGCTGCTGGTACTCGCATCGGGCGCCGGTGCGCCTGCGGCCGGCGCCGCCAGCCCCGGCGGCGCGCAGGCGCCCGGCGGCGCCTCGACGACAAAGGCCGGCGGCACCTCGACGACCAAGCCTGCAGGCACCGCGACGAAGCCCGGCGGGGCCTCCACAGCGAAGACGTCGGTGCCCTCGCTGCACGTCAAGAGCGTGCGCATCCAGAGCGTCAGCTGCGTGCCCGCCGCCCACTGCAGCGCCAACCCTCACCAGGTCTCCACGCACGGCACGCTGCTGCTCCAGGGGCTAGGGCTGAAGCCTGGCATGGTCGTGGCGTTCCCCAAATCCCCGGGCGCTCACATCAGCCGCGTATCGCCAGCCGCGCATCTGCGCTGGGCCGTCTCGGGACGCCCGAGCGCCGGCCTGCTGGCGATCGTCCCGAAGAACGCGCACTCGGGCCACATCATGGTGCTGCTCAGCGGCGGGCGCTACACGAGCTCCTACGGTCCGATCTACGTCTACGCCCACGCGCTGCACCCGCCCACCCCCGTCGCCCCCAAAGTCGCGCCGCCGCCGGCCAACGTCGCGGCCACCGGCACCCCGTTCGAAGGCCAGGGAATGTGGATCTGGTACCTGAGCAAGTCCGACGGCGGCAGCATCGCCGTGATCGCCGGCCAGGCGCTGGCGCCACAACGGGTCGCCGGTCACCCCGAGCTGCCGGGCAAGGTCCAGCACGTCGTCCATCGTCCGGCCGCCCAGGATCTCGTCGGTCGCCTTCCGCTTCTTCCTCGCCCCACCCGACAAGGCGTGACGCTCGGCGCCGAGCGTGGTGCGGGTGGCCTTCCAGCCGTCGCCGACCGGCGAGATGCGGTGGAGGTCGGGCACCCGGACGTCGTCCAGGAAGACCTCGTTGAACTCGATGCGCCCGGCCATGTTCCGCAGCGGGCGGACCTCGACCCCGGGGCTGCGCAGGTCGAGCCCGAAGTAGGTGATGCCCTGGTGCTTCGCCACGTCGGGATCGGTGCGGGCCAGCAGCATGGCGAACTCCGACTCGTGGCCCAGGGTGGTCCAGACCTTCTGGCCGTTGACCACCCACTCGTCGCCGTCGAGGACGGCGGTGGTGGCGAGCGAGGCCAGGTCGGAGCCGGCGCCGGGCTCCGAGAAGAGCTGGCACCACCGCTCCTCGCCCGTGGCGATGGGCGGCAGCAGGCGGCACTTGGTCTCCTCGGACGACCACTCGAGGATGGTCGGGGCGGCCAGCGGCAGTCCCGAGCCCCGGGGCACCCGGGGCACTTCGAGCTCGTCCAGGTAGCTACGCACGGCCAGCGCGGTGTCGTGGTCAGCCCCACGGCCCCCGTAGGCGGGGTCCCACCCTGGCGCCACCCACCCGGCCCGCCCGAGCTCGGCCACGAACGCGGCCGTGTCGAGCTCCTTTCGCCGGGCCAGGATGGCCGCGTCGTCACCGGAGGCCACGGCGTCCCGCCACCCCTCGGGGAGGTGGACGGCGAGGAAGGCGTCGAGCTCGTCCCGCCAGGTGTCGGCTCCCCCCGCAGGCCGGCCCACGACTACCCGTTCACCAGGATGATCTTGCCGAACTTGCCCCCCGCCGCGAACCGGTCGTAGGCGGCGGTGGCCTCCGCCATCGGGAAGGTGGCCGCCACCGGTACGGTGACCGCTCCCGTCCCCAGCAGGTGCACGGACCGGGACTCGACCAGCCGCGCCACCTCGGCCTTCTCCTCGACCGACCGGGCGCGGAGCGTCGATCCCCCGATGGTCGCCCGGGTCCCCATGACGGCCAGGAGGTTGACCTCGGCCTTAGCCCCCGCCCCGACCCCGATGACCACCACATGGGCCTTGTGGGCCAGAAATGGCAGGACGGCCTCCACGCCGGGGGCGCCCACCAGCTCGAGAGAGATGTCGTAGGGGCCGAACGCCCCGACCTGGTCGGGCAGGATCACCTCGTCGGCCCCCAGGGCCCGCACCTGGTCATGGAGGTCGAGACTGCGGACGGTCGCCACCACCCGGGCGCCGGCCACCGCGGCCAGTTGCACCGCGGCGGTGCCGACCCCACCGGCTGCCCCCGAGATGAGGACCGTCTTGCCCTCGGAGAGCTGCGCCTGGGTGAACAGCGCGTCCTGTGCGGTCGAGAACACCTCCGAGAAGCCCCCTGCAGCCACGAGGTCGAACCCGTCGGGCACCTCCAGCAGCCCCGACTCGGGCACGGCCACCAACTCGGCCTGGCCGCCGCCCCCGCAGATGCCCATGACCCGGTCGCCCGGGGCGAACCGTGTCGTCCCGTGACCCAGGGCATGGACCACACCCGAGAACTCCATGCCGGGGATGTCGGCGGGCCACCCGGGCGGGGCGGGG
>Ga0208849_1001960_pt1 | contig 12351 bp, 10 predicted proteins | sample NGESurdeep072012_10_FD_184470 | JGI IMG/M metagenome (GOLD analysis project Ga0208849, IMG submission 184470) | Arctic peat soil microbial communities from Barrow, Alaska - NGEE Surface sample 53-3 deep-072012 (SPAdes) | ecosystem: Environmental > Terrestrial > Soil > Wetlands > Peat ...
CCGCGCAGGCCGAGACGGGCGTCCCGGCCGGTTTCCGAAAGCTCACCGGCGTGCAACCCAGTCGTTGCCGAGCTTGACGTAGGATCGCTTCACGGCGGCCCAAGCGATGCGATGGGCGGCTTCTTCCCGCCGGTCCTCGACGGCATGTGTGGCCCAAGCGTGATTGAACGTCTCACGATAAATGTCTTGCGCATGGACTGGCAGATGCGTGCGAACGCGAGGGCGCGGCGCGACTAGATCGCTTCGTTTAGATTCATCGTTCCTGCTCCGGTGGCGCCGCTACCGTCCGACAGCAGATTTCTGCGGGTGAAACTCAAGGCGTCCCTCGCGGATTGAATTTGCAAGAACGCTTAAGCGTCCCTTAGGCCAAGAAATCAATTGATGAAGATCAACGTGAAGCATCGCGGCTCGGGCTCGCGAGTCATTCGCATGGAGTTACAAAGCCTTGGCCGGTCGCGATGCGCTCGCAAACGCGGCTTTTCCGAGCGCGTTTTGAGCTACTCCGGGATAGTACTTAGGGACAACATCTGAATTTTTAACGGTGAGGCGCGGAACTACCAATACCTCCGGAAACCTAGGAGGCACGTCGCATGCTTACCCAGACCACCATCCGCCATGATTCCATTCACCCCGCGCTAAAATCCGCCCGCAGCGTTGCGCCAACGTCCGCCCGCGTCGTCATAGCCGGCACTGAGCCGTTGGCCGAGACGATGCGCCTGATGGGTGCCGTCATGTCGCATTCGCGCAACAGCGAAATCTTCGGTCAAAGTGAGTCCGCCGACTATCTTTACAAGGTGATGGGCGGTTGTGTGCGTACCTACAAGACCCTGAACGATGGCCGCCGTCAGATCAGCGGCTTCTATCTGCCCGGTGAAGTGTTTGGCCTTGGCTATGACGACGAACACACCGTGTCGGCGGAAGCGATCGCGGACAGCAAGGTGCTGGTCATAACGCGCAGCGCGGTCAACGCACTTGCCGGGCACGATCCGGCAATCGCGCGTGAGCTTTTCACGGTGGTGGCTCGCGAATTGCGGCGTGCGCAGGACCGCGTTCTGCTGCTGATCAAGAGCGCCCAAGAACGCGTCGCGGGTTTTCTTCTGGAGATGGCGGACCGCATGTCTGCTAATGATGCCGTTGAGTTGCCGATGTCGCGCCAGGATATCGCCGATTACCTTGGCCTGACCATCGAGACCGTGTCGCGGACTCTCACTGCTCTGGAATGTTCCGCTGTGATCGAGCTGCTGACCTCGCGCCAGATCGTGTTGCGCAACCGCGCGGCGCTGAGCCGCATGGTGGGCTGAAGGTCCATTTGTGGAGGGATTAACATGATGATCCAAGTTCGCGACGTGATGACTCACGACGTGATTTCGGTCCGCGCCAATCAGTCGCTAATCGACGCCGCGCAGATGATGTTGCAAAACAGGGTCAGCGGACTGCCGGTGGTGGATGCTGGCGGCTCGCTGGTCGGCATCGTGACCGAAGGCGACTTTCTCCGCCGCGGTGAGATCGGTACGCAGCGGCAGCGACCGAAATGGCTGGAATTCCTGCTCGGGCCTGGCCGCTTGGCGGCAGAGTACGTCCAAAGCGCCGGCCGGACTGTTGAGGAAGTGATGACGCCCGATCCGGTCACAGTCGGTGAGAACGACTCGTTGGAAACCGTGGTCGAGCTGATGGAACGTCGGCACGTCAAGCGGCTACCGGTGCTGCGCAATGGTCGCATCGTCGGCATCGTCAGCCGGGCCAATCTCATGGATGCGGTGACCGAACACGCCCGGTACACCCACGGCCCCGCGCCCGACGACGGGGCAATTCGCGATCGGATTTTGGCGGGGCTCGCCAATGTGCATTGGGCGCCGAATACCAACGTCGCAGTCCACAACGGGGTTGCCGAGTTATGCGGCATCATCACCGATGAGCGGGAACGAAAGGCAATGATCGTTGCGGCCGAGAATGTTGCCGGCGTCAAAGAAGTTCACGATCACCTAGTCTGGGTTGAGCCGATGTCGGGAATCGCCATTCCGTCCGCGGAAGATGAAGCCAAAGGCGAAGATGCCGCCAGGCGAACGCGCTGGCCCACTCACGGCGTTGCCCCGACGGGAGCGCAGCAGTCGGGCTGACGCCACTTGCCGAGGCGCCGGGGCGCTGGGCATCGCCGGAATAGCGTCAATTAGTCCCCGCTTGTGAAGCGCCGATCGTCAACGCTACATCCGTCTGCTCGTGTACCGCCGGCCCATCATCAGTCGATCCGCACACGCCCAAATACGGCGAGCTTGGCGCCGGTAAGGCGCTTATAACCCTCGTATATGACTTTTACTGCGTCGGCACATAGGGACATTTCAGGTGGTTTGCCGGGCGGCGATTGTTGGGCGACAATGGTCGGATGGATGACCAAGCCCCGCTAGCCGTGGATCACAGGACCGCCATCGAGGCACTTCTGCCGGTGCCCATTCCGCACACCGAATTTCGGCTGGCGCGGGGCATTTGTGCCGGACGATGGCTGTTCGCCTCGGGTCAGGCGGCCACCGATTACGCGAACGGTATCGCGCCCGACGTGGTGCAAGCGGAGCATCCGCTCAACGGCGAGTCGATCTACAAGCGCGAGTCGCGCCGCATCTACGGCAACGTCAAGGACGTTTTGGCCGCGGCCGGCGCCGGTGTCGCCGACGTCGTGCGCGTCGATCAGTACTACACCACCGAGCGGGCAATGCATCCGTACCACGAAGTGCGGCACGAGATTTTCGGCAGCAGGATCCCGCCCTCGACCTCGAATCTGCATCAGCGGTTTTCGCGTGCCGGTCAGTCGATCGAAATTCAGGTGATGGCGGTCGTGCCGGGGACCGGCACGGTCGTCAAGCACGAGACTTTCCGCCCCAGCTACGACATTTCCGCTGTTTCGGGTTACAGCCCTGCGCTGAGTGCCGGGGACTTTCGCTTTGTTCCGGGCCAGACCGCCGAGGCGCTGCGCGACGGCGAGGGGCCTGTCGATCCTTCGGTGCGCCACCCGCGCGCGCTGTGGCGGCAATGGCCGATCAAACTCGAAACTGACTTCATCGTTGAGCGCAAGCTCGCGGCATCGCTCGAAGGTGCAGGCGCTGCGCTCGACAGCGTGGTGAAGGCGCAAGTTTACCTGAGCGATCGTGATGACGTGCCTGGTTTCAACGAGGCTTGGCTTTCTCATTTTAACGGCCGTCCGCCCGCCACCACGATCATCGCCACGCGCAACCCGGGTTTTGTGATCAACGATCTGCGCATCGAGATCAACACGATCTCGTTGGCCACCAACGGCAAGACCAAGCCGGAAGTCATTCGTGGACCCGAGCCGCCGCTGTTCGACGGCTGGGTTTCGGCCGTTAAATGCGACGACCTGCTGTTTCTATCCGGGCTGATGGCGCTCGAGAGCGGCCGGCTCATCGATGAGGCTCTAACCGACCCCCGTCAGCCGTTCTACGGAATTCCAGTCAAGGCGGAATTGCGCTCCATTATTCGTCAGGCCGAAGCGATCTGCCGCGCCGCCGGGACATCGCTCTGCAACACCGTGCGCGTTCAGCAATTCCATCTCGATCTCGCCGACCTGCCGGCAACGCTCGAGGTGTGGGACGAGGCGATGGCGCACGCGCCGTTGCCGCTGTCGCCGGTCGAGGTCGCCTGGCTGCCTGTCCCCGGCGGGCGCATCCAGGTCGATCTTTGGGTTTATGTGCCACGCGAAAACAAAAAATGATTTCCGGGCGGTTTGAGCGTGCCCAGATGGCCTGAATCGCACGAGCAATGGAGATGAAGATGCATTCGACGCGGTGGCTGATGATCGTGACTGTCCTGTTTGCGCTGTGGTGGGCGCCGTCCGTGAGCTTGGCGCAACAATGGCCCGAGCGCACCGTCAAAGTCGTCGTTCCTTACGGCGCAGGCGGTGTCACCGACATTATGGCGCGTGTGACGGCCGATCGGCTGGGCAAGATTTTGAAACAGAGCTTTGTCGTTGAAGATAAGCCCGGCGCCGGCGGAGCGATCGGCGTGAACTACGCAATGCACGCGCCGCAGGACGGCTACACGATTCTGTTTGTCGGAAGTACGCTATTCACTGTGCTGCCGCTTGTTCAAAACGTCGACTATGTGCCGTTGAAGGATCTGGTGCCTGTCAGCATCACCGGCACGAACGGCATGATTCTGGTCGTTGCCAAGGACGCGCCGTATTCGACACTTTCTGAATTCATCAGCTTTGCTAGGGCGCACCCCGGAAAAATCACCTATTCGAGCGGCGGCACTGGTACTAACAATCATCTGTCGGCAGCCTATCTTGCCGGCAAGGAAGGCTTGAACATGGTGCATGTGCCGTTCAGGGGCGGGCAGGCCGCTCTTGAGGCTGTGTTGGCCAAATCGGTCGATATGCATTTTGGCAATTCATCGGATCTCGTAGGTCCGGTGAACAGCGGCACCGTGAAGGCGCTCGCCGTGTCGACGCCGAAACGCATGGCGCAACTGCCACAGGTGCCGGCCGTCGCCGAGACGATTCCCGGCTTCGAATATGTTGCCTGGAACGGCTATGCGGTCACGGGCGGCGTGCCACCGCAAGTGACACAGCGCCTGGCAGAGGCGTTGCAAACCGTCGCGCACGATCCAAGCGTCGTTGCGGCCTTCGCCAAGCTTGGAATAGACTCGGCAGGCACGACGCAGGAGCAGGCTCTAGACGGCATCCGCAAGGACATGCCGGTCTATGCGCGCATCATTGACATGGCCGGATTACCCAAGGTGCGCCGTTGAATTTGCATGCGCGGCGGTTCACTCGGGCGGCTGCGAAGGCGCGCATCGTCAGACGCGGCTGCAAAATGTCCCGCGGGAAAGGCCAAATGTGCGGCATTGGGACTTCCTAAAGCGGCGAAAATAGAATGGAATGGCGCTTAACCAGACCAACCGGGAGGTCGCGACCATGTTGAGGGCTCTGCTTGCGGCAGTCCTGTGCGTTGCGTGGGCGCTGTGTGGTGCCGATGTGGCCCAAGCGCAAACTTATCCGCACAAGGAACCGATCAAGGTGGTGGTGCCGTTCCCGCCGGGCGGCCCAACCGATGGCATGGCGCGCATCATCTCCGACCGTCTCGGCAAGGTGTTGGGCCAGACCATTGTCATCGAGAATCGCGGCGGTGCGGGCGGGGGCGTCGGCGGCAAGTTCGTCGCCGAAGCCAACCCGGACGGCTATACCATCCTGATGTCGCCGGGTGGTGCGCTCACCACCGGCCCAATTGTCAACCCGCATATCGGCTACGATCCCGCCAAGGTGTTCGCGTCGGTCTGTGAACTGATCGAGACGCCGCTGATTATCTCGGTGCGGCCTGACCTGCCGGTGAAGACTCTGTCGGAAGTCGTGGCCTACGCCAAAGCTAATCCGGGCAAACTCAGATGGGGCTCGCAGGGCTTTGGCACCGCGCCGCATCTGCTCGCCGAGATGTTCCGGCTGGAGGCGGGCATCAACATGCTGCACGTGCCATATCGCGGCACCGGCCCGCTGCTCAATGCCATTCTGGCCGGCGAAGTGAATATTATCGCCGACCCCAGCACCACCAGCCTGCCTTACATCCAGGCCGACAAACTGCGGCCGATCGCGATCGCCGGCAATGATCGCGAACCGAAACTGCCGGCCGTGCCGACCGCGGCGGAGGCCGGCTTCCCCAATCTCATATCGCCGTTCTGGCTCGCGGTTGTGGTGCCAGCCGCAACACCGCATGACGTTATCGACAAGCTCAACGATGCGTTCCGCCAAGCGCTGGCCGCGCCGGAAACTCGCGCGCGGCTTACGGCGCTCGGCGCCGAGATCAAGATCGGCTCGCCTCAGGATCTCGACAAGATGTTCAGCGCGGAACGGGCGCGGTGGACGCCCGTGGTGCAGAAAGCCCACATCAAAATGGAATGACAGTCCAGGCGATGTGAGCCAAAGTCTTCACCGCGCCGTCGTCCTTACAGCAGCATAAATTCCATTCAGGTACCGAAACCGTGTTCCGTCACGATACGCCCGCTGAAGCTGAGTTTCGCATCGAGGTGCGGACGTGGCTTGAGGCCAATCTGCCCGTCGCGTTGCGCTGGCGTACGGCGCGGCCGCCGCCCGAAGAGGTGTTACCCTGGTATCGCACGCTGTCGCGGAAGGGCTGGATCGCGCCGCACTGGCCGAAGCAGTATGGCGGCATGGGCGCGACGCTGAACGAACAGATCATCATGACCGAAGAAATGGCCCGCATTGGCGCGCCGCATCTGCCGGTCCAGGGCCTCAACCATATTGGTCCCATCCTCATGGAATTCGGCAATGCGGCGCAGAAGGCGCGGCATCTGCCGTCGATTCTCGACGGTTCGGTGATCTGGGCTCAGGGCTATTCCGAGCCGGGCGCCGGCTCGGACCTCGCCAGCCTTGCGACGCGCGCTACGCTCGAGGGCGATCACTTTGAAGTTCAGGGACAGAAGATCTGGACGACGTGGGGCCATTATTCTCAATGGATGTTCGCGCTGGTGCGTACCGATCCGCATGCGCAGCCGCGCCACGCGGGTATCAGCTTCCTGCTGCTCGATCTGCGCAGTCCCGGGATCAGGATACGGCCGATCAAGACGATCGCCGGCGACGACGAGTTCAGTGAAGTGTTCTTTGACGGTGTCGTTGTTCCGGCCGAAAACCTCGTCGGGAAACTGAATGACGGCTGGCGCATTGCCAATGCGCTTTTGGGCCACGAACGTCTCGGAACCTCTAACCCGCAATTCGTCATTGCCGCGCTGGAGCGAGCCAAAACGATGGCGCGGGCGTCTGGTCTCATCGAAGACCCGGTTTTCCAGGATCGACTAGCTGCGGCCAGCATCAATGTGACGGCGCTGGCCGCAATGTTCAGCCATGCGGTGGAGCTCACAAACCGGCAGGACAGCCTCGGGCCGGAAGCGTCAGTGCTCAAGATTTTCGGCTCGGAGCTCATCCAGTCGCTCAACGCCTTGTTGATCGAGGCCGCGGGCGGTCTCGCGACTGCGGAACAGCCGGTCACCACAAACTTCGGCAGCATCGACATCGCGGCGCCGTTTCTGCAGGCGCGGCGGGCAACGATCTACGGCGGCTCATCGGAAATTCAGCGTAACGTGCTGTCTCGCCGTGTGCTGAATCTGCCAAACTGACAGAGACGGCGCGGAGCGGCGACATGGAATTGCATCTGACATCGGAGCAAACCTTGCTGCGCGACAGCGCCGCTAAATTTACCGCGGCGGCCGGTCCGAAAGTCGCGCGAGGATTTCGTCAGCAGGATCCAAGCTTCGCGCCCGCGCGGCTGCGGCAGGTCGCGGAGCTCGGATGGCTCGGAATTCTCGTTCCGGACAGCGCAAACGGTCTTGGCCTCGGCCTGACCGAATTCGCCTTGGTGCTCCAGCAGGCTGGCCGCGGACTGGTGTGCGAGCCGGTGGGACTTGCGGCGATTTCGGCAGCGGCCCTTGGGTCCGCGCCAACCTCGCATCCGTTGCTGCCGCGCGTGATGAGCGGCGAGGTCCTGATCGTTCCTGCGCTGCAGGAGAGCCGGGCCGGCGACGATCCGCTGGCACCGCGCACGCAGGCGATGGGCTCGGACGGCACGATCCGTCTGACCGGGCAGAAGACCTTCGTCTGTGCCGATGGCGCCGACGGTTTCCTGGTCAGCGCGAGCAGCAATGGCGTGCCTGCTCTGTACTATGTTACGCGCGGTGCCGCCGGTTGCACCGTGTCGTCGACGCAGACCGTGGAAGGCCGCAACTTGGCGACGCTGAGCTTTGCCGATACGCCCGCGGAGCTTATCCAGCCGCACGGGGCGGCGCGCAACGCGGTGGAGGAACTGTACAACCTCGCGCTGTTTGCGCTGTCTGCAGAATTGCTCGGCGTCATGGAAAAGGCCCACGAGGTGACGCTCGACTACCTGCGCATCCGCAAACAATTCGGCAAGCTGATCGGTAGCTTCCAGGCGCTGCAGCACCAGGCGGTGAACCTATACGTGCGGATTGAGGCGACGCGGTCGCTGGTGTTTCAAGTCGCTGCCAACAACGATCCCTATCGCATCGATCCACTCCTGGCCGTCGCCGCGAAAGCCAAGGCGTCGGAGAACGCCATGGCTGTCACCGAGGCCTGCATCCAATTGCACGGCGCAATCGGGTTTACCGACGAGCACGACATTGGGCTCTATCTGAAGCGGGCGATGCTGCTGTCCTCGCTTTTTGGCAACGCAGCGGCGCAGCGGCGCCGCTATGTCAAGCTCGCCAATGTGGCAGGATAGAGTTACGAACGGCATGAGCAAAGTCAGCAGGCAGTCGGCGTGGCCGTTGCCTTAGCCCATCGAGACGGGAGTATTCATGAGCGAAGAACAAACGGTCACCTACGAGCTGGACGGGGAGGTCGCGCTGGTCGGGTTCAATCGCCCCGACAAGCGTAATTGCTTCAATCCGACGGTGATGAAGCAATTGCGCGAAGCCGTCGAGCGGGCGGGCGAAGAGGCCAAGTGCGGTATCATCTTTGGCCACGGCGACAATTTCTGCGCCGGCCTCGACCTGCGCTGGGCGGCCGAGAATTGGAAGAGCGGGCGCTCGTCGCGGTTGCCGTTTCCGTTCAACCGCAACACCTATTTCGAGGCGATGGCGCGCGGCAACATCCCGTTCATCGCGGCGTTGCATGGCGCCACGCTCGGCGGCGGTCTCGAAACCGCGGCCGCTGCGCATATCCGGGTGGCCGACGACACGACATTTTTCGGCCTGCCAGAGGGCACCCGCGGCATTTTTGTCGGCGGCGGCGGTTCGGTGCGCGTGGCGCGGCTGATCGGCTTTGCCCGCATGCAGGACATGATGCTGACCGGCCGTGCGCTCAACGCGAAAGAGGCCGAGCGCTATGGCATCGTGCAGTATGTCGTCCCGAAGGGGCAAGCGGTCGCAAAAGCAAAAGAACTGGCGCTGAAGATATGCAAGAACGCGCCGCTGTCGAATTTCGCTATCACCAACAGCCTGCCGCGGCTGCAGGATTTGTCCTACGACGACGGCCTTTTCTTCGAGCGCATGGTGGCGGAATACACCCGCAGTCCGGAATCGGTCGCGCGGCTCAATCAATTCCTCGATAAAACCGCGCCCCGCGTGCGCATGCCGGATTAGTCATTCAGGGAGATCAACGATGAGTTTTCGCGATAATGCGATCGTCGCCTACGCCGAAACCAAAGTGATGAAGAAGAGTGACCGGGACGTTTGGGTCCTGGCCGGCGAAATTCTCGAATCCCTACTCGACAAATCCGGCTTCGAGAAAAGCGAGATCGACGCCCTGGTCATGTCCGGACTGACCGGAACTGGCGGCGCCAGCATGTTCTGGGCGCAGAGTACGTGCGACATGCTCGGCCTGGACGTCGGATTTTGCGAGCAAGTGCACACCGGGGGCTGCTCGGCCATTGGAGCCGTCGCTCGCGCTGCGGCAGCCATCGATGCCGGCATGTGCGAAGTCGCGCTGTGCCTGTTTGCCGACACGCATGTGCGCGAGCATAACGGCCGCAACGATCGCAATTATCGCCGCGACTGGACCGAGCCGTACGGGCTGTTGGGGCCACCCGGCGCGTTCGGCTTGCTGCAGCGGGCGTACGATGCCAAATACGGCGTCGATCTGCGTGTGCTTGGCAAACTCGCGGTAACGCAGCGCAACCACGCGCTGATGAACGAAAACGCCTGCGAAGAGCTGCGGGTGCCGATCACTGTCGAAGATTATCTGAACTCGCGGATCATTGCCGATCCGATCCGGCTGCTCGACTGCGTGATGCTGGCGGACGGTGCCGCCGGGGTCATTGTCACCAGCCGCAAGCGCGCCAAGGAAAAGGGTCTCAACAAATACGTGATTCCAGTCGGCTACGCTGAGCGCACCAATTTCCTCGGCGGCGAGAATTTTGTCGACGTCACGCGCAGCGGTCACGAGATCGCGGGCAAGAAGGCGCTGGCGGCTGCTGGGTGGAATATCAAGGACGTGCGCTCGTTCCACCCCTACGACGATTTTCTCATTGCCATCGTCATTCAGCTGGAAGCATTCGGCTTCTGCAAGCCGGGCGAGGGCATGGCCTTCGTGCGCGATACCGACCTTTCCTATAACGGCACGCTGCCGCTGAACACCGGGGGCGGACAGATCTCGGCCGGCCAGGCGGCCTGCTCCTCGCACAATTTGATCGAGGCAGTCCGACAGCTCTTGGGCGAGGCCGGCAAGCGTCAAGTCAAGGACACCACCAACGCGCTGGTGACCGGCATCGGCTGGATCAACTATGGGCGTAACTGGGGATCAAGCGCGGCGCTGGCGCTGCTTCCAAACCAATAAATAAGAGGGCACCATGGCCGTCACATTGAACGATACGCTTGGCGTCAAGCGCGATATCAAACATTATGATTTCGGTATGCCGTTCTGGGATGCGACGCGGCAGAAGAAGCTCGTCATTCAATACTGCAAGACCGCGAAGAAATATCAACACTTTCCACGCCCCGTCAGTATTTTCACTGGGCGGCGGCGCGACATCGAATGGCGCGAGGTGTCGGGCAAGGGCACGGTATTCTCGTTCACTATTGCCAATCGGGGGACGCCGGCTTTTCAGGGCGCGGAGCCATATGCGATCGCGAGCGTGACGCTCGATGTCGGAGTCAACCTCATCGCCGGCGTGGTCAAATGTACGGCGGATGAATTGAAAGTCGGCATGAAGGTCAAGCCGTATTGGCACCCGCTCGCCAACGGCGAACATCTGCTGATGTGGCAACCCGACAAGGATGCCGCATGAGGGGACCGCAAGATGCGCGCGGTCCGAAGGCGGTCGCGAGATTCTTAAGGCCGCGCTCGGTCGCGATCATCGGGATATCGACGCGCACGGGCAGTGCCGGCCAGATCATTCTGCAGTGCCTCAAGGTCAATAATTTTCAGGGTGAACTGCATCTGGTCGGCCGCACCGACGAGCCGATCGACGGCCGCACGGTGCTCAAGAGCCCGGACGACCTGCCGGAAGGCGTTGACCTTGCAGTGTTCACGCTCCCGGCCGCCGCGGTGCGCGAGGCGATGGAAGCCTGTGCTCGGCGCAAGGTCGGTTCGTCGCTGGTGTTCGCCGCGGGCTTCGCCGAGGTCGGCGATTACGCCACGCAGGATGCCGTCAGCGCCACGGCACGTGCCGCCGGGCTTGCTATCGTCGGGCCGAATTGCCTTGGCATCACCAATAATATCGACGGCATGTTTCTGCACATGCTGTTTGCGCGCCAAGCGGTGCGCGGCGTCGAGAACGGCGTGGCCTTTGTTGGCCAAAGCGGCGGGTTGCTTGGCCATTTTCAGCGCGCCGCCGATGGCAGCGGCATTCCGCTGTCCTATGTGATCTCGACGGGCAATGAGGCGGGTCTCGAAGGCACCGACTTCCTTGAATTTCTGGTCGAAGACCGCGCGACCCGCGTCATTGTTCTGTATTGCGAAGAAGTCAGGCGGCCGCAGGCGTTTCTCGCCGCGATCCGGAGTGCCCGCGCTGCCGGCAAGCCCGTCGTGTTGATGCAGGCCGGCCGCAGTGCCAAGGCGCGCAAGTCGGCGCAGTCGCATACCGGCGCTCTTATCGGCGACTTCGAAACCATGCGAACGCAGGTCGAAGATGCCGGCGCCATAGTGGTGTCGACCATGGACGAGGTCATGGACCTCGTCCAAATCCTGCAGCGCTTTCCTGTGCCACCGACAAAAGGGCCGGCCATCCTGACCGCGTCCGGTGCTTATGTCGGACTGACAAATGATTTTGCCGAGGACATCGGGCTGGAAATCCCCGAACTGGAGCCCGCGACCTTAAAGAAGATCGCCGACGTGCTGCCGTCGTATGGCAATTACGGCAATCCCCTCGATACGACGGCGGGTTTCACGCCCCCCATGCTTCCCGGGGTGACAAAAACGCTGATCGACGATCCTAATGTCGGGATGTTGTTCATTTCATTTCCGATTAACGCGCCCGCGCCCATCAGGGGTTTCAACGAGGGCATGGCGCATTCGTCCAAGCCCAAGGTTATGGTCGCGCTTGGCGACACCTGGAAACTCGGCCCTGACGTTGAAGCAGCCATAAAGGAAAGCACCGCCGTCTTCTCCCGCTCGTCGGACCGCATGCTGCGGGCGATCGCGCTCTATACTCGATACGGGCGTCTGCTCGCGCGCACGCGCGTGGCCGGCACGGCGGCGCCTTTCGCCGGACTGCCCCAACTCGGCAAGGGCGCCCAGCCGGAATGGCTCGGCAAGAAGGTCCTCGCCGCGGCAAACATTCGCGTCCCCGACGGCGCCCTTGCGCGTACCGCGGATGAAGCGGCGGCTATAGCCAAGCGGATCGGGTATCCGGTGGTTCTCAAAGCGCAGGCCGCAGCGTTGTC
>Ga0208849_1001961_pt1 | contig 12345 bp, 3 predicted proteins | sample NGESurdeep072012_10_FD_184470 | JGI IMG/M metagenome (GOLD analysis project Ga0208849, IMG submission 184470) | Arctic peat soil microbial communities from Barrow, Alaska - NGEE Surface sample 53-3 deep-072012 (SPAdes) | ecosystem: Environmental > Terrestrial > Soil > Wetlands > Peat ...
CCGCGGGGGAGGGGGACCGCCGGCTTGAGCCGGTGGTGGAGGGGGCGCAACGGACCCGTCGTGACAAACCAGCCTATTTTCCCGCATCCGCCGTGCGAAGCGGCGGCGCGAGCATGCCTCCGCCGTCGCCGACCAGGATGAAGGCGGCCCAGTAGAACGGGTGGGCGGTTTCGGGCTGGTCGTAGAGCTTGCTCTGGGCGTCCGACAGGGCCTTGCGCAGGCTCACGCCTGGCTGGTTGGCGCCGGCCAGCAGATCGCTGATTTCCGCCCCCGTGCTGGCCGAATCCACCGTCCATTCGGTGGCCAGCACATCGCGCGCGCCGGCGTAGATGAATCCGCGCGCCAGGCCGCTCAGGGCGTCGCCGCCATCGCCCAGTCCGGTGCGCGCTTCATCGAGCTTGCCGCCGCCTGCCGTGTCGCAGGCCGAAAGCACGACGAGCCGTGCTTTGAGCTGCCGATCGAGCAATTCGGACGCCTCGATCAGGCCATCCCCGGTGTCGCCCACCGAGGTCAGCAGCGCCGGCTCGGCGAAACAGGATGACAGAGCCAGGACGCCGTGGGTGGCCAAGAGGATGACGTCGGCGTTGGCCGTGTCGGGACTGTGCATGAAATCGGCGTCGGTGAAGTCCTTGCCGAGCGACAGGCGCGCGGCGGCGAAATTGGCGGCGACGCCGCGAGCTTCGTCGGCGGTGTCCGGCAGCGCGCCCATGGCGGCGAGCGAGCGCTCCACCTCCTTGCGGCAGGCCTCGGAGAGTCCCTGGCTCTTGACCAGGCGCGCCGCGACCTCGGCGGGATTGGGCTGGTAGTCGCCATAGATGGCCGCGCGAAGCTGTGTCGGGGGCTCGGGTGGCGCCTTGCGAAGCCGAACGAACGAGGCCGGCCCGAGGGCTTCCGCCACGGAGACGTGGCGGGCGAGCCAGTCGACGCCTGTATAATCCTGGGCCTCGCTGATCTTCTGCAACCCGGCCGAATCGGGGGCGGTGACCACCAGCTCGGCGAAGGGAATAGAGGCCAAGGCGCCGCTGACGTCGACATCGAGATCCTGGGCGTCCGCCAGGCGGTCGCCGACCGGCGCGATGAGCGCGGCGTAGAGCTGATGGGCCGCGGCCAGGTCGTAGTCGGGCAGAGATTTTCCGCGCAGGCGGGTGCTGCGCCTCAGGCCGTCGGCCAGATCGTCGACCTGTTTGCCGGTCAGGGCGATCAGGAACGGATGCACCCCGCTTTTGTCGACCAGGGCGCCAAATCCGCCCCCACTGGCCATGGCGATGCGCAGATAGGCCTCGTGATCGGCGAGCACCGAGACCAGATCCTCGGTCGATACCGCCGGGTTGAGCAGCTCGAGATAGGCCGGCGCGGCGGCGCGAAGGTCACCTTCGGTCGCGGCCAGGTGGGCGGCGGCGGCGGGAATGGCCGCATCGGCAAGGGCCAGCTGGTCCTTGGGCGTGTCCGGGTCGCCCGCCAGCAGCTGGCGGCGCGCGAAGGCGGCGCGGTAAGCGCGTTCGGCGTCCTGATAGGCGCGGGCCTGGTCCCCCGCCTGGCGCAACACCAAGCGAGCGGCGAGCTGGGCCGTGGTGCGGGCGGCCGCGCCGTCCCAGACCAGTGCCAGGGTCTGGAAATATTCCGACGCCAGCCGGACGTCCCCGGTGCGCCTCCATTCGGCTTCGAGCAGGGTCAGATGCCCGGCGGCGACGTCGGGCGGCAGGCCCGGCGATTCCGTCTGCCTGGCGAAGATGGCCATGGCCGCGCGACCGCTGGCCAGGGCGTCGTCCATTCGTCCAAGGCCTGCCTGCGCATTTTCCAGGGTCAGCAGCAAATGCGCTTCACCGCGGGTCTTTGGCGCCACGGTCCTGATCGTCGTCAGGCCCGCTTGCGCGGCGGAGGCGGCGGCGGCGAAGTCGCCGGAGGACGCATCGACGTCGGCCAACTCGTTGGCGATATCGCCTGTCAGCCACGCGGGGGGCGAACTCACCTGATTGAGCCATCTCGTCGCGGCTGTCAGATAGGTGCGGGCGTCGGGCCGCCCCAGGCCCCGCGCAGCCACGCCGGCGATGTAGGCGCCCTGGGCCGAAAGGATGGCCGCCTTGTCCGCCGGAGCGGCGTCGGACAGCGATACAAGCAGGCTGCGCTGGCTGAAACTGGCCGCGCGCCGTTCGACGCGGCCGACATCGTTGGCGCTGATCGATGCGCCGCCGCTCTGCGAGCCGTGAGCCAGATCCGCGCGCGCCTTGTTGGCCGCCAGCGCCAGGCGCAAAGCGGCGGTGAAATGTCTTTGATTGAGCTGGTCGATGGCCCGGTAATTGGCGATCTTGGTGATCAGCAGCGCATCGCCCGCCGCCCTGGCCCGGTCGTCGGCGGCCTTGAGCGTCTCGGCTGCTTCATTGAACCGCCGCGCGCTGGACATGTTGAGGCCGATCTCGGCCAGGATTTCCGCCTCGCCCGCGGTGTCGTCCGGGGCCACGGCCTGATGGGTGCGCAGCAGCGCTTCGAAGTCGCGCTGCGAGCTGCCAAAGCTCCAGATCAGATTGTATTCATAGGCCCGGCGGCGCAGCAGATCGTATTGGCTGGCGGCCCCTTGCCCTGGGGGCCCCGAAGGAAAGACCGCCTGGATTTCCCGCATGCCCGGGGTGTCGGCCGCGCTGCTGGCGGCGATCGTTGTCGCATGAGCCGCGCCGGCCAAGACCTTGGCCGCCCTGACCAGGGGGGCCCAGTCGGACGGATAGACCTCGCCGACGACGATGGCGCCGCCTCGGCGCCCGACCATGGCGTACCGCCGCGGTCCGCTCTGGCCGGTGCGCGCGCAGGCGATCTGCTTCAGATCCGCGAAGTCGCCGTCGGTCAGCGCGGTCGCGTCGCCCTGGCAAAGCGCCGCCAAGGCCGGAGCCGCTTGCGCCTGGCTGGTGAACAGCGTCACCCGCCCCGAAGGGCTCTCCCACGCGCCGCAGTAGATGTCGGCCGCCCGCGCGCCCCGGGGCGTATCGAAACGCGCCACGGCGCGGCAGGCCTGAGCCTCGGCATTGGCCCCCAGGGCGAAGTCGGCTGTCTGCGCGGCACGGGCCATCTTCGGCGAGGCCAGGGCGAGTAGGGCCATCGCCAGGCCCAAGGCCGGCCAGGTTTGGCGGTTCATGGCTTGCACTCCGTATCGCGGTCGGGAGGACACGCCTCGTCGATGCCGGCGCCGGCCCACAGGTCCCCGTTGCCGGCCCCGGTGACCGGCGTTCTGTCGCCGGCGATGAAGCCGCTGGGCGGAGCGCCGATCACCGGGAAAATGCCAACCACGCTGGTTGGCGCGCCGGCGGCCGCGGCGGCCGTCGCATCGTCCGGCGTGGCGGCCACCGCCGTCAATTCGGCGATCACCGAAACGGTGACGATCTGCGTCTGGATGGGCGGCACGCTGGTGACCGCCGAAATCGAGCCGATGGGCGCGGAGGCGTCGCTATTGACCTGATAGCCTCCGGCATCGGCGCCGGTGAGGGCGATCCCGCTGACACTGACCGTCTTTCCGGTCCCCGAAGCGGCGGTGTCGTAGGTTCCGCTGGCTGGGTCGTTGAGGGCGATGCTGTCGCCCGCCAGCACACCGCTCGACAGCACATAGTTGGCTGGGGTCAGGATGGCCAAGGTCGTCCCGTCAAAGTTTTTCTGGACGCTGCCGGTGAGCGACGCGGAGAGCATTATCGCCGTGATATCGCCGACCGGATCGGAGGCGGCGGCGTCGACGGTGTAGTTGCCGGCGTCGGTTCCTGAAAGAGCCAGGCCGCCGACGCTGACGGTCTTGCCCGTCCCCGCGTTCTTGGAATCGTAGGTTCCGGCGGTCGGATCGTTGAGACTGACGCTATCGCCCGCGACCACGCCGGCAAGCTGATAATTGGCCGGGGCCAGCGTCGCCGTAGTCGTTCCATCATAGGTCTTCTCGACGTTGCCGACCAAGGAGGCCATCAGCGCCTTGGCGTCGATGATTCCGATAGCAGCGGAAGCGGAGCCGTTGACCGTATAGTCGCTGGCCTGGGCGCCGATGAGGGCCAGGCCCGTGACCGTGACCGTCTTGCCGGCGCCGACGTTCCTGGTGTCGTAGGTTCCGATGGTGGGGTCGTTGAGGGCGACACTGTCGCCAGCGACGATCGCGCCGGACAGCAGATAGTTGGCGGCGGTGAGATTCGCCGTCGTCGTCCCGTCGTAGGTCTTTTCAACGGTTCCGGTCAGCGAGCCGACCAGGGCTACCAGCGCCGCCGGATCGATGATTCCGATCGGCGCCGAGGCCGTGAGGTTGACCGTATAGTCGCCGGCATCGGCGCCCGTGAGCATCAGGCCGCCGACGCTCACCGTCTTGCCGGTTCCGGCGTCCTTGCTGTCGTAGGTCCCGCTCGCCGGGTCGTTGAGGGCGACATTGTCGCCGGCGATCGCGCCGGAGAGCTGATAGTTTCCGCTCGCCAGGGTGGCGGCCGTCGTTCCGTCGTAGGTCTTCTCGACCGAGCCGGTCAGCGATGCGGTGAGCGACCTTGCCGCGATGTCGAGCGCGCCGGCGACGTAGATCAGCCGGTAGGCCCCGCTCGGATCCGATGCCATGGCCCCAGTGGCGTCGAGCCCATAGCTCCCTGCGTTGACGAATCCCGACGAAGCCTCGGCGGCCGCCGCGGCGGTCACCGAGACGCCCGAGACAACCTGCGGACCGTCGCCGAACTGCAGCCCATAGTCGCTGAACATGTAGGTCGGAAAGGCGCCATAGGTCGCTGTGGAATCGCCGACGGTGATCCGCAGCACGTGCGATACGCCGTAAAGCTCGGGATAGAAGCCGGCCGAGGGCGGCGACCAGATGGTGTTGAAGTCCCAGCCGGCATAGGTCGCCTGGGCGAAGGGGCTGATGCCGGTGGCCCCGCCGATGCCGGTGACGGCGGTCGCAGTACCGGTTCCAACGAGGGTGTAGCCGACGGTCTGACCCGTGGTCCCCTCATCCCAATAGCTGTTGGAGATCGATCCGCTGGTGTCGGTCTGGTCGGTGTCGCCGACCTGACCCACGAGCCCGCCGACGCTGCCCGATCCAGTGACCGCGCCTGTCGCATAGGTGTGATCGACCGATGCGCTCTGCTGGACCAGGCCCGCGAAACCGCCAAGAGCGGCGAAGGCGCTTCCGGTCGAGGTCACCGCGCCCGTTGCGTAGGCATCGCTGACCGTGGCGCCAAGGCGCATGCCGCCGACGAAGCCGCCGGCCAGGGTGTCGCCCTGGGTATTCATCCCGCCGATGACCGTTACCGCCCCACTGGCGAAGGATTGCGATACACTCGCGCCTGCGTCGATGACCCCGGCGAAGCCCCCGGCGATATCGTTGTCGCCGTTGGCCGAGCCGGCCGTCTGGGTCACCGCGCCGGTGGCGTAGGAATCGCTGATCTGGCCCTGGATCGCCTGACCGACAAATCCGCCGATGAACGACCCGGCACCGCCGGCGACCGGGCCGGTGGCGTAGGAGCCGGTGATCGGGGTGGCCACCGGATTCACGTCGCCCTGGTGATAGCCATACAGATAGCCGACCAGGCCGCCGGCCAGGGTGTGGGTATTGTCTCCGCTACTCGCTGTCCGGGCGCCGACGACGACCGAGCCGGTCGCGTGCGAACCGGTGACGCTGCCGCCGGTCGCCACCGCGCCGACAAGGCCGCCGACAAAGGCATCATTGCCTGCCGCGACGTTAACCGAAGCCTGCGAGGAGCTGATCAAGCCGGTGGACGCGCCAACCAGTCCGCCGGCGATCGCGCTGCCGCCACTCATCGCGTTGTTCAGGCTGCTGCCCGCCGAGACCACGCCGCCGGCCGAATCGCCCAGGATTTCGCCGAGGTTGCCGCCGGCGAGGGCGCCGACCCACTCGCCGTCGCCGCCGGTGACCTGGGCGTTGGCCAGATTGACATTGAGAACCAGACCGCCGGCGCCAACGACACCAAACAGTCCGACAACGCCAAAGGTGTCGAACCCGCCAACGGTCTGGGAGGCCTGCTGCGGGGCATCAATGATGGTCAGGTTGGAGATCGTGTGCCCGTGACCGTCGAGAACTCCGGTGAACGGACCATTCATCGAAAAACCGCCGATGGGCACAAAGCCGTTGGCGGGATTCCACACCCCGGATGGATTGGTTGTCTCGCTGGCGTCGATGTCGTTGGCGAGCGTGTATTGCGCCGACAGATTAAGTCCGATCAGCTCAAGCTGATGGGCGTTGGTGATGGTGGTCGAATATTCGCTGAGCAGCACCGGCCGGGTTTCGCCCTCGATCATCCCCCAGCTATTGGTCAGGTCGAAGTTGGCGTAGGTGGCCGTTGCGTATGGGCTGAGGCCGGTCGACCCCCCGATGCCGGTGACGTTGGTCGCACTGCCTGTACCGGAAAGCGTGTAGCCGGTGGTCTGGCCTGTCGTACCCTCATCCCAGTAGCTCTCGGTGAGCGAGCCGCTGGTGTCGCTGTCGCCGGAATAACCGAGAAGCGCTACCAGGCCGGCCGTGGTCCCCGGTCCGGAGACCAGGCCTGTGGCATAGACGTGATCGACTCCCGCGCCCGATTCCACCAGGCCGGCGAAACCCCCCAGGTAGGCGAGATTGCCGCCGCTCGAGGATACCGACCCCAGTGAATACGATTGGCTGACCGTGCCGCCTAACACATCGGCGACGAAGCCCCCCGCGACTGTGACCGGCGCGCCGCCCGAGGCGCCGACGGTGGTCACCGCGCCGCCGGACCAGGACTGGGTGACAATTGCCCCCCCGCCGATGAAGGCGGCAAAACCGCCGGCATAGTCGTGCGCATTCACCCCAGCGGCCGTCTGCGTCACCGAACCGGTGGCGTAGGAAGTGGTGACCTGACTGCTTTGGACCAGACCCGCGAAGCCGCCGATGTGCGAGCCGGCGCCGCCAGTGACCGCGCCGGTTGCATAGGAGGTGTCGATCGTGGCCGGGTTGGTCCCGCCGAGCAGGTAGCCGACCAGGCCGCCGCCGCTGACGCCTTCCGTCACGGTCGCCGAAGCGTCGCCGTCGGTGACCGCGCCGCTGGCCGAGGATCTGGTGATGGCCCCGCCCACCGTCTCGCCGATCAGGCCGCCGACACGGGCCGCCGCGCCCGTAACCGTTGCCGAGGAGTGGGAGTCGATCACCGCGCCGCCAAGGCCGCCGATCAGGCCTCCGGCCGCCGCTGGCGCCGAATTGGCGTCGTCGCCGCTGCCGGTGGTGACCACGCCGGAGGTGGTGACGTTGGTCACTGTGCCGACGCTGACGCCCGCCAGGGCGCCGACCTGAGTGCCGTCGCCGCCGACCGCGTCGACATTGGCAAGACTAACGTTTTGAACAGCGCCGCCGACCCCGATCAAGCCGAAAAGGCCTACCTCACGGTCGGTTTGATAGCCGAGCGGCGTCGCCTGCGACGTCGGCGTCGCGCCGATCACCGTCAGATTGGAAATCGTGTAACCCGCGCCGTCGAAGACGCCGGTGAATCCACTTGCGCCGTTGCCGTTCCCACCTACGGGCACGAACCCGTTGGCTGGATTCCAGATGCCAGAGGGGTTGCTTGTCTCACTCGCGTCGATATCGCCGGCCAGGGTGTAGGTCGCCGATAGATTGGCGTTCATCAGTTCGAGCTGATGGGCGTTGGTGATGGTCGTTGAATATTCGCTGCGGAGGACCGGGCGGGTCAGTCCCTCGAGCAGGGCCCAGACACCGGCCATGTCGAAGTTGGCGTAGGTGGCCGCGGCATAGGGGCTGATGCCGGTCGAACCGCCGATGCCGGTGACGTTGGTCGCCGTGCCGCCGCCGTAAATGTTGTAGCCAACAGTCTGGCCGGTCGTGCCTTCATCCCAATAGCTGTCGGAGATGGCCCCGCTGCTGCCGTAACCGACGGCTCCGACGAGCCCCCCCACGCTGGCCGTGCCCACGCTCCCCGAGCCGGAGACAAGGCCGGTCGCATAGACATGGTCCGCGCTGGCGCCTTGATTGACGGTGCCCGCGAAACCCCCGATGTTGGCGAGATTGCTGCCCGTCACGGTGACCGGTCCGAGCGCATAGGCGTTGCTGACAGAATCGATGCCGCTCATGACGCCCACGAAACCCCCGGCGTTGGTGTACGACCCCGCCGTGGCCGATCCTCCAACGGTGTTCACCGCCCCGCTGGACCAGGATTGGGTCACGACGCCGACGCCGACGCCCACGTAGGCCGCGAAGCCGCCGGCGAGGTTGTCGGCGTTTTGGCCGGCGGCGGCCTGGGTCACCGAACCGGTGGCGTAGGACGTGCCGACCTGCGCCGAATCGACGAGGCCGACAAAGCCGCCGATGAGCGATCCGGCCCCGCCGCTGACATTGCCGGTCGCGTAGGAACTGGTTACCACAGCGCCGCTTTCGATACGGCCGGCGAGCCCGCCCGCCCAGGCATTCTCCTGAAGGTTGGCCGGCGGCGAGCCGACGTTGACCGCGCCGGTCGCGAAGGACCCGGTGATGGCCCCGCCCTCTGTCACCCCCACCAGTCCGCCGATAATGGCGTCTGCGCCGGTGACCGTGGCCGAGGAATGCGAATCTTCGATTGTGCCGGCCAAGCTGCCGACCAGTCCTCCCGCGATAGCCTGGGCGAAGCCGTTCGCGTTGCCGGCGCCGCTGCCGGTGGTGACCGCCCCTGAGGAGGAGGCGTTGACCACGGTCCCGCTGCCGAGGCCGATCAGCGCGCCGACCTGCATGCCATCGCCGCCGGTGACCTGGGCATTGGCAAGATTGATGTTCTCGGTCACACCGCCCGCCCCCACGATGCCGAAAAGGCCGACCTCGCCGTTGCTGTTGGGGAAAGTGCTTAGCGTCGTCGTCTGGGGGACCGGCGTGGCGTCATAGATGGTCAGGTTGGAAATGGTGTTGCCCAGGCCCGTGAACGTACCCGTGAACCCTGCCGCGGCGTCAGAGACGTTGGCGATCGGCGCGGCGGTGAAGATCGTGCCGGTCAGGTCGAGCGGCTTGGCCAGGGCGTAAAAACCGCTCAGGTTGTTGTTGATGTTGGTCAGGTCGGTCTGCGAATAGACCAGGCTATAGGCCTGCCCATTGATGCTGAGCGCCTGTCCGCCGCCCGGCGCGCCTGTGAACTGGACGCTGGCGCCGGGCCCGAACCCATAGCGTCCACCTGTTCCACCGTCGTTGGTGACGAGGTCGAGCTTGCCGGCGCCCGAGGCGGTGACGTCGGCGTTGATGGCGATCGAGTGATAGGCGTCGAGGGTCAGGGTGTTGGCGCTGGCCCAGCTTATCGGCGCATCGACGATGATGTCCCCGACGCCCGGCGACTGATTGCCGGGACCACTGGCGGTTGTCGCCGTGGTTTGCAGGATGACGCTGGTGGTGGCCAGATTGGTGGCAATCGTCGTCGCCGCCGGCGCATCGACGGTCAGGGTCACCGGATCGATCAGCCAGTTTCCGGCCCTCACGGTGACGCCGGTGAAATCGACGGCTGCGCCCGACGTCTCGACCGCCCCGCCGGAGCCATCGGCGCGGGTGGCGTCGATCTCGCCCCGCGCGGTCACCGATCCACCGCCGCCGGCGACGAGGAACACGCGACCATCGGCCATCGACATTCCGCTGGCGACGATCCGGCTGCCTGAGCCCACGGCCAGGGCGTAGACGTTGCCGCCATTGGCTCGCAGCTCGGCATTGGCGGCTGCGATCAGACCGGCGTTGGTCACCGAGGTATCAGGCCCGCCAATCAGCACCGAGATCTTGCCGTCATCGCCCGAAGCCTCGGCCACGGCGACTTTGTGACCGGCGGCGAGCCCAGCGGTCCCGTCCGGCGCCTGGATGACGCCGTCGTTTTCGACGTCCGCGCCGATCAGCAAGACGTCGCCGCCGGCTGCGGTAATCTGGCCGGCGTTGGTGACCGGCGCGGCGCTGGACCCCGAAAAGGTCAGGGCGCCCCCGCTCATGAACTGGCTGTTGCTGAGGTTGAGGCTCGACGCAACAAACCCGCCGCCGACACTGACGATGCCGTTCTTGCCGACGATCACCCCATCCGGGTCCAGCAGGAAGACGCTGCCGGTAGCCGAGAGGCCGCCGTCGATCCTGGCCTCGGCGCCTCCCGTGACGCGGTTCAAGGTCACGCCCGCGCCATTGTTGAACCGGACCGAGGCGCCAGAGCCGATCGAAAAGCTCACCCAGTCGATGATCGCCTTGTTCGACGACTGGCTGATGGTCAGGTTCGCGCCGGCGACGGGGCCGATCGCAGCCAGCCCGGCCTGCACCTTGCCACCGGTCGGCAGCACCGGCGCCGCCACGGCCGCGCCGCAGGACGCGGCCACTGCCATGACGGACGCGAAACCGAGCAGGGCCGCTCGGCCGGAGAGGGGTTGGTGGCGACGGTGAAAGATCATTGCTGAGCTCCCGAGGCGAGCCGTCGATGGATCGCCGCGAAGACATCTCCAAAGCCGACGGTGACATTCAAAAGGACGGTCGGCGACGGCGTGCGCTCGCCGAGCCCGAGAGGCGCGCGCTGCGGCGCGGCGTAGGTCAGTTCGACATTGAACCGGTTGACCACCTGCAGGCGCACCCCGCCGCCGACGGAGGAGAGGGTGCGCGCGCGAAACGGCGCGACACCATGGTTCCACAGCCGCACATCGTCATAGAAGGCGAAGGGCTGGGCGGTGAGTGGGCCGAAGGGAAACGGCCCGATGCGCGCCTCGAAGGCGCCGCCCAGCGCGCTGTCGCCCAGCGCCTGACCAGGTTGATAGCCGCGGCCGATAGAGAGATTGCCGACCGAATACTGGTCCGGCTCGGTCAGGGCGTGATCGGCCTGCTGGGCGTCGATGCGAACGTCCAGCCGCAGCAGCCGGGCGATCGGGGCGCTCTCGGCCTGCAGCGAGCCGCGAAACACCAGCGCCTCCGGATCGCCGCCAACGCGCGACAGGTTGGCGTCGCCTTCGCGGCTGGCGCCGAGGAAATCGGCCCCCTTGCGGACCTCGGCGGTGGCGTCGAGACGGCCGAAAGCCCCGGTGATCTCGCCGGCGAGCCCGGCGCTGAAGGTGCGCAGCTTGTCGTCGCTGAGCACCGCGCTGCGCATCACCCGCGTGCGCTGATCGCTGCCGTCGAAGGCGAGGGTGGCCAGGAGGGTGGAATTGGGCCGCTCCCACAGCGGCTGGGAGGCTTCCAGGCGCAGGGCCTCGATATCCGTGGCCAAGTCGAGAACCGACAAGTCCCCCTGGGGGTTGGCGTGACCCCATAGCCCTGAGATGGTCGCGTTGAGGCCTTGGCTGTCCAGCCCCTGTTCATGGCTGGCGCGGATCAGCACCTGACGGCCGACGGGGACCGAGGTGTAAACCTCGGCGGAGGTAAGATCGCCGAACTCGGATGCGCCGTTGTAGTCCGCGCCGGCCAGCACACCCCATGGACCGACCGCGTTGGCGTAGAGATTGTTGACGTTGACATAGACCCGGCCCTCCTCGCGCCTGGCGTCGACGACCAGGTCCATGCCGCCGGCGGTTTCCCCGCGCCGCAGCGCGCCGCTTATCCCCAGACCGGGAACCTTGCGGGCTGTCACGTAGGCGCCTTCCACATCGCCCAGCGACAGTGGTGTGCGGTTGACCAGGGGCCCAAGGTAGGCGGTGGCCTGGCGACGGGCGGCCGGGTCGCCGCCGATGATGGTCAGGTCGGATATCCGCCCCTCGACGATGTCGTAATCAACAACCCCGTCCTCGACCTCCTGCACCTTCAAGAGAACGGCGATGAACGGAAATCCGGCTCTGGCGTAGATGGCTTCGGCGTTGTGGCCTATGGCGCGCAGATCAGAAAGGCTGACCGACCGGCTGCGGTAGGCTGTCCAGGCCGGGGCGAGCCTGGCCTGGCGCACCGCGCCCGCGCCTTCGAACTTCACCTCCCGCAGCACGAAACGGGAGGCCGTGTCCTGGGGTGTGGCGGCGGCGGTCGGTTGGCTCAGGGTTAGGGGCGCGGCGGCGGGCGCGGTCGGAGCCTGGGTAACCCGCGTTGGATCATTGTGCGAAAGCGGCGCCGATTGGCCATGCGCGGCGCCCGCGCCGATGATGGCGGCGCCGAAAGCACAAATCCCCAGGCACGCGAAATCGCGCCGTTTACTCTTCACTAGCCCCCCCAAATCGGCGCCGAGACAAGATTGATAGAAGACTACCACGCGGGCAGCCGCGGAACGTGCGGCAAATTGTGCATCGACCGGGACGGCTTGCGTCGGGGCGGACCTGGCTGGGGAACTAGGACTCGAACCTAGAACGACGGTACCAAAAACCGCTGTGTTACCATTACACCATTCCCCAGGGCGGCGCGGGCGGTGGGATAGCCCAGGCGCTTGGCTCTGGCAACGCCGGGCCCCCTCATCTATAAGGCCCGCTCTCACTAAACGGAGT
>Ga0208849_1001963_pt1 | contig 12337 bp, 12 predicted proteins | sample NGESurdeep072012_10_FD_184470 | JGI IMG/M metagenome (GOLD analysis project Ga0208849, IMG submission 184470) | Arctic peat soil microbial communities from Barrow, Alaska - NGEE Surface sample 53-3 deep-072012 (SPAdes) | ecosystem: Environmental > Terrestrial > Soil > Wetlands > Peat ...
TGAATCGCGGGCAAGCGATGCTTGCCCTAGTACGAATGTGAAATGAATCGCGGGCAAGCGATGCTTGCCCTAGTACGGTTGCCCGAATACGGTTCCCCTCCACAACCACCAACACTATTGCGGGATGGCGGGCGGACCCGGCGGTGGCGGCGGCGTGGGCGGCGTGAATACCGGTTGCGGAATCGGACCCGCGTAGGTGCCGGGTGTCGGCGTCGAACCCGCATTCATGCGCGGCCAGCTTTCCTTATTCAGCAGCGTGAGCGTGGCGGCGCCGATGGCGAGCGCGCTCAGACACGATTCAAGCACGATGCCCACCCAGATCGGCGCGATGCCTTCGAGCACCGTGATGATCAGCAGGCCGAGTCCGAGCGTTGCGAGCGGATTGGGTTCGACGACCTTGCTGTACTCGAAGAAGCGTTGGCCGAGGAACGTGGCGATCGCGGCGCGGCCCACGAGATAGCCGAGACCGATCGCGATGACCGCGACTGGAATCAGGACGATGCCGAGCACGGTGATCGCCAAGCCGATGCACACGATAGAAAGCGTGAACGGCCAGGTGAAGCCGAGCACGCCTGCGAGCGCCGGCTTGTGGAGAAAATGTTCGAGCGTCAGCTTGGTGCGCGCCGGGAAGAAGACGAACGCGAGCAGTGTCAAGATGCCGATGAAGATCAACACGGTGACCCACGCCCGCCGGCCGTCAAAGGTGCTGTCGTCGGAAAGGTCCGTCCGATCGGTGACCGGCGGAACGACGTAGGTGCGCATCGTGGGCATCGGCGACGCAGCGCTTGAATTGCCGTGCTTGGCGGTGGATTCGTTGTCGACGCTGCCGCCGAGCGCGACGGTTTCACCTTTGACGACGCCGTCGGGCGCAATGTAAAGGCTGCCGGCCATCACAACGGCGTCGCCGTCGACCGTGCCATGCACTTCGGCGCTCCCGGCCATCACGACCAGGTCGCCTTTCACTTCATCGCCCACTGGGATGACGACGCTCGATCCAAAGACGACGCGGTCGCCTTCACTGTGACCATATGCAGCGGTGGCGGGCGCGCAGAATAGGGCGACGCCTGCGACTGCGGCTAGTGCCGCGAACAGCCCCGCCGGTGTGCGTCGGACGGGCGACAGTGCAATATCCATTATCACGGTTGGGCTCCCAACAACGCCAAGCCAAGGCGCGGCAGATACTTGCGGCCGACGGTGGCGCCGACGGCCAGCATTGCTATTTCTATAACGACTGCCGCTGAGGCGACGTCGATGAGGTGGAAATGCGCACCGATCTTGTAGAGGGTCTCCATGGCGAATCCGGTCTTGCCGGCAAATGCGCCGAGTTCGGCCACGACGTCTTGCGGATTGAAGACATGAGTCGCTGTCAGCGTAGCAAATGCTGCCCACGCAGCGGCGGTGTATCCGCCCATCCACCAGACCGAGAACCGTTTCGGCGCGTGCGCCGGCATCTCGGCGATCTTTGCCATTACCAATGCGGTGAAATCTTTGCCGGGTTCGATGAACGAGAGCGATTCAAGCACTTCGTCGACACGCTGCAGACGCGCGTTGAGTGCGCTGCACGACGGGCAGCCGGCCAGGTGACCGGCGATCAGCAATGCATCGGCTCGCGAAAGTTCGCCGTCGCGATGAGCGGATAGTCTTGCACTACAAGCTGAGCAATTCACGTCCGCGCACCTCCCTTTGGATCGATGAGGCGATCAGACCGGCGGTCCGGTCCTGCGCCAGCTCCCGCGCCAACGCCGCCTTGCCGCGGTGGATCAGCGTCTTGACGTTGCCGAGGGTCACTTGCATCGTATCTGCTATTTCCTGATATTCGAGATGATTGAAAAAACGTAACGCCAACGCGGCGCGCATCTTTTCGGGAATGTGGGCGAGCGCATCGCGCACGAGCGCCTCGTCCTCGGCGGCGATGAGCGTCGCTTCGGGCGCGGCATCGCGTCTCGTCTCCGGCAGGCGCTGCTCGATTGTTTCGTCTTCGTAGAGATCTTCGGTCTGCGGCCGGCGGCTCTCTTTGCCGAGATGTGTGCGGGCGACGTTGCGCGCGATCTGATAAAGCCATGTTGAGAACTTGCCGAGCGTCGGGTTGAAGGTCCGAAGGTGGGCGTATGCGCGCATGAAAGTCTCCTGGGCTAGATCGTTTGCGTCCTCGCCCGAGCGGACGCATGCGTAGATGAAGTTGACGATCCCGCGCTGATGGCGCTCCACGAGCGGCGCGAAAGCCTGGGAGTTTCCTTTGAGCACGAGCGCTACGAGCGTCTCGTCTCCCGGCACCGTCGCGTTGATGACCGAACCTCCCGTCACCTTAATCTACCGTTCCGACGCAGAAAAGTTGCACGATAGTGCTTGATACGTGACACCCGGCCCCGTGTCCCGGCTAGCGCATCATTAGTGCGCCGGTATCCTCTAGGCCCCGGAACCCCGGTCGCGCGAGGCGAACACGTGAGCCCATGACCGACCAAAAAGCCGTAATTCCAGCCGGCAAGCCCGTTGCCGCCTCCGTCACCGTTCTCGCCACACTTGCCGAACCTGCCGACGCCAACCCGATGGGAAACGTCCACGGCGGCCACATCATGAAGCTGGTCGACCAAGCGGCTGCCGCAGCGGCGATCCGCCACGCGGGGAAGCTGTGCGTCACTGCAAGCATCGACCGCTTGGATTTTCTGCACCCCGTGCGCATCGGCGATATGATCGAATTGAAGTCGGCAGTCAACTTCACGCACAAGACGTCGATGGAAGTCGGCGTTCATATCGACACCGAAAATCTGGCGACCGGCAAACGTAACCACGTCGCATCGGCGTATCTCATTTTCGTCGCCTTGGACGAACGAGGGCGACCGGCGTCCGTTCTGCCCGTCATCCCGGAAACAGCCAGCGAGAAACTTCGCTACCAGCAAGGCGAATTGCGCTACCGCCAGCGCAAGGAGACACGCGAACAAGAACGGGCGCTGGACACCGCCGCTCGCGACCGTTGACGGCCGGCGAGCCACGCGGGAGCGCCGTTGCGCGCTACCCGCTGCTCTTGCTGGGCGTCATCGGCTTGTCGTGCGCGGGCATCTTCTATTCGCTCGCGCATGCGCCGGCGATGGCCATGGTGGCATATCGCAGTCTATTCGCCGCGCTCTTGGTCTTGCCGCTCCTCGCGTTCTCGAGGCGCGGTGCGCGCGCGGCAGCGCAGACGGCGATGCGCCGCGGGGATCTCGCACTTTCCATCACCGCCGGTGCGCTGTTCGCAATCGATCTCACGCTGTGGGCCGTCGGCCTTCACTTCACTTCGGTTTCGAGCGCGATGCTTTTCGTGAGCACCGATCCGATTTGGATCGCGCTCTTCGGCGCGATGTTCTTCGCGGAAAAGCCGAGGCCGCTTGCGGTCGCCGGCATCTTGGTCGCCGTCGCGGGGACGTTGGTCGTGGCAGGTATGGACATACGGATATCGGGATCCGCGCTCGCCGGTGATGCGCTCGCACTATCGGCGGCGCTCGCCGAAACGTGGTACTTGCTCATCGGGCGGCGCGTCCGGATACGCGTGGACACGACGCGCTACGCCACCGTCGTCTACATCTCGTGCGCCGTGTGCACGTGGCTGATGATGGCGGCGACGCGCTACTCGCCCGCGATAACGCTGCACGACCTGTGGCTGGCTCTCGCGCTCGCGCTTATCGTCACGATCGTGGGGCACACGCTCATCCAGCGCTCACTGGGCTATTTGCCGGCGGCCGTCGTGGCCGTCAGCTTTCTTTCGCAGCCGCTCATCGCAGCGGTGCTGGCATTCATCGTGCTGCACCAGACGGTGCCGGTGACGACCGCGATAGGCGGACTGATCGCTTTGGCGGGCATCGGGCTCGTCGCGTACGCCAACGAACGGGTCGCCCCCGGCGTCGATGCGGCCGTCGTCTGACGCGAGGTGACGACAGGCGCGAACGAGGAATGACCTCGTCACTGCACCTTCGAGCCGAGGGAGATCGCTCTTGTCCAAACGCGCGCTCATCACCGGCATAACCGGCCAGGATGGCTCGTACCTCGCCGAGTTCTTGCTCTCCAAGAACTATGAGGTCTTCGGCATCACCCGACGTTCGAGCACCAATTCGTTCGACCGCATCGCGCACATCGTCGACAAGATCACGTTACTGTCCGGCGACTTGCTCGACGAGCATTCCCTCGCGACGGCGATTCGTGAAGCGCAGCCCGACGAGATATACAACTTGGCCGCGCAGTCGTTTGTGCCGACTTCGTGGACCCAACCTGTGCTCACGGCCGAATTCACCGCGGTGGGTGTGACGCGACTGTTGGAGGCGCTGCGCGGCAACAAACCCGATGCGCGTTTCTACCAGGCCTCGAGCAGCGAGATGTTCGGCAAAGTGCTCGAGACGCCGCAGAAGGAGAGCACGCCGTTCTATCCGCGCAGCCCTTACGGGGTCGCGAAAGTCTACGGCCACTGGATCACCGTGAACTACCGCGAATCGTACGGTTTGTTCGCGTGCTCGGGCATACTCTTCAACCACGAAAGTCCGCGTCGCGGTTTGGAGTTTGTCACTCGCAAAGTGACCGATGCAGCAGCCCGCATCAAACTCGGGCTGAGCACCGAACTGCGGCTGGGCAACCTCGATGCGCGCCGGGATTGGGGCTTCGCCGGCGACTACGTCGAAGCGATGTGGCTCATGCTTCAGCAAGACGAACCGGACGACTTCGTGATTTCCACCGGCGAGACGCGCAGCGTCCAAGAACTCGTGGAATCCGCATTCGGGGCGGCGGGTGTCGATTGGCGCGAACACGTCGTGCTGGATCCAAAATTCATCCGTCCTGCGGAGGTCGACTTGCTCGTGGGCGACCCAAGCAAAGCCCGCGCAAAGCTGGGCTGGAAACCGAAAGTCGCGTTCGCCGAATTGATCAAAGACATGGTCGAGGCCGATCTGGCGAGGCTGCGTGGCAAATAATCCCTTCGCTCACGCATGTAGGAGGGCAAGCATCGCTTGCCCATGGGGTGAGCGATAGTGCGCGCATTCATCACCGGAGCGGACGGCTTCGTCGGTCAGTGGCTCGTCCGAGAACTGCAAGACGCGGGCTACGAAGTGCACGGGGGTTCGCGCGCGCCGCGCATGCCGCTCCGCACACTCGATGCCGTTCGGGCGAGCGCGATGCATTGGCATCGCATCGACCTCTTAGAGCCGGAGTCACTGCGCACGGCCATCAACGTGTCGCGGCCCGATGCGATCTTCCACCTTGCGGCTCAGTCGAACGTGCCCGCATCCATCTCGGATCCCGCCGACACCATTGAAGTCAACCTGCTCGGCACGGTGAGGTTGCTCGACGCTTGCCGGCACGAAGCGCCCGATGCGATGGTCGTCGTGGTGGGATCGGCCGATGTGTACGGCGCGGCGGACCCGGCGCAGATGCCGTTGCGCGAAGACGCGCCGCTGCGGCCGGTCAACCCTTACGCGGCGAGCAAAGCCGCGGCCGAGGTGGCGACGCTCCAGTACGCGCGCTGCGGTTGGGTGCGTGCGCTCGTCACAAGGTCGTTCAATCACACAGGCCCCGGACAAAGCGAGGCATTCGCCGCGCCGGCATTCGCACAACAGATCGCCGCGATCCGATCCGGCGAACAGCCGCCGGTCCTTCACGTCGGCAATCTCAAAGCATTGCGCGATTTCCTCGACGTCCGCGACGTGGTCGCCGCGTACCGGCTGCTCGCCGAGCGAGGCGGACCGTGCAACGTGTACAACGTATGCAGCGGAGCGGTCGTGAGCATGCGGGATATCGTCGATGAGTTGGCGCGCATCGCGGGCGTCACCGTGAAGGTCGAAGAAGACCCTGCGCGCATGAGACCATCTGACACGCCGCTGCTCGTCGGCGACGCCGGCGCGTTGCAGCGCACCACCGGTTGGCGGCCGTCGATTCCTCTTTCTCAAACGTTGACGGACTTGCTCGCGTCGTACGCGTAGCGCACCGCGATTCTCTGTGGGGCCAACCTTCATGGTCGGCCAGACCGATGATAAACATCGGTCCCACAGATGATGTTGCCATCGCAAACCATGGGGCAAGCGATGCTTGCCCTAGTACAAGCTTGCCCCCCCTACAATTTGAAATGGGCAAGCGATGCTTGCCCTAGTACGGGCTTGCGCTCCCACATATAAAGGTCGGCTTCGTAGAATCTCAAACCTACGCCGGGATGCACGTAAACACCGGCGGATTTCGCACGCTTGTGTTCAAGAACCGCGGCGCGCTGCTCGTGCCCGTCGCGCTTGTGCTGCTGATCTTCGGCAGACCGTCGGTCGCGAGCGCCGTCGTCGGCGTCGCGATCGCAGTGCTGGGCGAACTTCTCCGCGTTTGGGCAGTGGGCTACTCCGGCGTCACGACGCGCGCGGAGATCGTGACGGCTCCGACCCTTGTCACCGCCGGCCCTTACGGCTCGGTGCGCAACCCGCTCTATCTCGCCAACGCGATCGTCGCGCTCGGTTTTTGGTTTGCGTTCTCCGGTGGCATCTCGATCGCCGAGGCCGGCATGCTGCTGATCGTGGTCCTCGCACTCGTGCTGGGCGTCTACGCCATCATCATCCCATTGGAAGAGGCATATCTCGCCGGATTGTTCGGTCAAGAATATCGCCGTTATCTTGAAACGGTACCCCGTCTGCTGCCGCTTGGCAGTTCGCTCCCTGTCATCGAGCGCAAGGGCGTTTGGCACGGAAATGTGATCGCCCGTGCCGAGATAATCACGCTCACGTTCTTCGCGCTCATGGTGATCGTGGTTGTCCTCAAGCTCGGCCCCTGGAGCGGTCTCGGCGTCTTTTTCTAAGGCAAATGTCCCGGAAAGAACCCGATAGGAAACCCGCCGGAGAAATATCCTAAACATTCCGCATCGTGGGACCAGACTACGGGCTTTCTCGAACAACCGTTGGCTTGTGCCGGAAGCAAACGCGGTGCTATCCTGCGAAAGGCAATCACCCCGTCCGACTAAGACTTGGTCGGTTCTGCGGAGACCCGGCGAACGCCGCCGCCGGGATGACCGACTCGTCCAAACGGATTGAGTAGGGCGTCCTTTAGGCACCATCGCCGGACGGGGTTTGCACTGCATAGGCCGCCGCAAGGCGGCCTCTTTTTTTGGAGGCGCATCCTGCGGGTCGGGAAAATACGCGGATGTCATGAATACTATGAATGAAACAGTCATACTTTCGGCCGTGCGCACGCCGGTCGGCAAACTCGGCGGCAGCTTATCGTCGCTCGCCGTCACCACGCTCGGCGCCGAAGCGGTGCGCGCCGCGGTCGCCAAGAGCGGCGTCGCTCACGAGGATCTCGACTTCGTCATCCTCGGCGAAGTGATCCAGGCCGGTGCGGGTCAAGCGCCGGCTCGACAAGCCATGCTCATCGCAGGCCTGCCGAAAACCGTGGTGGCCGACACGGTCAACAAAGTTTGCGCTTCCGGAATGCTCGCGATCGCGAACGGTCACCGTTTGATCCAAACGGGCGACGCGCGCACGGTCGTCGCCGGCGGCATGGAAAGCATGTCGAACGCGCCGTACATGGCGCCGAACGCACGCTTCGGCTACAAGATGGGCAACGGACAATTCCTCGACGCGATGGTGCACGATGGTTTGTGGTGCCCGTTCTTCCACTGCATGATGGCCGACGCCACCGATGGCGTCTCGACCTATCTCGGCGTCACGCGCGCGCAGCAAGACGAATTCGCGCTGCGCAGCCACAAGCGCGCGATCGAAGCGCACGAGCAAGGCCGATTCGCCGACGAGATGATCCCGCTTAAAGTCGCGACCAAGCAGCGCGGGAGACTCGTGATCGACGTCGTGCCGGTCTCGCGATCGCCCGTGGGTGTCGGCGCGATGCGCATAGACGAGACACCGCAGCAATTCGTCGCAGACCCGAAGGTCTTCTCACCGTATCTTGCCGATCCGAACGCGCCGTTCACGCTGGTCGATCGCGACGAGGCGCCGCGCAAGGATACAAGCCTCGAAGTGCTCGCCAAACTCAAGCCAATCGTGAAAAACGGCAACATCACCGCAGGCAACGCGCCGGGCGTGAACGATGCGGCGTCCGCGCTGGTCTTGGCCAGTGCCGATTTCGCGAAAGCGCACGGTCTGGCGCCGCTCGGCGTCGTCAAGGGCCACGCATGTGCCGCCTGGGATCCGCCGTACTTGCCGCTCGTGCCGGCGATGGCCGCCCAAAAGCTGCTCGACGCGCACGGTCTTAAGGTCGAAGATATCGCACTGTGGGAGATCAATGAGGCATTCGCGGCCGTGAGCCTGTTGTCGTCCGAGCGGCTCGGATTGGATCTCGACCGGGTCAACGTCGACGGAGGCGCCATCGCGATCGGTCATCCGCTCGGCGCCAGCGGCTCGCGTATCGTCGCGCACTTGGTGCATGCGTTGCGCCGTCGAGGCGGCGGTCTCGGCATCGCCGCTATCTGCAGCGGCGGCGGACAAGGCGACGCACTGCTCGTGGAAGTCCGCTAACAGAGATGCGCGTGCTCGTCGTGGGCGCCGGCCAGATGGGCGGCGGCATTGCGCACGTCTGCGCGGCGTTCGGCAACGACGTGCTGCTCAACGACGTCTCCGCCGATGCGGTGCAGCGTGGAATCGATGCAATAACGAAAAACCTGAGCCGCGCTGTGAGTAAAGGTAAGCTCGCACAGGAGCAGGCCGACGAAACGCTGTCGCGCATCAGCGCACATCTCGACCTGACGAAACCGTCCGACGTGTCGATAGCGATCGAGGCGGCCAGCGAAGATGAGACGTTGAAAAAGCGCATCTTCACGACGCTGGACAAGGCCACGCCGTCCGCGGCGATTCTCGCGAGCAACACCTCGTCCATATCCATCACCGCGCTCGGCGCCGCCACCAAGCGCGCAGACCGCGTGATCGGCATGCACTTCATGAACCCTGTTCCCGTCATGAAGCTCGTCGAGGTCATTCGCGGAATCGCCACAAGCGACGCGACCTACGAAGCGGTAAGGTCGCTCGCCACCGGCCTCGGCAAGACGCCGGTCGAAGTGCGCGACTTTCCGGGGTTTGTGTCGAATCGAGTGCTCATGCCGATGATCAACGAGGCGATCTATGCGCATTTCGAGGGCGTCGGTTCGGCCGAGGCGATCGATACCGTGATGAAGCTCGGCATGAACCATCCGATGGGGCCGCTGGAATTGGCCGACTTCATCGGCCTCGACACGTGCTTGGCCATCATGAACGTGCTGCACGACGGGTTTTCGGATTCCAAGTACCGCCCGTGTCCGCTGCTCAAGCAGATGGTGGCCGCGGGTTATCTCGGCAAGAAGAGCGGCCGGGGCTTTTACATCTACACATGAACTTCGAGTTAAGCGACGATCAGCGCGCCATCCGCGAGGCCGTCAGCGCATTCGCGGCGCGCGAGATCGCGCCGCACGCCGCGCAGTGGGATCGCGACCACACTTTTCCGGTTGAGTTATTCAAATCGCTCGGCGAGATCGGCATCATGGGGATGTCGGTGTCGGAAAAATATGGCGGTGCGCAGCTCGACGCCATCAGCGTCGCGATCTCGATCGAAGAGCTGAGCCGGGCCGACGCCGGCGTGGGCGTCACCGTTTCCGTGCACGCGGGTCTCATCACGCGCATCATCGAGGGATTCGCATCCGAAGCGCTGCGCTTGATGTACCTCCCCAACATGTGCGCGGGAGAATGGCTCGGCGGCTTTGCGCTCACCGAGGCCGAATCGGGTTCGGACGCGAGCGGCCTGCGCACGCGCGCCGTTCGCGATGGCGATCATTTCGTGCTCGATGGCCGCAAACAGTGGGTGACCAACGGCGGCTTCGCCAAGGCGTTCATCGTATTCGCCCGCACCGGTCAGCCGGGTCCCAAAGGCATCTCCGCGTTTCTGGTCGACCGCGACACGCCGGGTCTCACGCTCGGGCGAAAAACCGAGAAGCTCGGCATCCATTCGTCCGACACCACCGACGTGCTGTTCGAGGACGCGCGCGTGCCGGCGGAGCGACTGCTCGGCGTCGAAGGCGAAGGCTACAAGATCGCGCTTGCGAGTCTTGGCATCGGGCGGCTCGGCATCGCGGCGCAATCGGTCGGCATCCTTGCAGCATGTTTGGACACGGCGCAGACGTACGCGCGCGACCGGCGCCAATTCGGCACGCCGATCGGACATTTCCAGGCCGTGTCGTTCAAGATCGCCGATATGGCCGTGGACCTCGACGCCGCTCGGCTCTTGCTCTATCGCGCGGCATGGATGAAAGACCGCGACATGCCGATGCTCGACGCATCCTCAAAAGCCAAACTCTTCGCTTCAACCGCGGCGCGCAAGCACGCGGCGGAATGCGTGCAAGTCCTCGGCGGCTACGGATACACCACGGAATTTCCGGCCGAGCGTTATTATCGTGATGCGAAGATCACCGAAATATATGAAGGGACGTCCGAAGTGCAGCGCATCGTCATCGCGCGCGAACTCCTCGGGCGCCTCTAATGTACTAGGGCAAGCATCGCTTGCCCATTTGCCCACGTGTCGACGGAGACCAAATGCGACTCTTAGAATACCAAGGGAAAATGCTGTTCGCCGAAGCCGGCATTCCCACGCCGCCCGGCAAGGCTGCGTCCAGTGTGGATGAGGCCGTCGCGATCATGCGCGCAAATCCCGTTCCGTCGGTTGTGAAGGCGCAAGTGCTGGTAGGAGGGCGCGGAAAAGCCGGTGGGATAAAATTCTGCAACAATGCCGATGATGTGGTCGAGCCGGCCAAAGCCATCCTGGGCATGCGCATCGCCAACGCGCAAAACCCGGAAGGCGAGATCGCGAAAACAATCTGGATCGAGCAGCGCGTCGACATCGCCAAGGAGCTGTATCTCTCGATCGCGATCGACCGCGCGAGCAAGCGGCCGATCATCATGGCGTCGGCCATGGGCGGCATGGATGTCGAAGAGGTCGCCGATAATCATCCGGAAGCGATAGCAAAGTATCGCATCAATCCGGCAATGGGGTATTCCGCATTCGTCGGCCGCCGAGTCGCGCGCGAGGCCGGATTGCCCAAGGAGATCTGGAACCAGTTCAGCGCGTTGCTCGGCAAACTGTACGGACTCTTCTTCGATGTGGGCGCGATCTTGGTCGAGATCAATCCGCTTGCGATCACCAAAGACGGAAAGCTCATCGCGTCGGATGCCAAAGTCGAGCTCGACGACAGCGGCCTCTTCCGGCGCCCCGAACTTGCATCGTGGAAGCTTGAGACGGAAAGCGATCCGCTCAAAGAACGCGCGATCGCTGCCGGCTTGGGCGAGAACAACTACGTGCAGCTCGACGGCGACGTCGGGATCATCGGCAACGGCGCGGGCCTCGTCATGAGCACGCTCGACGCGGTGAAGCAAGCCGGCGGCGAACCGGCGAACTTCCTCGACGTGGGCGGCGGCGCGAAGGCCGACGTGATGCGCGAAGCGGTCAACATCGTCACCTCCAACCCCAAAGTGAAGTCGCTGTTCATCAACATCTTCGGCGGCATCACGCGCGGCGACGAGGTCGCGAAAGGATTGATCGAAGCGCTGTCCGGCGGCGGTTGGACCAAGGACAAGCTTGTGATCCGCCTGACGGGCACGAACGAAAAGGAAGGCCGCGCGCTCTTGTCCGCCAACGGCATCAAATCGGTGGAGACGATGAATGACGGCGCGCGCGAAGCAGTGGCGTTAGCGAAAAAATAAACACGTATTAGGGCGAGCTTCGCTCGCCCAGGGCAAGCGTTGCTTGCCCTAGTACAAAAAAGACAGAGACGGAGACAACATTGTCCATCTACCTCGACAAGAAATCGAAAGTCATCGTGCAAGGCATCACCGGGCGCGAAGGTCTCTATCACGCGAATCGCATGCGCACGTACGGCACGAATATGGTCGGCGGCGTCACGCCCGGCAAGGGCGGCCAGACCGTCGAAGGCTTCACCGTCTTTGACGGCGTCGCCGAAGCGCGCGAAAAAACCGGCGCGAACGTCAGCGTGATCTTCGTGCCGCCGCCGTTCGCCGCCGATGCGATCCTCGAAGCGGCCGACGCCGGCATTGAGCTGGTCATCTGCATCACCGAGGGCATTCCGGTGCACGACGTCATCAAAGCCATGGCGGTGATCGGGCCGGGCACTCGAGTGGTCGGCCCCAACTGCCCGGGCGTCATCTCACCCGGCGCTGCCCTCGCAGGGATCATGCCCGGCCACGTTTTCGCTCCTGGCCGCGTCGGGCTCATCAGCCGCAGCGGCACCGCAACATACGAGATCGTCGACCACCTTACGCGCAACGGGATCGGCCAGAGCACATGCGTGGGCATCGGCGGTGATCCGATCATCGGCAGCGTGTTCGTCGATTGTCTCGAAGCCTTCGAAGCCGATTCA
>Ga0208849_1001964_pt1 | contig 12330 bp, 8 predicted proteins | sample NGESurdeep072012_10_FD_184470 | JGI IMG/M metagenome (GOLD analysis project Ga0208849, IMG submission 184470) | Arctic peat soil microbial communities from Barrow, Alaska - NGEE Surface sample 53-3 deep-072012 (SPAdes) | ecosystem: Environmental > Terrestrial > Soil > Wetlands > Peat ...
GGTCCCCGCCACTCAAGTTCAGCTCGCAAGGCGAGCGCCAGAAATGCTGCCAAATGCTTATCGCGTTGACCTGGGTACTGTCCGGTTTGTTCTAGCTCAGAGCGTGCCACTTGCCGTGCCGAATCACTGAGCCGGTAACGGTGGATTCCGTTCGGCTCGAGGACTCCTTGATCCAAAAGACCACGAATGTGACGAGTCAGCGCGCGACGAGTAACGCCTCCACCCGAGCAGACATCACCTACTAGTGCCACGCCGAACGACGATTCGAATGTTCCGAGCCGAATCCATAGTGTCCTGGACGCGGCATCCAAGCCGGATACGTGTGGTCGAACAACATTCATCTCAGGATCTCGTCAGCGTTGTCGCCACGACTAAGGCGACGTAGAGGAACGCTTACGAGAAGCCACAAAAGCCCGCGCGGCCTCACGGTGATCCTCGCGCTTCATCGAAATCAGCTCCAAAGCACCAGAAATGTCAAGAACGTTGTATGCGGCGAGTCGCACGATGCGATTCACAGCCACCTTCGTGGCCCGGACAGCGAATTGTGGCAGGGCCGCCAGTCGATCTGCCAGCTGCATCGTGTAGTCCACGAGCTGCTCGCGAGGCACCGCATGGTTGATCAGTCCTATACGCTCGGCTTCAACTCCCGACACTGCATCGCCGGTCATCAGGAATTCCTTGGCGCGAGCGGGCCCTATTAAGAGCGGCCAGATGACGGCACCCCCATCCCCGGCTACGAGGCCGACATTGACGTGTCGATCTGCAAACATCGCATCATTTGCAGCGACTACTACGTCACACAGGAGAGCGATCGTGGCTCCAAGCCCAACTGCCGCGCCATTTACCATCGCGATGACGGGCTTATCAATACGAATTAGAGCATCAACTAGTCCCTCGCCTGAAACTGCATCTGGGTCGGCCCGAGACGAATCAAATCCCTCAGCCGAATCCATCGTCGATACATCGCCTCCGGCGCAGAAAGCACGACCGGCTCCCGTTAGGACAATCACGGACGAATCGGCGTCGCGCGCTACCTCGCGAAGACCCTTGGTGATTTCTTCATGCATGGCGCCATTGACGGCGTTGAGCTTCTCCGGCCGGTTGAGGGTCATTACCATGATGCGGCCCTTGAGCTCGAAGGTGATGAACTTGTAGTCGCTCAACATTCTGCTTTCTCCCCACTCAAAACGTCCACGGATCCTAGGCCCGGTTCAAGAGTAACGAACGCTCGAATGTCGCGTTCTTGCCAGCCAAGGAACACCTCAATACCGCGACTGAACAGCTCATTTACGCCGTCGTTGTTGATGCAGACAAGGACGCTTCCTACGGTAGATGCGTCTACCAAGTACTTTGTTTGGCTGCCGAGATACACCACATCGGAGATGCGCCCACGTATGTTGAGGGGTGGCTTTTCGGTGGTGCCGAGCTGCACGCGTTCCGGGCGAATAACGAGTGACACTCTGTCGCCGACTCTACCGGCTCCCTTGTGGCACAACACTGATTCGCCTCCATCAAGACGAACCTGAAAGCCATCACGGTGGGTCGCTACTATCGAGCCTTTGAACAGGTTGCTCTCTCCTAGAAAGTCTGCGACGAACACGCTCTCAGGCGCTTCATATAGTTCGCTAGCCGTCCCGACTTGTTCGACGCGACCAAGGTTCATTACTGCAATCCGATCTGACATTGTGAGCGCTTCTTCCTGATCATGGGTGACGTAAACAACTGTGACTCCCAGACTCTGCTGCATGCGCCTGAGTTCGAGTTGCAGCTCGCCTCTGAGTTTCTTGTCCAGGGCTCCGAGCGGTTCATCCATCAACAAGAGGTTCGGACGAAACACCAAGGCCCTGGCAACCGCGACGCGCTGCTGTTGTCCTCCCGAAAGTTGCGCCGGATATTTCGACTCCTGGCCACGCAAACGAAAGAGAGCGAGAATGTCAGTCGTCATGGCGCGGATGTCCCGACGACTAAAGCCACGCATCTCAAGCGGGAAGGCGACGTTGTCATAGATTGTCATGTGGGGGAAGAGAGCGTAGTTCTGAAAGACAATCCCAATGCTCCTACGATCAGGGGGCACGTGATTCACGATCCGGTTGTTGATCCTTACTTCACCAGTTGTCGGCGTGACGAACCCTGCGATCATGAGAAGGGTTGTTGTCTTGCCTGAGCCTGAGGGCCCCAACAGAGTGAAGAACTCTCCGGCGGCAACGTCCAACGACAAATTGTCGACCGCGACGGTGTCCCCATACGACTTACTTATTCCATGGAACGACAGGCTCGCAACTGATCCCTTACGAGCTATGAGGTCCACGGCTGCTGTCTCACCTAATGGGGCTGGCGACAAGGCAGACTTCAACTCTTGGCCAGAGATCCAAGATGTGGAACGACCTTTTCAACAAAGTCGGACATGCGAGCTTTCGCGAACTCAATATCTTCAAGCCCATGGAAGTTGAAATCGCCGACGATGTAGTCGGCTCCATTGCGAAGCAGTTCAGTGATTTGCTCAGCGCAATCTTCACCAGATCCCCAGATTACGTGTCCATCCGGTTGATTTAGGTCCCGGCCCGGAGGCGAATTCAGCACTTCGGTAAGCGACAGAGCATTGCGTCTAGCGATTAGCCTTGGCCGAACGAAGTCCTCAAGCCATTTGCGGTTGTCTGACACAAAGATGTCAGTGATGATGGCAAGATCAAGGCGCGCTGCGTTGTGCCGAGATGATGCGGCGTCCATTTCTGGTCTTATGCTCGTAGTAAGTTCCTCAATAGTTGGATGGCCGGGGAACAGGCCCGTGCACCAACGTGCAGCTCGGTCGACTGACTTCATTCCACCTCCGAGCCAGATGGGCATTGGATTCTGCACCGGCAGTGGTTCCACCACCAGACCTGTGCCATCGTAAAAGCGGCCTGGCTCGGTAATCGGCCGACCAGCCCATAGGTCGCGAATCATGGCCAGGTGCTCATCAGTTCGCCGACCTCTCTCCGTCGATGACACTCCACCGACCTGAAAGTCTTGTGGCCACCAGCCCAATGCCAAGCCTGGTACGGTTCGCCCTCCCGAAAGTACATCAAGAGACGCGAAATACTGTGCCCAAGCAAACGGGTGAGCCACCGGAGCAACCATTGAATGGAATCCAAGACGAATCTTCTTGGTGCGCACAGCGAGCGCCGGAAAAAGGACAAGGGGATCCAAGAGATGCTTGTTGCCGAAGTCTGCAAACGTGCGCGTGTTCGGCAGGGTGTAGTGCCAGGGCATATTCACGGAATCGAAACCCAGCTCCTCTGCGAAGACAGCCCAATTGAGGACCTCTTCCGGGGAAGGTGGCTTCTTGCCCCACGGAAAGATCCAGGCTCCAATTTTGCTTAATGCATTCACTTCGGTCGATCCTCCTAATACTTGTGCCGCGTAACCATCTACACGAAATCTGCCGGCCGCTAGCTCAATTCCCGCGCTACCACGAGTCCGCGAAATCTCGCGGATCCAATCAAGACGACAATGGACACCAGAATGGACAGGGTGGCAACAACGCCGATCGTGGGATCTTGATCGAATTGGATTGCCTCGTACATCCGTGCTGGCAACGTGGTGATCCTGAAGCCAGATAGGAACACGGCTACAACGACTTCATCGAACGAGGCTAAGAATGTGAAGAATAGGGAGACAATCACGGCTGGCTTAATCAGGGGCAGTACAATTCTGCGGAGCACAGTCCACCGACCAGCGCCGAGGCTTGCTGCAGCCCTTTCGAACGCCGGATCGAGTGCTCGAATGCTTGCGCTCAGGACGATGAACGCGCCCGGAATCCCGAGGGCTGTGTCGGCGAGCACAAACCCCTGGATGGTATCGGTCAGATGCGCGTACAAGAACACAATGTAAATGCCGACCACTGACACAATCGAGGGCACCAGAAGTGGGAGGATAAAGAACACGGTTAGGGGTCCCGCCATTCTTGGGCCGACTCCGCGAACAACACCAACTGCCGCCAAGCCACCCAATAGTGTGGCCGCAACGGCAGTCATGGCGGCTACCCCAATGGAAGTTGCGGTCGGTCCAAGCCAATTGGGATTCATGAAATTCGCGTACCACTGAAACGACAAGCCAACCGGAGGAAACACCAACGCTCTGGTTGAAGCTAACGAGATCGGCACCGATATCAACTGAGGCAGCACAAGGAACGCTGCAGTAACAATGCTGAATGCCACAAGAGGCCAGCGGTGGCGTGTGACCGTGGTCCAGTCGAGGAAGGTGGCGATGGCATCACCCAGACTGCGTAGCAACCCGATTTTTGGCCGATACGAGCCCCTTGCCGACCTGCTAACCGTTCCGACTTGCTCAGGGTTCGCCAGCCACTCTACATTTCCGGCCATGAGTCGCCGATACGCGATTAGAGCAGCGACAACCGCCAGTGCCAATACGAGGGCAGTTGCGCTAGCAAATCCCCAATCCGCGAACTGGTCGATTGCAACCTCAATTATTACTCCGTACATCGTGCCCTTCTGACCGCCGAGAATAGCTGGAATTACAAACGAGCCAATTGCAAATACAAATGTCAAAATGCACCCAGCTTCGATACCGGGAACTGACAATGGCAGGAAAACTCTAAAGAAGCTGCGGGCCGGGCTCGCTCCAAGGCTTCGTGCAGCGCGAATCGTGCGTTGATCGATTCCGCGCATGACACTGAATAAGATCAATACCATCGCTGGCAATAAGACTTGTACCAGCCCAATAATTACGGCGGTCTGGGTGAACAACAACTCCGCTGGACTCACTCCCAGGAGCTGAAGGGCCCTAGTAACGAGGCCGAATTTGCTCAATAGGACTTCCCACGCGAAGGTGCGGACCAACGAACTGGTCAGGTATGGCGAAATGACAGCGATGATAAGCAACCTCTGCGTGAAGCCACGTGTGGTTGACATGAAGTAGGCAATCGGGTATGCAAATAGCAGCGTAAGTGTGGTCGCGCCTAAGGCGGTCGAGAGAGTCCGTAAGCCGACCGCTGAATAACCCGGTGACAGGAGAGCGCGGCTGAAGTTCTGCAGTCCGAACTGGGGCAGGAGAATGCTCTCCCGAAGAATAAAGCCTGCAGGTACTACATACACCAGGAGGAGATAAGCGAACGCAGGCCAAACCAAGAGCGCCCAGCCGCCGCGGACTACGGCTAACTTGCGAACAAGGGAGTCGCGTCCCGAAGTCTTAGGTTGCATGGGAAGGCTAGCTTCTGCCATCACGATCCACTCTGGTGAGAGAACCCTGTTGTTACAGAGTCAACAACCAACTCTGAAACATCTGCTCGTTTGCGGTGTAGTGGTTCGTGAAGTACGCGCCATCAAGCACAACGCTGGTTGGAAGGGTGTACGTCGTGCCCGCCAGGTCCTTCAATTGGTCGACTGTCAAGATATCAAGCGCTGTTTTCACAGTTGGCGTGTACGCGAGCACGTCTAGCACGCGCAGCTGTGTCTGCGGCAACAACGAATACGCGAGAAGCTTGTTGGCGTTGTCGACATTCTGGGCGCCTGCCACCACTCCTAGAGCATCGGAGTCAACGATTGCCTGGTTCCACGTGTACGCCACGGGAACCTTGCTTTGCAGAAGAGTCTTGGTCCGAGCGAGATTCAGATCTCCGGCCACAATGTCCTGCTGTGCAGCAAGGTTCGTAATCGTGTTGAGAGCTTGGAAAACAGCATTCGACTTTATGCGGTTAAGCGCCGCATATGCTCGAGTCATATCAATTGGGAAGACCTTGTCTACTGCAACCCCGTCTGCTAGGACCGCCTCGACCAACGTTCGTACCGAACTATTTTGAAATCCCCGCTTACCTGGGAACTTGGTTGTGTTCCAAACGTCAGCCCAAGAGTTGAGAGGGGTTGTAAGTGCCTTGGTATTCCAGAACAGGGTCGCCGCATAAGAGTAGAAGGACGCTCCGTAGTCATCAATGAATCGTTTGTCAACGATTCCGGATGTGTCGACGATATTCTTATTGTACTTCTGCAGAATTCCCTGAGCTAAGTTAACGCCTCGCGTCACAACTGGGTTCTCCACGACATCCCATTGGGGGGCTCCAGCCTTCACGGCGGCTGCGATTTTGGGGATGTTTCCTCCGTCTGCAGTGACCTGGACGATGATGCCCGTATCACTGGTGAAATGGTTAAACACAGCGGACTGCATCCCCTGCTGATAGATGCCGCCGTAGCCTGCGTAAACGACTTGTCCTGTCCCCTTCAGGCTTGAACTGGTCGACCCGGATTGAGAGCTGGCAGGGCTCGCCGAACCCCCGCAAGCTTGGATTATGGCCAAAATAGAACTCGAGGTCGCAAGGGCACCGAGGCTCAGACCGCTCCGCCGGAGAAAGTCCCGTCTTGATAGGCCTGGGCTCCACCGTATGAGGAGTTGATCCAACTTCTCCGAGAATTCATGATCCGTCGCCATGTGTCCTCCCTCGAGCTAACCGCACCTAAATTAAGACCAGACTGTCAAAGGCAACGCGCTCGCACAACGGGCCGTCGTGCGGCCCCCCTTTGCCAGGCTGCAGAGCGTACCATGGTCTTCGTAATATGGATAATACTTTCGAAATAGTGAAAGACGGCCCCTCTGGTCAACGGCCACAGCTTGAGAACCGAACCGTGTCTCGTGTTGTCGAAGCGCTGGAATTGGTGGCCGGGGCGAACACGCCGCTGCGATTAGTCGACTTCGCGCGCGCGCTTGGCCTGCCTGTGAGTTCAACCCACGCACTGTTGAAGAAGCTGCAGAAGCTTGGCTTCATCGCAACACAGGAGGGTGAATCTGGCTACCGAACGGGACCTCGCCTGGTCCGCCTAGGGTTCCAAGTCACCGAGAGCATCCACCCGGTGCCGGTTGCTAGGCCGTACCTGGAGGAGTTGATGTATGCGACAAATGAGGACATCTATCTCGCCGTTCGCATTGCCAACGGCATCGCTTATGCAGATCAAGTATTTGCGGATCACACAGCACGTTTCACGATGGAGTTGGGTACGAAGCGACCGCTACACTCGACGGCCGCTGGCAAGCTGCTGCTCTCCCACTTGAGCAGAAGAGAGCTTGACGACGTACTCGCTGGGCTAGAGATGCCACCCCAGACAGCACACACAATCACAGATCCAGCCGAACTCCGGAAACGCGTTGAGGAGATTCGACGTGTTGGATATGCGCTTAACTCCGAAGAGAGCATCGAGGGGATCGTCGCCCTCGCGATACCGTTTTTCGATGCTCTAGGACGTTTTGGGGGAGCAGTTGTCCTCTCGTGTCCGACCCACAGATTCGTTCCGAATCAGCGCCGACTCATAACGCTCACGGGCGAGTGCGCCAACCAAATATCGGAACGACTTGGCTGGATAGCGGACCCAATGTCCGAAAGAGCGAACGCCACATAGATGCTTTGGATGTACCAATTCCAAGTCCTTGGAGGCCTACCGAGAGAAGATCGCAGTGAATGAGTCGACTGAGACGTCTGCGTTGGTGCCGGACGATATTACGAACAGGAGTGAACGCGTAATGCTGACCCTTGGCTACAAAGCTTCCGCAGAACAGTTCGCACCCCGCGAGCTCTTGGAGTATTCAGTGGTCGCCGAAGCGGTCGGTTTCGACAGCGTGGTGGTCAGCGATCACTTCCAGCCTTGGCGGCACACTGACGGTCATGCTCCGTATTCATTCTCATGGCTAGCGGCTCTCGGTGAGCGGACACACCGGGTCCGCCTCGGGATGAGCGTGGTCACTCCGACGTTTCGCTATCACCCGGCGATTGTTGCGCAAGCGACCGGGACGCTTGCTTGCCTATATCCGGGTCGTGTGTTCATGGGAGTGGGCACAGGCGAGGCAATGAACGAAGTTGCCGTTCTCGGGATCGAGTGGCCAGAGTTCAAGGAACGGTTCGGTCGCCTCCAAGAGGCTATCGAGTTGATGCGAAGGCTATGGACTGAGGAGCGCGTTAATTACACGGGAAGCTTCTATCACACGGTCAATGCCACTGTGTACGACCGTCCTGACAGACCCATCCCAATATTTGTTGCCGCGTCTGGCGCTGTCGCCGCAAGGCTGGCGGGACGTGTCGCAGATGGCTTTATCTGCACTAGCGGCAAGTCGCCGGCTCTCTATTCTGAGACCCTTCTTCCGGCAGTCCAGGAAGGCGCGACTAAAGCAGGCCGTGACTACAGTCAGATTGAAAAGATGATCGAGATGAAGGTTTCATTTGACAATGACCTCCAGACCGCACGCAATAACACCAGGATCTGGGCCGCCCTCGCTCTTTCACCTGAGCAAAAGATGGGCATCGAAGACCCTCGGGAGATGGAGCGGTTGGCAGACGCGCTTCCGATCGAGCAGGCGGCGAGCCGGTGGATTGTGTCAAGTGATCCAGCCGAGCACGTGGCCAAGATTCAGCCCTACATTGATCTAGGCTTCACGCATCTAGTATTTCATGCCCCTGGCGAAGACCAGGAACGGTTCCTGAGACTCTATGCCGAGCAAGTACTTCCTCTTTTGCGACTCAACGACTCGGATCGGAAGGCGATATCGGCATGAACCCATTAGCATCCGGCGTCACGGCGAATCAAAAGGCTCTTAGCGACACGCCAGCCAGCTTGCGCGGTCGCCGCCCGTCGGCTCGGGAACTCGATGCCTACACACTCGACAGCCGATACGTGGCAGAAAAGGGCGTTATTCTTTTGTCAGGAGTAGAGGCACTCGTTCGGCTCTTTGTTGACCAACATCGGTTCGACATTCGGAATGGCTTAAAGACCGCGACGCTCGTGTCAGGTTACCCCGGCTCGCCGCTCGCGACTCTGGACCTCGTAATGCGTAGAGAGCATCGAGTCTTGACGGAGCACGAAGTCATCCTGGTGCCGGGCGTTAACGAGGAGCTTGCTGCCAGCGCTGTTTGGGGCACGCAGCAAACCTCCTTCGCTCCCAATACCCGTCACGACGGAGTGATCGGCATCTGGTATGGCAAGGGACCCGGGCTAGATCGCTGCGGCGATGTATTTCGGCACGCCAACAACGTCGGCGTTGCGCACAACGGGGGGGTGCTGGTGTTAGCGGGTGACGACCCATCGCAGAAGTCCTCGACGATACCAAGTCATAGCGAAGTAGCCCTGTTCGATGTCGGCATGCCCATTCTGGTGCCAGGAAACGTTCAGGACATACTTGATTTCGGGCTGCACGGTGTGGCGCTGTCTCGCTACTCAGGTCTGTGGGTAGGCTTTCAGATCCTTACCGACGTGGCGGACGGAATGGGCACAGCCGAAGTCGACGCCGGTCGCATCACAGTCACGGTGCCCGAACTGCACGTCGGTGGATCGGTTTGGCGGCATCAGCCACTCGTCGCACCGGGAGCAATGAGTGTCCAAGCTGAGCGTGAAATATTCCTGCACAGAATCGAGGCCGCACGTCTCTATTTGCGTACGAATAATCTCAATCGGATTACAGTAAATCCATCTGACGCCCGGCTTGGCATCGTCGCCGCCGGTAAGACCTATTTCGATCTGCGCCAGGCGCTACACACCCTGGGTCTCGACGACGCAGCTCTTGTGAAGCACGGGGTTCGGCTGCTTAAACTCGCCGCGATCTGGCCATTAGAGCGTGGCATCATCGAGGAATTCGTTCGAGGTGTGGATACCGTCCTCGTGGTGGAAGAAAAGCGCGGTTTCATCGAGATGCTTCTTCGCGATCTCTTATACGGCTCAGTCAACCAGCCAAAGATCCTCGGCAAGTTCGGTACAGACGGGAAGTTGCTTGTCCCTCCAGAAGGCGAGCTAACCTCGGACCGACTGCTTCCCGTTCTTGGCACGGTCCTAGGCACCAGGCCTGGCCTTGAGTTTGTGAATGAAATACTCCGAGCCCGTCAGCGGCGGCCAGCGACGGTTCTACCACTCGCACTCGACGAGGCCCGACATTCATTCTTCTGTAGCGGATGTCCCCATAATCGCTCGACGGTCGTGCCGGAAGGGTCAGTGGCCGGTGGCGGGATCGGCTGCCACACCATGGCGTTGAGCAGGCCTAGGAACGAGGGACTCATGCAAATGGGCGGAGAGGGAGCTAACTGGATTGGCCGCGCACCGTTCACCGATATGCCCCACATCTTTCAGAATCTCGGGGACGGGACCTATTTCCATTCCGGCGTGCTTGCCATTCGGGCTAGCGTTGCAGCCCGCACCAATATCACGTTTAAGCTGCTCTACAACAGCGCAATCGCCATGACAGGTGGGCAGCCGGCTGCTGGTGGCTTCGGCGTCCCATCCGTAGCGGCCGAACTTATGGCTGAAGGCGTTAGCCGAGTCGTCGTCGTGGTCGACGACATACGTAAGTACAAGCGTGGCACCATGCCCTCAGGAGTCAGGGTGGAGGGACGCGATGCCCTCGAGCAGGTACAGCTCGAGCTTCGAGAGGTGGCAGGCACCACTGTCATGATCTACGACCAAGCCTGCGCAGCGGAGCTGCGCCGGAAGCGGAAGCGCGGGGACATTGAAGACCCGCAGACCCGAATATTTATCAACGAATCTGTTTGCGAGGGATGTGGGGACTGCGGTGTAAAAAGCAACTGCCTATCAGTACATCCAGTTGATACTGAATTTGGTAGGAAGACACGCATCCATCAGTCGTCATGCAACAAGGATTACAGCTGTATCGACGGTGATTGCCCGTCCTTTGTCAAGGTAGTGCCCAGGGGCAACCGGAAGGTGATCGTCCGCAGCGTACCGTTGCCAAGTCTCGACTTGCCCGAGCCATCGGTCGTGTCGCGGCTACGTGACTCGTGCTCGATCCTGATGGCAGGGATAGGCGGTACCGGAGTCATCACCGTGAACCATGTCCTTGGCATGGCTGCAGTGCTGGAAGGCTTTCATGTTGCAGGACTGGACCAGACCGGCGCAAGCCAAAAGGCGGGCCCGGTAGTAAGCCACCTAAAACTGTCTACGAGCCCAATCGACGAAGCTAACTCCATTGGCTCGGGTGGTACCGACTGCTTCTTGGGCCTCGATCCGCTCGTTGCGGCCGATCTCCGCAACCTCGGTCGAGCGGACCCGATTCGGACTATCGCCGTCGTTTCTCTGAGTAAGGTGCCGACCGGACGAATGGTTGCCGACGTCAACATGAGCTTCCCGTCGTTGGATCCGATCGTTAGCGCGATCGCGGCGGTCACGGATTCGGCAAAGAACGTGTACTTGGACTCAGAAGGCATTGCTGAAGCTTTGTTTGGTGATCACATGGCGGCAAATCTCGTCGTCGTAGGTGCCGCCTACCAGGCTGGCCTCCTGCCGATCTCTGCGAACGCGATTGAGCGGGCCTTGAGGCTAAACGGTGTGTCAGTCGATATGAATTTGGCTGCCTTCCGATGGGGACGGACCGTGGTGTGTGACCCCGAGGCAGTCCGAGCGGCAACAGCCCCGGCTTCAACATCGAAAATCGATACTACGCAGGACGAAGAGTTAAGCGACTACAACGTGAAGATTCGGCGCAAAGCCGACGCTCTTCTCGCTCCCTATCCCTTTCAGGGTGAACTCAGACGCATCGTTGCGAAGCGGGTCCCCGACCTTCTCGACTATCAGAACGCCGGTCTCGCAGAGGATTACCTACGTTTCGTCGGCCGCGTCAGCGACGCCGAAAGTGCTGTGGCGTCGAATCACACCGCGATCGCCGAAGCCGTGGCGCACAACTTATATAAATTGATGGCGTATAAGGACGAATACGAAGTAGCCCGCCTGTACCTGCGCCCTTCCTTTCGTCGCCAGCTTCAAGCCGAATTCGGCAATGCGTCAATTACATATCTGCTCCACCCCCCATTCTTGCGCGCATTCGGTTTCGAAAAGAAGATTGCGTTCGGGGAATGGTTCGGACATGCGTTTCGGGCTCTAAGAGCTCTTCGCATTCTTCGAGGAACGAGCCTCGATCCATTCGGGAAGACTAAGATACGAAGGCTAGAGCGGGCTTTAGTTGGCGAGTACATCGCAGCGATCGAAAACGTCATGGCCAACCTTGATCAGGCCTCGCTGGAGAGAGCCTTGCAGGTCGCTCGAATGCCTGATGTTATTCGCGGATACGAAGACATCAAGCTCCGCGGCATTGAGACCTTTCGGCGAGAGTTGGCAGAATTAATGTTCTAGTCCATCGAATCGGTCCTTAGCGTCCCCGGCGTGATTCAGGTCCGATCCATCGGTAAACGCTACCCGAACAGAAGGCGCCGTTTGCAGCGGGCGCTAACCGATGTCCGTGAGATTTAGATGTCGAGGTACTGCGCGACCAGCTCCCGGTGGAATGTCGCGTCGCCCAGCGTCACCTCTGAGGACTTGGCCCGCTTGAAGTACAGGTGCATGTCGTGCTCCCAGGTGA